>Ga0126342_10000095_pt1 | contig 57229 bp, 47 predicted proteins | sample Cyp1metagenome_FD_92528 | JGI IMG/M metagenome (GOLD analysis project Ga0126342, IMG submission 92528) | Coral microbial communities from Lord Howe Island, Old Settlement Bay, Australia - Cyphastrea 1 metagenome | ecosystem: Host-associated > Invertebrates > Cnidaria > Coral ...
GAACATGGCGCAAAATCCATGGTGACAGAAAGTGCCATAAGGGTTATCGAAATAGCAAGATGCTTGTTTTCAAAACAAACAAAAACAACGGGACCGCAATGGACGACGTTACCTTGTTTTTGGAAAACAAGCAAGTTCCATGTTCTCTTGAAACACACAACATGCCGAGCTGAAAACAAAAATCGGAAAATTAGAAGAACATACAACAGCAGCTGTATATAGACTCTGGTAATGACTCACAGTTTTACCTAACTTTAGAAAATGGCACACAGAAATAGCTGCTTTACCTAACTTAAAAATGGTGTATGTCAGAGGGTAACAAAGCCGACCAGTTTCAGCGCACAGCTCGCTGCGGCTGCCCGCAGGGTTGCCTTGCTCTGGTGCCTCAAAAAGCTTGGAAAGGTCACGTTCTTCGGCGATTCACATGGATATTACTATGGATAATGGAGTTGAATTCATACATTTTAGATCCAGTCGTACCTTCTTTGAAAGGATTTAGGGTGTGATTTAGGGGGCTATGTACCTCCTCAGAAAGTCTTTGGATCCATAGTGATATAGTTTCAATAAATATATATATATGTATATCTTGGTATAGTTTTTTTGGGGAGAAACCACGAGAAGGGTTTAGCCTCGGTGTTTTTTTTTTTTAAGACACGACTGTCTCAGAAAAAAAAAAAAACAGGCTTCAAGGGGCTCAATCGTCATAAAGGTTTTCTATTTTTTAGTGTAGCAGTTTGAATCAGTGGAACTTAAAATGATTATAAATGCTGGAATATATTGAAATTAAATATCAACAATGATCTACAATTAATTATTCTATCGTATTTTATCCACTTGTCCAACCATCTCTGCATCTATCATCATCTGTAAGGATGTAGCAAGGCCAATAGAGCACTTGCAGTTCTTCCACTTTTGGTAGGGGTTGGCCAGGAGCCAAGTCCAAAAATTGCCGTGGCAGCGCAGAAAATAGAGCCTGTGACTCGGTCTTAAAGATTTTTGGCTAAGAAGATTCTCCGTAGGGGGCCTCTTGCAGTTGCATTGTGTGGATGGAAGATGAGGTTGTCTTCCAAAGCAACATGGAGAGCTGGCCACACAACTATCCAACATTGACTACGCTGCAATTTGCCCAGCAAACTACTGGTTTTACCTGGTGGAGCGCTATCATGGACCTGATGAACTCGTTCAAGCTGAGACCCCTCCCAACACTGTTGGGGCGGGCTGCATGAGTTTCTGGTTTTTGCACCGCCCGAATGAAGGCTCTTCTGGTGCAATACAGGGTTGGGAGTCACTCGACGTTCTGTTCGGACACTGTGACTGGGGCCCCTCTGGCAATTCCCGGAGTTATATACATGGTTTTTCGAGGTTCTGGACGTTCACTATGTGCTGCTCAGCATGTAGATGTTGGTCATGTGCTTTTAATAAGCGGCCAAGGAACCGTGCAGATCTTACGACAATGCTGGGAAATGCGGTGCTTGGGGCGAGCGCCACCAGCGATGGACTTCCAGGTCGAGTCCCTCTAACTTCTTGGTGTTTCAAATCGATGGTGTGGCGCCAGTGCCATATTCACCCGGCCGGTACAGTCAGCCAAATGAATTGCCACGTTTTCCAAACTGGGTCTGATCCTAGTGATGCTTATGGCTTGAATGTCCACTTCAAACTGGAGTGAACTATTTGAAATACGTGATGCTACAAGTACAACTCGTGAATCGAAGTGGGATGAACCAAGTGATAAAAAATAACAACCACCTTTGTTTGAATAAACCAGGATTAAGATTCATCAACCATATTATTGATTGAGTCGCATCCGCCGCCAGGCCCCACGATCCACAGAAACATGGGTGCCTGTTGTCGACAGGCTAAGTCGATCTTGCGCGATGGCGACAAAGACAGCCACGCCTGCGCCAGCGACCCAAGCATTGGCCGTGACATTGGCTTTAAAAGTTCTGAAGATAAGAAATTCATCACCTCTAAAAACCGGATTTTAAGCTTCGGTGCTTTGTTTTCTGATAGGATAGACATATCAGGACAATTAGGATGGGAGGATGACACAGCATTTCGGGGCGGCTGACTGGATTTTTATTTTTACGGTATAGCCATCGATGACACATACACTACTATCTCAAATATGCTCAAACATCCGCAACCTAGGCTATCACTCATGTATAGTTTTGTCGGAAACTCAAGTCATTTCCGGATGGTGGAGGGCCTAAGTACATGGAGGGTCGAATAGAACATCAATTGAATCCCGATCAAATCGGGGCAGCATGGCAGCAATATCAACGCACCATGTGGCAACCCAAAAAAATATAGAAAGATCGAACCCCGCTAAAGTAGTTGCATGTTGGTTTTCTTTTCACGGCATAATAGTACTAGACTCTAGACTATATTAATTTATCTGTTTGGTTACTCCGCAAGGTAAATATATAATGGAGAATAAGCTCCTCTATCGGAATGCTTGAAAGCCAGCGATTCACATAGAGCCCCCTCTCAATTTAGATCTCGTTTGTGGGTTCGCCCCTGTAATTGCTTTATTAAACCACAATGTTCATCATTATCATCGAGTGATAGACGGCGAACTTTATAACACCTCATGTTCCCGACACAATGACATCTTCGGGTATGAAGTACCTAATATCATAGGAAGTAAGACAGGGCTGGCAAAGACAGACCCCTGTCAAGTGAGGCAAATGTGTTTATTCTCTTCTATCCTCTTTATCTCTCTGCTAGCCTCTTCAAAGCTCTCTATGGCTCTCTGTGGCTCTCTGTAGCTCTCTGTGGCTCTCTATGGCTCCCCATGGCTCTTTGTATTTTCTGGGTAACCACTCCAACCATGATTTCCCTCTTAACAGCTCTTATGCACTCTGCCCGGTCTTTTGCAGCTGGCATCATGGCCCAAAACCAGTTCACAGAGAAGGACTGGCATCACGAGAGATTTCTCACGCTAGGTCCAGTCAGGGTCAGGGTGTGGCCGTCTGCATCTGATGGTGTGCAGGGGCAATGGGCAGCTGTTGATGTGTGGATGTCCATGAGAGATGTCGATCCAATACCCAGCCCAGATGAGAGGATGAAAGCTCGATCCTTTACAGGTTTACTCATGTTTTCTTGTCTCAAAGAACTCCAACCAACAAAAGACTTTACATTTAAGTTGTGTTTTTTATGTCTGGTTTCCCAAAGCTTGCAAGGACGCAAACTCAATGAACGGATGTCCAGCATGGTGGAAGTTCACAAGTTGATTTGGGCACAGCAAGAGCCACAACTTCTGGTATGCATCAGGGATAAGAACAGACAAAGACAGGAGGCCTGAATATTTTTTGAATTTCATATGGTAGCAATCACTACAAACAAAACATGTAATAAGCACATCCAATAATATAATATTTTTTTGACATAAAAACACAATTCACAATCACTAGCAAATGTTTAATCTTTAACAATTCATTGATAGCATTCCGAAGAAACATGGTATCCATTTATGCCACACATACCGCTGTCTGTCAGGCCGAGAACCGAGTGTTTGCAGAGAAGACGGTCCCTACGTCAATGGTCATTGCGATGTTGGCTTGGGGGCTCATGACACCACGGGTCCAGCTAGCTTTGTCCAAACGAACATGTGACTTTGTGAATGATATTGTTGAGCGTTGCACTTCAACGACAACACCACTGGAGCTAACCCTCATCCCAGAGTACTTGCCCAGATCCTAGGCAGGTCAAGAATTGTATTATGACATACTATGCCTAATTTAGATTCGATTAGATCAGACTCTGATGACTGAGAATGACAATATTGACTTATGTTGATTTAAAAAATAAAATAGGTCTATGAATTCCTGAGTCCAACTTCTGACTTAATTCTAAGGGCCTCAAACCCCTTCTGACCCCTGGGCCACGTGATGCACGCTCAGGAATGCCACAGGTGACCATCACTTTCAACCATGGGGATTGCTTCCCCCTTCGCTGGCTTATTCGGGGGGCAGATGCTGATATGGTGCTGTCTGTATGGGATTCTGATTTGCGCGTGACTGGGTCACACATGACTGGATGTGGGATCTGGGTGTGGAATGAGTCACCTGAATGTGGACTTCAGCTCAGAGTTCAGGATCTTTTCCCCACGTTACAAGTGACACGAGTAAGACATGAGCATTATATAATATAAAAATTGAATCTGATTATTTACTATTATATTACAACATCAAATATAAGGTGTTGTTTTGTTTCTACGTGCTATTTGTTTTCATTCATCTGTCAATCTGTCCCAGGGGGAGGGGGCAGGTCAGGTAATTAAATCACATCAAGTAATGGCTGATACTGTGCCACACATTAGACACTCCAGATTCCAGGGGCTCAGAAGCTATTGGGGTCGTGTGCCTTTGGCACCGAGCCTAGGACCTTCAGAAGCCTTGGGTCACTGCAGTCCCTGCAAGTCCATCACTGGCATCGGTTCTCGCTTTCTGCTTGGACCCGTAACTTGGAAATAAATCAATGAAGCAACATTGGATCCCCAAATTCAAACCAGTCCATAGGGCTACTAGTATTCTACTTTGATCAAGTCTGTTCATATTTATATTTGACTTTCTCTGTATTATCATTATCAGCCAGTGCCAGTCAGACCCGGGAGAACCCAAATATAATTATCAGCCAGTGCCACGCCAACTCACTCAGCACCAAGGAAGCATATGAACCGATTTCCTCGACACCGTGAAGTGTGGAAGTATCTCAAAAATAAGGGGCTTTCCCTACTGTCCCAGATTGGAGCCCATCTAGATTCTGAGCCAAATTCAATCAAGTATTATATAATGTTTTCCCCTTGTTTTTTTTTGTCTCCTTGCCTAAATCAATGTTTTACTGCCTTATCAGCGAGACAAACAGCAGCAGCTAAGGATCTGCATTTGATGGGTCTTTGCAATCCGGAACCCAGGGTTCGGAAAGCCCGCTCAAGACTCACCATCGCAGAGAAGTTCCAAATTGTGGACAAAGTCAGAAATGGAGAGTTCCATGTCACAAGGTGGTAAGGTGTTCATACCCACTGATCAAGGTAAGAGGTTTGTTCTGAAAAAAGGTTGATTCCAATTTCCCAGCCCCATCCAGCCCCAGTCTCCTTGATAGTTTTGATCCGGTGCATTGATTGAGGTTCTTCACCTTGACCAAAGCGCTGATTGACTCTCGGGTCAAGCTGGATCCACACTACATGGCACTGTGGGACATGGTGAGGGCCTCAAAGACAGAATTTCAAACTTGTTGTGGAAACTAACTTCCAAACAGAAATCATGTCAGGCCCCCAAATGTCGAAGTCAGAGAAGAATGACTGTTTGAATTTCAATCACTGTAGGTGGATGTTCTTGTCAACGTGTACAACCCTTGTTCCCAAATCAACACCAAAACATGTGGGGATGTCTCAAAATGAGGTGTCCGTTTTTTCCCTTAAAGTAACCATTTTGGAATTAAAAACGGACACCTCATTTTGAGACATATCCATGTCAGCTTATTACAGATTGATATGGACCGTGTTTTCCATCAGTTAACAGTATGTTTAGCTTTAACATTCAGTCTTTTGAAATGACATTTAATGACAAGTGAAGAACTCAGGATGATTTTCATATAAGGGTGTCAGTGAGATCAGAGATTTGCCACCTCAACTGTCCAAAGGCCATCTACGTCAAGAAGGTGCAGAAGCTGTTCAGCATGACCCCTCATCTTCATGCCCCTTGACATTTACATTGGACTTATATCAGGTTATCAGATTCAAGGGTTCGATGTTATTATATATTTATATGATATAGATTTCTAAATTAATTAGAACATGGACATGACATAACGAAAACACTCAGTGAAAGCAACAAAAACAAATGAAGGACTGAGAACCAATCAGTCATTTTTGGTGAAGTCTTCAATTCAACGACATTGTTACAGTTCCCATGTACTGTACTGCCTATGACTGTCTGATACTCCGACCTGAGGTCAGCTTTGATGGATCCGTCGTGCAGAAGATCCCAATTGAGTGCTACAAGTTTCACAGTTTTTTTGGCTGCAACTGTAGTCTTAGCAAACAACAGGAATGCCTTGACATTACATCCACTTCCAATGGCTTCAATTAAAATTTAAATGGTAAATTCCCGTGTGTTAAAGTTGATTTGATGTCCTATTATAGGGACCCTCCCCAGTGGTCAGTCATCCAGTGGCCAGTGGTCCTAGGTCCAGTTAATTAATCTATCTCATGAACCAGATGAAACCCATAGGTCACAGTCAGGCTAACCCCTAGTCCAATTCGCTTTTGCATTCCCGCCTCAGGTTCTCAGTTCAACATTGGTTGCTATGGCTTGCCCCTGGCATCTGGTCTGCACGTGTTGAATGTCAGGGTGGAATACTGGGCCCAGACACACGACATGACAAGCCACAAATGTTGGCGCAATAGAGTTACCACCAATCGGTGTATTTTTTTTGTGACTGGATTGGATATGACTGATATATATACTGATATCAGCAGAATCAACTCAGGCAGTGCAATCAAAACAAGCCCTGCTGCCATTTTTCCGTGGGGTACCAGCAATGTCACAGACTGTGAAGTGTGAGAACTCAAGGACAACATTCAGGTGTCCAATCATGTCCAACCAATATCATAGTTGTTTACATTAGTTCTTCATGATTCCAATGCCCACTTACCCAACAATTGATTATTCAGTACCATCGAGTTACTAAACCGACTGTTCAATTCTGAATTCTGTCCCTGTGGTTTGACACTGGTATTTGTTTCACCCGGTCTCCGACAGTTTTCCTCCCATCATGGCCGCCTGTGATGGGCACAGCGATGTTCCTATGGGACTGGCTTCTTCTTCTACTTGCGGCTTCCAGAAGCCTTGCAGTGAAGTTGGCTCCATGGATGACTGTGGCATGTCATACACTACGGGCAGTGATGATTCAACGATCCCTGCTACACAAAGCTCAGTGTTTCAACAGGACAGATAATGGTTTTTCAAATAAAGAAATAAAAGTTCCATATTGACTTGGCATATATTAATTTAATATTACTACTATGTCAGATGTTGTTTAACTTAACTGGCTGGTTACCTTAGGGACATTAGCCCGGGTCATCCACCATGAATCAATGAATGAATGGATCTGCATTTGTTCTGATTATAAAAAAATGTTTATAAACAGAACAGCCCTGTCAAGAATAGTACAGTTCTATAGAAATAAGTCCTAATGGGCAATCATAACATCAAAGTCGGTTTGAAAATTCTTCCACTGGTCCATATAATATAAAATTTCAGTGGCCCAGGCCCATCGAATCTAGTACTACTGGGGCAGCATGGGGGTGGGGACCACCAGGACCATGACTGGACTCGTTTGTTGGGGGCAGCCGACTCGATCAAGTCAGCCTGGAACGTGGTCGCTTCTCAGATCCCGCCTCAAATCCTCTCTGAGACTCAAATGCATTGATGGATTTGGTGAGCAGCCCTGAATTCTATTAAATCTAATTTCATAGTATAAATTGTAATACATCTGACTGATAAGATCCCAACATGATAAAATATTTCTGACTGTTTTACCAACTTAGTACCAATTATATCAGCCTCCACTTCCCCCTCCAGCCGGTGACTTAGGAATCTTGGCTTCGCCATGCTTGCGGAGCCACCTCTTTCTGCACAGGCTCAGGCACTGCAGAGATGTCTCGTGCTCTCCTGGAGAAGAGCATCAACGAGTCTGGGAGGGCCTCTTTCCATGTGTCTATCCCAACAGTTGCAATGTGGGACCCTTGTAAAATGCACTGCATCAACTTTTCTTTTATCTGGTGTGTAGGCACATAAATATATTAACATGGGGATGGTTTAACATGGAAACGATTTGGGTACACCAACTGAATCGAAGTAGTAGTGACTTACCAATTAATAATGTTGACAAAATAGTATTATTTGTCTATTGAGGGCCTATTGATTTTTTATCTGTCAATATTGATGGTCCCAATTAATGAGAATGATACTGGGTACTAATAGAATTTAACAAGAATCACTTCAATGACCATCCCAGGAAAAGGACAGCAAATGCCAGAACGTTATTGGGGATGCCTTGGATTGGTGTCAAGCCGTAGCATCTCACAATGTCTCTGGCCCGTGTTTGTTCTCTGACATTTTGGATTTGTTGCCGCATGGGACACTCGACCCATTGTGGCCATACTCCAAGAAGCTTGAGGCAGTGAAAGAGAGTGGCATTGCCACCCAAGCTCATTGCATTCGGCATGGCCAGGTGTGCAGTGTCAACAAAATGGCAGTATTCGACGTGTCCGGACTACCCTGTCCTGACATGTCGGTTTGTGGTCTGCGTAAAAAACGTGCAGGGCCCACAGCTGGAGTCTACTTAGCCCATGGGAAGTATGTGAGCCGCAACCGGATCCCACTTTTGCTGATTGAATGCACTGAAGAATCTCAACATGATTTAATGCCTTTAGAAGACTCTCCTACTTATAAAATATGTTTATTTATTTATTATTATAAGTTAATATTGTCATTGTTTTGTTGATGATACTTTCACCATAACCCTTAATTAATATATTTGTTTCATTTCCGGTCTCCAATCTTGGCCCTCTTAACCGTGATTGTCAATTGCTAAGGACCTGGATATGGGGATGGTCTCAGACACCCATCCAGACTATCATTTTCATCAACTGTTTAGTGAGCCTTCCGACTTCCTCTACAATGGCTGTGCTAGGTGGCGAACATGGGTTATCGGCACCCACAATGAGCTCACAACCTGTTTGATTGACCCTTTTGCACTCCTTGAAAAAGTCAAAGCCGTGCTCAATGAATCACAGGAGCCCAGCATCATCAAAGACTACCTGGTGGCGTCACAGCCAGAGATTTTGATGGAAGCCCAGGACTTGGCCCAAAAAAGGGGGATTCCCTTCCGGCCTGGACGCCTTGATTTAGAATATCTTTTGCTGACCAGGGAGTATCAGGCCATGTGTCAACTCAACTGCCGATTTAGGGAGCAGTATGGAAAATCCCCGAGTGAGGAGGAGGGGCTGGTTTACTATTTGGGGGACAACCCCTCGTTCTCAGCTTCGTGGAGCGCACGGAGTCAGAAAATACCCACATTTAGGGTAGGGGCCAAATCAGCTCTGTACTGGCTACCCAAGCAGAAGCGATGGCTTACTTGCAAAGAGAAGCTAGTGTCAATGGGCTGGCCCTGCTTACCAGAGATAGGGAGAAGCCTTGGTACACCCTTGTTTGGAGCCACAGACCCAAAGAGGGCCAGTGATTTGCTGGGAAATGGAATGCATTTCCAATCTTCAGGAATTTTTCAGTTGATCGCCCTCAGCTGTTTTGGTCCCTTCAAATGACATGATGTAAAGAACAGTAACCAGAACCATGGGTCTTATTACATGAACCACTTTGTCCACTTAACTTCCTTTACGAAAAGAGGAGTTTCAACCCCGGGGACCAAAACTGTCAAGACCGCTGGCTTAGATTGATGTTCTCCGTACAGGTGGCTCCGGTTGTCCTGCACAGTCCATAGACAACAGTCACATATGAAAAGTCTCTCCGAACTTAACATTTTGAATCCGTGGGCAACCTATAAGAAAGAGGTTCCACCATTTGCATTTTGATTCTTAGATCTCTCAGTCTCAAACACCGGTTGGCTGGAATCCAAGTTGTTGCATTGTTTACGGAGAGGCTCATAGTCTTCATATTATAGTCTTGTCCATATCAGCTTCTCTCCGATGTTGATAAGTCATCATTGTCATGCCCATTCATGCTGGGCTGTATCATACTGTAAAAGCCAAAGCATTGCTGATGGGGACCAGGGAGCTATGTCCAATTCCATGTTATTCATATTTGCCAATTTCAATAAAGTAAGTAGCACCACGTCCAGGGATTCCCACAGAAGAATCGACATCATGGAATTCCGATTGAATTGTCATTCGATTTCATTGATGTGGAAGGTCTTCGGAATCTCAAGTGCGGTGTGCAGTGGTCCTATCATCTTCTCCCCATGGCGAGTGAGCTTGAAACCCTTTTCGATGGTGGTGCACCCATGGTGCCAAGCACCCCCGTGCAAGATGAGACGAGTGACGCAGGCTGTTCCATGAGATCAACCAGGTCCAAGGCATCATCTAAAGCCAAGCCTGCAGCGGGAAGGGCCAGACGGGGCCAGGCTTCCACTTTGAGTTCCTCCTTCACTTGCTGGAAGAACACCCCGGAAACCTGCTGGTTTTGAAGGTATTTTAACATCCATTTTGTGGTGGTTTCTCCATATGATATGATTTAAATTTATGTTTTATCAGTCATTATTATCAAATAATAATTTATTCATTCATTAATACGGCAAGGAACCCAAATAAATACAAGTGGAATCCTGGTCAGCATCCCCAACAGCACAACAGGTAGTCACCCTCAACACAAGTAAATGCAAGTTTATTGTAGCTTAATTTGATTTGGGGTCGTGGGTTGTTTTTTTGGTTGACCCAAGATCACATCCCTTCAGGATTGCTACCTGCGTGATTTCATGGAACACGTTGAACCGACCAAGTGCAGCCGATCTTACTTGAACTCACTGTCATCGAAGCATATTCGACTTGCATTCTTTGGTATGTTTCGCAAAGGACCAAACCAGGCACTGGACAGGTTACTTGTTTATTATTAATATGTTGGTGATTGTTGGTGTGAGTAATGTAATTTTACACCTGATTTCTTTCATTATCCAGCCCTCATGACACTGGACCGATTCCCTGAGATAGCCTCACAGTTATTACATCTTTACAGACAGTATTTACAGTATAGGTATTGTTACTGCTAGCTTAGATGATGAATGATTAGCTCCTTTACTGATTCATGCCATTGACCCCTTATTTTCAACTCGTTTGGGCCCCATAACAACCAAATCATGCACACCGCCCAGCCAGTGGCAACTAAGTCTGGACAAGACGGTGCTTACCGACATGATGGCCAAGGAGTACGAAAGGTTGGGAAAGCCATTGTCCAAGGATGGTGAGACCCTGATGTCAATCATCAAACGCGTGGAAATTGAGCTGTCCCGCAACACTACGTTCACCATCATGAATTTGAGCTGCTTGATTCACATGATTTAAGTTTCAAACATGTTAAACGGATAGTTTATTAAAAACCGGGACTCTCAACCAATAGATCCTATGAAAGAGTTTGAACTAAATTACCAAATGATTTCCAATAAAAAAATAGACACAAATTTTCACTCATTTGAGGTTTTGAAGACTTCAGTTACCTACCTGTTGCTCCAACTTAGTCACTTACTGAACACACCACAATTTCCAGTTTCTGTGATATTCAGATCAAGTCACAGCCCAGGCAACGGAAAGACCATGCTCCAATGCAGGGGCATTGTGAAGGAGCTGCCCCCTGCGAAGCATGGGTGGACCATCAAGCAGGCAGCAGGCTCATTGATTCCGTATGTGGTTGATGGAGAATCTGGCAACAAGAAATGGTGTATGGAACTGTTTCAGGCATCGGAGAACACCCCTGAGAGCAATGACACTATCCCTGAATTGAACTTGGACAATGTGGTTCCTGATGACTCATCTCCACCGGGTGCAGGGGGTGAGTCAAAGGCCCCAGTTGCCCCCATGGCCGGCATGACGCCTGGAATCTTGAACCAACTTATGTCTGACAGTTTAGTGTCAGTACGTAGGTGAAACCCTGGGTTAGGTCCTTAAAAGCCTTAGACGACAATGCTCGACCATATAAAATATTTGTTGATATTAGTAATCATTGATTCATCCCCTCAACTCACTCACTACATGTCACTACCAGGTTTCCCAAAGACTACAAGACATGCATGCAGCCAAGGAGCTGACTCCGTGCAGAAGGGCAAGAGCATGTTCGCTGTTTGCTATTGCGGCTTTGACAGGGCAGCATGTGGAGCCTGTGGCCGTGGTTATCAGCAAGAAGTCAGTGCTGGTCGCAGTCCAAAGTTCATCGAATGCCCCGATGGCAGTACCATGACAGTAAATAAACAAACAAATGTGGTCAGTGTCTTAAAAAAAATGTCATTGGTGTGATAAACATATTCAAACTCAAACCTTTAAGGTGTTGGTTAATACACTTTGGGGCTTGTAAGCATTCAACAAAACCGGGCAACCTCAGATTGATGACAGATTATTACTTCATCAAAAGGACCTTTTTGGCTGGGACCTCATGCATTCTAAATTTACACAGACTCCTTTCAAGCATGAGCATGTCATGTTGTTACCTTATGACAATCCTTCGCTCAGGTAAGCCCCGTGCAGCTATTGTCGGTCACAAAGACACTGAGTACAAGAGCAAAAAAATCCCAGTATGCAAATGTGGAACGTCAACCCCAGAATGCAAGAAATGTGGGGAGGGGTATGTCGAGCGTACTTTGCGGGGTGAGCCTCCATTGTTCATGGAGAAGCAGGTTCGCATTAAGCAAGTGGCAGTGTGCGCATGTGGAGAACCCAGGAAAACATGTGACGTGTGTCATCTTGGCTGGGTTGAAACTTGTCAGAAGGGCAACATGCCAACGTTCAAAGACGTGGAGGTTGATGATGAGGAGGAGACTTCTGAGACTGCAAACAAAGAAGGACAGCCGGGTGGAGCTAGATCCAGTCAGATTTTTATCAACAGAAAACGGACCATGACTTCATTCGAAATCAATGCAAACAGCAATGGAGATTTACTCAGCTAGATCAAAACAGCAATGGAGATTTACTGAGCTAGATCATTGAAGATATGCAATCTAAGTTATTCTTATTCCATCTGTTGGTTCCGTATTAAGTGACAACCACCAGGGTGAGTTCATGGAGATGTCAGCCACCCTGAAAATCTGAAAGGACTGTCATTGATCTTGAAAAGATCACACTTGACTGCAGAAAATGACTACCTGAGTGTTGTGAGACAATTTTAAATTGGGTTTTGTAAGGATGGTTTTCATTTTTGATTCGACTTCGAACCTTCCTCCAACCCAGCCCCAGCCTGCACCATCAGCGGGTCTCTCAGGAGTTGCTGCTGACGAGAAAGGCCCTGATCAGAAAGCTGCTGATCCTGCAGCAACTGTCTCAGAGGGCAAGCCCGAGCCCAAGGCTGAGATTGAGAAGGAGGCAACCAAGCCCATCACCAACGATAATACAGGACCAGTCAGAAGGTATTGGTTCTATATTGATTTTTTGAAATTCAAAATGAAGTTCCAGGTCATAAACTTAACTTATGGGATGTCCAAAGCCCCGTCTAAGCTCAAGCTACTCAGTAATTTCAATGAAAAGGGATCTGTTTGCACATGTATGGTATAAATCAAAATTAGTATTGGGCCAAATTTTGAATTAAGACATATGGTTTGGGGAGCTTTCTTTCATGTTGGTTCCATTTCCAAGCACTGGGAGTCAACGTGTTAACATGTCATCACAATGATTATAGTGTTTTTATACTGCAACAAGTAACAACAATGGCCACAAGCTGCAGCAGTCCTATTACTTAAATATGTTTGCATTTCACCTGTCAGTCAGACATCCGCACCAATCCAGGAGATTCCGCCGATGCCACCAGCAAGGGGCCACCCGAGAAGAAACAACGTGTAGAAGGCCGGCTGCCATTCTGATTAGTCTAACAAACCAAGTTATTGAATCTGATTGTTAAGTAACTTGATCCTGACAATGCCCCCATCACTTGATGTTACAAAAATACAGAAACCTTTCTTCATGCCATCTGATGGAATCAGCAAACACCCAATCAAATAATAATGTTAACAATTGACAATGCCAAGTATTGACAATACCAAGTGTGTAGCATTGAAGACAAACTATACTCTGACTCTAGTAACTAGATTTAGTGATGCTTAAACAATATATCTATGAATAAAAAGGTGTAATATTATTAATCATATCATATATATATGTATCATATATAATAATATATGAACACATTATGTGGCACACTTCCCTGTTTTGACAAGGTGCAGTGGCTGATGCAAAGAGCTCTCCAGCACCCAAGAGCCAGCTGGCAAAGGCCTTTGCAGGCAAGACCAAATGAGCTGCTGGGACCTAATTAGGCCAGATTTTGGCTGTTGGGGGACCATCTTAAGAGCTGTTAAGAGGAGGGGGGTCTGACCCCTAAAACACTGTAAATACCACACAAAATGGGGTCAGACCCCCCTCCTCTTAACTGCTCTTAAGTACCCTTTCCAAGCTGCCCAAATGGGCCCCAATGGACCCCAATGGGCCCCATGCCAGGGATGTTAATCCAGGGATGGAGGTTTAGCAACTGTTTTCAGATACTTGGGCAATTACAAATAAAAATTACTACACGACAGGGTTTCAGTCCATCATATGTCACAAGCAATAGGCATTCAATGGTAAAGTTGGCTGACCCTCCGGGCCCCACTATAGTTTGCTCCTGGCACTGTGCTACTGGGTAAACTTCTACATCACGTCAGTTACTCATTTGTTGTGTTTATAAATTTAATGTTTCAATTGTTATTATTGAAATGCAAACATGTAGTAATGTACTGTAGGTTCATGATCACGAATCCATTCCATTCCATCCCATTTCCTGCTGATAAAAAGCAATTCAATAAGTAAATGCATACTGGTAATGTCATAATTATGTAATGTTACTTACAGATTACATCAAAATAACTACATCACATAACATTGGCCCAGTTGGAGTTTCACTATAGTTTGTTTCAACTGACTGGGTAAGTAGATGGTTCAAATTCAAATGACTTACTTAAACTAAAACGAGACACTTACAGTATTGAAATTCTTGAACATTGGAACTTGATGATTGGCAGAACTTGCTTTCAGTATGCAACCACCACAGGGGCCCCTCAGCTCACTCTCCTGCATGAATTTCTGCAAGCCTCAGGTCTCTGATTTTCTTCCGATCTGTTGTGCTTCTGTCCTTGGATGGCTGGATGGCATCACCGTGTGAGGAGTTGGGAAGTCTTTGTGACAGGGGCCAAGCGGGCTAGGGCTGAACACATGTAACAATACTAACTGCAGCTCTTCAAAGAAGCATTCCAGTCTGTCAAGTAGGATTTGAAATCCAATTTACTATGGTTATATTATATTGTTACTACTTGTTGCTAGTTAGCTTTTCTCATGTTCGATCTTATCTCTGCCTGGATATTTGATTTGGTTACTGCCCAATTCAATTGCCAATGGCTGGCCCCTGGTCGCTGATTCTTTGTGATGTCATCACAGGCATTAGGCTGCAGCTTTTACAACAGACTTCAATAAGCTGACCGGGTCATTTGTCAAGCATCAGCACCCTTGATGTTACAAAGGTCAAGGTGTGTCGGTCATGGCTAGCAAGCTCATTCCTGTGGAATCAACTTAATCCATGGCCCCATGGCAATTTTAATTCCTGTTCAGCCAGATCCTGTCATGTCTATAAAACTACAGTTTGTTCCTCTGGTTGAGCCCCATAAATAAGATCTAGACCATCCACGTGAAAACCAATGGATGAATACTCTGATCCCCCCACAAGTCACTTGCCGAGTCACTTGAATACTTCCTTGTCAAAAGGCTCCTGGCCGCTGGTGATTTAATGCAATGTGCAGTGTGGGCTTGCTGTAAGTCCGAACCAGACTCATGGCCCATGGTCCCCCATTTAATTTCATTTCTTTCTCCATGCAATTAATGTCCTGACTGGACATATTCTATGATCAATAAGTCTGACTCACCAGACCTGACCCTGACCTCACGGCACACTTGGTGTGGTGAGTTAGGGAATGTGTGGTGAGGTCGTGCTAACGTGCAATCTGCAGCGTGACAAGATGTGAACAAAAATGCCCTGTACCTTACTTGTCAGACGATGAAACAAGTGCAGTTGTCATCACTGAGCCAGTCAAAAAAAACATCAAGAACTTTAGATCGGATTTAGACATCAATGAACTTGTGACCAATGACAATCACTCACTGCCTGGACTGAACTGCCATTGTGCCATTCACTACCACGGGTAAGTTTGTTTATTTTTTGCTGTCACTGTCAGTACACTGGAATGCTTCAGTCTTTTCTGGGGTCAAGCTACATTGCAGCAGGGATTCATTGTTTTGTAGCGTCTACGCCCTTCTGAGTCAATGAGCTCCAGTCCTGACACGTTGGTGTCCCAAATGCCAGTGCCCACCAGTGCTTCCAAGCCAGGGTCGCCGCAGAGCATGGATCCTGGCCAAGGTCATCATGGCTGGAAGGAAGATGCTGTGCTCCACAGAATGGGGTTCACCACACCTGTGTCGGGTGGGTTAATTCCTGAGACCCCACAACCACTCAAGGGTAAAAAGTCTAGCCCATTGGTTGTTGCAGGGATCCAGCTCGATGATGATCACAACAGTGGTGAGCGTTCCGTGGAGCTTTCATCTGGATTCACATCTGGAGGGGGGCTGTCTCAGGTGTCTTTGGGTCGAAGCGGCTACAAACCATTAGGTAGCTCACAAAATGAGATCAATGGGGTTGATGAGATCAAGCCACTGTCCCTGGATTTTGATGGCCCGGACAGTCCTCTCACGAAGTCCCCTTTGAACTTGAAGAGGATGTTGTCCACACCTGTGTCGCATGTGAGTGAGAAAAGGGCCCGTAAAGATAATGGGGCTGACGAAGATGTGATGACGACACCAGGGTGTAAACCTGTGAAGCCTCGTAGCTTGCCAGTATTGCTGGGGTTGACCCAATCAACTCTTGATGGTTTTTTCAATTCCCAGGCGATTCCCAGCACTCAGCCCTCAGGGTTTTCCCAATGAGGAACTGATCATAAAAGTACCCATGAGGAGATTCCTAGCCAAGAAGTGCGATGGTTTTTCCCCCGCTAGCTGAGCTTTCGTCTCAGAGTGGCAACCCAATAAGTCTTCTGCCAGATTGCCATGTCAGTGGCACAGTGGGTCTGTGGCGATGCTACCATGGCTTATGAATTATGATCATCACTGATAAAAAAAAAATCAGAATATGAGCGCTACAACTACATGTACACTTCAAATAAACATGGTGAGAGTTGGTTTAGATGCCATCGCCATCAGAACCATGATTCCAATTTTAGTCTGGCAGGCCCCACATGGGGCACAATTACCTTGATCCCTGAGCCCTGATCTATTAGGGGATCAGCGGAGTGCAACAAATCAAAGGATGAACAAACTGCGACAGAAAAAACAATTGGCTGTACGGCCGCAACTTGTTAGCAGGGGCATTATTTTTTCACGGGAACCTGTCTCCGTGGAGTTTTTTTAGTTCAAGATTTGGCAATACAACACTTGACTATGTCGTAAAATCAGCCATTATGTCATTATGCCGACTTAAAGTTTTTTTTGGATTGGGGGTGCCAAGATGACTATTTATACCGTTTGGGATTCCAAAAAATAAATGGTGATAATGTTTTCCTTAAATTCATTAGCTGAGGCAATGCCCAGCATTGCAGCACTTGCTGAGCAAACAGCCCAACCGAAGCTTGGTTGCTTGGGGATCTAAGAGGGGGGTTGGTTCCAATGGAGGTCTCATGACTTGTGTCCTGCGTATGGGCTTTTAAACATCAAAGAAGAAGTCATACCCTTAGTCAGTCAGCAGTAATAGATGATTCCAATGCCAAAGGTCTTAATTTCTAAATATAATAAATGAGGTTTTACTTTACTACAATACTGCCCATTACTATATGATAAAAAACAATTACAATAATAATAATAACATATTTTTATCATACAATATATCTCTGACAGTGAGTGACACTAGCTCACATTGAATCGGATGACAGCCCAGGAATCTACAGAACAGGCATTGCTTGGACCCAGCAGCTGAAGTTCCAATCCGAAACCGTAAAACTGTCCGAGGAATTTTGGCAACACGGCTTGAATGTCATTATGTCGTTAGCCTATTAGTCTTGTTAGTCTTCAGCATTCAGAATCTCAGAAATTCAGGGGTGACCGGTATTCTTAGATGATGTCTCTAATAAAAAAACAATAATCATGATTACTACTATTGTGGTTCCCTTTATTTATAATAATTACTGTGCCCAAGACAGAGTCTCATATCATATATGGTGTCTATTTTTGTTTTTGTTTGATTAATCATCAGCAGTCACCTAAATGATTTGTCAAATTGTTGAACCAAGGCACTTTGTCAAGGACTCGATATGGCCGTGACATCTGTCTGGGGCCGTGGCTTACTGCATTTGCCACTTGACATGGATGAGAGGGTTAAAAAAGAATGATTAGGAAAAGGGGTCAGTGGGTTGATTCATGATCAGCAGGACTGGGTCTGAGCCTGGGCTAGGAAATTTTATCCCCGCTGTTTCCTTATCATTGGACCATCCAGGTAGGTCTGTTGTGTTAACGAAGTTGTGGGGTCTGAGACTGAGAGTTCAGAAAGTTGAAGTTCAGTGAATGTGAAAAAAATAGTAACACAAGTGAATCCGGTGTAATCATTAATTACACTGCCAGCCCAGGAAGCCAGCCACTCAATTGAAAGCCGGGCAGCCTCTGACTGCAGATTCTCCACTGCCAGACTTGGATTCCAGGCCAATGCTCACCATTGCGTCCAGCCTGAATTCACGGGGAAGGGATGGAATGGACTGACTCGTGATGGGTATATTTATATTATATAATACTGTACTAGACTATTCTTTAAGTTCAAAAAATCGATGATTTAACTACATTACTTGATGAGATATTAATTACAGGACTCTTGCAATATATAGTCAAGAAAAGTGGGCAGGAAAAAATTGGGGCCCAAGAATGTGTTTGCTTCAGTTTGAAAGCATACTTGATTTATGGACACCCTGTAGCAGCCCTGATCTAGGTTTGTGCAATCATTCCAGTGGTTCTTCATTACATGCGTGAGTCTCTGTTCTGTTTTAGATGTTGTGGTTTGACAATTCAATTGTGGTGGCTATAGTACTATACATTACATCGATACATAATTAGATCCAGATCCAGTCATGTCATCATAATCAATCATTACCGTAACTTGCCACTTTAACTCTAAAACTACAATCTTCATCATCAATGATGAGTAGTGGTTTTCCTTTGGATTCATCATTATATTATTTGATTTGATCAAACATATCGACTAACTTTGTTTGAAACAAACCATGCAGGCAACCAAGTTCCCCGTATGAAATTCCAGAATACAAGGGACCCAAGCACTTCCTCATAAGCCGCATTCCACCTGAGTTGGTCAACTTGTGATGTGCACTGATCCAGGCAGCCGATGAGGAGAGCTTGCAGTTCAAAATGTGCTACGCACTCTCACATGAGCAAGGAGGGTTACGATGCTGGATCTGCCCGGAATCAACCCATAGTTCATGGAATTGTGTCAAGAACGCTGTAAGACGGAGTAGCTTACAACATGTTCTACTACTGTCCTCCTGCATGTCCAACTGCATGCACGGGCCGTACAAGTCAGCCCGCAACTTGCAAACTCTACAAGAGGCTGCTCAATTTCTGGGGAACAACATTTCCCAAGATGCTTTCGAGGAGCTTCAGGACGCAATGTCAATGGATATGGGGGTCGAGGTAGATTCTGACGAGATACCTCAGGATCCAAGTCAAATCCCATTTCTTCCTTGTGTGTCCAAGCTCTCCACTTTTGTTCCTAGGCTTACTGTATGGTCCAGTCAAGACTCAAAAAAATAGCACTGAGCTACATGCCACTGCCATTTAAATCATTTGCACTCAATTCCTGGTGATTTGTGCAATGACAATCTTTTATTACAATCATTGATGATTCAAACACTGTTGAAAGTTTATGTCAAAGAAGTACTTTCTCCTTAAGTCAATGCAGCCCCCGACAATGAGGATCCTTAGTATTAAATTCCGAGACCCAGGTCAGTAGAATAACCAGCTGATTTCTGAGATACCATGATGGATTATGGATAACATGTCAACTCCAATGCCTAGCGCCCCAAGGTCAAAACGAAGAGTTGGTTTGCAAGCATCGGCGTGCTGCGTCATTTGTGCAAGTACTGGAGCTTGATGTCTCTCATCATGGATACAGCTCTGGAGCTTGAACAGGTTCCATGATGGAAAAAAGTTCATAGACCAATATTCTGTAGTTAGAGTCGTTGCACGGTCATTATAAATAATAGAAAACATTAACTGTCATTATATATATATACATAATTATGATCATTCCACTGAGTGATTTCAACCACAAATCCGACCTAGGAGAATTATGATTAAGCACCCCATGCCATGTCAGTTTCTGAGAATGTCAATGCCCCCAGTCTTATCATCCATATTAACAAATACTATTAAGATTCATTATTTATAATTATCACCCAGTTGGGCCCTGATGCATCTAAACATAATAACCCCGGCCAATATCGGCCAATGATTCATTTGATCATTTTCTACAAACTCCTTCTTCAGGTGGCAGATGGCCCATGGCGCCACCCGGACACTGCTGATGCTGCCCAGCAATCCGACCAAGACCAAGACGTTGACATCGAGGCCGAGGCTCCAGAAGATGCTGGTCAGGATGGTGGAGAAGAGCCTGGGCCCAACGTTCGGCCAACTTCCAAGAATGAACTTCAAAAGTTGCGGGAGGGCTTTCAAAACACAATGGGACTTGTGGCACACCTTTACCGGGACGTGAGTTTGAAGGATGAATTCCAAATTGTCTACATTGCAACCAGTGCTTACCTGGATGAATACTCCAACACCCTTGCAGCTCAGAAAGAGTCGCAGGCCAGGGATGAATTGAACTTTGTTACTATAATAGTAATACATCAGATGACCCCAATTATTATTGTTGGGTTGAACCAAATGAGATGTCACCTAACCTAGTCAATCCCCCCATTGCCTAAAATAGCACTCTAATAATAAATAATACCCTTATGAATACTAAATCAAACACATATTAAGATCAATTGGTTTTTGCAAAATCAAAAGTAAGAACAGCCTCAACCGTCCATTCTGTTTCACAGGCACGCTGCATGAGCTGGCAAGCAAACCGATGCGCAGGGGAATGGTTTTCCTACATCTTGAAAAGCGTGGGGACCATGCATGATGTTTCGCAGCTTGGGAACTTTATCACTGTGGACATGACGGGGGAAGCACCGGCTGTAGAAGAATTGAGAGAGCAATGGTTGATTGATGAGAAACAGAAACTCAAAACACTTTTCACACTTGTAGTGGAGTGTGCTTCCTCCCGTGCTTGGTCTCAGATGATGTTTACGAACCTTCTGCCCAACAGCTTTGCGGCCGTTAAACATGAGCATGCTCCAACTGCCGAGAGACTCCTTCAAAACATTCACCGTGTCTGGGAGTCTGTACTCCTTGCAGAATGCATTGTTTCTGGCAAGAGGGAGGCCACCATGGAGGTGAAAAAAGGATTCAAAGACCGGTTGAATGACATTTGCTGGAATCAGCTGCAACTGTCCAGAGAAATTTATCTGGAATGTGCTAGGGCCAACTGGAATGTGCATGATGGAAAGGTTCAGCTTCTCGCTGAACGGCTCTATGGGTGTCCTTACAACACGAAGTATGACCTAGAGGATGCGTTTGCACACCTTACTTCCGTTGGGAAAATGACATCCCTTGCAACAGGAATGAACAAGTCACTTGAATCCAATTCGTTTGTTCATCCATCAATTCAGTCATTCAATCATGCATTCATTCATTCAGTCAGTCATTCATCCATTCATCCATTCATTCATCCTTTCTTCCATCCATCCATTCAGACATTCATCCATCCATCCATCCACTCACTCACTCCACTCCACTCCACTCCACTCCACTCCACTCCACTCCACTCCACTCCACTCCACTCCACTCTCCACTCATTCATTCATTCATTCATTCATTCATTCATTCATTCATTTCATTCATTCATTCATTCATTCATTTCAATCAATCAATCATTCATTCACTCATTTCTTTCCTTCATTCATTTTTTCCTTCATTCATTTCTTTCATTCATTCATTCATTAATTTGTCTATTCACTCATCCAATCATCCACTCATCCAGTCATCCACTCATCCATCCATTTACCCGCATCCATCCATTCATTCATTTGTTCGTTCATTTATTCCTTCATTCACCCATCCTTTCATCGATTCATCCACTCATCCATGCATTCATTCATTTGTTCGTTCGTTCCTTCCTTCATTCATTCGTTCATGTATGTTCACTCAGTCATTCTTTCATTAATTATTTCATCCTTATTTCACTCTTTTGGTTCCGGTCCATTCCATTATATTCCGTTCATTCATTCCCATCATATTTTTCATTACTGACTGACTGGGGTGCAAACAAAAATCAATCAGTTAGTTATTATATAAATTATTATTAGTTTTATTTTAGTTGGCCATACATACATACATATATATATATATATTATTATTGTTTCTGCAATGTACCGATTTTGTTTTCCATACTGAGTTTGAAAATTGTCAAGATCCAATCACTGGGTGGGCCTGGATGTCATCAGAAGAACTGACAGGATTAGATTACCTGGCTCTAAAAACAACTTAACTAACTTTTGATATGTTAATGCTGACTGACACTGACTGACTGACTCTGACTCGTGACTCTGTCTGTCTGACCTGACCTGACCTGTCAGCAGAAGCTGACATACTGCAATCCGAGGTGGACCCGCTACTTCTACTTGACAACTTTGCCATCCTTGAAAGAGACTGGGTGGCCCCAAGTTACAACCACACTGAGCGACCATGTCGCCCCTGATGCTCATGTCTCAGGAGTGCTGAAAGATTCCGGAAAATATTTCAAACCTAGCCTTCATCCTTTGCCAAAGGAACTGAAGCAACGCCTTGTAGAAATGAAATTGGAACATTGCAAGAAAGCTGGGACCATATCCAATCAAAGAGCAACAGCTGCGACTGCATGGGTCCTGATGCATGCAAGCTCCAACTTCAGCACCGTTTCCATGGCTTGGACCGGTGTTTAGGCTTTAATTCAGAATTCAGAAATACTGTTCATTGATTGATGTCTTCATATGTCCTCTGAATTTGGGCTGATTTCACATGGGGCAGGGTTGGGGAACATGATCATGACCCATAGCCACCCCAGAGGCTAGGCTAAGCTAACTTGCAAATAATTCAGGTCTACATTGATGATGGCATTTGAACCTTTTTTGTTTGCCTGCCATTGTCTGGAATCTAAGGAGTCTTTTTGATGAAGCATCACTTCTACCTGAACCCTCGCTCTGGGCGTGTCTTGCTGGGCTTGGGTTTTCGGACATGTGCAGCGTTGGGGCTTCCGCTTCTTCGACATGAACTTGCTGGACAGGTTAATTGGATCAAACCTGTTAGATTACTATTTGTCGGGTCTGAGTCATTCTTATTATTATTGTTTTTCCAGGTTACTGATATATCCAGATTCAGTTTCCATCCAAAGGACAACTTATGATTCCAATACATTGTTCAGATTATTTAAATTTATTTCCCTCAATCTTTATCTTTTTGCTGGCCCCTCCAGGTTTACTTTACATTTGATCTGAACACCAAGTCTATGACACCAGTGTGGATGGTCAGTGCAACTTTGGAGACTTCAGTTGAAAATGCTCGAGGGTGGCTCCACCTCCCCACAGACATTCTTCATCCTTGGGAAGTACCCGACAAACTTCGGTTGAATTACCCCTGTGTCTTCATGCAAAAAGGCCCCCCTGAACCGCTGGTTACTGCAGGTGTGCGGGCTGGAGTGTACCTCACAGTTCCCCAGCTGAAGTCCCTGCAATGCCAGCTGAAGTTTTCATTGCCCACTGCAGGGAGTGGAAAGAACAATCGACTCGTCAAACAAGACTACGCGTTGGGGCTGATTGGCTTTTTGTTTCCAAATGCAACACAAAAAGAGAAAGACACCATGTTGATGGGCATACTTGGCAAAACTGCACTGCACCTTGACCCAAAGAAGGGGAACAAACATGTGCCAGACATACTCAAGGCATTCCGCTCCCTAGAACCGACAGACCAGAAGGAGTACACAGAACTCTACGCGATGGCTAATGATGAGCTCATGCTACAAGAGAAGCGGGATGGTAAAGCACGTGTACAAACCTTGCCCAAACAGCCCAGGAAACACCTTACACCAGTTGCTTTGCAGGACCTCTGTCCACCAGCAGTTGGGTGCAGGCTCACCAGACACCCCGTGCTCCGGAGATACCAAGGTTTTTATCCAACATATGATGACCGTGGTTTCTTGGTTGGTCATGCCTTGTTTGTTTAGTTTACATGTTCCCACATGACCCTGGAATTTTTCAATACAAATTGAATTGAAATGCAGTCGCTAAATATAATAAATATGGTTCTTGTCTTTGGGGAATCTGTGTGTTTATTTATTTTGTTTTCTGCACCAGGTCCCTCAGGTAATGTCATTTACTGTAAAGCAGTATTTTTTTTAAACTGGGCCTACATGACTTGCTCAGCTTGGGGCAGTGTTCCTACTGTGCTCCCCATCCCAGGTGCAGTGGAGAGACAGTACAGTCATGCGACCTTCTGGGATGGGAAGAGGAAGAACATGCCACAGTTCAATGCCCTTAAACAAGTGGTTGACTGGGTGTGGAAATGCCACTACAAGTTTTGCCCCGCTAAAGAGGAGGATCATGTGTGGGGGCCTAAGGTGAATGACTTCTGTCATCAGCTATTTTCAAAATTTTTGGTTCGTGTTTTTGACCCATTAACAGTGGGGAACAGTAAAAAACTGTTGCACATAAGAAATCATAAGGGTTATGGACATGGATACCCTTTTTCTCTTCTACGGGTGCCTTGTGTGAGGCCAACGGATGAGGACATTCAGAACGTGCTGAATAATTTTGATGAGGGAACAGGGTTTGTAGGCCTTTCTCAAGGTTCTGCTGGTGGCACACCGGTGAAAAACCCTGGTTCGCCCAAGGAAAATGTTGGGGAAACTCCCAAAGCTAGCCCAAAGGGTTTCAAAGAGGAAAGCAGTGGACATACTCCCAAAGGGAGTGCCCACACTCCACAAAAAGAAAGCAGCGGGCACACTCCCAAAGGGAGCGTGCACACTCCGCAACAGGAAAGCAGTGGACACACTCCCAAAGGGAGTGTAGAAAAGTCTCACAAGAGTAAGAAGGCTGAGAAGAATGCCGAAAAGGCAAAGGAGGGGAAACACAAGAAAAAACACGACAAGAAAGAGAAAATGGTCCTTAAAAAGGATCTTAAGAAAAAAAAACACTGAACTCTTTCTGAGAACATCTCGGACGTCGCTGCAGCGCAAAAGCAAAAAGTGCTTGTTGTTTACCACAAGCATGGGGGGACACAGGTGTCATACAACAATCAAACAAATCATCAGAATTTAGAACAAATAATGACACGTCATCAGAAAACTAACACCACTTGGAATTGCACTTGGGATTAGAAGACCTTTTGGACCAGTATCCTCTTAAAGTTAAAAGCAAGGGGGTCTGATATTGAGGACCCTCAACTACTTGCTATGATAATAGGTCTTGCATGATATATATAGAATCTCACTATCATTATATCGCCATAAGTAATAAGTTAAGTATATAAATTAAGTATATCATACTTAATTTTCACTATCATATTATATCATTATAACGGTAAATGGGTAAGTAAATCTTTACCGCCATGCATGATTTTTTTCATGTCTCCCAAAGCTCACGTACTATTCTTAAGGTCATCTATTCTTGGTCGAGTCATATCCCAAGGATTTGCTTGTGAAACAAACTTGTATCATATTGCATATTATGTAGTCCTTGTTCACTTACCCATTTTACCTGATTGTATATGTAGTCCTTGTTCACTTACCCATTTACCGTTCGTGATGTTTCAGAGTGCTTCTTGCCTCACTCCCATTTTTTTCCGATGAATTAATATCAATTCCGATCAACTCTGGCTATCTCAAGCTCATCAAATCGCGAATCAAACCTCCCTGCCACCATTGGTGATGGCAGTGTTTCCACCTCATCAAACCCACCAAACCCCCGCGTACCTTGGATACGAAACTGGTAGGTTTCGTCCAAAGTCCTAGCAGTTTTTGGCGGACCTATCCAGCCTGGATCTCTAACATTTTTCTGTGCTTTGGCGGCGTGTTCCCCGCCCAAGCCAGTTCCTGAAAATGGCCAAGATTTCCCAATGCTTTTCGTGGACATTCATCTTCCAACCCCCTATTTGGATCTGACAGGAACCATTTGAATTAGGAGGATGGAAAACCCGTCATGTTTGTAACTTAAAAATGCAAATTCGCTGAAAACACCTAGAATTTCTGGATGTACAAACCGTGTTCCCACTGAAATGGACCTAACACGCCATCACTTTCGGGAACCCTACTTTGGGATCTTCGCAGTGATTGGACGTGTGAAATCTTGGATTTGGGATGTGAAATCCACATGATCGGGGATGCGGTAAACCCAATCTAATGATATCCAGTGATTTACTTCGGCAACGATCTTGATGGGATTTCCATGGATTGCGGACTGGACTAGCCCGAAGATTTACATACATTTCATACATTTCTATGAGGCAAAACATGGCGAAACGAATCACCAAAGGGAGCCTTGGTGTAAGGCTGTCCCAGAAACCATGCCTTGGATTTATAATCTAGGGAACCTGGGCTGATCTGGGCTGATCGCTGAACCGACAGGTCATAGCCGCTGTTCCATCCCGATTCGGTCGTTTGAAGTTGCTATTCAATCCCATGACGGATCCATGGTGCTGGTATATATGCTAACATAAATGGGGTATATTGATGGGATCCATGTTACGATATATAGCAGCACCATGGATCCATATTGGATCCTATGGGAATAGATTGGTTTACGGGAAAAATAACAGGAAAGCCCCATGATCTTCATGGGAAAATCGATGGTTTCCGATTAAAAATGGTTAGGATGTTCCCAACAAAACCAATCCATTGAGCTATAGATCCACATACTTCAACCTATGGCCCTGGCATGCTCTATGGCCCTGGTATGCTCTGGCATGGTATGCTGGGTCACCTAGGTCTGAAGCAGTCCCTCGGTCCTACGAAAACGAAACACATCAGCGGCCCAAGGCGACCGCGACGACGGTCAACTGACCTGCAATGTGAAGTCGATGCCTTTTGCCATAAGCACAACACAGCATAGCATAGTCAATACATGTTCACAAAGAAATATGAGTAAAATAGAGTAAAATATACAGTACAGCATGTAGAATAAACACATATAGTTTTTGTCTGAAATATTACAGTAAAATACAGTAAATACATTAGGCATATTACCGGACAAGATGCAATGTTCAATTTAATCATCATCGGACCGTCGCGATTCAGCCCCAGTTCCTGAACCAGTCTCAGGTGGTGGGTCAACATCTAAGACCCATGGGACCCATGGTTTTTGGCCTGTTCCTTCAAGGTCTGTGTTCCCAACTTGTGACCCTTTCCAGACTGTATTTAAAGGGACCATCGTCTTGCTACGTCTTGATATGTCTTGATGATTCTTGATTAACACCTGTTACACCCAACTATGTTGGCTTACCATGATGTGTTCCCTGCGTGCCTGCCATGTCCCATGGCCCCCTTTGGCCCCTTTGGGCCGCGCGTTTTTTGGGACAAAAGAGGCACTTCAAAACCCCCAGAAGGCCTCATAAAGCACTGATTAATTTGAGCCGTCAGCAGTTTGCATTCATATGGAATCACTGTGAATCACTGTGAATCATTTCAATTGGAAACATGACGATCAACAACTGGAACTTTGGGGCTATCTTCTCACAAACCCGCATGATAGCTTCTATCTCTGAGATAGCCCGTAAAAGGCCGTGTTTTGAGCTGGTTAACAGGCAGTCAAGGTTCCGATCTCGATCTAGAGGAAAGAATAAAATCACAAATATTAAACATCCCCATAGTATGGTCGCAGAGATGTGGTTTCGTCCCCTACATCTACGATGGTTTCTGAAGGGTGTTTTATATGAACAGCGGACAAAATCATTTGTTGTTTTTTATGCCATGCACAAATTAGGGTCGTCCCCTATCGCTTGTAAGGATTTCTGTGTTCTCAGACTTTGAGGCGACTCATGTAAAACCATGTAAAACAAGGTGTCGCTATAGACTCGTCCCCTATCGGTAATTAAGGGATTAGACTACAAGAATCATCCAGCAGATGTATTGGTTTCATGAGGTCCCAACCTGTTGTTACACTCTTATTCTCCCCACAAAAAGCCCAAAAAAACCAAGGAAATGATTTGAGCCATCAGCAAGTAGGTGATTTATACTGCCGTAAACTCAAGCAGGAACCACTACTACCAATCAGAAACCATTGAGTCTACTAATTGAGGCCAAAGAAACACAGTCTTACCAGGGAGGCGAAACCCATTGTGACGATATGCTTGGCTTACCATAGTATCACCAATCGGTGAATCGTTCAGAGAGTATCCAAACTGTACCAGCATATCTACAGTTATGGCCCTTTACCAATTGTAAATATTAGCAAAACCCCATTTATGGAATGTATATGAATGTATAATCCCAAAGAAATAACCTGTTATTTCACCATTTATAATTGGTATTTCGGGTCATAACTGTAGGATATGATTTTTTGAGGTTTCGCAATCAGTACTGAAGTTTGCGGGACGACTTTCCTTTGATGACAAGGGGGAACAACCCAACACAACCCAACACGCAGCACATAGTAGTGCAAAATGCAAGGCATAACAAGAACAAAAACATACAAAAACGAATAAGAAGGAGAAACACATAGGAAACAGAAAGAAACAGAAAAGAAACAGAAGTTAAAGAAGAATGATGCCAACAAAATGAAAAAAAATAAGAGAACAACAACTAAACACATAATAACAAAAACAACAACAATAAGAACCGCGACCTCAGCAAAGGAGGAAAAAACAACATGCACGCTGCACAAAGTCATTTTCCAGACTCGGATCCTGTCCAAAACAATAAATCTCATCAGCTGCTCTCTGAGCCAATTGCCATGAGAGCTGCGGATTTGTCCTTCGCACCCCCTTGGTGTGAAAAAGTGGCCGAAAGTCTTGGACTTTCTGAGACTTAAGTTTTTGACGGAAATCACGGGGACCCTGTGGTGGACATACCCACAGGGGATAGACAAACGACGGTTACATATGGGGGAAAAACATGCATATGTATCAATGCAATATACACCTTCAAACTGTTGATTACGCCCTACAATCAGCTAAGATTGATGTCATTACACCCGTCAACCTTCTCACTTCAATCAGCCAATTTTTTGAACATCTTTAAAGTTACCATGACAATAATAATACTAATAGAGAAACAACTCCGATGGTAAGAACATGGATATGATAAAAACATAATATATAGTAAATACATAAATATGTATATATATATATACACATTATTTTTCTTTTTATACTATAGTTGTTTGATATATATATGTATATATATCATATTAAATTCAACTATACTATATCATGTTAAATTATGTAATTGTGCATGATATTCAATTATATTACATTGCGTTAGAATATATTATGTTATGTTATATTAAATGAATTTGTATATATATATATTATTATATTATATTATATTATATTATGCAAAGTATATAATATTTAAAAACATATTTCATATATTGGATATTTAAAAAATATAGAGTATACATCATAGTATATTATATATAAATAAAAGACAAAACCATTAAATAAATATATTATATATAAATAATTATTATTATATATATATAAATATATGTACATTATAGATATATTAATATAGGCTCATATATATATGTTTCATATATCATATTGAATATTTATAGATGTTATACATATTGAAGATATTTTACATATTAAATATGTTATACATATTTAAGACTGAAAATAAAAATTATATATTATATATTATCTGTTGAATACTTTATATAATATGTAAAATACTATATCAAATTAAATTATATTATGCTATATCATATTATATCATATTGTGTTATATTATATTATACTACAGTATATCATATCTTATATATATTATCTAGTAAACACTATATTTTAAATATATAATATATTATTGTATTATTGTATCTTTTTTATATATATTATTATATATTATACATTGTGTTTTGTATTTTATGTTTATATATTATATTATATTCAATATTTATAAATATTATACATATTGTTTGTTCTTAAACAAACATGTTACATATTATATATTATCTATTTAATACTATATATCATATAGTAAATATTATAGATATTTATATATATATATATCATATATTATTGATTAAATACTATATGTTATATAACTATTTTAGATTATATACAATAGATTATACATTATAATATACATTATATATATATAGACATGTTGTTGTTTTTCTTCGCTGGTGAATGCTGGTGAGATCTCCAATTCTTCGTTGCTAAACTCCATCCCCGTGGTCCCCGTTGTCGTCAGGGAAATCCTGGAGGACTACACGGTAATTTCCAACGATGTTGCTGCGTCGCTGAGCTCGGCCTTCAAACGTGGAGTGACTGTGGTCCTCACACGACGGGCGGATCCGGGCGGGGGGTCAAAATGGGTTGAACGTGGCTGAAACATCTTGAAAAAACGTGGCTAAATATGTCTAATCTTATAGAAATCTTATAGAAATCTTATAGATACTCTATGATCCTCTGATACTCTGACACTCTGCCTCTTTTGAAATCTGGTGAAGTGAAGTTGATGATTTCAAGGATCAAATATAAATGGTGTTCAAGATCTTCGCTGCAAACCCTACGTTTGCCACCACCAAAGCCGCATATTCTTTGACATGCTCAAATCCCTGTGTAGGGCTAGTGTTTTTTCAACTTTCCAAACCAACCAACCCCAAATCCCTAATTCCTGAAAAATCAAAATTGCTGTGTCTAGCCAGTGTTTTCGTTCATCCTCAGCTGACAAGTATACAATATTTGTCCAAGTGTGTTATTTGGAGGTGGGCGAACATGGGGTTTGGCGCCAGTCAATCTTAGATACCCTGCCCTTAACAAAGCTGGTTAGTCACTAGCTTGATTTGGTGCAAGAAGGATTAAACCTTATGAAAGTACCCATCCAAGATTTACGAAGTTCACACTACGAACTAAAGGGAAAGAACTAAGAAGTCTATGAATCAATGACCCAAGTCATAGAGTCCAAAAAAACCCTCTGGTAATTTGTTACATAGCTATTGAACATGGCCATAGAAATAGTTGATTTTCCCATTAAACATGGTGATTTTCCATAGTTATGTTAGTTTACCAGAGGGTAAGTTTAACCTATCACTAGGAAATGCCACATCTCCCAATGGTTTTTTTCAGATCTCCGGTAACTGGGCAACGACCTGAAGTAATATCCGATAGCTTACTGTATGCCATCCCCAGTGTCCATCCCAGATCTGCAACTCCCTGCGGTTGTGGCCCGAAATACCAATGAAATAAATGGTGAAAGAACGAAATAACTGGTTATTTAACTATGGGATTATACATGAACCATTTCTATGGGGTGGCCTCTTTTGTTAGTACTTATAACATCTTATAAGTGGTATAACTCGGGCCATAACTGTGGGCTGTTGATTCTTTGGGGGTTGTCATTTTAGTAGCAAACTATTGCAGGACTCCTGGGGGGTTCATAATGAATCAACCAGGGGTTCATCTGGGGTCAAGCAGCCCCAAATGACATCCTGATTGCATATATTGGATGTGTTAATGTTACAGGTAAACCATGGCACCATGGGTTTTCTTGAGCTTGCTGATTTGTAGACATGCTTGAAACACAAAGAACCTCTGCTTGGCGTTTTTGTTTGATAATCTTTTAAGAAAAACACACATTTTCTGTGGGATGAAGCTAAATGGTAAACCGATAAGATTACGCTTACCGTGGCTGCAATCCATCTCAGATGGAATTTGGATCCCTAAGTCACTGCCCTGCCCCGGTCTTGCTGCGTTCGATGTAGGCATTTCGAGTGCCACCATGGGAGATGGCCGTGATCTCAATTTCGTCCAGGGACATGCGCATGTCCTGCGAAAGAGCCAGAGCGAATCCCAACAAGTTGCAACGAGTTGCAGTGGTTTTAGCATGATTTAGTCTGTAAAAAATGGAGGAGTTGCCAAAAAATATATAAATATGGTGGTTTTAAGACTTGACTTATATTAGCAACTATTAGCTCACTTGGTTCTGCGGCTTGAATTTGTGTGTCATTTCACATACTACCTGAAATAATCCCGATTTGTTGGGAAAGCTTGAAGTCATCAAGCAGATCCGACCAGATTGACCACTTCCCTTGTGGGAATAAGACATTCCATGTTAGTTTCATTTTCCAACCAGTAGATTTACCAGTTGTAACCAATCAATTTCCATTTTGGCTACAAAAAAAATGATTTTTGGTGCATCCAGTTGACCCTCCCAAATTGTGGAAATTCCTAGCGAAACCATGGGGTGCCCTATGAAATGTCATGTTTGTAGGTTTTTTAGAAACCGCCATGAAGTAGTTTGATCATGTGCGATATATCTATTATTCAATGGGCTATGTAATGGAATATCCCCACAAAATATGGCCTGGAATCTGGTACAGTACCTCCAATTTAGGATCCTGGAGATCTCCCATTGAATTATTGGAGTTATGTTTGTCAGCATTAATCAAGTATCAATCTCCATTTGTCTTATAGTGAATGGTTACCCTCTGGTAAACTAACATAACTATGGAAAATCACCATTTTTCAGAGAAAAAAACACTATAAATGGTGATTGTCCATAGTTATGTAACATATTACCAGAGGGTATGTTAGGTTCATCTCATCTTCCCTGGTGAAACCATGCAACCAATCACCATTCAAAACACACCATCCAAAGGAACGTAGACCAACTTAACCATGTTGTAAATCAATCTGGGTAAATTATAATAATTCACTAACCTGAATTAAGGCCATTTTGAAATGATTTCCCTTACTAACCACTATTCCAGTGAGGTCGCAGTGAGGTCGTTATAATTTCCCCAGATCAATGAACATCATTCAAATCACCAGACCCTCTGGTAAACGTTTACATAACTTGTGGAACATCAAAAACAAAAATCAGTTCGGTAAATCAACTATTTCTACGGGCCATTTTCAATGTCGCAAACTGTTAGTCATTACTAGAGGGTAAATCACAACATCATCCCATTATTCATCATTGTTAACCATTATTTCACCATAAAAATAATGGTAAAATATCACCATAGCTATTGAAATTATTGAAAATGGCCATTTAAACTTAACTGGTTCAGTCTGGTTCAGTCCATGTTGAAACACGTCCAGCACGTTTTTCGAGGCGAAAAACGTCACAGTCCATGAAACCGTAGGCATCATCTTGACCACTGCTGGTCCTTAGCTCGCAGAGGTCATGGGGATTAAAACCAACTCTGGTTGGTGGTTGAGCCTACCCTTCCCAGATGCTCCATGGTGCTGGAATATTTACCTACATTTACCCCAAAAATGACCCAGTTTTGTAGGTAAATATTCCATACATGGAGCATCTGGGCTTCTGAAAAATGATGGACTTCGTCAGCTGGGATGATTATTGGAATGACACTTGGGATGGATTGACATTCCCAACTGAATGGAAAAATAATCCATTCATGTTCCAAACCACCAACCAGTTATAGATTAAACACCAGCTATACATAGGTAATGGTACGTTTATAAACCAACTATAGGTAATTAACCATGGTAATCCTTAAGCCCTAAACCAACTATATGGTCAGTTAGCACCATGGTAATTTGGGGATTTTAAAATCGGTAGCGTTTTAGTTGGCGGTCGGGGGTCTAGGGGATTTTTCACCAACGAACATGCTGATTTCATGGGACTTGTAGCTGATTTATGGTAGCTAAGTTGGTGAACATCACTTGGTGACCGCTTGGGATTAGAGTAATTGTATAGTCACCTTAAGTGAGAGCTTGGGACTTTCATGTGGTAAACATATATATATATATATATTTGTATATTAAATATCTTGAAACAAAATATGCAATATGGGCCATGGGCTAATAATGGGGAACATCATCCTGAAACGACAATCATACTTGGTTGTTTCCATGGAATGTATGTTTTTCTTGAAAATGAAAACCAGAAACCATGGTTTGTCCTATCAAATATGGAGGTTGCCACTTTCAATGTTCCGTAAGAACCAATTCATCAATTCTAGGAGGGATCCTAGCAACAACAGAATGGATTCTATGGGATGTAATCACCAAATGTAGATATTAAATATTATTGAATGGTATTAATGGATATCAAGAATGAATGATGTCACTGGTAAGACAAGATACTTGGGAGTGAGGACACAGGAACCAGTGGCAATGCTTCTGTAGTGCAAAATGTGCACACAACCAGTGAACATGAGAAAGCATTGTGGATTGACCATACCATGTAGGCAAAAGTTATAGATATAGTCATAGTATGTTATAGCTAGCAGCCAAACCTGCTAAACAATCCCAAGCAAAAATGGCGGTTCCTGAGCATACTATGCATACTACCCAACCTTAACGGCGTTCGTTCCTGCTGAACGTGGAAGGATTCCCACAAAGACTTTGTGGCGTGATTTGTTTTTGGGATTATTTAGCCTCTGGTAATTTGACAGTTCGCTATTGAAAATACCACGTTTAATTGATTTACCTATTCAAAATGGTGATTTTCGCTATGTAAACCTTTACCGGAGGCTAAAATCTATTGAATCCTGACGTTGTCGCAAGATTCTTGCAGGACATCGGTTGGTTTTCCAGCAGTTGTTGATGATTACAGTCTGATTCCTGGTGCTAAATATGGTAAATATAAGAAGTTGTCTGTTAAATCGATTTAGGTCCCTATGTTTGGTTGTTCTTCTCTCTGCTGAAATCTGTCCAAACTCTCCCTCTATTTCCTTGTCAAATCCCAATGTTTCTTAGTCAAATTCAGTCAAATCTCGACTTTTCATGGTTAGAATTAGTTACTGGTTACTGGTTATAAACCAACTATAGGTAATTGAATTAACCATGGTAATCCCACCATTTCAATCGCGTCAGACCTCCCCGTGACGTGACGAGACGTGCACACCCGGGTGCCCCCAACGGCAGCACGTCGGAGGTCACACCGCCGCCACCACCGGTGATGACCCAGGCGGTTCCCTGTGCCGGGAAGAAATTCTTTGGAAAACAGAAAATTCATCAACCATAAACTCATGTTTAATTGAGATATTTCATGTTTATCCATTGATGACTAGACTACACACCTCCATTATAAATGTTGATAATTCTTCTTAATATGTCTACAACTATAATTATCAACCATTAATTATCAACCATAATTATTAACATTAATTCTTTGGACAATTAATGTCTAATTATGATTAATGGTAATTAATCAGCCATAAATTAGTCATTGGATGATTACTGGCCACGTTGATTAATTACCATTAATCATCAACCATAATGTTTAATATGAAGTAATATACCGTGTTGACTTAATTACCCTATGTGATCCTATGTGATTACTGTGGTAAAAAACAATAACAAACCATCCATTTGGGAATGGTTTATACCACCTTAATATTAGTAATATATAATAATATATATATATATATAGATATTACTTTCCAAAGAATTTGTGAGACTAATGGACTTCCCCATGATTTAATTGTTACGATCTCATCACACTTCCCTGGTGGATCAATGCATTCAATGGATTTGGGGATCTGAAAACCATGCTTTTTTGAGAGATGTTAATGGAAACAACTGGGCTTGGTTTGTAGAATCTAGAAGTGATAACACTTTAAGTATCAAAGATGAAAACACCATAATACTACGGCCAGGGCGCGGCTAGAGGTGTTGCCCAGAACATGTTAAAACATTATCCTTCAACATGCTCAAACACCTGCGCAGGGCCAGTGTTTGAGATTTCCCAGACAACGAACCCTAAACCCTAAAACCATAAACCATCCTAAACCCTAAAACCCCAAGCCCTAAAACCCTAAACCCTAAAACCTAGGCTTTGAAAACTTTGAATCCTGAACTGGAAAACACTGCGTATACACGCAGTATTTTCTGCAATCTCTCCTATCATATATTCGACAGCACGACATTCTCAATGTTAATGTCTGGGCAACACACGGCGTCTCTGGGTAATACTACGAGTGATTTATTGAGTTGGTTTGTATCAAAAGGTGACGTGTGTAGCTCAATTCTTCCCAGTTGGGGGAATATGAGCCTTTCTATATCACAGCAGCAAATTGGGACAACCTCCCAACACTAAGGCATAACTGAAGGCAACCGGTCAAACAAGCTTGCCAAAGATAACATGTGTGAGAAGGTGGCTTCAGAGATGCAAAACATGGCACAACATGGCACAACATGACACAACATGATACCCTCTGGTAAACTAACATATCTATGGAAAATCACCATTTTTCATGGGAAAACTCACTATAAATGGCCATTTTCAATAGCAAACTGTTAGTTTACCAGAGGGTAGAACATGTGTACATGCAACAAATTCATTCAAGGCTGTGAACCGTAGGAACCAGAGCCAGGGCATGTTGTGGCGATGTTGAGTTTCAAGCCGTCTTCTTTTGGGCTACCCTGTTCATTACTGGTTGGTGGTGCAATAACCATCTTGAAAAATATGAGTTCGTCAATTGGGATCATGACATTCCCATACATTATGGAAAAATTGGAAAATAAAAGCCATGTTCCAAACCACCAGCCAGTAATTGGTAAACATCCCATTGTCTATAGGGTTTCAACCATCGTTTAGGTTGGTTTGAGGGAAAAATCAATGTTCAATATATTTAATGAATCTTCGCCCACAGAAATCATGGAGATTCACTGATTCAATGGTTCTCGACGGTTCATCAGACTGGAGATTTCTTTTTCAGGATATCCGCCATGACCAAAATGACGAGCCAAATACACAGGGGCGCCAATCATGACAGGCAAATGGGTTCATAACTATGCTACTGAATGGATGTATGGTGGATGTATCAATCCAGTTGGATGTTTTCTTTTCGAATAATGGAACATGCATCGACAGATACGTCGCAGTTATAGCCAGTTGGATAGTGGATATGCCATGATATGTATGCTTTGAGTTGCTTTGATGGATCCATAAATGGATCCATAAACCAAAAAACATCATCAAACATCCACATTCCTGTACCATTCACCCCTCACCTCCAAGTCAGTGCCTGCAAACTCCCTCTTGTAATAGACCTGACCAGCGCCGCTGGAAACGCACGACATGATTCGTGGTGGATGTCGTGTTCAGCTTACTGGAGATGCCGTAGGAATTTCCCTGGCAGCCAGGGTATGCCAGGGTACCCAAACGGTAAACGTTAACGAACTGGAAAATCACCGTTCATGGGTAAATCAACGATTTATGTCATGCCATTTTCAATAGCATTAAATGTTAATTAGTTACCAGGGTGTAACATCAACAAATCTGCCCAGACTTTTCTGGTTACCCCGAAAAATGACCCAAACCGGCACGACGAAAAAGCTGACTTTTCCGGCTCCCTCGGGGTCCATGGCACCGGCTCGGTGGCGGGCACACATATTTTTCCAGGCGGTTTTGAAGGTCGATTTACCAACGTCCCAACGAAGAGTACCCTCTGGTAATTTAACATAACTATGGAAAATCACCATTGTTTATGGGAAAATCCACTATTTCTATGGTCATTTTCAATAGCTATGTTAAATTACCAGAGGGTAGCACACTTCCCGCGTAATTTCTGTGTTTCTGTAAACTTCATGTGTTGAAACCATTGTTGGAATTCTGAAAAGATGGGTTACATCGAAGAAAAGGAATCAAAACACACTCTATATTGCTTCCATCTCAAGTAGACACCAGGGGTCTTGGCAATTTGGGGCTTAGGGATTGCTTACCGAAGAAAAGAAATTCGCTTCAGGATTCCCATTCCCATTTTGACATTGTCAACATATGTCAACATGTTATGGCCGCTGACTGCCTCTCACGGACTCACGGACCCAATCTCTCTAAAGAATACCCTCTGGTAATTTAACATAGCTATATTGAAAATGACCATTTATAGTGGATGTTCCCATTAAGAATTGTGATTTTCCATAGCTATGTTAGTTTACCAGAGGGTAAAGAACATGCGCCCCACACCTGGTTTAAAGTCATCAAATCTGTGCTGAACATGTTGCTAATCAAAACCCTGGGACCCTTCCCGAGCTGGCGTAGCTACCAATCGAACGGCAAGAGATGGCAAGAGTCAGTCGGGAATGCAATGGTTTTCTGGAGGTTTCCTAAAATGGGGGTACCCCCAGTCATCATCCATTTCTAGATGGGATTTTCCATGAACTAAACCATCCAGCGATAAAGGGTACCCCCATGACTATGGAAACTCCGTTCTTGGCCCTTGAGACATCAAAACAACGCAGAAAGATTGCCTCGCCAAAACCACCTGAACTGTGTTGTGTTGCGCCAGGTGCATCTTCTGTGCAACCACTCGCTAACAATCCATGCCCGTGAACGAAGTGCTGAGAAAACACAGACGTAACCTGCAGACATTTGAATTCAACACATAAACAGTAAGATGCCAACCAAATGCCAATCAAATCAAGACTTGAGTTGATTTCAATAAAATCAGAATATAATATATATATATAATATTACATACAGTATATTATACAATATAGACTGCCAAAACAACCAATGGGGTCATTGGCCATCCTCTGCATCAAACCGTTGCACTTATGAGCCCATGGACTTCAGATTGGGACTTGATGCACAGGCATGGATTCTGTTTCAGAGTGAGCAATGCCCAAGACAACGGCTATACTACATGAGTCAAACTTCTGTATTCCTGGGGCCGAATCCAATTCCTCGGCAAGACGGAGCATCTGCAACTTCACCAATCTTACATCTGTCCTAGGTCCGAAAAATGATGGTTTCACCCCCACTGAACGATATGGGTCAGTCTGGATCATCCTACAATTTCAAGGATTGAACATCAAAAAAACATGAAACATGCTGAAACCATCAAAATAGAAACAAAAAACACACAGAGTCACAGGTTTTCTTGTAAATTGGATCAGTGTAAAGAACAACAATCACTAGCAGAAATCCATCTTTCTTTAGGCCTCATGTCGCAGCAGGATCAATTAATTGTCACTATATGTCACATGCTGGAAGCTGAAAGAGTCAAAGGAATATGTTTAATTTTGTGTTTCATTGTTACCCATAGGATCCACGTATGGTATATATGCTAACATTGGGGATATATTGATGGTAAATGTTACCATATATACCATACATGGATCCTATGGGTTATTACATTCTATATTCTATTGTAAACTAGTGAACTGTAACGAATGGAACTTACAGGTTGTAAACATTCGTTATGGTAAACAAGTGCCATTAGTTCCATCCAGTTTACTAGTTACTAATGGCACATTTTTCAAACGTGTCCGTTGTTTGTAACTATAATAGAACAGTTCAGTTTGTAAACACCATTACTAATGGAAAAAATGATGGTAAAGTTACATTGTGACTATTACTATTACTATTGTTATGGTAAACAATTCCAAAAAACCAATGGAAAAAATTGGAAAAGCCGTGCCACTTCACTTCACTTGGCACCTCTCACATCTTCCATAACGACATGTGCCGGTTAAATCGCCATTTTTCTAGCCATGGCTGGGGAGTTAAAAGCGGTGATTTCTATGGTGATCAATAGTGGTTAATAATGGTTAATAGTGGCTAATAGTGATTAATGATGGTGAGTTATAACTGGTGATTTTGGGCACTGTAACCAAGGATTCAATCAAGAGTTGGAGCACATTACCCACCCAGGTGACTTTGGGGCTTCAAAATAAATCCAATTTGGTGAAAACCAGCCATGCAAGAATCGAATCTCTTGGTCTGCCGTCCAGCCGGTGCGATTTTTGAGGCCCTGCTGTCTTCACCAAACATGGCCGGGTTGGTGGTTCCATCCGCTGTCTTTGGCCTACGAAACTGTGACTGTGAACTTTAGACACGAAACAACGAAAGCCGGTGGAAGGAGACAAATTGCGTGATTTCTGGTTCGTGTCCAGCATGAAAGCTCCCCAAATTTTGGAGACCGAATTTGGCACAGGGATAGATATATATATATGTATAATATATGAATATGTATAATATTTATATATATATATATATTAAATGTATCACCTAATTTTCTTATGGGCACTTGCAGGGTCTAGGAATAACCGATACCTAAATGTCCATTATATCCTCTGTTGAGTTTATACCTGCATGTGAGTTGGCCAATGCATCCATTATTGTAATTGCATGTAATTGCCGTATATCCCATATATCTGTGAAAATTACCATAATTACGAAATTGCATATATCCCATAATATCCATTAATTGGAAAACTATCCCATATATCCATATATATCCCATATGTAATTGCCATTATATCTGTGAAAATTACCATATTTCCCAAACCAGATTGCTTTGGCCGGGATGATTTCCCCAATCCTAACCATCACCTATGGATACCTATGGATATCTATGGTGAGGTCAAATGAGGTCGCTATAATTTAATATACACAGTATGGTTATAGAATCCCTTCCTTCTGAAATCTTGGATATGTAGGGGGTTGGAAATCATATGTGGGACAATACAATATGTGAATTACCATATATCCCATATCATATACCCCATGGATCCAAATCCTTCTTAGGAAATATATGGGGTATGATTACGGGGGTCGAGTACCTTCTCAGGACGGTCGACCCGATCCATAAGGAAAAAAAAGGTATGACTATGAGATATGAGACATAACTCAAAATTGTTTACCCTAATTCTTACTATACTACATGGTCAACACTAAAAATCTAATTTTAACCATGGTATATAATAATACTAACATATGTGAAAACCATGGATAAAACGAAAAAAAAAACTTAGACTAAACTCTGTGGTCTGCGGGGTCTTAACTGTTCACCCATTCGCATACCATCTACTTGCAACATCTTCCTTTTTGCAACCACAGGATGGGCAAGTCGTCCCCGTTAATCATCATCAATCACTACTAATCACTGGTTGGTGGTTTCAACCCCTCTGAATAATATGAAAGTCAGTTGGGATGATGACATTCCCAATAGAAATGGAAAAATAAAAATAAGGTTCCAAACCACCAACCAGTAATTGGTTTATCCCATTATTTATAGGGTTTCAACCATCCTTTAGGTTGGTCTGAGGGAAAAATCAATGTTCAATATATAGGGATCATCATTTGTCATGGCGCCACCAACCAAAGCCGACTGCGTTTCGACACATCAACGACTGGTGGATCCAAAGCGGCCGCGCTCACTGGCCGTTGGCGAGCCCCTGTGTGGGCCAAAGCATGCGAAAGCTGGGAACCAGGATGAAACCAGACCGGTTCCAATGGAACTTCTATAAATGGTGTTTCAATGGTGTTTCAATGGAACTTCTAACTAAGAAAAACATTATGTTTCAATGGAAAATCTTCTATAAATGGAAGTTCTAATGGGAAACTCATCTATAATTTCAGGAATTCAATGGGAAATCATTCGTGTGATTGAATGTGAAACAAGGATGTAAAATGATGTAAACCCATTGGCTGACAATTGAAATTCATCCGTATATATAAATATACCGTCTGGTAAACTAACATAACCATGGAAAATCACCATTTTTCATAGGTAAATCAACTGTAAATGGCCATTTTCAATAGCTATGTTAGTTTACCAGAGGGTAAGTGGTTGTTTCTGATCTGGGGAAATCAGTGGGAATCATCGGCTTCCTGAATGCGAGAGGTCTTCCAGCTTTGTCATCTCGACTGCCGGATGGTATGTGGCAATTTTCATATGGAATGAAGGGGTTCATCATGTAGGTAAATAACCATATTATAGTTGGAAACACAGTCAAATTCAAATCTGGTCTGCTTGTCTGAATATCTGGGGTAATTGACCATCCACCATCTATGGATATTACCCACAGATTTGGTGATTTAACTTTCAACCGGAAATATAATTTGTATCCAAGCATAAACCAGCAAAAAACATCCCAGTAACCAGCCATGACTGGGGGTCATAATGAATATCATCCCACTATGAGGGGTATACCCAATGCCAAAAAACACTTACATCATTACATCATTAAAAACACTTACATCATTACATCATTACTAACTGTAACCGCATGAATTGCTATCTCCAAGATGTTCCGAAACTGGAAACTAAAGATCCATGTTCATCCATTTTCATGGTTTCAAGGAGATTGAAGTTTTGCTCTACCAAGACCCTCCAAGTATTCAAAAAATTGCAAAAGATCAGAAACAATGGGCATCTTACCCCATTTTGCTTAAAGGTAATTGGAGGTTTTAGGTACTCTGAATAGTTAAAACACTTCCACCAAGGATATTAAATCCGCCCTTGAAGACCTTGTGGTATGAGCTGACTGTACACTGGATCTAGTCAGGTATTAATTGGGGACATGTGATTATAATGTGTTTGCGGAAATGAATTTTGGTCATTTATAATCAATGAGGGATGCCGACCAAACATTTTTATAGGGTACAACTGGTATCTTTGTGTTTGTCTGTCCCTGTCCCTTGTGACTGAAGGGCATTGAAATTCTAGGCCCCAAGTTGGCATCCAGAACCAAGGATGCGGACCCTTGAGCCTGAGAAACCAATCCCTCAGCTGGGTTTTGTCAGTCACTGAAATTTCACCAAGGTTGTTTTCCGCTTAGCAATGGACATCCAATAACGAGCGGGACCCCAGAACAAAGTCCCCAATTCATTGTTCTATTAACCCTCGTTGAAATTTTGAAGTTGCATAGCCCATAGGATCCATGTATGGTATATATGGTAACATTTACCATCAATATATCCCCAATGTTAGCATATATACCATACATGGATCCTATGGGTAGGGTTGAATCCAAGTGTTTCTGGATCAAATTCCAAAAAAATCCGTGGAATGTTTACCCCACCATTTCTTTCGAAACGATCCGGTTTTCTAACGGTGATTTCCGCACGTTCTTTGTTGGTGAAAACAAACAACAAAAAAAACACCAACAAACAACCCCCAACCTTGGCTCCTTCAATACGCAAAAACACACACACACAAACTGTTGGTGTGTCCTTAAACATGTTAAACAACACGTTAACCTCATCTTGTGTTGAAGAAACACATCTACAAACAACATCTTTGGTTTAGAGTTAATCAAACTAATGTTGGTGAAACACTAATAAAGCATCCCCAAATTGACCATAAATAGGTGGTATAAACCATTCCCAAATGGTTGGTTTATTGTTCTTTTAGCCCTGTTCGATTGAGGGTAACCCACCAAACTTGGGGTTACACGAACCATAATGGGGATACTAACAACATTATTATCAATGGCCATTTCAGGAACCTAAATTGGAGGTACCTACCATATATAAGGCCTATATAAGGCCTATGTAAGGGAATATCCCCACAAAATATGGCCTTATATGGTACAGAACCTCCATTTTAGGGTTCTGAAACTCCCATTGATATTATACTGTCCCATCTTTGTTTTAGTATAAATGAAACTCAACTGGTTGGTGGTTTCAACCCCCCTGAAAAATGTGAAAGTCAATTGGAATAAGTATTCCCAATAGAAATGGGAAAATAATCCATTCATGTTCCAAACCACCAACCAGTATATCATCAGTATACCAACCATGGTTCATAGATATTAATGGTGATTAATGGTGATATTAATGGTGATTATTACTGATTATTAATGGTGATTATTACTGGTAAATCAATGAATTGTTGTTGGCACATCACCTTCTCTCCCTGGACCGAACCTGGGACTTCCGGCGCGGCGCACGACGCCGGCAAAGGCGGGCATCCTGAGATGCCGGTGTGGCAAGAAGTCCCCGGAGAAAATTGTGGCACTTATAATGGGAATAGACATAGATATCTTATCTGGAAAATTAAAAATCATATAGATTTTATGTTCTGGAATATTATATATATATATATATCTATCTATCTATCTGGAATATATTTGAAAACCATATGAAGAATGGGAATATATATATATGTATATTTACATGTATATATATATGGAATGCCGCCGCTGGCAACTGGAATATAGTGGGAATATATACCTGGAAAACCACAATGGGCATATTACTAGTGGTTGGTTCATGGGACGGTGACCATGCATTGGGCTTATCACAATACCAACCAGATGATCATTGGGTTACCCTCTGCTAATCAAACAGGGCAATAGAAGATCCTTTCTTTACTTTATTTATTAATTATTTCCATAGATTTTCCTATTTCTATCTAGTTCTTTTATTTCTTAATTACTTCCATAGATTTTCCTATGTCTATATGATTTCCATAGATTTTCCTGTGATTTCCTATGAAAACACCTCCATTTATCAAGGCCAATCCCTGCTATGGGACACCTGCCCCGATTCCGCAACGGGCGTCTGAAACTGCCGCGCCGACGCCGTGTCGGCCACGTTCGCCGTCCGCAGGGAGGGCCGCGCCGACTTCGGCGCCGACGTCGACGTCGCAGGCCGCGCCGACTTCGAAAGGGACCTGGGCCGCGCGGCGAGGTACCGCGCGGGGTTGGAAAAGTGGGAAAGTGATGCCATGTTTAGGGGTAACCATTGGGCATTAACAGTAATTCACCATTAATTAACATGCATATACATATATATTATAGATGATATAAATGTACCTAAACCATCCAAGTACCTGGAAAACTGGGGTATAACGAAGCTATTATCTTGGAACTTTTACCAATTTTCATAGGTACTTGGAGGGTCTAGGAAAATTGAAATAAGAAGCTACAAGCAAATGGGATTTGTCTCAGGATCAACCATTACATCGGGATATCTAATACACAAATATGTGGGGAATTTGGGAATATAACCACGATACAATATGGATGTATGTGTGTTCTGGAGATTGGGGAGATACCAGCAAAAGTGTGGCTATTCAATCATTGGGAAATGAGGCTTAAATCAACTTAAAATCATTGAATGGAATGGGGTACCCCCTTATAGACAAAGCCACATTGGAGAATGCACATTGTTCCTATAAACGCGTGTCATCATCTTGCTCAGAAAGGTTAAGAGCAGTTCATGTTCGGAAACCGTTTTATGAGCAGTTGTTCGTTCAATTACCTGGTTTATCATCCGTTCCCCATGAAGAATTACCACTTTGGATCTACACCCCCTGACGCTTGAAACGCATTATAATATAAATGGTCATCTGGTTGTTCCCCATATTTCAGCAGATTTTCACCACAATATATTCTTGAAAGATGCTCAAACGCTCAAAACTTCCCAAGAGATGATGGTTACATCCTGTGAAATAACATGTTTTCACCATGACCCCATTAAAAAATATATATGTCCTGTTTTTCAGATACTCCTATGTACCTAGACCCTCCACGTATATTGATCTAAAACAATGGGGTCACAAAAATCCATGGGATGTTCACCCATCTTTTTGGGTACTTTGAGGGTCTATCCATGTTAATCCCTCATGAAGTATCCAGTTATATAAGTATCCTATAAAGTATCGCATAAGTATATCTCTATAATATCTCGATTCTGATCATTAAATATCATGAATTCATATATTAATTCTTGGTGAAATTGGGTGAATCTCATCCCCCCCGTTCTGAATATAAAGGGCACCGCTGTCCAAGGCACAAGCTGCCACCAGGCCTCCGTGGCGTCAGCGACGACGCCACGGCCGACGACAGTGCGCCGTTCAGACTGCGGCGCGACGTCAGCGGCTCCCGCGACGTCAGGGCGCCCCCCGTGCGTGGCGCGGCAACGAGGCGGCCGCTGCCACTGGTGCGGGGTGTCATCCTGGGGGGGGTTAAAAGACTGGAAGAATCATGGCTTTATGGTGGGGAAAATTCACCTATAAGTGGTTGGTATTATGATGGACTTTCCCTCCGACCGTGCTGAGAAAATGAAAGCCGGGAACATGAACTACGGATCGCTTTATTGGATCTATGGGATTACCTGTGGGAGAATAATTGAAACTAATGAGGATGAATGGGAAAAACGAGGTGCCGCCCCAGGTTCAAGTGCTAAGTTTATTTACAACTAGCTGAAGTTCGATGGGCTTTATGATGGATGTAAGATGATGTAACCAACTTATAACCTGGGGGGCCATATGTTGTGTGATGAGAGAACGATTTATAGAGTCAAACCGGATGTTTGAACTGGGGTGGAGGGGTTCGATCAACCAAAATCATCCCAGAATATTTTGGTAATTTAAGAAAACTGGAAGATCTCAAAAAGGCTAAACATCTGAGTGTATGACTACTAAACCGGATCATCCGGTTTTCATGGGCCATGGAGTTGTCGCTGGTTAGCTTGGATAGCCTGTACTTTCTCGCAGGTTTGTAAATTTCTTCGTGAAAATTGCAAACAAATAGCCCAAATCAGAGCTTATACCACCAGATCACCTAACAAATCATTCACATGTCAAAATCAGATTGTTGAATTCGATATTGTTTGAATGAGTACTACCATCATTCGCTTCTGTCCAAGTACGAGTAGCATGAGTTTGGTTTCTGGATTTCAGAAATCATATCCACGCTTTCCAATGCAAAGTTAAGTGCCTGAAAACAAATGCAGTTTGACTATGTTTGACTAGCAACACATGCTGCTTTAATTACCATACCTTACAGTAACCATCAACAGCCATTACAATACCACATTCAAGGTCAGCAAATCAATCATACCTAAAAATAATATAAAATAATCACAAAACCAACACAAAAACCCAAACAAACATTTAAAATACATTTAAGTTATACAACATAAATTATCTGCGTTTCAATTATTCCAATAGTTCTTCAAACGTCAAAGCCTCATCCCATCCAAGTGGCATCAACCCGGCGCTCTTCGAGATCTGTCGGCTGCTAATCTTCACCGGCGTCGTCGGTGTCCCCGGCGTCGCGGCGGGGCGCGACGCGAGCGGCGCAACGGCCGCGACGGGCTTCGGGCTGCTGCTGGGGAAGCTGAGGACGTTGCAGATGTCCAGAAACAGAGCGTCCCTCCTGGGCAATTTTGTTGGGAAACTCATGCCACAATGATGAAAACATATCAACAAATAAGAGAATTTGGAATTCAAGGGATTCGCAGATATGAAATGTGATTGAATTCCAACATTATATATATAGATATATATATATATATATTATGTATGCTTTTATGTAAGCGCAAATGGCAAATGCTGGACTTTGATGCCGCGCAACAGGGATGAAAAAACACTCCCATCCCTCTCAGTGGGATCAAATCATGATGGATACAGTATATCTGGTTGGTGGTTGAGCCCTACCACTCTGAAAAATCATGGAGTTCGTCACTTGGGATGATCATTCCCAATACATTACATATATATATATATAAATATGTATATGTAATTATATGTATATATATATATTATGTGGAAAAATAATCCAAATGTTCCAAAGCACCAACCAGTGAGTTAGCTTCCCAGGGAAGCTGGACATTCCCAAAACCAGCCCAGTCTCAGTCGACTCTGCAGCTTCTCATGGAAGGACTCTTTCAACTCGCTCTCCGCGTCTTGAGCCTGTAGCCCCCCAGTTATAAGCTGGCTTATCAACCCCATTAACTATAGTTACTGTATTATAAGTATCATAAATATGTCATTAGTTATTGGAATTATAAACCGACTTAGCTAATCTTGGCTGTCTAAGCGGCCCGATTCTGTAGATGACAAGTAACATCAAATTATCATGAGATATACTCCATAGTGCTGAACCATTTAGCAACATTTACCCCAACAATCACCGAGTCACGCAAGTAAATACACCATCCTTCCAGCATATCAGATTGGTGGATCAGCACCCATTCAACCATCATATTCCATATATTTTTTGTTCCGTATGTTTTATATATATATACCCATAGGATCCATGTATGGAATATTTACCTACATTTGGGTGATTTTTAGGGCACATGTTGGTAAATATTCCATACATGGATCCTATGGGATAATATATAAGTCCAAACACGTTCTGAGAAGCTACTTGACCCCCTAAATCATACACCAACAACTTACTAAGAAGCTACGGCTGGATCTACGGGGATATATATATATACATATGTACTGTGAGGTATATATATATACCATAAATCAATAAATCTACCAATGATGGCTATGTAATCTATATGTCCATAGTATTTAACCTTAACCGACATGGCGTGCGCGCTGCCTGCGGGAGGTTCTCGACATTCTTCAGAGCTTGGCACCAATTCTCAAGGCCTCGGTTGGCCCAAAATCATTGGAAAAACGTAAGGAGGGGCTAACAGTTTGATTCGTTTGTTTCATGTTTATTCAACATATATATATAATATATGTGTATATATATAATATATGTGTGTATATATATATTCATTGTTGGGTATACCTGGTATCCCTGGCAAACCTTGCTGTCAATGGAACATGTTATCCTGAAAATCACCCATGGACATGTTCAAATTATTCAGGCCAGGTCGGATCCAGTGGCTTTTCAAGGTTCGTAAAGCGTAAGCCATACCGATGACACGGGTGCGTCTATACCAAAGAAATGCTGTTTAGTGAGAAAATGATGATAATCCATGGGAATTCGTCTCATATTTTCAAAGTCACAGAAAAGCATCACTATTGGGAATGATCTTGGGTGACTCGCAATCATTCATCAACACAAACGGAGCCACTTCTGCATATGGTTCTGCATATCCACCTTGGCTCATTCTTTTTGGTCCCAAGAGTTGCGGCCCCAATTTTCCATCGATGACTTTTGATGGTTACCCTCTGGTAATGACTCACATAGCTATTGAGCATGGCCCATAGAAATAGATGATTTACCTATTAAACATGGTAATTTTCAATAGCTATGTTAAATTACCAGAGGCTAAGTTTATACTGAGTTCTGATGCTTAATACCCGTAATCAATCCTAATCAATCCTAATCAATCAATCATAAGGATGATGGACAGTGAACGATAATGATAGTTGATGGTCAATCACCCATGAATAGTCAATACACAACCACTGCTAATGACAAATTATCATTAGCATTGGGGTATAATTTCATGATAATGATTCTCAAATATATTATACACAACCAATATAGTACGAATATGTATCAATAATTTACCAATAAATCAATATATATATATATACCAATAACTAATACCAATTATACATCAACTTCATAGATGATAATACCAATAACAAACTAATGATGAAATCATTTTGGAGCAGCTATATATATATACATATATACAAATCATTACTACCAATAACTATCAATAAGGAACTATTCATTACTACTACTACTACTACTACTACTACTACTGCTACTACTACTACTACTACTACTACCAATAACTAATTGTCACATCATATATTATACCAATAAACTACTAATAGTGTGGTTAATAATAGACCATCCCCCAGTCATCACCATAAAAGTCCATAAATAGGTGCCATGGTTACCATTCCCAGTCATGGCTGGTTTATGGCACTGTTTTACCAACATTATACCCTGTTGGTGGTTTCAACCCCTCTGAAAAATATGAAAGCCAGTTGGTACTATTATTCCAAATATACACATATATAATCATATATAATCATATATAATCATATATAATCATATATAATCATATATATATATATGGAAACATAAAACACATGTTCCAAACCACCAACCAAATACCCAAGAAAAATCCGAGCAGCTCAACAGAACTTCCGCACGCCTCAGGGCGAGTTCCTGAAAGAAGAAAACGAGGACATCGATCACAGAAAAACCAGGGATTTACCATGGAGAATCCGGTTTCACCAGTGTTTTAAGCAACAACAAAAAACCATGTTACCATCTGGTTATGACTGACAGTTCGCCAAGGTATAGATGGCCCATAGAAATAGATGATTTTCCCATTAAAACCTCCATTGATGGTTGGGATTTTCCATGGCGAACTGTGAATGTCATAACCAGAGGGTAAGCAGGATTTGAGCAAAACACAGGATGGTGGATATCATGCTGCTGGTTTTTTAGCGAGGATGGAGAATGGATCTTGAATATCAAGAAGGGAAAACATGGTTTCACCATGGGTTTCACCATGCTTCACCAACGTGAAGTCGGGATATGCTTACGAGACGCTTTTTCTCCCGGAAGTATCCAGAAGTGATATATTCAACTCATTCTTTACGTCCAAAACGCATGTAGAATGTAGACTGCGAATGATTAAATCCACAACACAGAGTCTTTGCAGCTGAGATCTTGACTTAACTCATTTACGGCAGGTTTACACACCATCATCGACCAGAGTCCTATACCCAGCCAAGGTTTACCCAGTGAAGTGGTGACCCGGTGACACAGTCATGCATCAAATGTGGATATATCACGGTTCTGGATTTACCCAGTCCTATCCCCATAAAATATGACTATATATCCGATGTTAATCGATTTCATTGGTAACATATCCCGATCATATCCCATAATTGACAGAGTATAACACGATGTCCCCCAACCAAAATCACTAACATATCCCATATTTCCCATAATTTTCAGAGTATGACTGAGTATGACACTATGTCCCCCAACACTATACTTATTATCCCCAAAAAAAACACATATTCCGATCGAAAAAAAACAAAAAAACAAACAAACCTGGATTTTAACCCAGCCTTCACTGCCTCGGGTTGCTCCCTTGGTTCCAAGCCTAGCGGGAGATCGGAAAAAATCCTGCAATGGGAAGGGTTTATGGTGCATAATGGTTGTTAATAGTTGTTGATGGTTGTTGATAGTGGTTACATCCCCCATATTTTGGTGGTTGTACATATTAGAGTAATTTGTAAGCAACTGAAACTGCCGGATTCTGATTAAGAGCTATAGGAACGGACAGGAATAAAATCATGTCGTAAGTCTTTCAAAAAAGTGAAGGTATCCAAAGGTGAAGAGTTTCGAGCACAGTTTCAGCGATCTGTTTAAGCTGACATGGCTTCCTCAGCTATCCAGGGGATCTTCTCTGGGGGATCTTAACCTGAATCAAGACGGACATGGATTGACTGGTCACCTGCAGATTGATAAGGCGAAAAGTCATCCCAACAAAGCTCCTCGGTTGGTGGATAGGAGTTCCCCAAAATGATCAAAATGTATGTCACATAGTCACCATTAGACCATTTTAGACCATATTAATTAGTTGTCGATATCATAAGATTCAATCATCAACTTCGAGGTATCTTGGGCATCGCTCAGTTGACAAGACACACACCTCATCGACAGGCCTTCCGTCATGGACTTCTCGTTGTAACCTCCTGGCAATTCCTCCAAGACCATGGCACGGCGTTTGCTGTCGCCAATGGAACTGTTGCACTTCTCTTATGTTTCCACATAGCTAAACTGAACTGAGCTACCTCACAGAAACGTGTTTAGTGGGGTCCACTCCAAATGATCAAAATGGTTCAAGACTCGACAGATTTAGATATGTTGGTACAATATCTAAGCAAGAACCCATCAACCTATACCAAACCAAGGTGGAACATGATAACTTCGCTATCGGACTATCGGCCCCGATGCAGAATTGACATTCATCTGCTGCTGAGAACCATAGCAGAACTGGTGTCATCATCTAACACTGCGGTTTTCACGTGAAAAAAGTGGAGATCTTTGCAGCAACAAGTCCTCCCAGCTAGCGATTTGGGCTTCTTCAAAATGTGCTGCTGTGACCATAGAAAATGATGAATTCACCAACAACTATGGGAACTTTTGGTCCTCCAAAAAACTGAAAAAAAAAACTTCGAAAAACACAAGGGATTCCAAAGCGACACTTCCATGGGCAGATGGTTCCATGCTGATCCCATTCAGATGGAAGTTTCCTGAAATGGGGGTACCCCTAGATATCCCATTTGATCATCTATTTTAATGGCATTTTCCATTGTAAACCATCCATTTGGGGCTACCCCTATTTTAGGACACCTCCAGATGAATTTCCTAGTGATAAATCAAATCCTAGTCGTTCCGTGACAGCGCCCAATTTTACCCCTCCTCAAGCACATTTGGTTGAGCATGTGACTGGCATGGTTTTCTTGGTTCCAACAATTGCAAACAGAAATGGATTTGTCTGAAAATAAGGTGCTCCATTCCATCCAATTAATCACATTTAATAAACATGTTCCCAATTAAGCATGAACTTAATTACGTGGAGGGCCACTTAACCACTCTCAACCACAACCAAATCATACTAAGTTGGTTATAAATCCATAGAAACCCCATTCATGTCCATCAAAATTCCATTAAATCTCCGTTTTCTTAAGTTAAGTCCCCTTGAATTTCCATTAACTCCCGTTCAATTCCGTCAAACATCTCACTTTTCTTGTGAAGTTCCGTCGCTCGATTAGCGACGGGGCCTTCTGTTCGTGCTTGTGGCCCGTGACGATGAGGTCAATGCCGGCCTCCCGAGCGATGTCCTGTGCCGGGACGGTGACTCTGGGGCTGTCTTAATGGCTGGGATATGGGAATCGCCCATCATTTCTGGGGAATCCCCTTACAAGACTTATATCGGAGTCCCATATGGATCCCATGGCATTTCTGGGGACTCCATTATTGTGCTGGGATGGTGACTCTGGGATATAGGAAGGAATGATGGGAATTTCAGGATCCTAAAATGGTACGTTAGTACCATATAAGACTCATATTTCTGGCCATGTTTTGCTGGGATATTCCCTGAAATTTAGGCCTGAAAATTTGACCTTATATATGGTAGGTACCTCCAATTTAGGTTCCTGAAATTGCCATTGATATAGTGATGGTATGTATAATCTAATGTATAATAATGGATGGTATATGTAATATAATAATCGTGATGTAATGTATAAGAGTGGTTATTGTATGGTTACCATAATAATGGATGGTATGTATAATATAAATATATTACTGTATGGTGATTGCTATTATAGTGGTGGTATACGTGATGGTGTATATACTATTCGTGTATATAGTGTATATATTCGTGTATATAATGTATATGTATATATCGTGATAATGGTAATAGTAATAATGATATCCTCTTCCTCCCTGCTTATCCCTGTTCCTTTCTCCCTCCCTCCTTCCTTCCTTCCTTCCTTCCTTCCTTCCTTTAGCATGCGATACCAAAAAAAACACGAAACAAACGCATGCTTCGGGAGTGGCATTTCCTATTGACACAAGATGAATAAAACGAGTCGCCCGTCACTGGGAAGCTTCTCATCCAAAATCCAAACTTAATTCTGGCAAAGTAAGACGACTATGACAGGATCACTTCGGTTTTCTACCAACTTCAATACAAAAAACTGAACGCCACAAAGCTAAACTAAAAGGCAACGACCTTCGCACCCGGCACTAACGCACATTTTTTCGGGGCTGGTCACCACACAATATGTGTGAACGAACAAGTGTCAAAACCGCATACAAACCACAGTGTAACCCAAACTAGCACCGCCTTCCCGAACATGCATATCCCGCCGGTACCAACGTTTTCTTGTCAAGGAACAAAAAACCGCCTTCCACATCTACATGTATCTAATCATTATGCTAATACTGGTTGGTTTATTAAAAAAATGGCTCCCGTAACGGGTTATATATATAGTTGTGCTTTACAACATTTACAGCAACTATGTTGATATCACACCTGTAGTAATCATAATAATCATCTACCAATCTACAAATATAGTAATCATCTTTTCTTGACTACTATTAAGCTAATATAGATCACCGTAATCATCAGCAGTTCGTATGTGTGCTGCTTCTCATAGTCTTGGTCCCTTGTGATCAAACTAGATAAGGGGCTTTCCATAGTGGGGCTATCCCCCATAGCTGCTTTATGTCATGGAAAATGCAATCTAGAAATCGATGATGATAATTTAGGGCTACCCCCATGACGAAACGGAAACCAGATTCCTCTGATATAACTTTGAGATCATAGTTCATGATAGGAAAGTCTTTGCCGACATCAAGTAGGGCTTTTTGAGCTCTTCGCTCAGGTTGGGATTGGCCAAGAGCGCTGCAACAGCGTTCACCGATCTATTGGCTGCTCGAAAAGAATCGACGTTCCCTTCGAAATCAGCTGTCAAATTTGATCCACGATGTCCGAAGGGCGCTCCTCCTCTGCAGCCTCAGACAGAAGTGCCAGAATTTGGTCCCAAAATTTGTCGTACAAAAGCGCTTTCGTCGACAGTCCCATGGACTTAGAAACGTCGAGAAGTGTCTTTTCGTTGTTCATGGTTTGACTTCATCACTTGGTTTCAAACGCCCAGCAGCAGCCATGGAGACTCGACTCAAGCGGAGGATTGCATCAACAAGGCTGACAGTAAGCCATGGAGACAAGCAGTGAATCAAGCAATGAAGCAGTGAAAATGGCCCATAGAAATAGTGGATTTTCCCATTGAAAATTGTGATTTTCCACAGTTTTTTGTATGTTTACCAGAGGGTAATTTAGCTACTTGTTCATCTTGTTCCAACTACGAGTTGGTGCACAATTGCTCTTGGGTCTTGGGTGGCTAACCTTTTTGATGGCATTTCAGAACTGCCCAGACTCGCTTCCACCCCATTGAGCTTAGATATCCAGAAAACTATTCTTTGCAGTGTCTATTATAGCAAAACCCAAAAGCTTGCACAGTAATTTGCAGTGTGTTTTTTTTTGTATTTTGTTGTGTTTTTATATATGTTCCACGAAAATGCAAAAACAAACGTTGACTTGGGGGCGAAACCGGTCCCAGCCCCCGCGAAAAAGGTTGCTTTGACCCGTCGTCGGTCCGTCCAATGCAAGACACTCTCACCACGGCCTGGGGTGTAGCCTGGGAAGTCAGGTAGTGGGTATACCTAGACCCTCCAAGTACCTTGAAAAATCGGGCAACCAAAAGAAAATATTGTTTTGGGATTTTTACGAAATGAAAATTGGTACTAAATTATTTACTGAGCATAGGGGCACAATTCAATAGGGATACTATTTAATAATTTTCTGATGTCAGAGTATCATTCAAAAACATTCCAAAAACTTCATATAAGCTCTGGTATGAGTTCGGCATGTTTTGGATTTTATTGAAATGATTTGGGACATTTTGGATTTTTTTCGAAGTGTTGATTTTGTTTTTTGGAATGAATTGTTTTTCTTTTGGAATGATTTGGAATGTTTGGGATTTTTTGGGAATGAATTGTTTTTTTTGAATGATTTGGACTTGTTTAGAATGATTTTTTTTTTTTTGAATTATTTTTTTTGGAATGATTTGTTTTTTGGGGAATTATTTGTAATGATTTAGATTTTGGTACTTTTGGGCTAGTGTTTCTCTGGATTTTTCCGGACTGTTTCGTTTTTGGACTGATTTTTTTGTTTTTTGTTTTTGAAAGTTTTTGAATGTTTCGGAAGTTTGTTGGGCCTGTTTTGGGGTGTGTTTTGGAAGTTTTCCCAAGTTTCAAGATGTTAAGGTAACCTCAATAGTAACCCTATTCAATAACCCTGTGGTATTGAATAATAAATTGGTAAAAATCCCAACATAATGGGTATATTGCATCATTAAAGGTACTTGGAAGGTCTAGGGATGTCTAGGGATATAAAAGGGATTTACCATGATTTACCACCAACAAACTGGTAGTTAAATTAATTCACAATAATGGGCATATAGTGTGATAAATAACCAAACAATGATTTTGTTCGGTCCGTCAGAAAATGGGCTAAGCCCCCCCCCAAAAATGATCATAAACAATGTTGATAAACCAATGCATTCATGAGTCCCCTATTTTCAAACGATGTGGTAAAGCAAATAAACATCCATGTTGGGAACAGTTGCGATCTCACCCACTTCTGTCTGGTAGCATTGGGGGATCGTTTATTCGTTCTGTTGTTGATACTGTTGGGTTTACCATATACCATATTATTGAAGAAAAACTATACCAGGATATACCAGGTAAGTGGTTGCTAAAAAAAAACATGATATTACCCACTGGTAATTTGTTACATAGGCTGCTATTGAAAATCACCATGTTTAAGTTCGGCAAATCATCGCACTAAATGGGCCATGTTCCCACTTGGCAACGTATGATGTCCTGGCTGACCTATCGTACTGCGTTTTGAGATGTTTTGAGAGGGGAATGGTTAACAAACTACAAACATCATATTATATATACAGCATATATACAGCATATATACAGCATATATACAGCATATATAAAGCATATATCAAGATTGGTTCACTGTATACACTATTTTGTTTGTGTAGTTTGTCAAGGACTAATGTTGAAACTCTCATAATTTCACCTTCTTTCACCTGTCCAGCTGTCACGGCAATCTCTAGATCTCTATATCTATCTATTGGTGCTGATAGAAATTAGCTATAATGTATAAATATATATATATATATATATATATGTATATATATATATATAATCCCGGTTGGCTTTAGCCCTCATTGTTGGTTAGTTTACCCGGTAATCAAACATGGCTTTCCGGACAAAAAATCGATTCAGTTCGGGGATGTTCAGTTGCCACGTTTGATGACACCGGCGAGTAATGATTGAAGAGAAACATTGTATCAGTTATACTCTGCAATTACTTATATAACCATGATAACCATAAAATATGTTAAAGGTTTAGCAGTATATAACTACTTGACCATTAAAAGTATTAAACCATACCGGGATTAAAACTATTCTCACTATTAACCATCAAAACCGTTAAAACCAAACCTAACTATTCCAACTATTATACCTACCAAAATTATTTTAACTTATAACTATAAAACTTATATAACTATCTAAAACATATCTATATAACATTCAATAACTATCTAAAACTATCTATCTGCATATGTATATATATTTATATATATATATATACGCAACCATAACATATGTAAATCCCCGTTGGGCGTTCAACTTAGGGTGCAGCACCAGGTTTTCATCCCAAACACCTAGTTTAAAAACCTGGAGGGCCAAGGTATGAGCAAAAAAAAAAATGAAACGATGAAAAGCCGACCCCACCCCTATTTCTGAAAATGAAAAATCAAGGTACAAAAGATTAAACTCAGTGTGTCTGGGGGATGTTGAAAATTGAAAATAACAATGGCGCAAGAGATGAAAACAGCAGTGCTCAGCGTATGTTCAAAAAAAACCTGAAACTGTAAAATCAAAACTTCCCCAGAGAACGGTCAACCACACCCTTTTCATCCCACCCAGCTTCTGTTTTGAACTTTGCCGGAGCAGCTCTCCATATTACACCACGCATGTGTGCCAACCCATCCTGAACCAACGTCCCAAGACACACTACAAACTTCAATCCGACAAATTTCA
>Ga0126342_10000096_pt1 | contig 57136 bp, 36 predicted proteins | sample Cyp1metagenome_FD_92528 | JGI IMG/M metagenome (GOLD analysis project Ga0126342, IMG submission 92528) | Coral microbial communities from Lord Howe Island, Old Settlement Bay, Australia - Cyphastrea 1 metagenome | ecosystem: Host-associated > Invertebrates > Cnidaria > Coral ...
ATAGTAAATAGTAATAGTAATAGTAGTAGTAGTAGTAGTAGTAGTGGTAGTGGTAGTGGTAGTGGTAGTGGTAGTGGTAGTGGTAGTGGTAGTGGTAGTGGTAGTGGTAGTAGTAGTAGTAGTAGTAGTAGTAGTAGTAGGAGTAGTAGTAGTAGTAGTAGTAGTGTAGTAGTAGTAGTAGTAGTAGTAGTAGTAGTAGTAGTAGTGTGGTAGGAGTAGTAGTAGGAGTAGTAGTAGTAGTAGTAGTGGTAGTGGTAGTGGTAGTAGTAGTAGTAGTAGTGGTGGTAGTAGTAGCAGTAGTAGTAGTAGTGGTAGTAGTAGTCGTCATAGTAGTAGTAGTCGTCATAGTAGTAGTAGTCGTAGTAGTAGTAGTAGTCGTCGTCGTCGTCGTCGGCGTGCTTGCGTTACAAACAGTCGCACCTTCTCTTGCCTCTCCCTCCTGTCTTTCCCCCCCCTACCTTTCGCCCCCCCCCTCTCAAGTGAGTATTCATTGCCCCCTGAGCTTCAGCTTGAGTGAAAGAAGGTCTTGAACTCCTGGGTGGGGTTTCTGTGGGGTATTCGTTGAGATCAAACACTACAATTGCTGGTGGTTTCAAATGTTATTGCTCTTCACCCTGGGATGATGGTCCCAAGTGACAAAACTATTTTCATCATCATCATCATAAACAACTAATATCCCAAGTGACTAACCCTTATATAATATCCTCAACTAACATCTTTTCAGATGGATTTTAAACTTTGAAAGATATTAAGTCCACCAGCCAGCTCAGACTTGGAGGCTATGAACATCTGAGAATGAGATCCGTTCATGCTGACACGCAAGCGCGCCAATCTAGCATAGCTAATCTAGCCCTTCAACTTACCATCAAAGAAATGATATGTAATGTATGCTGAAGTGGATTGCCCCAAAATGTTGGCATCCTGGATCCTCAATTTACCGTTGCCTCTCGAAGTTGTGATTTCCTCTTGGATCTTCTTGTTTTCTACAAGAACATTGGTCTTTCGAACTTCCAGATGCAGCTCGAAAGGGTTGTACTTCCTTTTTTTTCTGCACTATGTATACGTATATATATATTTATAATAGAAATATTATACATGAAGGAATATAAGTTTTTCATGGCTATAAATCAACCAACACCCACACTTTTGTGTTGGTAAACGTCGAATTCCCAATGTTTGTTTGCTGGAAATTGATGACTTCCGCATCTCTGCTTGTTTTACTCATGGCTGGTGATGTCCCAAAAGTTTCCCCAACTTTGGTCATCTCGTGGCGAATCTTCGGAACATGAAGCGAAAACGTGGCCAGTTCTCCACATCTAAAAATGGGTCGCATGGCGGAGTGAACCCCCAATGTCGTAAGATTCATCCATTTAATATGGAGTACTGGATTTGGGGGTACCATATTTTCAGACAAACCATGATAAAGGTGATCTTTTTGTTTTGTTGATGCCTAGTCTTTTGCAGGCTCGTATCTGTGTATCTGGTGGTTCTGAAACACTTGTTTGACTGTCAGCACTTGAAAAAACCTCGGTCTTCAGTGCGAACTCCATCCTGCGATTCTTTAAATTCCGTTGGGTAGTTTTAAACTTCCCATTTCTTGTCGGTGAACATAGCCAACTTATGGGATCCACATCCCATCCCCAGGTTACTGGTGAGTGTGGCTCTGCTCCCACTGCTATGGGCCGGTGGAGTCTTGCCGTCCTTGTTGGATCTGCTGCTCTGGACTTTGGAACAGGCCATGGTGAAGTGTGGATTTTCTGCCGGGTCTTCTATGGCTATTTACTGGGATATTGTGGATATCACTGGATATCTATGTTTTCTGTAGTGGAACTATCTGTATAAGTGACTTTGAAAATTGTATGGTCATAGTTGGTTTGCGAAAAGGGTTCACAAGACCAACGATGGGATTATTTTGCCAGCACGAACCTCGCCGACATCTGGTCTTATCGCCCCATTTGCTTTGTTAGGCACAGCGCCACCGAACATCTTGTTTTTTTTCACCTTTTTTTGAATCCGCCAAGCTACGCCATAATTGGTGGTTTAACCAGCAAACACAAAGATTGTGAGCCAAAACGGAGGTTTAACGAGTCAGTTTGGTGGTGGTGAAACACCAAGCCACACCGGGATTTCGCAAACGCACGACACGGTTGTAAACCCAATTTTGTCTCAACCATATCAGAAAAACTATAGTACACCAACAATTTCAGTTGCTCAGTTATTGTCAATGTTGGTTCACAATTTTCGCTCAATATCCGAATTCGGATGATTTTCCCACAATTCTTTTCAGCTGGATCATATCCCTCCAATTGTGTAGTAAAACTTCCATTAAAAGTACCCATCACCGAGGGTTGACCCAATTTTTGGTGAACCAATGGGAAAATGCCAGAAAAACTCCATAATAGCCCTATGAGGTAGAACCCCAAATTTCATGATTAGAACTCCCTGATCCACAGGGCTCACTTCCCACTTTGTTTGGTTTTCCTATCAAATCACCACATTTTTTTCCATGGTCAATCATATACAACCCAGGAATCTGGGGATCTTCCATTTAAATGAGTAAGTGGGTATTTATATACACCATGTTTGCTATGGTGCTTCGCGGATATCTTCGGGCATGGTGGATTTCACACCACAATGGATTTCCTATGGATTTTCCTACGGATTTTGTTTATTTCCTACAAGGTGGTGCCCCCACAGTTATAAGTTGGTTTATAAACCATGGCAAGTATAAATATATATATATATATATGTATGAGGGACTATGGGGCATCACCTTGTATGAATTTCCGATGATTTCGTTGCTGATTTCGTTGCTGTATCACCACATTTTTACATGACCCAGACTTCCAGAGGTGGAGCTCCACTTCTTGGGCGGTTCCCAGTTGCTGACCCTGCTGCTGTCGCTGGGCGCCAGCGGTGCCATTGCCTGGGGAGGAGATCCAGAGCGAAGGGGGGTGAAGGACGATCCCAAAGGGGATCGGCTGATGACTTCATGGTGATTTTATGGGAGTTCATGGGAAACAATTGCTTGGCAAACCTGGTGATAAGTCCTCTAGGTTGGTGAACTGCCCCTGGTTTGCCAAGTGAGCAGTTACTAAGTGGCATGATCTTCCAACTGGTGGTTTAATGATGATTCGATGAGGAAGCCAAGCATGTTTATGGGAGTATTTGTGGGACATAACCAACAAATAATGATGCTTGGGTGTATCTGAATATGGGGTCAAGGCCAATGTCTAGCAGAAGGTTTAATTATCTTCAATTCCTTGATTCTTGGCAGGATCATGGTTGATACTTCAACATACTTCAACGACCTGGTAATTTACCCTATGGAAAGATCCACCATTTTTAATGGGTAAATCCACTATTTCTATGACCATTTTCAATAGCTATGTTAACTTACCAGAGGGTACGGATTGTTGGTTACCCTGAGAGCGTAGATCTCAGACCTGGTGAAACTTGGGAGGACGACGCCTCGAGGCGGAAAAGTCGGTGGAATTTCTTGTCCTGGCTTCGATCTGTGGCTCGGTGAAAAGGGGAAACTGGCAACGAAAAATGATGGCGAATGGGGAAACGTCACCAAAAAGGGGTAAACGTGGGAAAAACAATAGTAAACCACCTATTTGGGAATGGTTTACAACACCTATTTATGGTGATTTTGGGGGATGCTTTATGGCATTCTTTTACCCACATTACCCTGGATCGCAGTTTGCCAAATCCCATCCCCAGAATATTGAAGACACCCTAAACGAAACCATGGTTTTTTGTTGGGAATTTCCATATTGGGACCATAGAATGAGGCTGTTCAATATTAAGGGGATGGGACGAATTTTGGTGAATTCCCCACATTTTGCAGGTCGCACGATTCTTGCTTGTAAAATTGCAATCTCTGCTGTGCGGGTCGCTGCTGTTGTTGGTTAACGTGAACTCCCTTCATGAAGTCCCTATAAATCCGTATACATCCCTAAAATCCCGTCATCAAATCCCTAGAAATCCCGAAAATTCTTCAAAATACATCACTTTCCGTTCACGAATTTCCCATAAATCCCCCAAAAATACACACTGGTGATCACACACATCTCCCACTTTTGCAGGTTTCACCTGGGGTCAACCTTCATTTTTTGGTGAACTCCGTGAAATCCCAAGGCCTTTTCGCTGCAGCCTGCCTCACATGCCTCACCCCGCTGGACTCCGCTCCGGCGTCGCAGCGCTGCTGGCGAATGCTGGGCTGCTGGCTGCAGGTGCAGGGAAAAAAGCGGTCTGAAATCGCAGCGATTTAATTGTGATTTCATGGGATTTCATGGGAATATCCATGGTTGTTGGGTAAAACAATGCCATTGGCACCACCCATGTCTGGGAATGGTTTATACCACCTATTATGGTGATGACTGGGGGATGGTGCATGATTGTTTTGCACACATTAGCATATTACATGGCGATAGTATATTTGGTGTCCTATAAGAACTAATACATTAGTTTTTTTTTTTGAATTAGTACAGTAACCCCCAAAAAGTTTTGGAGTGACTCTTCACTATTTTTTCATGGTGAGTTACTTTTTGCTGGTTCGGGGATGACCATATAGTATATTTTGGAATGTTTGAAAAGACTTTTGTATATTTCAAAGAAGCGATTGTTTCTTTTTGGCAGAAATTTCAAACAAATTTTGCCATGTCAAAGTGATTGGATATGTTAGAATATATTGATCTTTGTTTGAATTCGACCGCCCAAGAAAGATACAAGATGGTGCTCGCCAGCTACAAGTTGTTTTGTAACCCCTAACAACAACAATATGACAATATATATATAGATATAGATATTATAATACGATATAATTATATATATATATATATATATGTATAAATAATAATAATAATAATAATAATAACAATAATAATAATAACAACAATGATATTATACATATATATATATACATACACAATACATCGTTAAACGTACAGCCAGTGGGCCACTGGGGCACCTCAGTAAAAATGTCACAACTGCCATCGTCCCTCTCCGTGTCACCGGTCCGTGAGCTCCACCTTTCCAATGCCAGCAGTTGAAAGATGAGGAAACCATGGATGATCTGATGATCTGAACCATGTGACTTGATACACTAGAAATACTTGATGGTTTGATGGTTTGGTATTTTTTTTGAACTTGTGGAACTTAGTCGTGACTTTTGATCATTTGTGGTTTGGTATTTTGAGCTACTCACACTGATGAACCCATTTTATGGGGTTTGACCAACAACATTTTTTTGCTGCTTCAGCAGCAGTCTTGGGGAGGTCCTGGCCGCCGGTGGGCTGCTGGTCCCATGTGACTTGGATGTCTTGGGTGGTTGGGAAGGTGGGAATCATTTGTGGGTGCCGATGTTTTGTTTCCTTTTTATAGTGAAAACCCACTTGTAAATGGGATAACCCTAGTTGGGGGACTTACTGACCAGGGTTACTAAACTGTAGCTCTGGTTATTTAACGCTTTGCGTAACTGGAACATCACCATCTTTAATAGGTAAACCATCATTTTCATCATCTATGCATGGGGTATTTTCCATGTGAAATAACCAGAGGGCAACCTCGAAAAGATGCTGAAAAGTGCGCAACCAGGATGTCAATTTGTGATGTCAAAACCCTTCGTTTCCAGGCACCTATCCTTGAAAGGGGGGTTGCGACAAAAATCACACAACTCGGATCTTGAAAACGGAGTTGCAACTGGGAAGCTCCAAGGCATCTATCCACTGCGGGCTTGTATAACTTGTAGATAAATGGGGTCTACCAATTTTTAGGCTCCCAAAGCAGTGATTTCATAGCTGTTGACCTATTTACAGCCGATGTTTAGCCATTCAGTGCTATCACCACTGCAGCTCTAACATCTGGTGGCTAAAACCTGGTAAAAATCTCTGTTTCCCTGCTTAACAGCTACTATACCCTCTGGCAAACTAGTATAGCTATAGAAAATCACCATTTTGAATAGGTAAATTAGGTATTTTCAATAGCTATGTTAGTTTACCAGAGGGTAACATCCACCATTTTTCCTGCAAACTCAGGCATCGCTGCCTCCTTTCCCAGGGATGTGTTGCTCCCGCTACGGTTGGCCCTGGAACAGGTCGATGGGAGGGTAAATCGGAGTCAGGAACCGATTTCTGGAGGTACCTACCATATATAAAGCCTGTTCTTTAGGGTTATGTGTAAAGGGATAGGTATGGCTATATATTATATATATGTATATGTATATATATATATATATGGCATAGATGGTAGCCTACATTTCAGGACCCATAAATCGAGGTACGTAAGCCATGTATAGAAGCAAGTTCTATGGCTTTATATGGCTTTATATGGCTTAGGTACCTCGATTTTAGAGTCCTGCAATTCCCATTGATTATGCAACATTGATACGTTTGGGATGATCATCATCCATGAAATGGGAATCCATATGCAACTGGCAGGATCCATGTGTCTTGACATCTTGCATTTGTGGTGGGTTTGTCTGAACAAGTTGAGGTTTGTATACTGGTTGGTGGTTTGGACCATTGGAACATCTTTTATTTTCCCCAATAGTTGGGATGATGATCCAATCTGACGAACTCATATTTTTCAGAGGGGTAGGGCTCAACCACCAATCAGTATAGTTTATAGGGATCTTGTTGAGGATCTACCGCCATTTCTGAGTTTATCTGGTCTGAAGATCTTGGGAAAACACCCAGAATCCAATGGTTGGGAAGTTCATTTTCTCCTACTCTTGATGGCCAGCCCGGGGGGTATACCGGTCTACCATGGTCTACCCCATTTCGCAATCAGATAGCTAAAATGAATAGACTCTGGAAACTTCTCTCAGTTTCTACGTGCACCAAAAAAAATATGGCCAGAGCTCAAAAAAAAAAAATCTGCAGACTTTGGACAATTGGCAGGCAAAATGGCCGGACCGCGATGTTCGAGCCAGTCCTATGTCATCAACACAACACATATTTGAAACTAAATATGTGGTAAACCCACCATAATTATCCATAATTTTACAATTTTTGTTACAATTTGGGAGGGTAAAATCCTGATGCAATAGAAAGGTTAGCCATGACTCCATGAATCAGATGATTTCCCTATCAACTCCCCATGGAATCCCCATGGAAATCACCATATTTATCCATGTTTTCCATAGTAAACTATCCAATTACCAGGAGGTTAGAAATGATCTCAGAATTCGAAAATCGAGTGTCAGCGATTTTCGCAGGTGAAAGGCCATGGCCCGTGATATTTTTCAGAAAGAACGCGGGATCGATACGGGGAAAACTGGTGGATGATGCGGTAGATTTCTACTTCTGTTTATGACGCGATGATGTGGTGCATTCTGATGTGATAACCCTGATTTAACAGTTTGCTATTGAACATCGAACATTTCTCGAACGTAAATCATCTATAGTGGCCTCGCTATGTAACAAATTAACAGAGGGTTATGCCCAACATGTTGCCCGTTATCTCTAGACAAGCCTGTACTAGTTTCTGTTCATCCCAAATTGAGCACCAGAAAATTAAAATGTTGATGCTTAGAAACGACTCGCATCATTTTTTTATCATTATGATTTTTCATTCTTTTTCCCTAAGTCCCACCTTTTGACCTATATCCATCGGATAGCTCCCCATCTGCTTTCCTTATCCAGGTGGCTCTCCTCTTGACGTTGCTGGCAGTTTATGTCATAGGTGGCTTGGCAGCAAGGGCCCATTTTTCTGCTATACATGGCATACATCCTTTTCCCATAGGAATCTGATGGTTTGCCATTGGTTTTCAAATCTTTTCCCATAGGAATCTGATTGTTTTCCCGTGGTTTCCTCATCTTCCCTCATACGAATATTGATGGTTTACCATTAATTCTCTCATCTTTCCCCAAAGGAATCTAATGGTTTACCAAGGGTTTTCTTTTTTTCTCATTGGAATCTGATGGTTTACAATATTTTTCTAATCTTTTCTCATAGGAATCTGATGGTTTGCCATTGGTTTTCCTATCTTTTCCCATGTGATAATCTGATGTTTTACCATAGGTTTTCCTATCTTTTCTCATAGGCGTAACATTGCTTTTTTTTTACTGGAATGTGCGGCTGAGAAATGCCACTCTTATTTTTTTCGACTGCGGGGGGGGGCAGTTTTTTGTATACACCAGATATGTTAGGCTTACAAGCCTGGTAGTTACTCCGCGAGAGACCTCGGATGTCATTGCAAGCCTGGGTCAAATTGTGGATACTAAGTGATACTATTGGATACCTCCAAAAACGAGAGGTATGAAAAAAAATGCTACAGTCCATATGTGGCTCTGAAATGTTGACCGTGTTGACCCATATGATTTGTTGGGGTTTGGTTAAAATTACTGCTGTGGCTTTAAACAGGGGCCCCTGGCCCGAATTAGGATTTGTTCATCGGAGATTCATGAGGTACATGAAGAAGTCAATGCAGAAGTGTGTCAAAAGGTGAAAGCTTAAGGCCTAGGGGACCACATTTTTGTCATTTTTAGTACCAATCAATCATCCAGGTTGACGGGTAACCAATGACACCCAGAACCAAGTATTTTTCAATCACGACTTGTTCAAAAAAAACAATAGAGCTGCCTAAAATCACCTCATCTAGTCACTGTTTCAATTGCAAAGTGTATTTCAAAGAGAAAGTCTAAACCGCGAATAACATAGGTAAGTGGTTCATAACCCTTTCCATTGGTTGGTTATGGAATCAATCAGTTAGTACCAAACCTAGGCTATATGATTACTACATATTACCCCAAACAGCATTATTCCTGGGCTATATTCGCCCCAGGTCAACGTCAGCTGAGCATCTCCTGCTGCGGCATGCGTAATGGACACTACCTGCGACATCGGCAGAAGATGTGGCTGAACGAAGGCACTCGGCACGTCGTGGTGGTGGAGGTTTATCGTTTACTGTAACCACGTTTAACCACAAGGTAGCGTCACCCAGTTAACCACATAACTCATAACTGTAAAGAAATAACTGTAGAGCTGGCTGTAAATGTGGATATAGCTGACGGATGCTGACGGATTATGAATCTTCGAAACCAGTTAAACCAATAAAACACAGGGATGGAATGGGATAGAAGGGTACAAAATCTCTGGATTGGCTAAGTCGGTGATTTTTTTATCTCCAGGCAGACCCCCCTGGAGATTCACCAACAAGTACAGGGAGTTCCAGCAAGAAATTCGGTGATGGAGATTTTTACCCAAACCAAACCATAGATGGCTGGAACATGCTGGAACATCTGAAATCAGACTTCTTCTCAGGAACCAAGTGTGGGATGAATTATGAGGAATTCCTTCCTAAACCATCCTAAACCCATCCACCAAGCAGACAGTTGTTGTTGGTCATGAATCCTCATTTTCCCAGTTGAAACCCTATTTTCCGCAGTTGCCCTTCAGTAATCAAACATGGTTTGTTCGGAAATCCATCATCCCCATGAAAATGTCATTGTAGTTCGGGGATTTTCCAAATACCAGCCATGTTTGATACCCATTTGACTGTGAGACTCATCGTAAATCCGATTGAATATTGCATGGAACATCCACATTTTTTTCCAAGTTTTCATGGTTAAATCTCTATTGTTCACCATTTTTCATGGTTCAATGACCATTGTACCACCATTCTACCAGAGTATCCTCATGTTCCCATTGTATTCCCCAGGAAAAACAGCATCATCCAATTGTGGCGGATTTTTTTCTTGTTATCAGGGCAAAGAGAAGTTGCAATGCCGGCGTCTGGGCAGACTATGGACCCCCAAACCTTGGAGTCACCAAGTGACACTGGCTGTTTCAGCTGATGCCCAAGTCTTGTACGGGTCAAGAGTATACTGAAAGCATGGCAATTTTTCTCTTGTTTTTGGTGGCGAACGTCGAAGATTTTTTTCATGATTTTTATATTGTTCTCTAAATTTTGGACGAAGCTCATTTCAGTTCTTATCTCCAATCTCCATTTAATATTCAATTTCACACGGGTGCCATTTTCGGATTCACAGCCCTCCGGCTGCTCTGCACAGAATATGCGACGCGACACATTTTTTAAATTTTTGGTCTCTGGATCATTGGATTGGAGTGTGGATGTTTCGTTTTTTCAGATCACAAGTTTTGAGACTCTGTAAGAAATCTCTATATAATATATATATATATATATGTATATCTATATATACATATTATACAATATATATATATATGTGTTTTGAAGATAGTTCAAACAGTGAGATATCTGTTGAAATATGAGATCACTAGATATATCACTGTTGTATGGAAGTTTCCATAAATGTACCCCAAATAGATGCTTTCGAATGGAAAATCCATCTATGAATTGATGATTTGGAGGTAGCGCCATTTCAGGAAACCCCTATATATCCAGTGCGTTTTGAAGACATGTGTTTTTTCGAGTTCCGCGCTGCAATGACACGTCGAAATAGGACAAACAGGCGTTTTTCTTTTTGTGTCATCAATTCTGGCAACATGTAAGGGGCGCAATCAGGATGCTCTTTGAGTGCTGAAATGACTCCAGCTCCGTTCCGTAGACTTGGGGGTGCACTTGGGCTTCTCACTGAGTGTAATTAAGCATCCTAACAATTCCCAGAAGTTGTACATAGCCAAGAAAGGATTTCGAAGTGAGAACATATGGGTTTCTCTTAAAAAAATAGGCACCACCCCAAAACTTGTCAGTTTTTTTCATTTTTGGCAATGAGTTGGGCGATCCTCCATGTACTCAGACACCAGATGTACTCCATCGAGCAATCCGTGGTCCATTGAGTAATCCAACTAGACATGCTCTGACTCTTCTTGCAGGCTATCTAGCATCAACAGCACAATACATATACAGCTACAAGCATTTATATACACATCCATGTCAATATGCATATATAATATTACATAATATACATATAGATATATATTTATATAGATATATATTTATATATATACATATATATATATATATATATATACACCCATCTATACATAATATTGGTAAAACAATAATAAACCATCCGCCAAATCACAATTTTTTCAAGTGGTATAAACCATTCCCAGTCATGGGTGGTTTATGGCATTGTTTTACCCACATTAGTTATAAGAGTGAGATATCTATACACACCAGATATGTGAGATACCAAAAGTATAAACCACATTAAAAGAGTTAATTTCTCGCTATCTATTACACCTGCCACAATATAATTCCACATTAGCCATGGAAAATGGCCCATAGAAATAGATGATCAACAGGATGATCTAGCTATTATTAATCTGGTGATGATCCAGTTCGCCAACCGTTAGTCATAACCAGAGGGTAAATCCCATAAACATATCCCAATGGTTGTTCATTCAATCCCCATATCCCCATGAGATTCCACATCTCCGAGGTCAGCGAAGAAGTGATGGAGGTCACGGACGCCTTGGCAGAGAGAGGCCGAGATCCGAACGAAAAAACTTCGGACGAAAAGCGGTGAAAAACGGTGGATTTTTGGTGGAGATGTGGAGGTGATGTGGAGATTACCCTCTGGTAATGACTAACAGTTTGCTATTGAAAATGGCCATAGAAATAGTGGATTTTCCCATTAAACATGGTGATTTGCCATAGTTATGGAAACGTTTACCAGAGGGTAACAGATTTCTATGTTTTTCTTTTCCCACTTTTTTTTTGTGGATTTTCAGCAAAAGAACGGTGGATGCAGATTCACCAGTGACGAATCAAAGTTTGAGCACGGACAACTGTGGATTTAACATGATGAACCAGGCAAAAGCTGGAGATTTTTGTGAACAAAATGAAGGGTAAATTGACGAGAAAGGATATTTCAGAGAAGCCTATTTTCCCAGAACATCATCGACACCTGAGTAACACATGGGTGTTGTCCAACCAACACGGGGGGTTTTCCGGAGATGCGATGTTTTTGTGACACCATGTGACACCTTACAGTATAGCCTTGGTTTGCTTGAACATGGGGTATACCACCGGCAATTTGAATTGGGAAAATGAGGGTTTACCAGTGGATGTGGAGGTAATTACTGGTTGGTGGTTCGGAACATGAATTTTATGACTTTCCATATATTGGGAAGAATAATCCCAAGTAACTCATATTTTTCAGCCCCTTTGCCCAAAGTGGGTCCGGTGCCTCCCAGTGGTGGGTGGGAATTTCAACCGACGGCCGGTCTTGGTTTCCAATCGGTGCCTGGTGTCGCAATGGATACTGGGTCAAAGCCTTTGACAATGACCATTGAGACTGTGGGTTATTCATCACATGGTGTCAAGTTTGGTGGATCCAAGGGAATTCTTCACACTGACATGGAGTGGAGCAAATGTGTGGTTGTGGGAATCCAGGTTTCTGTCAAGCATTTTCGGATGCAACCCTACGAGGGTGAACTCCATTTTTATGCCACCAAGAATGAAAGCGCTTTGATTTTTCTGCATCCGTCAGAAAAGAGAGGACCTATTCAAACGATTGAAACGTTTGCAGGTTTGGCAGGGTGGACTCAAGTCATGGAACATTTCGGTGACAAGCCGTCCATTCTGGTAGAGGCAGATCCTGAGACAGCTCGTGTGTGCGCCAAGCAGCTAGGTGCCCCATGCATTCGTGCCAGGGAATATGTTGAGAAAGTACTCACAGGTGAAGACATGCCATGTTGTGTCTTGGTTGAAAAAGTTGAAGAACCAATGGTGTGGGTTGCTGCGGGGGTAGCCAATGTTGGTAAGATGGTAGGATCGCCACCATGCCAGCCGTGGAGTGGAGCGGGATGCAATAAAGGGTTGTCCAGTGATGATGGCCGTGCCTTCCAGTCATGCCTTGAGTGGGCTGCATTCATGCAGTTCATGGTTGTAGTGTTGGAAAACGTTGCAGGGCTTCCCAAACATGATGATTTCAAGCTGATGGTTCAGGATATTGCCGCCAAGGGTTTAGTCCTCCAGTTGCACGGGGTTTTCAGTTGTCACCAGCTTTTGCCAGTCAAGAGGGATAGGTGGTTGGGAACCTTCGTCCATCGGTCATGTGAAGTTGATGCAAATCGTGTTCGAATTGCCAACTACATGAACTTCACTGGTTGCATGTTTTCATGTGTTGCCACACTTCCAAAGGTGGGGTCTTTTGATGTTGAGCACAAGAACCTTGGAAAGCATGAGCGTGAGTTGCTTGAGATTTCACCGAGCGCCTTGGAAATGCTTGGTAATCATGACCTTGCCCCATGGTGGTTGAAAAGCAAGATTGCAAATGGGAGTCATGAGAGCGTGATTGATGGCCGTGTCGTGAACATGGACCAACAATGTCCTTGTTTCATGGCATCATACGGCAAGCAACATGAGCTTGACATGCAGTTGTTGAAAGCAAAAGGGTTGCAAACTGTCCTTCTTGCTGACAAAGATGGAAAGCGTATGTGGTCCCCATGGGAAATGTTAGCTGCATTAGCTTACAAACCTGAGACAGTTTTGAGCGCTGATTTGCACACGGCATGGAAGCAGGCTGGGAATGGGTTATCTGCTGCGCATGCCTGGCTAGCCATCCAAAAAACCGTCGTCATGTTAGGGGTTGCGTCTCCGTGGAATGGACAATCCGACCAGGTGAAGCACGTGCAAGAGGTGTTAGCCGCTAGGATTCATATGTCCAAGTATGAAACATGCAAAGATGGTGAATTCTGGATGTTGAGTGAATGTAACAAAGAACCCAGTGCCAAGAAAGCCAAGCGTGACCAAGATGTTGAGCCCACAGTGCCCTTCACTGTGGAGGAAGCAGACCCAGTGGCCACAAAGGCTTTTGAACGTTGCCCACTGTTTGTCCAAACAGATGACCCGAGGTGGAATGCAGCTGTTGCCTGTCTTGGTAGCAGTAAAATGGTTTTGCTGGAACACATGGAAAAGCATTGGGTAATGTTTGTTAATGCCACTGCAGATGATTCGGTTGCCAATGCGATCCAAAAAGGGTTACCACATGCTAAGCCGGAACATTTCCAGAGCTTGCGTATGGAAGACCGTGATGTTCAATGGGTTCAGAAACTGCCTGACAAAGCATGCCAGACCATTGTGTTTGAACCGGTGTACAAAGATGTGGTGTGCAGTGAAAAGTCCCTGAACTTGCAGATCAAGGTACAAGCAGATGTCACATGGTCGGTCCGAACCACCATTGCATATGTTGCATGTGAGTTAGGATGCAATCCTGATGCCGTGATGCTGTCACATAAGAACATCATGATGCCAGACAATGCATTCCTTGCAGAATATGACACTGTTGACTTTGACATGAAGTTTAAAGCGTGTTTGCCTGCGTACGTTTCATGGGAACCAAAAGGGAAACAAGTCAAGGATCAGGGTTTTGTGCCGTCTGCCAGGGACGTGAGGTGGTGTGCCAGACACCCGAACAGGAAGGTGGTACGAACATGTGCTGCCGATGCTTTGATGACGGTTGGAGCCATGATGAAAGCACTTTTCCCTGATTTACATGCCAACACGCCATGGAATGTTTTCAGCAAGGGGTGTGAATGCACAGCTGATGCGCATGTCAATGGGTTTGATGACCTTCAGATCCAATGGAATGGGGCAAGACCGTTACCTGTCACTGATGTTAACAAGGTGCGCTGGACCCAAGAGATCGACACCCCGTCGGTGCAAGCCAGAATCAATGAGGAGTACAAAATTCTGATTGTCAGGTCTCCGTTTCGCATACGGCCTCAGGATTTGAAATGTCCAATGCAAATGACAATCGCTGAGATGGCAGCCAGCTATCTCAACATGTCCAGGGTTATGTCAAGCATGGTTGTCTCTCAAAACGGCCAAGTGGTTGACCCTATGCTCAAGGCGAGTGAGGTCAATGAAGACTGGGTGCTTGACATTCGAGTTTGCCCGATGCTTGGAGGTGGAAAGCAAGAAAAGATTGAGGCAGTAAAGAACAAATTGAAAGTCATGCTTGCGGAAAGAGGAGTTCCATCAGACAAGATGGAAGAAAGGGTGACTGGTTTGATGTCGAAAGTGCAACATGACAAGCTCCAGAACCTGGGTGATCCACAAGTTCCGGGGACGTGGAATGAGTTGAAAGAGTTGGCAAGTGCTGCTCAATTCCGGTTGATCACGCCTGCTGAGCTCAAGGTGTTTCAACAAGCAAACAGGAAGAATAAGCCAGCCGGAAAAAGTGAGGAAAAAGAAGCCAAGGTGAAAAAGGCCAAAACATTTTCACCGGAAGCTCATGCAATCAAGGTGGATCCTGCACACTTTCAGGCAGAAGGTCATCAGGTGCAGATGTTGGAAGTAGGAAGATTTGGACCTGATCAAGCAGGTTTATGTATCGTGACTCCTGATGAGGCAAGACGGTGCATGCAGATGGGAGCACGGTCTGCCGACCCTTTGGCGCTGTTGGTGATTGGGGAAGGGGTTCAGAGCATTGGAAGCACTTTTTCATTGCCTGCTCACTTGTCAAACGGTTCACCAGTCATTGTGAAGGCATGTTTGCTTCAATTTGGGGATGTGCAGATTGATTTTCAACTACAACTCCCTATGGCCGAAGTCACACGGATGCAATCTACGGTCATTGAGTTTGGAATTCACAAGAAGTTTGTAGGTAACTGGCAAGATACGGCAGTGCCACTTCACTATGTTGGTGTCCATGTACCAGCGTTGCGAGGGAACAATTTATTGGCAGTGTGGAGTGTCAAAGCATGGGCCAATAGCAAAGTGGTCCACCACAACCAGGCTGACCATTGGCATGGATACTTCAGAATTGCTGATAGCTTGTTGCAGCAGGTCCTGAGCAGAAGTGGATCGGTGGGTATTTTCATGAATCCCAAAACTGCTGACCGCAAACATGATCCACGATTTACAATGGTGAATTTGCCGAACAAACAACTGCAGGATGTTGCGTTGAAAGCAGATACATGTCAGAAGGCGCTAGGCATTGTGAAGATTGGTGATGGGTTTGCGATCAGATGCAAAAGAGAGGATGCTGCCAGTGTCCGAGCGCAATTGCTGCCTGACTCTGCCTACGTAGAAACTGCAGCCTTCACAAGTGACCAAGTCCTTTTTGTAGCAAAGAATGTGCCGCAGGTTGGAAGAGAGGAATTGACCGAAGCATTGCAAAAGACTGGATGGGATGCTACTGCTGTCAGACCGCAAGGTATGAACAGGTGGATCCTGGCTGCTAAGGGGGAACCTAATAGCAGCCATGTGGTGATCAATGGCGCCATCATGATGGTAGAACGTTTGCAAAGACCCACCGACAGTGTGCCAATCACCATGGTAGCAAGAGAAGTAAGAGTGAATACCACCAATGAAAATGACATTGTCTCCACGACTTCCAGGTTTGCTGAGTTCAGAGCGCAGGTGGAAGCCCAGATTTCCCAAGCAGTTGAGACAAAGTTGCAAGTTGCCAACAGCAAGATCGAACAGTTGTCCCAAGCACTGCATGATGTTCAGACCAAAACGGAGTCTGCCCACACGAGCTTAGCCAATGACTTGGGACACGTACGTGAAGAACAGGCATTCACTCAGAAGAAACTTGCAGAAGTAGAAACGTCAGTGGCAGCCAGCAGCCACCAAATCATTGCGCAGATGCAATCCATGTTTTCCAAGATGCAGACCAACATGGAACAGACTGTTCAATCCCTGGTCAATGACCCAGAGAAGCGTCAGAGGACTGAGCCGGCCAAAGCTGACCCATTTGCTCCTAAGGCTTGACAGAATAGGCAAAGAAAACGAGGCTGGATGTTTTCTAGAGCCGTGGTTTGGTGGATGCTGGTGATGTCTCTGGTCGTCCCAACTGAAGCCTTAGTGTCCAATCATGGAGTTCAAAAGAAACAATTCGATGCTCGACAAGATGCAAATTTCCATGTCGCCGGATTCTCATCTGGTTGTATGGAGAGGAATTGGTCTTATTTAGACTTGAATGGCTCAAACTTGCAAAACGGCCATGGTAAAATAATCACTAGTTTTGGTGATGATGTTCCCAATTGCATGCAAAAAAAGAGAGGCTGACCCAGCAGTCTCAGAATGCCATGCGTGAAATGATACAGCAGGATGTCGACCGTTTAGTGGCGACTGATTTTAATGATGTTCGGAAGGCTGCCTATCTGGATCCTGATCATGAAAACGGGGAGAAAAAAGAGCCTTCGGTTGTGCAAATATCCCCAGGTGGTCTGGAACGAGATCAGCACATGACTCATGAATTTGTTTGTTGCCAACAATTCACGTACATGATGTGGAAAAAATATAAAAACCATAAAGATTTGTTGCATGTCGACCACATGCCTTGTGGTGGTTGTCATGATCCCCGTTCAAGAGCTGACCGTTTAGTGGCAGCGAGGATGAGCGTAAGTCGACCGTTTAGTGGCGACAGTGGTTGCAATGACATGGGTGATGGTGGTATGAGTCCAGCTGTAGGTAGTGCTCCTTACTGCAGTCAGAGTCGTGACACCAAGATGTATGTTCAAAAGATGAAAGAAATGTCTCGTGCGTCTGTTTCAGGGCATGACTCAAGTCCTCACACGAGTCTCAGTACAATAAACTCAGGTGGTGTCTCCTGTTTTCTGGGGAAACCGAATCACAATGCACGACATGGTTGTAAGGATCATGTCATTTGCAATGGTGGTACATGTATTGTCGACCGTTTAGTGGCGACAGAATGTAAGGGAAATAAGTTTGCTACAGGTCACCGGAGTCCAGTTGAACGAAAGTGGCATGGAAGTAGGACTGCTCCCTTTTATGAATTCGTTTGCTGCAGATTTTGCGAGGTCACCTGGTTGTGCTTTCAACAGTGTGCCCAGAAAAGGCACCCTGTGCGAAATGAATATCCGCACAGTAAAAACAAAAATCAGGTGATCGAAGAGGTATGGCAGTATGATCAGTGTCAGACCATTGATTGTTTGTATGCCAGCCAAGTTTTTTGGTACAGTACGTGCGGTGCCTTGTTGTGCAATGAGGGTTACTGCAGAAATGATCACGAATCAAAGGGCGTGTTCCAAATAGCCCACAGAGGAGGAAATCAAAAGCGAGCTCATGCGACTCCTTTGCTCAATGCATGGGGTGGACAGTGTATCATTATTTTTTGGTGTACAGTTGAAGATGGAATGAGTAACAAAGCTCAGTTTGCATGTGTTTTTGTTTGCCCATATGCAGCAACTGCAATCCCGTGGCGTGGTGGTTGCACTCATCCAATGGAACCTGCTTGCGGTGAGGTTGGGACCGACGTTGTCGATGTGATGTTTGCGGCAACTTTGAATGCGAAGCCATTTTTTGATGAGATGTACAGTTTGCATAAGCAGGTCAGCCAGTTTGTGGAAACATGTGATGTCCAAGTTAAATGTCCAGATTCTCCTTGTGATTTTCACTACACACGTGCTGGTGAAAGGGGTAATTGTTGGTTGGACAGTTACCGGTTTTGTGATACACTTTCCCATGTCGAAGTGAGACGATTTGGCGAGGCATCTCATCCTGGTCCAATGGTCATCCGAACCTTCAACCCAGCCCAATTGCTAGGACATGAAGAAGATATTTGCAAATGGCCGGATGGTATCTGGACTGCTGCAGAAACCTCTCACACAGCTGCAGCGATGCATGTCATGAGACAAAAGTTCCAAAAATATGATGTCAGGACCCAGTTTGGTCCACCAGTGGAAAAACACTCAGGGAATGCAGGGTCGTATAGAGGAAAGGCCATGGGTACTGCCATCATGACAAGATGCCAAATGACACCGTACCCAATGGAGCTTGACGAAAGCGTGCGTATGTCCTGCAGATTCAATGATGCCATTGTCCATGTGGGGTGTGGTCTGCGAGTGTATGTTTGTGTGGTGTATGCTCCGCCCATCAATAACTGCACGTATATGGATGGTGAAAAAGTCTTTTTGAATGCTATTTTGCCTGGCCTCCAAAGAGCAACATGCTTCAAAGGCCCTGCAGTGATCACAGGTGACTTCAATCGTGACTTGGGTGACTGTGTTTTTTGGGAAAGTTTGCGAGCCAAGGGATGGTATGATTGTGCTGAACTGGCATGGCAACGGTTTCAAAAGATACCTGAACCGACTTGCAAAGATGCATCAAGACGTTCCTTCATCTTGGTGAACCAGGCAATGGCACAATTTTTCCAGGACCGTGGCACAGTTGAACACCATATGTTTGATGCACATCCGGTGCTGGAAGCCACGTTTAGCATTGGTCAGACGCAGTGTCACAAAACAGTGTGGTCCTTGCCGCGCAGCCTTGACAACATGATGTTTGACAGTGATGAAATGGAGAGACTTGCGGTAGATGTCTGCAATAGACGACATAGTAAGTTTACTGATGCCCTGCATAGAGGTGATGCCAATGAGGCCCTACGGCAATTTGCGTTGGCATTTGAAGATGTTGTTCGAGATAGTGCAGTGGATGTTGAGGGTAACCATGTCCATGTTCCGGCAGCATGTTTCAAGCGATGCCAGGGAAAGGTGGTTAAAACCAAACCTGTGTCTGCGCACATCATCCCCAAGGGTCGTGATGGAGATGTCCAGGTCTCCATTGGCCAAACAACACTGGGGGTGAAGCGGCGGGTTACACAATGTCGGCGTATCCTTAGCCTTGTACGTCAGTTGAAAGCACGTTCCCGGTGTCCCACTGCTGAAAACTTGATGCAATGCACCATGCTGTGGAAAGCAATTTGGTCCGCTCCTGGGTTTCATAAAGGGTTTTCCACTTGGATTCTTGATAACCTGGGATGGTTTGTTCCTGTACACTTGCCTGACGTGGTGTATGTGGAGGGCCTGTATGATGCCTTTCATGAAGTTGTCCAGTCAGAAGTGAAGGGTGAGAAGTATGCACAGTTGAAGCAGTTCAACAAAATCACGTTGGAAGACCTTGCGAAAGGGGGGGGGAAAGCTTTCAAAGCAGTCAGGGAGAAATCGGCACCCCCACCTACTTTCATGATGCATAATGTCCAACAGCCAATAGCCAGACAAAGATGGTCACTTCAAGGGTTGCATAAGCTCAAGTACAAGGCACCATGTGTCCTGCAAATCGGTATGCCTGTGCAATTTCAAGGTCAGGATGCGATGTTGGTTGATGTTGATGATGAATGCTTGTTCTTGGATAGGCCAGTTAGGTGTAAATCCATGGATAACCCTGTAGTGAGCCAATCGTGCGCTGAACCGTGCCCGCATAAAATGCAGGATATGGTATGTCATGCATGGAACCAGTTTTGGCAGGCGCCGGATGTTGTCACCAATGAGGCGGCTGAGTTTATCCGAAACTTAAGCGATTGCCCTTCATGCCCCTTTCAGGACTTCAATGTTGATGCATGGCGTAAATGTATCAAGGGGGTCAAAGTGAAAAGTGCCAGGGGTGCATGTGGTTTCTCCATGAAGGATGTACAGAGAATGCCTGAGACGTTAATGCAATGGCTGTTCCAAATCTACCGTGCTGCAGAAAATGGAATGCCATGGCCTGACCGCACAAGTCTGGCTAGAGTAGTGATGTTGGCCAAACCTGGTGAGGATAATCACCGTCCCTTGTCAGTCCGTCCAATCACCATCGTCAGTGTCCTATACCGTTTATGGAGTAGGTACCGTAGTCTGCAGGTCATCAAGCATCTGGGAAACATCGTGCCAGCTTCTAGACTCAGTGCTGATTGCCTTACTGCATTGGTGTGTGATGTCTTGGAAGAAGCCCATTACACGGGTAACCACAAATGCGGGTTAGTGATAGACCTCCAGAAGTGTTTTAACCTGATCCCAAGAACCACGTTGGCCTTGCTGATGGAAAAGTTGCAGATCCCGCTGCAATATGTCAACGCACACCAAGGCATGTTGAAAGGGTTGAGACGCTTGGTGGAAATTGCCGGCCAGTTTGGCCAAGAACAACCCAGCAGTTGTGGGGTCCCTGAGGGATGTGCTTTCAGCGTAGTTTCCATGATTGTTATGACTGTTCTTGTTGCGGAGGTCATGGCATGCCAGCAGCAGGGAATCCAGGTCGTGATGTTTGCTGACAACTGGGGGATCATAGCCACATCAGTCCAGTTGTTGGAAGATGCAATTCGGCGGCTTGAGACACTTGTTGAGAGTTTGGGCATGAGAATCTCACCTGATAAATCATGGCTGTGGGGCACAAGCACCAAAATCCGAAAACAGTTGGCCAGTGTCAAGCTTTGTGGTAAGCCTGTGTGCGTGCGCTTGTCTGCAAAAGATCTTGGGTGTGATGTGTCCTACAGTAAAAAGAAGTGCAAGGCGACGGTTAAAAAAAGGCTGTGCAAAGCAGTTGCAACCCTCCAAAGGGTGAAAATGAGAAAGTTACCCAGAGCCTTCAAGGGAAAGATGTGTGCCACTTTAGGTGCTGGTATTGCAGGGTACGGGTCTGAACTTCAGAAACACACCAAGCAAGAAAGTCACCGATTGAGAGCAGCCACTGCCGAAGCTTTGGGCTTGTACAAATCTGGAGCCAATGCATGGCTGTCTATTAATGTCACTGGACAGTTCTGTGATCCTCAGCTGCAACTTGTTAAGAGGAAAATCAAGTTCTATCGCAAGTTCTTGAAGAGCTTCCCTGACAGAAAGGAGGGTTTTTTGAATCGTCTGGTGCACAGGGGTTGGCAAGCGAGCACTGGCATAACTAAACAGCTTGCTGAAACCTTTGCTGAAATTGGTTGGAGTTGGAAAGACCACAACGTGATGGAACACAAAGGGGGTTTTTCAATGAGGTGGCTTGATGATGCGTGGCCGTTTATTTGTAAAACCCTCCATCGAGCCTGGTCCTTCTTTGTTGCCGAACAGGTGAGCCGACCAAATTTTGATGTTGAATCCTTTGATGCTGAAGCCTTTCGCAAAAGCATTGAGAAAAGACCAGCGAGAGAGCAAGCCATTTTGCAAACTATGGCGTGCGGAAAAAATGTAACCATAGACGCACTGGTGCACTACTCCAATAGGGTGGAAACCAAACAGTGTTCTTTTTGTGATTTGCCGGACGGGAAAGAGCATAGACTGTTCCACTGTAGAGGCCTTAGTGACTTGAGGGTGAAATATGGTGAAACGTTGCGCTGGATTCGTAGGCAAAAGAAGGCGGTGTGGGCCTTTGGGTTGTTTCCTAATGTTGGCCAGCCTGGGCCGATCAAACATAGGTTACAAATTGAAAGGCCATGCACCTTACCGGAGGTGTCCGCTGCAGTCAAACATGTCTACACCGATGGATCTGCTTTTTTCAATGAACATTGGGATTGCTGCCTTGCGGGAGCAGCGGTCATCGAATGGAATGAGGGCGAGATGGTTGAAAGGAAGAGACAGATCTTGCCTTACCAAGATCACAGTTCCTACAGGGCCGAAGTTTTTGCGGTTTTGTTGACTCTTGAACTTTTTTGGCACGTGAACATTTTTTCTGACTGCGAGGCTGTAGTCAAGCAGTTTCATCAGATGTGTGATGCGATTCAGAGTGGGGGCCATGTGGTTCATGGTGACCATGAAGACATCTGGAAGCATATCGAATGGCAGGTGAGAAGATGTTCAAGCCGAAGAGTGTGCATGTTTAAGGTTAAAGCCCATGTAGCTCAGTTATCCTCCGTTCTGGATGAAACTGAGCGATTACATGCATGGGGAAATGACTGTGCTGACAAGAGTGCAAAAGCAGCTGTGAAAGTTGACAATGCTGGCCTTTTTCGCCGCATGGAGGTGATGGTGAAAGAGAGAAACCTTGTGAAACAGCACATGTGTAGTTTTCATGACTTGGTGTGTGCAATTTGTGACAGGTACATTGAAACTAGACCCAAACGGATTGAGCCTTCAACATGCCCTGACTTTGCAATGCTGACGACGGTTTCAGGACCCACCTTTAACGTGCCTTGTCTAACGCATGAGCAGTTGCAAGCTTGTCCATACACTACTGCCTTTGCTGTCAGGTTCCAGGACTGGATACGGCATGTGCAGCGGGGGGATGGTGAACCATTTAGTGCGTTGGAAATGTATGTCACATTTGCAATGGATACAGGAATGATGGCCCCAGTTCAGGTCAAGGACAAGGTATACCGGTTACGAACTGAGTGCGTGGTGGCGGACCAATTCAAATTGGATTTGTCGCGACAATCGAGAGTGTGGATCAACTTCCTTCAGTGGTGGTTGGACGGTGTCAATGCACCAATCCAGCTTCAAAGTGTCAAGGCTTTGCGGCCGCTTGGATATACTGTTGCAGTTAAGGGGTTCTTGAAGAGACCATGTTTGCAAGGATCAATTGCTGCACTTTCGAATCTATGGAGGTACTTCCAACAGACGGTTGGACAGCATAAAACTTTGGAACGTCCATGGTGCGTTCATTCCACTCGACATGCAGTGGGAGGATGTTAGGTGTACAAAGTTGGTGTAGGAAGCATGCCAAGCCGGCTTCTTGCATCGCCATTCGAGACTTTGGCAGGCAATGGGAAAGTGGAAAAGTAACTCATATTTTTCAGAGGGGTTGGAACCACCAACCAGTAATTATTTTCAGTCACTAAAAATGCTATGATAAGAGAAAGCGGGAATATCTGGGAATAGATTCGATTTCGGGGCTCATTAACATATGTAATAAATCCCCAATTGCCTGACAATCAACCAACAAACGTGGCAGGATACAACGATTTCTGCTGCCGTTTCACTGATGCCGTTTCACAGAGATGAAAGCATGAGGAAAGTTGAGATTTTTTTTCGGCCACCATGGTTGGTCACATACTTATTTTGTTGGAATCGCAAGGCACAGTAACTCCAGTGATAATTCACAAATCCCGACGTCCTGGAGTTATCATCACAATGTGTCCATTTGTAAGTGGTCTATAAGAAATATGGGCGTGTCTTACGCACTTGGAAAACGGGATGGTGACGGTGGAAATTTCCTGGGCCAGAGGTTAGAACCCTCCAGTGCCCTCTGAAGCAACATGGAACATGGGAAAATCCATCATTTGTGGATGAGTTTCCGCACGGAAAACCAAACGAAGGTCGATCCTGTTATCCAGCATTGGTTTACCGGCAATCAAACATGGTTTGCTGGAAAATCCCTTATTTGTTCGATTATTTTCCCACATAGAATTATACAGATGCCCTCGGAGATTTCCATGCAACCGCCATGTTTGATTTTCCACGGTAGAGGAAGGCAAACAAAAAATCAAAGTTCTTGGAACACACCCATGAGACCCATGATAAACCAATGATAAATCGCCATATTTTGATGGAATATCCCCTTGTATTCCATACTTTGAACGTTTAAATCTGGCTTTATCCCCATATTTTCACAAATTTTTCAGATGGTTACATCAGTTAAATGAGTTAAATCACGCTTAATTAAGCCATCTTAAATCCCCATATTGTCCCAACTTTAGATGCTCAAATGATCTTTAATCCCTATTAATGGACTGTCCGGATTTTCCCAAGATTGACCCAATGTTTGCTGCTTAATCCCGTAGAATCCGAGTTAAAATCACAGGTAAACCAAGGCACCACCCCCGCAGCAGGCGCTGACACCGCGTGGCTTTCATCGAAACCACTGCGGTGTCAGCGGCACGTGGCGCGGCAAGTGGAAACGATAGAGCTACTTGCGAGGTCGGGAAGTGCGGTGAACTGAGGCTTCCAAGTACTTTCCATGTATGGTTTGATACTTTCAGAAAACTAGCAAAACTATATGGTTTATGGTTTATGGGTGATGAAAAACATATTTAATGGGATATATTGAGGATTATCTAGTGGGATATTGTTATAGCGGGATTTATGGTTTGATACTAACAGCATTTATGGATATCATCCCCCATTCATATGAAACGCACCCCCATTCTATGGTCAAAGTCATATGGTTTCATCCACTAAACCAGGGTTTATGGGGGGTGTTCAACATGGGGAAGGGATCATTTGATAAGATCATCTAAGATCAACAACCAACCAATCACTATCAGCTTGTGATTTTAATGTGTTAGAAAAGAAGGGCATCCCAATTTGTGGTAGGATTAGAATCAATCTCACTATTAGAATCAACACCCAATACAGTATATACTGGGATTCATTTCTATTCAAAAAACATTCCCAGCTAATGGTGGTAAGTGGTAAGAGTATCAATATTAATGTTAGTAGAGCAATAGTAAACCATCCCCACCTTTGCCATAAATGGATGGTATATACCACCGACATATGGGTGGTTTATGACATTGCCTATACATTGCCTTACTAACATCTGAAAAGAAAAACATCCAACTAGTACCATCTGGTAAACTAACAGTTTGCTATTGAAAATGGCCATTGACATAGTTGATTTACCCATAACAATGGTGATTTCCCATAGTTATGTAAACGTTTACCAGAGGGTATTGTATACTCGTACCACCATTTCTGGGCACCCCAATTCATCCCAGTTCCCTTCGGGAACTTCTGGGAATGTACGCCGAAAGATACGGCCAGTTAAATGTGGCACAGTACGGAGTAATACCTGTGGATGGTTGATATACTGTAAAGATTGACAAAAATTGGGATGTAGACATCGAACTTAGGGATGCAACGAATTTTCGAGGAGTTTCATTGCATAAATGTCGTTTTCGCATTGGTGGGTATAAATATGATAATATTTTTTACATTTTGCAGAAGCAAAGATGAGTAGCTACAGCAGAATCTTGCGCACATGCACTCATACAGATCTACACACACATACAGATCTCTATACATACTGTATATCTATTCTACGCCAATTTTGTGTTTGTAGATGAACCATACAAACCAAGAAACATACATGAATGGTCTTTACTCCATTTGTATATAGCAATTGCCAAAAAGATAGTGATCAATTTGTCCGTAAATTTGTTGAATCAGAAAAAGGATGCTTTTCTTGTCCTATCTTTTGTGAAGGTTAACTTCTGGTAAACCAACATAGATGTGGAACACCCATGGTTTCCCCAAGAAAATGAGATACAATTGGTGGGTAAACTCTCTTGAAGGTAACCCTAGGCTAAACTAACAGGTCGCGCCGCCCTTTGGCAACTGGTGTTTTTTGGTGCCTTTTGTTCTTTGCGCCTTGTGCTCTTTTGTTCTTGCGCCATTATCAGCGAGCGTTGCAAGCTTTGGCCAATTGTTTGAGAAGTGCAATGGAACATTCCCCGACAAGTTAATTTAAGTTGTCTAAACAGAAGTATATATGTATATATATATACACACATTATACACGTGATATATATATATATATATGCGTGCGTGTGTGTGTGTACTTAAGTCAGAAATATATTTATGTGCATAAATATAAATAACAAGAATATATGTACATTTGTATGTATACAATAGTGAAAATAAATGTATATGTGTGCAAATGTTTACATATATATATATATGTATCTAAATGTGATTTTCATTGTGTAATATTGTGGATATGTATATATATATATATATCTATATAAATAACCCAGGCAAACCCGAAGTTCACGAAGCATACATGACGTGAGCAAGTTCACAGGGACGTTAACATCCCCCCACCCCAAACCCTAAAAAAAGCGAAAAAAGGTGTTTCGTGACCAGTTGCCTGGGGGCGGCGTTGGGGACTAACATAGATGTGGACAATCTCCATTTTTAATATGTAATACATGCATTGGGTCATTTTTCACATCTATGTTAGTTTACCCTAGGCTTGACTACACAGAAACTCCCGTTCCAGGATCCTCCTGCTGCTGCAAATGTCTTTCTTTGGCACCGCAGATCTTCTCCACCACCGAGGCCATAGCAATAGGGACAATTCATCTTTCATCTTTTTTGCTGGTTGATAATGTTTTTAGTAACCCATTGGTATCTCCCCATTTGCATCCATTTGCACATATCACCATTGTTGGTTAAATCACATCATTGACAGCTACTGACAGGTTCATGTCTGACGTTTTTCCATCATACCTGGGATACTGCATCCCATGAATTGTCTACACAAAATCTTTTCGGGATGGGTTGTTTCACAACAACGCAGCAACCATTTCCGGATCCAATGGGGAGATCGGCCAATGGAGCTGGGAAAGCGGTCAGTGGTAGGTTTCCATGATTGAATCTTTCGCCTTTCCACATCAAATCAGCATCTTTTTCGGGACAGGTCGTCTTAGATTTTTAGTATCTATGGGAGAGGAAAGACCAGCATTTTTGTTTGTAACATGAATCTCTGTTAGTCGTTTTCATGGTGGTTTTCAATGGGTCCTGCACATCCAGATAGGCTTCTTACTATAGGACTTTCCGATGGTACAAAGCCACAAGAAATACCATCCGGTAATCAAACAAAGCAATAGAACATATCTCATTTATGGAGGGTTTCCAAATATTTCCTCCATTTATAGAGGATTTCCCATTGCCGCGTTTGAGTATTGGAGGGTACTGTATATTTTTAGACACAAACGATTGGCGTCTCACCATTGAACCATCAGTTCCCATTCTGATCTTCTGTGAATTGTATCATTAGGAGTAGACGCTACGCAAACTGTGGGTCGATCCCCTTGGCCCTGTTTTGGGGCATCACAGCCAAAGTAGTTGGGATATGCGCATGTACATGATGTACATGATCTATTCCTAACCAGCTTATATGTTCCCTTTTCTTATACTTGGAGATCCACTGTTATAGTCACCATCCCCAATTTCTTGAGAAGTGCAGATAATTTGTTGTGGCATTGTGGATCTCACCTTAGTTATAATCCCTATCGTTAAATCATCATTACGATTACTATCATTACTCCTCTTTCTTAAAGGATTGTTACAGCACTACTGTAATTACTACAACCAGTATTCGTACTACTATTTTTATTATTATTACTACTACCCTCTGGTAAACTAACATAACTATGGAAAAATCACCATTTTCAATGGGTAAATCCACTATAAATTGCCATTTTGAATAGCTATGTTGACATAACCAGAGGGTATATCCCATCACAAATACGCATTCTTACAAAAAGAAACCGCATGTTCCCCTCAATATCCTGATAGATTTCCAAGATATTCCATAGATATACCCTATGACCCCCTGATCTTTCAACGTGTCCCACTTGCGCAGTGTTCAAAACCGTGGCTGGTGCTAGGGGGCTATATGTATCACCTGAATTCACCTGATGTACCTATTAATCAACCAATATGTCATGGGTAATTTCCACAATGGTCATCATACTTGTAATAGCAATTATTGAACAAATACATATGAACCAACCAGCACTTAAATCTGATTACCTCATATTTCACGGGGTTTCAGATAAAGTTTCATTACTGGCCCAAAAACATCATATGTAGAAAAATAACATCATATTTATATCATTTCATAAAATTGTATACCCAATATTACCTGATATGGTTAAATTTCATCTTTAGTATAAGATCCAGATAATTAGCGGAAATCTTAGTGAGCCATGAAAGATTCATCTTTCAATTACCCAATATATATATACATAACATATATATATATATACACATATATATAATCTCATGGCTCAGTCCCTTGCGAGGCTCCGAATTTTGGTACTTCTTCCTGCTGGTGGCTCTGCAGCTGCGACAGCTGCGAATCAGTTTCGCCGACGCGCCCCGCGCCGTGACCTGGTGCTACAATGGCGACGTGCGACACGTCGCACGTGGGGTCTGTGGGGAAATGGGATAGACCCGGAAGTGGTTGGTGGTTTGGAACATTTTTTATTTTGCCATATTGGGAATAATCATCTCAACTGACTTTCATATTTTTCAGAGGGGTTGAAACCACCAACCAGGTATAAATGGGGGTTTCCAGAAATGGGGATACCCCAATAGCTGGATGGTTTATGTAGTTTATTTCATGGAAAATCTCAATCTAAATGGATGAGAACTAGGGGTACCCCCATTTCAGGAAATGCCCAAATGGAGGTTTCCCAAACTGGGATCCCAAAGTCACTATGGTTGTTTCAGTACCAAGTCATGGTCTTCTGACTTGGATGATTTGGGGCTATTTCCATTTTAGGACAGCTCCAAATATATAACCATATATAACCCATTGGGATGTTTTTTAGGGGGATATATAAATTGGATATAATGATGGGATATACATGGTATCTATGGATCAGATTCGCATTTGGATCTTCAGTCACCGGTCCCACAGATAAAATCGGTGACCGCAGTGACCGCATTCGAAAATCTTCTCGGCCATCTAGGGCTACGAATTGCCAAAGGATATGCTCCATGTATAGTATATTTATACTACATTTGGGCCATGTATGGGGTAAATGTTGGTAAATGTTCCATACATGGAGCATATGGGAATATGAAAAAACACATATATATATATATGTCTGTTTCAATTGGGATAGAGCCAGGTGGAAACCATCTGGGATCCATGTCCAGGTGGGGATTACAGCTATGTTTCTTATTTTCAGGTGGAACTATTTATTATTTGTGTGTTCTTCAATTCTGTCTGTAGCCGAAGTCATGGGCAAAGTGACTAGATGACTAGATCATACAGGTGTTGTTGTGTGTCCTAGAGAAGGACTAATCCTGGTCTTCGAGTGTAGAATCCGCGCCATGGCAGCTGTAAAGCTTGACTACTCAGATCTGGCCGAGCATCGGGCCGGCATCATGCAGCAGTTGCGACAATTCTGGATGGACGAACATCTCTGTGATGTGGTGCTGAAGAGCAGCGATGGCGCAGAGCATCGCGCCCATACGGCCGTGCTATCTGCTGCCAGCGTGTTTTTCAAGAATCTGCTGGGTGGGTCGTTCCTTGAAGCAGAGAGGGTGCAGCAAAAGAAGCCAGTGGAAATTGCTGCATCCAAAGCGGCAGTGTCTGCATTGCTGGATTGCATCTATGATGGGCAGCCTGAAGTGTCAGTAGAAGTTGGGCTTGAACTCCTACGACTGGCACAGGCTTACGACCTGCCAAAGTTAGCAGGTGCGATTGAGGCAGGTATCTGTGCTTGCTTGGACAGCAGTGTTGCCCTGCAAGTTCTACAAGAAGCACATGGCCTTCATTCTTTAAGAGCCGCCTGCGAAGATAAAGTTGCGGAGGACTTTGAGACTTGCAGCAAGCATCCCGATTTTGGGAAGCTCAGTGCTAGTCAGCTGGTTCGAATTCTGAGGAGGGAAGATCTGGGTGTCTCACGCGAAGAAGACGTGGTGAACGCAGTATTTACTTGGAATAAAATTACCAGGGATGGACATGCCTTTCTTGGAATACTGCTGCAACATGTGCATTTCCAATCACTATCCTTTGAGAATTTGCTTCGCCTTGGCCACACAACTCTCTCCGGGCAAAGTGGTGATGACCTGCACAGAGAAGTTGAGGATGCTTTGACCTCGCGCAAGAGAACCCAAAGTCCAGGTACCTTTCAGTCGAAGAGGTGTTGTCTCCAGCATTGGTCACAATTTTTTGGTGCCAGCACCGCCAGCATTGAAGCTTCAGGGCGAGAGGTACTGCCCTTTCCCTGTGTCTCTCTGCGCTGGCACAAAGGTGAACTTTTTGCTGCGCACTTTGGGGGTCAACGCATCACTAGTTGGAAGCCCGGTGAACCTTCAAGCTGCGTGCGACCTGTTGTGGGTGAAGACACTGCTGTCACTGGAACTAATGCTGTCCTGAATGTCCTGGATGACCTGGCCATTTCGCCCGGCGGTGAGATGTTCGTTTCGGATTGTCTGAATCAGAGGATTCTTCGTTTTCAAAACGGTTCTGGAGACTTAGTTGCTGACAACGTTGGTGCACGGGCCCTGTTTTGCTCGCCCAACGGAGTGCTGTATGTGGTGAGCTGGCATGATGCGAGAACTGTGGCAAAGCTGGTGGGCTCAAGGCTCGAGACGGTGATTGCCTCCGAGAGTCTTCCTCCAGACATGCAGTTCTCAGCGTGTCGGGTGTTTGTAACCAAGGAAGAGGTGATCTATCTTCTGGACGATCTGAATGAAAACCATCATCGCATTTTGCGCATCAATCCAGGTGAGTCCTTAGAACCTGTTGTGGTGGGCCAAATCCCAACTAGGGGCCGGCATTTCCCCCGGGACCTGTTTGTAACTGACGGTGGAACAATTTATGTTGCTGCCGGGGATCTAAGAAAGGTGTTGGCCCTCCACCCAAGCAGCGAAACTTTCACGGAAGTCCTGCAGTGTCCAGATGGATTGCGCCCTTTGGCACTGTTGGTTCAGGACAGATCGCTGTATGTGAGCATGGCGAAACGCCTTGTGAATGGAGGGCCTGTGACCGGGAGGGTTTGCGAATATTTGTTACCTCCTGAACTTGAGCTTGAGTAAAACGCAATACAACTAGTGCGGTCGTTGGCTTCCAGGGGGTCATTGGCCTAGATCAACTGTGGCCTCAGAATTCATAGGTGAACGGTGAATGGCAGGCATATTTCCTGAAATTGTACAGTAGTTCTGAATGGCCACGGCACCGTTTTCGCCAGCGTGAAAGATGAGTCCCTCTGAAAGTTGAGAAAGCCTCGGTATACCGAGTAGAGCGGGGTACACGATCCAAATTTGTTGATTCAGCCAGCATATTTGTGAGTTGGGGTGCATCCCAGGAATCGTAAATCTGTACCATATTCAAACCCAGTCACATACCGATTTGTACCTGACATACACATCTGATGCATATACTGTATACGAAACAAGATGCAGCCTACGAACCCGAATGCTCACACGTATGTTAATGGCACAGATGTCGAAACACATAGAGAGGAAAACCTCATAGAATTCTCGCATGAACCTCACAATTTTCTCATGAACCTCACAATTTGCGACCTCAAAATCGATATTTCGTGCGAGACGTCCGTCAATTTTGTAGAGTGTGGAGTGTAAAGTGCAAAGTGCAGAGTGTGGAGTGTAAAGTGCAAAGTGCAGAGTGTGGAGTGTAAAGTGCAAAGTGTAGAGTGTGGAGAGTGGAGTGTAAAGCGTAGAGTGTGGAGTGTAAAGTGCAAAGTGTAGAGTGTAAAGTGTGAAGTGTAAAGTGTAGAGTGTATAGAGTGTAAAGTGTAGAGTGTAAAGTGTGAAGTGTAAAGTGTAGAGTGTATAGAGTGTAAAGTGTAGAGTGTAAAGTGTAGAGTGTCCCAAATGCTATGACATTCCACACACGATGGAGCTGCAGCAAATGCTGCGCCTGCCACGCAAAAGGACACTCTCACGATGTCCCACGCCTGCCACACAATTTGCACGTTGTCACTACTTGACACAGCCCTGACAATGCGATTCGCAAAAGCACACAGCACCACATGTCTAAAGTGCCGCGCCTGCCACGCAAAATGAAGATGGAGACGTCCAAAGTGCTGCGCCTGGCACGAAAAAATGGAAGTCATGTTCTGAAAACGATGCAAAAGTCTTGCGCCTGTGACGCAGAACGATTTTTGACACGTTTTCAGGGATGTTCGAATGTCACGAAGTGCCATGCCTGCCACACAAAACGACCTTACAACTTCTTTTGAAACCTTCAAATGCCCACAGGCACGGCGACTTGGAAGCTCAAAACAAGCATTTCATATGAGACTTCCTCAACTTTTCACACTTGTACCTACAAAATCGCAGCCCTGACAGTGGGATTTGCAAAAAAACACGCAACACCACACGTCTGAAGTGCTGCGCCTGCCGCGCAAAATGAAGATTGAGGTCTCCATAGTCTGCCACGAAAAATGCAGCTCATCTTCTGCAAGCCATGCAAAAGTATTGCGCCTGTCGCGCAGAACGATTTTTGACAGGTTATGAAGCATGTTGGAATGGAATGTCACGAAGTGCCATGCCTGCCACACCTTCCGCAACGTTTGAAAGTAAACCTCCAAAAAGGTCCGCTTTTGTAGCACCCGCTTTGGGCACGGCCATAGCGGGCTCACACGGACGGTTGCGGACGCAAACGCAACGTCTAGCAAATACACCCTCAACCCCTTAACCCCCAGAGTAAAATGGGAACCCTTGCTGCGCATTTGGAAAAATAGTGAAATACATAGATAATAGATAAATAGATACGCAAACACATGAATAAAAATGAACGCTCAAATAAAACAGAGCAACAACATCATGTCAATGAATGAATAGATCAAATTGAGTGAATATAGATATAATATATATATATATATACAATTATATATAAATAAATAAACATGTAGGATATCACCCTTGTATGGGTTCTGTTCGCCACTTGGGAAGCACCAAGGCCTTGGACGCGGCCCTGGCGGGTCTGCTGCACCTCGGTTTGCAGTACGACCAAGCAGAGGACGGCTGGCTGCCGGTGGCGGTGCCTTGGTACAGCTTGCTGCGGTAGATATATCCTCCATAAACCCTACTTAACCGGGCTATAAGTCAACTTAGCTATCGTTTGGGGGCCCCAGCCTGTACCATCTACGGTTGTACTATATCTATATCTATATCTATCTATCTATCTATCTATCTATATATATATACATATTATGACAACAATTGTATATATCTATAGTAAGTGAATACTATACAAGGCGAGGCCCCCCAGTCCGATACCTAAGTTGATACAGATAACTTGGTTAAGGTTTGGATTTATGGGGGATATAGCTCTAGTATTCATGGGTTTTCAAAGCTGGGGGCCTCACCTAACGTAGGTGGATGAGATTGTGGGGATACAATGGGAATATTTTGTGCTGTGGTCAAGTTCGTTAGATTGGATTGATTAACCACTTTTTAACGTGGTTTGATCGGGACAAAACTTCAACCACTATTATCACGTGATAATATCCAATATTCACATGGTAGGTATTGATATCATTAACCACCATTATTAATATTCTTATCAGTGAATGATTATCATTAACCACCACTATTATTCCTACAATGGGCATATTACTGGGTATATATTGGGATATGCCCATGGGGGGATGACACAGACCAATCCGGAGGGATTTAATCCATGACATGGGATGACCGTACCACATATCTACCCACGAAAATTCACCATGGCACAGGGACAAATTCAGGAGGAAAAATCGATTCGATGGCCAGTTTGTAGATGATTTACTTCTAAAAACTGGCACAGTTTCCATAGCTCTCAGAAATTACTGGCGCCAGAGGGTATGCCAACTTTCCTGAAGGATTTAGTTTGGAAACCGGGATTTATTTAGCTCGAAACGCCAGAAAATTGGCGATTTAACCCGGCCATAGTTGACAATTTGAAGGATGCATATGACTTGGAATTTTGAAGGATTCAACTTGGAAATCAACAGAATTTGAAGGATCTAACTGTTGGACACCAGTGGGTCTTGGCAACGAAACTTGGAAACAAACCACAATTCGGGGGTCTAAACTTGGACACCAAGAGAAATTGGGGGAACAGCAACCAACATTTGGTAGATTTTGCTGAGAAAGATGAAGATTGGACTGCTATTTACATTAGGATCATGTAACCAACTGGATTTCAACGAATTTCATTGTCCATGTTGAATTGGGATGAATTGGGAGGATTATGCCAAATCATTTTTTTTAGCAAAAGGCAATGCATAAAACTCATGGACGTTGGAAATCACATCAATTGCCCCGAAAAATAATCTCCTTGGGGCACAAGTGCTAGGTTTTTACGGATGCTGTTGGGGAGTAGATTCTAAACCGCGGATATTTGCGGTTTTGCAAACATCCCTGTGATTTCAATCACTTTATTTTAATAGGAATTTCAGGACCCTAAGATTTTGAGTGATTGACATCATATTGAGGTAATTTAAGGTATTTCCTGAAATTCCTATTTTTATATTTTCATGGTACTTTCATGAACCATCCATATGGTACTTATTAAGGTATTCCTATTAAAGTACCTTTAATCCACGGTGATATTCAGGCACTTTTCACCATGGCCGATGAAATCGATGAAATGCTGAGGTCCAAATCTGCGTGGTCTCAGCAGCTTGGCGGAAGGAAGATGATAGGTAACACCATGACATCTATATAGATAATAATACTTATATATATATAGATTATCAGTTATAAATATAATAATATGTATTATATTATAAGTATATATAAATATCAGTATGTCATGGCTCTATATATATATATACAACTATATATACATAGTATATACTTATTATATCATAATAACTGATATATGTATTATAATAATTATCATTTATAAGTATTATACATATTGGTAATTACATTATCATCTATGTATATTGTAGATTATTTATAAATACTTATAGATAACATATGATTATCTTATATTATTCTGGATGAATTCTAGATCCATTATAGATGATAATAGTTTATATGCACATATCAGAGTGCACAGCTGCAACGCATATCCGGCGTAACGAAGGTTAAGGACACACATCCCCACCAGCGCCCACCACGCTGATGCTTTAGCTCCCAACTCCCCCAAGTCACCGTGCCAACAAAGGTCCTGAGGCAACGTGTCCTGGTCCTTTGGTCCTTGATACGACGCTTGGATGCCGGAGGTTCGCATGTCGTCCAGGTTTTGGGCCGACTCCAGTTACAAGTTGATGTTACCCATCCAACTATAGATATCTCCACCAGAAATCCAATGGTTAGCCTAGTTATGAAGAAACTTAATTGCCGATGTAGGACGCGGTCTCTTCCTATAACGATCAGTTTGATTTTATGTTTTTGCTGAGACAGACCCTTATTTGTTGATCATGCGCCCATTCCTTTTTGTATAAGTACCAATTCTCTTTTTTATGGATCACAACTCCTGTTTTGTTGATTCAACTTCATATTTTTTCTGATCAAACTCCAATTTGTGTGGGTTGAATCCCTAGTTTCCGCAGTCAAATTCCAAACTTTTATCTTTTTGGATATGTATCCCAATGTTTGATGGTCGAATATGGTAAAATCACAAATGGCTGCATAACGGACTTTCATGGTTCAACAGGCCAAAAAGTCAGACTTTTTCATGGTTGAATAGGTTCTCCATCCATGTCAGAAATCCAAATGCTTCATGCTTTTTCAGGCTTTTTCATAGGCTAAGCAGTTTCCCATGATCCCCAGTTTCCCACCTTTTTGGACGTACGTCCATCCTACGTCCTATCCGTCGCCCAGGCTACGTGCTGCACGTGTCGTGGATCACCTGGGCCACTCCCAAGCTGCGCCATCCGGTGACAGCGCTGTTGCTGTGGCTGAACGTGCCTTGGCTGCTGCTTGTGATCAAATTCATCATATGGAAATATGAGAACCATTAGGGTTACCATCTGGTTATTTAACATAGCCATGGAAAATGACCCATTTATAGATGATTTTCCCATTAATACCTCCATTTATAAGGTTAAGTATCCCAATCATTAGGATATCATTAGGATATTAAATATCAAAAATCATATCCTAATCATTAGGGTTACCCTCTGGTTATTTAACAGTTTGCCATGGTATAGATGGCCCATTTGTAGATGGTTTACCTATTATAAATGGTGATTTTCCATGGCTACGTTAAATAACCAGATGATACATTTTTGGATATAACTTAACCAACGATATCCCACTGTCCAACACATGGGAAAACACCAGGAATCTTCAAGAAATCAAAAACAGTTTCATATTATATGGAGGTTTCCTAAAATAGGGGTACACCCTATTCATCATCCATTTGTTCATGGGATTTTCCCTGAAATAAACCATCCAGCTATGGGGGTACCCCCATTTATGGAGACCCCCATATGATGTTTAGTATGGTATTATAGACCTAATAGACTTCCATATAAACCTAATGATGGGAGAATGAATGGGGAGATATACATGGGATATGAATGGAATATTCATGGGTATATAATGGCATATCTTATTGATGGGAGTGGAACATGTGGAAAGCATAAATTCGAGATCCCCATTAGCTGGTGGGTTTATAAAGGAACATCCTATTTAAATGGATGATTTGGGGGTACCCCCATGGATTGGAAACCTCCATATCAAAATCATTACACAGAAATTACACACATATTTTGAAAAACCTTCATCCTAGAGACTTGGGAACTCTGAAGGCTAGGGGAAAAACAACTTGGTCACCCCATAATGCACAGGATAATGAACAACCGTTGTTTCCACCAGAAGATGTGAGATTCTAATTTTTCTAATTCTCATCTCATGGTGTTATACAATTATATTATTATTCCTTTTCTCCCCCTTTGATGACCATTTTTTGAAGTATCCCTTTTGAGACTAGACCATATATCTTGTTGCGGCTGGATCAGGGTTTCCAAGCCATTTTTCGCGTTCCACAGATGCCAAGAGATTGATTGGTGAGCTTGAAGGCCGACGCAGCCCGATGGCGACTAAAGTCAGACGATCGTTGTACATGCCCAAGTGACCAAGGCGATTCACGGGGCGTAGCCAAGAAGCTGTGGACATCAAGTGACACTCTTCACGGAAAGACTTTCTTATCCGAGTGCAAGTGGGGGTTTCCAATCCATGGGGGTACCCCTAAATCATCCATTTGCAAATGGATTTTCCATTATAAACCATCCAGCTATTGGGGTACCCCCATTTATGGAAAACCTCAAGTGCTGAAGGAATGTTTGCTCCGTAGCTGGCTGGACAGCTGCTTTTTCAAAGCGTCATGAAGCTGATGAGAAAGAGGTTGATAACAGATATACACAGTGTGTCCTGATTTCTACATTCTACATGTATGTCAAATGAGCCTACAGTCGACATGCTAAAAATGCATCCCTTTCTCTTTCACCTTAGTTAAATATCTATTTACTATTGGGATACATCTGCTGTTTATCATTTCTCTGGGAAATGAAGGCCAGTGCCATGCCTCCCTAAAATTCCATCCCGAAAAAGATTGCAACAAGACTCTTGACCCAACACATCCAGCAATTTTATGCCCAGAAAAATGTCCCAGAATTGTTTCCAACCATTGTTGCCCCAACTCCTCAACACATGTTGTCTCCAAGTTCTACATTGGTAATAACTGATAGTTATTATCCTAGCCATTGATTAATGATATGTCCGACCCATTTATTACTATGGAAAATATATTTGGCTATGGATCAATACCTATTAATACCATTTTTAGGGGAATGAACATCCATTTACCAGCTATTTTGATGTTCACCAGGGGTACAAGGTTTTGACACACTGCCATATGGGAATAGACATGATAGTTATGATTCCCAGCCTCCACCACTTGATCAGCCTAAGCTGTGGTGGAAAAAATCCCAGATGCAAATGGGTAAGGAGAACCAGATACTAATGAGATACTATGCTCAAACTATTCTTGCTAATCAGATACTCAACTTATCTGAGATATGACCATAAGAACCGATTAGTAAGAATAGATAAGAATAGTTTCGTATCATCAAGTCGATATCCAACCCTACATTTACATCCCATTGTATCTCATAAAGGATCTCATACTAACCCGTCCCAGAGCCCGTTACAGCCCCCTTGACCAGTATAGACATGTTCCTGTTTTAAGTTGGTTCATCACCACCCTTAACCATAGATATACGATGATATATGATATATCTAGCTTAGATCCTAACTATTTTAGTTATAGGAGTTCATAGCGTTTGGAATTTGGTTCCGCTAAGGCTTTTTAAAACACCGATACACCGATACACCGCGCACCAGAAGCCTCTGCACACTGCTTCTCTCAAGAAGCTGTATTAGTTTCACTCACTTTCCATCATGTAGGCTAGGTTGCCTATGAACCATTGATCAAACCTGAACTATAGTTGGTTGGCCCCCATTTGGTTGGTGATATGAGTTTAAGCCACCTTTTCATACTATTTACAATTAGTTCTAATTCCTTAAAAAGCCTAGTAAAACCTATATACTGTAAATGTATCAGTTGATTGTGCAATCCAACTACATGTATGGATGTATTAGTTATATGTGTTCCGTTGTATTGGTTATTATATATTTGTTCTAAACCATGGATAAACCTAGTTTGCCTATAAACGTTATATGAGTTGACCTGTTCTATAAAGACGTATATATACATACATATTTATTTTATATCAGAATCTAAGCAATGCATCTTTTGCTATATTGGTTACATTAGTTATACATTAGCTTACACCTTAGGTCATTTAGTCTAGATATCTAGTTTTGATATTAGATTTTACCTAGTTTATGTACATTAGTATATATATATATATATGTATTTTATAGGTAAACTGTAAATCGGTAGTTCTATGAGATATATAATATTCATCCGTAGTTTAATCTCTTAGTTTAATCCTTAGTTTGGCACAAAAAACCCTCACCTATAAAAGCTAGATTAGTTGTACATTAGTTGACCTAGCTTATATATATATAAATATTAGTTGTACATTAGTTCACCTACATTAGTCACCTACATTAGTCATATAGTTGTACATTAGTTGACTAATTGTCGAGCTATAAATCCCCTCTGCACCAGGTCCATATTACATAGTTAAACTGTAAATCCGTAGTTCTATGCGTCATCTTAAATATTATAGTAGCTATCAATCTGTTGGTTTAATCCTTAGTTCAGCAAAAGTGCCAAACAATATATATATATATATATTAGTTGTACACTACTTGACCTTTATATATATATATATATATATATATATAAGTGTAGCTATTATATCCCCTCTCCACCAGGTCCTCTTCTGGCCTGGTCTCTTGCTGCTGCTGGTGCTCTGCGCGCTGCTGGAGAGCCCGGTGATGGCCATCTTTTCGCTGCCGCTCTTCACCTTGGCGGCGCCCAGGCCTTGGAAAGCGCAACGGAGGAGCTGGGGGTCCAACGTGGAAAATGGTGGTTTCACCGTGGAAAATGAGGGTTCAACCAGGAAAAATGGTGAAACATGGTGAAAAATGAGGGTTTAACCAGGAAAAATGGTGAAACATGGTGAAAAACGACGGTTTAACCAGGAAAATTGGTGAAAAATGAGGGTTTCACCAGGAAGAGTAGTGGTTGAATGGAGCAAAATCTGGGGATTTGATGGAGAACCATGGGAATTTCCATGGGATTTAAAATAAGAATTCAAATGGGATTTAACGGGAATAAAAACATGATAGGGATATGAATGGAATCTTACTGGGGAATAGGATAATCATTGGGATATTATCCTCCGGTAAAAGGGGAATTTCTCATTGCTATGTTTGATCAGCCGAGGGTATGGAGGTCGTTATCTGTTGAGATGATATGATTCAGATTGATTTCATTTGTCACGAAATTCCGTTTGGATCATAGACATCAGGACATTTAGAAGAATTTTAGTCGCTAAATTTAAGTTAGAGTAAGGTGGGATATCCTGTATGTAGTACGGTTCTAACTCACGGCTGAATGACAATCCCAAACTGGGAAGTGGCGATTTTCCACGTAGTTACGTTAGATTAAAGTGATTAAAGGGTATTTTTTTATTGAATTTGCCACATGACTTGCAAGTGTGACTCCGGTCCAAGCTTGGCAGTTCGAGTTACTGGGGCAGAGCAGCGAAACCAGATCATGGATTTTCCGAAATGTTGACTTTGCCAGAAGTCAATCATACTCTGTTGGTTTTGGTGCGCAAAAAACACATCCAGAGTTATAATCAGATCTCAGTTTTTCGTTACACCTCCCTATAGTTTCTAGTTTTTGCATGTTCTAACCATTCAAAATCATCAGAGAATCCTATATGAAAATCACTTCTCACATGATTTCCATAGGTAAACATTCCTTTTTTTCCATCCGAAGATCCACCATTTTTTCCCATGGAGAATCCATGGAGAATCTGCTCGCGCGCCAGGTGGTCTCGGGCCTCTGCAGGTGCTGCGGGGACCGATGCTCCACTGGTGAAGGGAGCGGAGGGGCTCTTCTACGCCAGCCGCTGGGTGCAGATTTTTCCATGGGGATGTCTGAATTTAGATGGGACATTTATGAATTTAGATGGGGGATTTCGGGAGAATTAAGATGATCTAAGGATATCTAAGGGATTTGAAGATGATCTAAATTTGAGATGGACATTTTATGGAGATTTAAGTAACCAGACTGGCGATGAAATCGTGGAGAACATGGCTTATTTTTGGCTATTTCAATGGGATTTGTTATCTAAGAGTGACGTTATTTACTCAGCAATTCATTGGCATTCGGATTGACGTTTTCGATTCACGTTTTGAAAGGCTGAAATCCTGGGAGACTCGAAAAAAAGATCCACTGGGGAGATTGAACCCAATGATGGCGATTAAGGGGGCCCCATTGAAAAGGTTGTAGCTTAGAAGAAGGTAGACCGAGTCAAAAAAAATGTATAAGAGCATCACATTGTATAGTGATAAATCTGTGTAATTCTTCTGCCAAAAAGGGGTACCAACGGAGCCAGACATTTTGGGACGAAACCATCTGGACGTACAACGACCTCACTGGGCGTATGCGTCAACTGGCAAGTACTAGGGGAATCATCGTCAAATCACTGAAGATTTCGGGCTATCCATAAGTTTGACCCCTGATGTCATGGCTTGCTGTATATTGTGTATATTATAGACTGTTTTGGGCTTCTGTACCGTGAATGATCCTGTTCAGCAAATGCATCCCATCCATTTTAGCGAACTGTTGAATTACCGGATAATTCCCCTAATTAGTTCCATAATTTTACGATTGAAAGGACAACTTTACATTGTGAATTTCCCTTAGCTCGAAAACAAATCGGATGTACTGTAGTTGGTATATCGTCCATAACTTCATAACAGATCCAAATTTCTGATGCTACAAATCCTACAGAATGATCGACATGTTCAAAAGTTCAAAAGTTCACTTTTTCCATCATAAACCCCAATATAGTGGTTGATGCTTTTCCCTTTTGGACTCCCTGTATAAATCCCTTATATATCCAATTTTCCATCTAGATTCCACATGTGGTTGAAATCCAATACCCTCTGGGATTTTAAAATACCAATGGAAAACCATTTATTCCATATAGTATATATATATATGCGTACATATAGCAAGTCCAATTTTTGATATTGATATACCAACTACAATGTTATAAATGGCATATATTTTATTGACAAACGCAATTTCTGATGTTATATAATATACCAACTACAAATTCTAGAATCTTCTATATATACGAACTATCATGTGATATGGGATATATTTCTGATGTTAAGTTATGAACACCATAGTAGAATCATCGAAATGTTAAACAGTTCACTTTTTCCGTCAAGAATCAGTAGTTGATATAGTTTTCCCATATGGATTCCCATATCAATTCCATATAAGATGTACTTTTTGCCATGTCATTTTCCACATAAATCCCATTTTCCACATAGATTCCCATATCAATTCCCTTGTAAATCCCATTTTTTCCTATAGATTCCCATAGAAATCCCATCAAAATCCCATTTTGCCATAGAGATCCCACCCGTGCATCCCATCTCCACCGAGTCGCCGTGCCCTCGCTGTTGCGTGGCCTGGCCTTGCAGTGGCGCGCCCAGACGCTGCGCAAGACGCCCGGGACGCTGCTCTTCTGCAGGACGAACACGGGACGCCAGTGGCGCTCGGTTTCCCCCGGAAAAAGTGGAGGGATTTATAGTGGATTTTTTTCTGGGACTTGGATTGGGGTAACTATGGTACCCTCTGGTAATTTGTTACATAGCTATTGAAAATGGTGATTTATAGTGGATTTTCCCATTGAAAAAGGTGATTTTCCATAGCTATGTTAGTTTACCAGAGGGTACCAAGAATTGAGATATCATTGATATCATGGGAGTATAGTATACTGGTTGGTGGTTTCAAACATGATTTTTATTTTCCATTTCATATATGGGTTGTCATCCTTCCCAACATTAGTATGTTACTGGGAATCAGCTATTAATGGGAATTGATTAACTGGGAATTGATGAACTAATGTTACTGGGAATATTGATTAGTATCATAACTTGATCATAGTCATATAATAATGATATGTAATGATACTAATCAATATTCCAATATACTAGTAATAATCAATATTTCAATATTCCAATGATTATAGTCATATAGTCATATAGTAATGATTATAGTAATGATACTAGTCATATGAGTGAATCATTAGTTGACCTATTCATTGGGAATTGATTAACCCATTTTTTGATAGGGTTAAACTTACCCATCCAGTGAAGCCAAGAGGTCATGGGCTAACTTTATCTGATTTAACATGATTGAAGTAGAAAATTACATAGGAACACATGGCATAACTATGTATATAATTATATGACATGATATTATATTGACCGAAGTTTCTGATTTCACCATTCAAACATGTGCTTTTGCCTGTTATTATTTTTTTAATCTCCCTCAATCCTATTTTTTTTGGGAGAGGGGGTTGGAACATCACCGGGAAGATGGGTGAAATGGCAGTTGACCCCCTCATGGGGGTGATGTTGATTGCTGTTGATCCAAGATCTTCATTTTTTCCCTCGCTCAAATCCCTCTTCTGCTTGGCGATTTTCCGTTCATATTTTCATGCTGGTGAAACTTGCATTAAAACCACTTTATATCAGGGGTTCCATACTTACTTATATAAGTCCTATTTTTGAAAGACTGGAAGCCCTGAAGAAACAAAGTGTGCCAGGAGTCACGAGCGTCTGGCCTGTGTGGTGCGGGTGCTGGCCACTGAAGCAGAGAAGAGATGGGTCTGTCTGAAGATGTGGCATATCAATAGTTAGTGAACATAGTGTAATAGAGGAACTATTGATATTTTTATAGTCTTGCCATCTTTTTTGCAGGAAATAGTCTTGCCATATTCTTGCAAGGAACTATAGTTTCAGACAGAAATAGTCTTGCCATATTTTTGCCCTCTGGTACACTAAGCTAATTCGCAATGGAAATCACCATTTTCAAGAGGTAAATCATCTATCAATGGGCCATTTTCCATAGCTATGTTACTTTACTGGAGGATATCTTCCACATAACAATTTTGATAGTTAGAGCAAATCAACGTCCAAAAATGGTGGATATCCAATAAACCTCATATTTTGGGTCATTTTCGATTGGGGAACATGATGATTTGGTGCATCAAGTTTCAACAAACAGACTTCCCATGGAGTGTAGTATGGCTTATCACCATGGAGTGTAGTATAACTATGGTCATGGATGTCAAGGGTTTTTCGAAAGTAGTGTCCCCAGCCAGCTGTTGGTTTGAAGAACAGTGATCAATCTGTAGATTATCACCCCGTCTGACAGGTCGATTTCGACATGATGTGTCGAGACGGTGTGGTCTTTGGGCCAAGACCGAAGACACAACATCCACATAGCTGGCATGAAGCTGCTGACGCAGAAAACTTGGCCCTGGTGAACCGGCATTGTCATATTGTCTTCGTTCAGCGAAAGTGCTCATCTTTCCTGTCTTTTTGTCAGTGTGAGCTCAACCAAGCACACTTGGCCCTGATGATCTGTGGTTCTTCATGAGGATGACCATGATGACCAGCACCTTACAAGGCCAATATGACCGAACTTGTCAGGGGTTTTAGGCAGCAAAGATGGGGCCCAGGTGAGGGACTCCAGCTAGAGTTCTCATTGTGGCTTTCCAACACAATCACCTTCAGTAGACAGGAAACCCCCAGTCACAAATGGTTTTATAAGCTATAAATACACCTAGCTACACAGATGGGTGCCCCATATATCCACCATAAGTCCAATCATTAGCACAGTTAAAAACTAACGGAAACCTCGCATAAATCACACTGAATATTCAAGTTTTTGTTGGTTAAGTCATGTCAAGTCCCTATTTTTGTTCATTGAATCACCATCTACCCGTTTGCTAGGTCATTTACCCAAGTCATATGGGTTAACTATATCCCATGATATTCCATAAAATGGTTGGTTTCCCCATTGAACCATCATTAGACCACCATAAAACCATATTAAACCACCATAATACGGTATATTCCATGAAGTATCCCATCAATTTCCCATGATTAATTCTTCAAATCCCCTATGAAATCATACATTTTACATCATTTTACCAATTTTTTATAGAATTGGATGATGGGAAAATTTACAGGAAAGCCCTATATTTGATGGTAAAAACCATGGTTTCCTGTAGATTTTCCCTTAAACCAATCCAGTGAATTTTTCATCGTTAAGCCAATCTTGGTGCCCTTGATTTATTTCCCTTAAAATCTCTGAGGCGAGTGGTTTCGGCTGGATGCAGCTGGAGCTGCGGGGTTTGGAGCTGCAGGACAGGTCCATTTTATGGGAGTTTTATGGGATTTGTAGCGCAAGACATAGGGTTTGACTAGGGATTTTTGATTGAGATATGGGTATGGATCAATACCTATTAATACCATTTTTAGTGAGATGAACATCCATTTACCAGCTATTTTGATGTTCACCAGGGGTACAAGGTTTTGACACACTGCCATTTGATGAGATATCATGGATAACAAAGTCAGTGGGATTTCTCTGGATATTTTTTTGGGATGTTTGTGGGATTATGGATGGGATGTACTGAACAATTATGGCGGATTTCACAGGGATTTCACCAAGAATGGATGACGTATGTAATGAGGATATTTGATGGGATACAATGGAATATAACCGACTAAATCGGGATTTAATCAAAATTAATGATTATGGGGAAATCAACAATTTTTATGGAATATAGGGGATTACAATAAGCAACCAGCAATACGATATTTGGATGCATTTGGGTGTGTCTGAAAAAAGGGGTATATCACCCAAATGACAATTTTAACAGGGGAAATTATGATAAATCAATGGATTTCGGGATGGGGTGCATACGTATATACTATATATATATACATATACATACACATATACATATACACATATATATATATATATATATACACACACTTATATATATACATATGTATATGTATACCATTGTATACCTTATTTTTAGACAAACCCAATGATTGCCATGGAGACCAGCTAAAGATGATTGTTTTTTGGCAGGGTATCAGAGGCTAGTGCAACACCATTTTTTTTTTTGCAACATGGCGATTACCCTCTGGTAAACTAACATAGCGATGGAACATGTACCATTTGTAGATGATTTACCCATTAAAATAATACATTTCCATGGCTATGTTACTTGACCAAAGGGTAACATCAGGCTTTGGGCAACAAACATGTGTTTTCCACCCGGTATCTGGTGGATTGTTTTAATCAGCCACTGACCAATTTTCCATCCCTAGATGATGGAAACCCAAATGATGGGCGTAGTTTTGAAATGGTTGCCTCAAACATCAGCCAGAAGTGGTCTACTAATGTGTATAGTAACCAACAAAAACTTTTACAAGTCGAACATTCTACTGGGTGGCTCATCCCAGTTAGTAAGTGAGTCATAAAGTCCAGCTATAACTGGGGGGTGAAGCATCCAGTACTGTTTCACCCCCGACAAAGCCAGTGACATTAGGAGCCCACCAGCTGTCATCACGTGGAGGTGCTGAAACTGCTTTTTCTGGGGCCAGTTTTTGTGGTGCGTGGGGGTGACAGACAATTTTTGCAGGCAACCATTGTGGTATCAAAAATCTGGTTGGGTCTTTCCGTCCTCGATTCTTTCATGAGCTGCTTGATCGTTCCATCATTTGGGATGATAGCCCTCCACTTGGCGAATATTCTTGCGAGGTGTTTTTGAACACACCAACGGCAATTTTTAAATATGCCCTTTCTAAGCTTCGAAACCCGATGCAGTACATGTTGGGGGGTTCATTGAGCCGCTATCCTGCGATGAATAATCCTGGTTAGCCAGGCAGAAAAACGGGGGCTTATTCCCAGTTGTTTACTGAGTCACAATATGTCACAATCATGTTCATTCACCACTTGTTATGCACTATGCACTATTCTTGATGATGAATTTTATCATAATATCAACGACTTGATTGGTCAACAAGACTGGTCTTCTTGGAAACATATTCCATTTCGAACGCTGAAAAGACCCAAGTTCCCAAGTCTTCATTGGCGAAATCACCGTGTTTTTCCCATTTTTTACTGCTTAAATCCCTCGATTCTGAATCCGTTTGCAGCCATCAGCAAAAATGGCGATCCACCAGCGCCTCGAGTTAGGTTTCTTGGTTTCTTAGCCATTAAACTAGAATTAGAATCCCAGAAACCCACCAGGGCTTAGATTTCACCATAGATCCACCATACCTGGCACCCCTGGCACCCCTGGCACCGGCACCAGGCTGGGAAGATCGACGAAGCCTTCGCCCATGCCTTCGAGGGTGAAAGGCAAGATGGGGGATGACAACATGTTACATGCTTGGGGCGGAATCATGGACACAGTATTGTGTTACGTATACCAGAGTGTACTATATATATATGTATTATACATACATAATGCCTACATCTATAAGAAGTAGAATCTATTCCGTTGGCGATATTGCTAGTCATTCTATCACATGTCTTCGTTCTGTGCCCGTCTCGGGTCGCCATCCTGATATGTCTTGGTGATATCCTCTGATAATCTATGATATTCCCTTCATTGAATTCCTATCCCCTTTCACCATCCAACATTTCCCCAAATTCCCATCGTTTTTCCAATGTTTTCTTGGCATTTTTTTTTCCAAATGATGGATTTGTTGATCTTGAAGTTTCACCCAATACATCCAAATACATTTTTGTTGGCCCAGTGAACTCGGTGAAGCCCCCAATGATTCCCACCTGGATCTGTCAGGGCACCTGAGAGGCCCGCAGCGGCCCGGGGGTGGCGTTGGTATTTGAAAACGTCATTTTCCCAGCTGCCATAACTTCGGGGTATACCCCTCAGACACACACACACACACTTGGTAAACACCTATGTGGGAGTTATAATATCAACATCAACTGATTATATAGTATGAAGCCATTTATAGATGTGTATTATATAGTATGAAGCCATTTATAGTATTCTATATAGTATGAACATATATGTGGATTATATAGTATGACCCCATTTATGTATGAAGCACCGGTGAGTTTGAGGCTTCTCCGGTTTCGGTGTGAAGCGGTGCGTACCTGGGGTAACCCTGTCTACCACTGAATGCTTTGGCGATGATCCTGAAGCCAGATGGCTTTTTCACAAAGGAGCACGCTGCGTGCATTGATACATGGTGAATTCATGGTGATGCTTCACCAGAATCCAGTTGTATGATAATATATACATATATATATATACGGGTATATGTATGTGTGTATATATATATATGGCAAATGATGGTAAATGATGGGTACTGGTTAATGATGGTTGGTGAATCATGATCATTCGCCAGGCTGGTAAATTCCCATCCTTGACAGGGATTCCCCAGATGTACAAGCCATTTTACCACTATTCACCATTGCACCCTATGATACCCCAAGTGACGCCCATTCAGATCCCAGTTTAAGTAAGAACAATTCAAAGCCCTAGTCTTTTTCAAGTTGTATAGAACGCCCACTTTCAAAAAAAAGTGCCAGAAAGTCGAAGCTTGGGCCATTTTCAAAGTGGATCCAGCACCCAAAACAACGGACACGCCTATGGTGCAGGCCGAGCTTCGTGCTCCGAGCCATTTGCGAAGTGCCATGTAGCACCTACGAGTCGGCTCGCCCCAGTTAGGTTGGTTTCCGCTGGTTCATCCCCATGGTTTTTTCCGGTCAAACATGGAAATGAAGACTTGCTGATTTGTAGATGATATGGCTATTGGTCAAAACCCTGGCACCTAGTGAACCCCAAAATAGCTGGTAAATGGATGTTCATCCCATTAGAATTGATAATAATAGGTTTTGACCCACCCCCAATATACCCTCTGGTAAATTTTCACATAGACCCTGAAACTGACCAATTTTTTTGGTGGAAACTAGTCTTGGAAAAAACCCCATCTGGCAGGGTCTATGTTAATTTGCTGGAGGGTACCTGTTAAAACTGGTGATTCCAATATATAGCCAGGTATAGCAATGTTGAATTACCAGAGAGGATACCATGTTCTTGGTTTTGCCTAGGTTTATGCCCACATGTGCCATGGTCAATTGCTCAGGATTCCCATTACTGACCATGGCACACATTTGTCTTGGACAGCCCATTTCTTTCTTGATTTGGTCACACCTTTTATGAATCAGCATGGTTAAACCCAACATGTTTTCTTGGTCAGAACCAATGTTTCTTGGTCCAACATGGTTCACATCCAAGCAAGCCTAGCCTCTGCAAACAAGCTACGGTTCACAGATATTTTAAGATGTTTTAATCTGATATTCTTGTTCGTGTGCCTATTCTCATTGGTAAGGCATCTACATTCCATAAGATACCGACAAACCAATTGATGTTTCAAATCCCATCATATCTGAAACTGATTGGAAGTAAGTGCTGCAATGCCGTAACACTTTTATGATAGACCACACCTAGTTTTACCATCTCCTTTCGGGAAAATGGTCCTTAGGTTTCCCACAGAATTACAAGGTGGGCCCCCCCAAACGATAGCTTGGTGGAGGCACATCATTTGGTTAACAATTGGGTTTACAGGAGATATCACTATTGTTGACCCAAATAATTTTGGTTAACAATTGGCTTAACTATGGTTTATGGTAGATATAACTATCGTATTCATAGGTTGAAGAACCAACATCACCCGACCTCACCTTGTACCGATCAACTCAACGTGGGGATCTCGAAAGCAGGTGGTCAACCTCTTTTGCGCCCGTCCCGTTGAGAAAGACCCAAGAATCCCATGTTATTCATGCAGAGCGAAGATTTTGAGCGCCAGAGTAGGGTATAGCCCCATCTCCCACTATAATCGTCATGAAAGTGTGCATTGCCAGGCAGAGCCTGATCTCCCTGCGGGGGCTGTTGGACAACCCGCAGCTGCTGCGGCAGGCAGTTCGTCACTCATGGATAGTTATAAACAATAACGTTTGGGCTTATGGGAGAGATATAACTATAGTTAAGGGGGATTATAAATCAGCAAACACAACTGGGGGGCACCATCCTGTGGTAAAAAAAGGAAATCCTGTGGCGAAAAATAAATTGACTTTGGCTTCAGACTTTCATCTAGCTTATTTCATTGCCTTCGGCAAGCCCGCCGGCCATAGAGTGGTGGCCCCAAGGGAGTTTGATGTGCACTCTAGATGGAAGCCCGCGAGAGAAGCAGAATAGAAAAGAAGGAGGAGAAGAAGAAGAAGAAGAAGAATAAGAAGAATAAGAAGAATAATAAAGGAAGACAAGACAAAGCCGTAAAACAGAAGAGGCTTGTGTAGCAAGTGCTGGCTGCAACAACCTATTGATCGTATACTAAATTAGTACCGGCCCCAGCAAAGTAGCGCCAGGTACTATGTATGAGCCTCTGGCTTGACAGCAGACCGCTGCATGGAAGGAGACAGGGTGGAAGTGGAGAGAGATTGCCCCAAGGGAAGGTGATGTGCACGCTAGGTGGAAGCCTGAGAGAGAAGCAGAAGAGAAGAGAATAAGAAGAGGAAGAAGAGGAAGAAGAGGAAGAAGAAGAGACGAAGACAGAGCCGTAGATCAGAAGCAGTTTGAGTAGCAAGTGCCTGCTTGAACAACCTATGGACCGCATACAAAATGAGTACTGGTCGATCAGTTTAGTACCATGTGCGTCCTGTGACGAGTACCTGTAGACGACTGTAATGCTGTAGGCAGTGTCATTCGCTACCGGCACTACCAGTTTAGTATTTGGGGAAGAAAGGAGGAAGGAGTAGAGGAGTAGAAGTAGGAGTAGGAGTAGGAGTAGGCGTCGGAGTAGGCGTAGGAGTAGAAGTAGGACGAGTAGTAGTAGTAGTAGTAGTAGTCGTCGTCGTCGTCGTCGTCGTAGTAGTAGTAGTAGCAGGAGCCTGAACATGTCCTGTGTGTTCATCCTGTCCAGGGGGATTTCACCCTAATTTCACTTGGCTGAGTGGTGTCAAAGGCAGGTGACCCATAGTTGTTTTTTTGTAGCCGTAAATGGAGCGATGAGTCAAGAAATCATGAGATGTACGTTCTGGTAATCAAACATGGCAAAGTCTACCATTGAAGTTTGATGATTTTCCCCTTGACATGCCCATTGATGATTTGATGGGGGATTTCCCATTGCCATGTTTGATTACCGGAGGGTCATGGGGGATATAAAACAATTTTGGGTCTGGTGACCCAAAATGAGGTACCAACCTATTCAACCATCCAATTTTGCAGTCAATGATGAGACATAATTCTATGGTCATACAAAAAGGGACACCAATTTTGCTATGGTTTTTCCTTTGTTACATGTTATGTAACGCAACCTTCAAACGACCCCACAACAAGTGATCGCTGATGTTGGGAAACCATAAAGCTCCTTTAAAAGTTATTTCGGGTTTCGTCCAGATACCACTGTTGGGCCAATCATTAGTAGATGCCCATGTGACCCACAAGAAAAGGGCTCTAGGTGACAGCACCAATGTTGGGGGCACCTTTTCTACCACTTCCCGGAAAACGAAAATAGACGGCAGTTGTCCTGTTGGAATTGGCTGTTGGCTATTCTTGAGATTCCAACATGACAGTTTTCCCCCAAAACATTGGACAACTAAGTCATATGGTTTTGTCCAAAAATGAGGTAGACCCTCCAGTAAACATTTACATAGCTATGGAAACCATGGACCATTTAGTTTGAGGATTTACCTATTAAAATGGCAATTCTTGAAATGGACAACGGATGATTCACCTGTGGATGGAATGGTTTCCCCGTATTTTTAGACAGAACCATATGGAGATGACCAGGGGAAGTTCCTCGCCGCGGTACGTCTATCCTGATTTCTGAAGCGGAACTGCCAACATCTTGGAATATCGTTCATCAAAACATAGTTTTTAATTGAATAGGAATTACCAAGATGGACATATTGAAATCCTAAGTTTGAGGTTGAACATGGACCCCAAACCTAGGACCCAAATTTTTGTCAATTCACATGGTCGACTCCCCATACCTTGTCGCCACCTGGGTCAACGAAATCAGCCAAGACATGTATCTCTGGCAGGGTAAGTCTCCAAACTTGGCGATCTGTAAGTCATAATCGGCTTAATCTGGTTGGTGGTGACTGGAACCATGGAATTTTATGACTTTCCATTCAGTTGGGAATGTCATGATCCCAACTGACGAAGTCATATTTTTCAGAGGGGTAGGTCAACCACCAACCAGTAATAATAGTGAATTCAGTTGTTTTAATATCTAAAATCCACATCTTGCTCTCCAAACTTTGCCATCAGTTTTTTATGTCATAGTGATTTCAGCATATTTCAGGGATTTTAATATCTAAGATCATCTAAGATCCACATCTTCAATAAGATCCACATCATCTGTTGTTAGATCACCATGCCATTTTTTTCGCCAGATCCACGGCCTCTTCTTGAAGAGTTTGGTCTGGGTGCTCTCCTTGGAAGAGATTCCCGAAGGACCATGGGAGTGATGGGATTCCTTGCGGAGAGCAGCATTTCAACAAGACTTTTATAGGATTTCTATGGTTTATGGTAGACGTAACGTGATATAACTATGGTTAATGGATGTTAATGGACGTTAATGGATGTTAATGGACGTTAAAGGATGTTAATGGACGTTAATGGATGTTAATGGACGTTAAAGGATGTTAATGGACGTTAAAGGATGTTAATGGACGTTAATGGATGTTAATGGATGTTAATGGGGTTTCAAAACCAACTTATGTTTTCTTTTTCAATGAATGTGGGTAAAACGATGTCATAAACCACCCATTTTTGTTTGAGGTTTACGCACCATGGGATTGGGATGAGAAATTTGCATTATTACTGGTTTATTACTGTTTTACCCATTTCAATAGTTAAGCAAACAGTCGACCCCCGGAGGGCCTGTTCACAGCTTTGAACGCGTAGCGGAGTGCAATGGAGTGTTATGTTTGAGTAAGCCATCTCCATCCATGGCTATCGACTCTGGTCAAATACACTTAAAACTTTTAATGTGGGTAAAACAGTCATAAACCCATGACTGGGAATGGTAAGAAAACACCGCCTATAATTTTATGGTGATGACTGGGGGATGGTCTATGGCATTGTTTTACCCACATGACATGTTTTTTCTACGGTTTGTTGGGGATTGACTTAATTGGATGTTGCATTTGAGTTTCAAGAACACTTAGCTTGTTTTTTTTGTCTGTTTTTCCTTTTGGATTTCTATGGTTTATGGTAGATATAGCTATAGTTAATGGATGTTAATGGATGTTAATGGATGTGAATGGGGTTTATAAACCAACTTAAAGCGATTTCACCCATCCAAACACGACATCTTGGGGTCGTCTTCGGTGTCGACGATTTGTGAATCGACGTCTTCGCTTGGCGACCCCAGATGGACGAAGTGTTCTGCGAATCGAGGGATGACCCCTGGATGTTTTTATTTTACACTCTGGTGAACTAACATGACTATGCAAAATCACCATTTTTAATGTTTTTTTTTTTGAACTGGTCGTTTTTTTTTTTGAACTGGTTCTGAAAAAAGCCCGGCATGGTTCGGATTCTCTCTATGGGCTCAGGGCTTCAGATTGGCATGGTCCTGGAGTGCTGTGGGGGTGTGTGCTTTCTGGATATTTTGTATGCGAGCATCCTGGGATTGGGCATTCTGCAGAGAAGTCGAAAATGTGCATTTCCCGCCTTCGCCCTTCTACGGCCCAGGGTGTAGCGGTGGCCACCGATCATCTGGGGCGTGGCGCCGTCGCAATCCAATGGAGGGATCCGTCCTCGGGTGGATGCGCGCTCGGCTGGTCAGAGAGCGGCACTATTCCTCGCTGCAGACGAATGGCGCGTCCACCGGCTGGATTGCCCGGTCTGCTCGGGTTGTGCAACTGCTTTTGGGTCCTGCTTGCCTCTATTTATCTTTCGAAGAAACAGCGGTGCTCGCCGGGGCTAATCGGAAACACACAGGTGGCCCAGAGCGAAACCTTTTAGAAGCCACCAAGAAACACGCCCAAAAGAAGCCTGAACCAAAGCGTTTTGAAACCCTGTTTGGGCAAGCCGCGGAACCGCTTTCAGAAAGCAAGTGAAAGGCGTTCCTTGAATGCTGTTGGACGAAACAGGCCAGAGAGAATCCCTTTCCGAGCCAGCGCCCGCGCAACCACCAAACCATGTCAAAACGAAGCCCTCCAATAAACACGTCCAAAAGAAACCTAAACCAGTGCGTTTTGAAACCTAGCCAATTTTTAATGGGTAAATCAACTATAAATGGCCATTTTCAATAGCTATGGCTATGTTCAATAGCCAGAGGTTCATTGGGAATGACAGTCTAGGGGTTTCCTAAGTCATGGGGGTGCACCCAGGTATCATCCATTTACAGATGGATTTTCCATGAACTAAACCATCTAGCTATTTGGGTACCCCCATGGATTGGAAACCCCCATATGTTTGATTGTTCTGGTATATATTCGTGTGTCCTTCCAATTCCTATTGCAACACTTCCATCCTTGATCATCCCAACAGCACTGCGGTTAGCAGGTTGGTTGACTTGCCCCTTGAAGCCACAAGATGCCAAAGAGGTCGGGTCTGGTCGGGCTGCCGATGATCTGGCAACGGAACACATTTGAGAAAGATGTAATTCATCTATAATTGGATACGGATATACTATATATATACATAATATATGTATATATATATATATCATATATAATGTATGTAAAAATAGTAAAACATATGTATATATATATACATGTATATATATATATGTATATATATATTTGTATATATATATATATGTATATATATATGTATATATATATATATGTATATATATATATATGTATATATATATATATGTATATATATAATATGTATATATATATGTATATATACATATATATATATATATATGTATATACGTAAATCGGATAGGGAACATTGAATCAATGATAATCTAGAACTGCTTTATACAGATACAAATCAAAGTTCGAATCAGGGCTAGGTTGGTTTTTTTTGGGGTAAAGTTCTGGCACAGAGGAAGAATATTCAGCGCATGCCAAGTAAAGATGGTGCACCAACAAATGACGCGAACACTGGTTTAAAACGTTTAAAACTGAAGTTCATGCCCACTGTGATGATCGTTTTCCGAAGTTCATGAATTTTGCAATGTTCAGGACTTCTGTTGATGATTTGGGGATTATTGGGACAATCACAATCCATGAGGGGAATCTGTTCATGGAATGAATTTTCCCCTCTTCAACCATGGTCAACTGGAATGAGGTGAATTGAGAAATGTTCAAAATTCCCAGGTACTGTAGCTATGTAGTTGATGTTTTTTTTTTTTCAGGGGTTATACTACTTTTACTGTATACATTGTAGATATCTAGTATGCATGAACTGGGAATCTCGTTCTTAATCAACCACTTTTTCAAGTTTTTTTTTTTAATTTTTTAAATAGGGTTTTGAAGACATTTTTCACATGGCCAATCGATGCAGTTGGGTGATGTCACCAGAGTTGAACAGTGGCTGCTAAACCCCCTGTTGGTTGATGATTAGTTCGGGGATTATACTACCCATTATATTAGGCTTATCATAGTCCATTCTGGGAAATCAGTTCTCAATCAGCCAATATTTCAAGGGACCCAACAGAAAACCTGCCGAACATCCCACCGAGCTATCAAATTACAGTAGCTGAATGTATCCCAATCATCCCCATGATATATGCATGAAATCCCCCTTATATCTCCATTATTGTTACTAGTTGGCGGTTTGGAACATTTTTTATTTTTCCATAGATTGGGAATAATCATCCCAACTGACTAATGTTTTTCAGATTGGTTGAAACCACCAACCAGGTTAGTTTTTTCACCCTTTTTCTGCGCAGGTTTTTCAGCTCATCAGCGACTGCCTTTGGCCTCCGCACATCTCTGTGGTGCGATTGGGGGCGGATGGCTGGCGGATGGGGAAAGGAATCTTTGCTCACATCATTTTTAGATGGGTCATTTGACGAGCAGGAAATCCTTCCTTTATCCATTTCAGGATTTATGTTTTTCATATTTATTATTCGGGGCTGAAAATTTGCAGACAAGAAACATGACAATAAACAAAATGTCGCGTCATCCATCAAATTCATCACTCCCGCAGGCCTCTTCTTTCATGATTTCTCCCACCATTCACTGGTTTAGCATTTTATCCTTTGCCATAAACGGAGACCGGCTATTTTCGGATTCTTCCCCGAATGAGTATCATTCCTAGCCAAAACGAGCATGCTTTTTTCTGTCTCCTTGACCCACTCCCGCTTGGGTTGTTCAAACGTACCCCCAAATCAAGGGTTCATCATCATTATACCTATAAAAATGGCCATAATTGGGGGATAAGTCCACCATTTTCAGACACACATGAACCATTACCCTCTGGTAAACTAACATATCTATTGAACATGGCCATTTGTAGTTGATTTACCCACTAAAAATTGTGATTTTTCATAGTTATGTTAGTTTACCCGAGGGTAAATAGTTCTATCTCATCTGATTGCACTAACTGGTTGATAGGTTTCCCTACTATGAGCTGTAATACTTCCCCCTAATAGCCCAGGTAGTACAACTCCCCATAATAACCAATCAACAAGGGTGTATCAACCAGTACTTCTCATAATTAATCTAGGGATTCTTCAACTACACCCTGGCAATATCCCCTACATCCTTCCCAATTAGCATTAATTAGTAGGATTTCTCACTTAATTGAGCGACTTCGATCGAATTCGATTGTTATTAAGTATTTTCAATCACCATTGTCATCAACCATTAATCACCATATCTTATCAACCTTCATCAACAACCATTATTGACCCATTATTGACCCATATCAACAAGGCCTTTTTTTGATCCGTGTGAACTGCCGGCCTCCGTCGCCAGGCGCTTCGTGTTGCCCACGGCAGCCCAAGCTCCACCATGGCGCCCTCCGACACGCCGGAGCGCACGAGCTCGCTGCGGGCAGCGGCCGGGGGTCCCCAGGGGGAATGACCGAAGCATGGTGAGTTCATCGTAAGTTGGGTTGTTATAATGTGTATTGTTAAATGATCTTATATAACTCTATATTAATATATGATATATGACATATATATATATGATTCATATGATATATATATATATCTAATATGATATATATATATATATCTATATCTGATCCATATGATATATATATATAATACGATTATATATATATGATATATGATATATGATATATGACATATGATATATATATATATATATATGACATATGATATATATATATATATGATATATATATGTATATATATATATTTTCATTAATATATAGATAATATTATATATATATATACATATTAATATCATGCATCATATATCACATATATATATATATCACATATATATATATATATCATATATATATATATCATATATCATATATATATATGATATATCACATATATATATATATATATATATATATATTATATATATTATATA
>Ga0126342_10000097_pt1 | contig 56965 bp, 36 predicted proteins | sample Cyp1metagenome_FD_92528 | JGI IMG/M metagenome (GOLD analysis project Ga0126342, IMG submission 92528) | Coral microbial communities from Lord Howe Island, Old Settlement Bay, Australia - Cyphastrea 1 metagenome | ecosystem: Host-associated > Invertebrates > Cnidaria > Coral ...
AACTGGGGTGAATTTGGGTCTATATACGGCACAGCCCTTGCCTCACCTCACCGCTCTGGCCCCTCCAAGCTGCCTGGGCATGTATCTTTAAGGCGTTTCGAAACTGCTAAGCTGCCTGGTCATTTACAGTATCTTTTGCCTCGCGTCTCTGGCCTGCTACGGCCTCCTTGCCTCACTCCGGCCTGCCAAGGTGTAAGGGGTTTCGAAACTGCTGCCGCCAAACTGGGTCTATTTTGGGTCTATATACGGCACAGCAAGGTTGCCTCACCTCACCGCTCTGGCCCCTCCAAGCTGCCTGGGCATGTATCTTTAAGGCGAGTCGAAACTTTTAAGCTCCCTGGTCATGTATCTTTTGCGTCACGTCTCTGGCCTGCTACGGCCTCCTTGCCTCACTCCAGCCTTCCAAGGTGCTTGGTCATGTATCTTTAAGGGGTTTCGAAACTGCTACGTGGCACGCTTTAGCCAAGCTTGATAAGCCTTAAAACCCCAAAAACTTCAAACAGTGTAAAACTAGCCCGCTTGTGTCAGCACGAGCCTGCATCTGTCGACGACCGCCCTGCTTCAGCCCCGGTCTATATACGGCACAGCCCTTGCCTCACCTCACCGCTCTGGCCCCTCCAAGCTGCCTGGGCATGTATCTTTAAGGCGAGTCGAAACTGTTAAGCTGCCTGGTCAGGTATCTTTTGCGTCACGTCTCTGGCCTGCTACGGCCTCCTTGCCTCACTCCAGCCTTCCAAGCTGCCTGGTCATGTATCTTAAGGGGTTCCGAAACTGGCTACGTGGCACGTTTTAGCCAGGCTTGAAAAGCCTTAAAACCCCAAAAACCTCAAACAGTGTAAAACTATAGCCCGCTTGTGTCAGCACGAGCCTGCATCTGTCTATGGCCGCCCTGCTTCAGCCGCCCAACTGGGTCTATTTTGGGTCTATTATATGGCACAGCCCTTGCCTCACCTCACCGCTCTGGCCCCTCCAAGCTGCCTAGGCATGTATCTTTAAGGCGTTTCAAAACTGCTAAGCTGCCTGGTCATGTATCTTTTGCCTCACGCCTCTGGCCTGCTACGGCCTCCTTACCTCACTCCAGCCTTCCAAGCTGCCTGGTCATGTATCTTTAAGGGGTTTCGAAACTGCTACGTGGCACGCTTTAGCCAGGCTTGAAAAACTTTAAAACCCCAAAAACCTCAAACAGTGTAAAACTAGCCCGCTTGTGTCAGCACGAGCCTGCATCTGTCGACGGCCGTCCTGCTTCAGCCGCCCAACTGGGTGCATTTTGGGTCTATATACGGCACAGCCCTTGCCTCACCTCACCGCTCTGGCCCCTCCAAGCTGCCTGGGCATGTATCTTTAAGGCGTTTCGAAACTGCTACATGGCACGTTTTAGCCAAGCTTGAAAAGCCTTAAAACCCAAAAAAACTTCAAACAGTGTAAAACTAGCCCGCTTGTGTCAGCACGAGCCTGCATCTGTCGATGGCTGCCCTTCAGCGGCCCAACTGGGTCTATTTTGTGTCTATATACGGCACAGCCGTTGCCTCACCTCACCGCTCTGGCCCTTCCAAGCTGCCTGGGCATGTATCTTTAAGGCGTTTCGAAACTGCTAAGATGCCTGGTCATGTATCTTTTGCGTCACGTCTCTGGCCTGCTACGGCCTCCTTGCCTCACTCCAGCCTTCCAAGTATATATATATATATTTCTATATATATGTATATATACATACATACAGGATGTACAGAAAAACCCTGCGCACATGCGCATGCAACGCGTTCTGTGCCCAAGACCATTAACAGGGGTCGGCGGCACCAGGGCGTTAGCCCATTAATAACCATCAATAACCATTGATTATTAAGTAATAACCTCATTGTTTTTGGAGGTTTTCCCGAAAACCAAGGGACCAGCCGGACCAGATCCACGGCATGAACTTCCGATGGCGGGGATCCACTCCTGGGGGCCCCGAAAAAAGTCTGTGATTGTCATTAGGGTCATCATCCCAGTTCTATGGTTGAAAAATAAACATAATTGAAACAATGAGATTTGGTTGGTGCTTTCAACCTACGGGCTGCTTTCAAAAACTAAGGCAGCGCGAAATGGAAAGTGGACAGTGGTGTTTTCAACTGATTGCAATTTATAATCTGTTCTGCAATTCACATTTCGAGTGATCAACAGGTATGTATTCTTGAATTAGTATGAATTAGTAATCTCTGTCAAGCAAGGTGAATGCCACTAGCAGAATCCAAAAGGTGTGGAGCAGTCATTCAGGCTGATGATGCCAAAAACGGATTGGACATGGAACATTGCCAACTTGGATAACGCCCATATTCTCTCTGCAAAATCATCACCGTTTATTCAATTTGCGAAGTAATCTGATCATCCTCAATTCCAGACTGTGATTCTCAAGATTTTCATGGATAATCAATGAGTAAATCCAGATAGTTGACCTAGTTTTGACATACGTCGTTTATCCATGGGAAATATCTTTTGTTTTTCGTGATGTCATAATCTGGAGAAAAATGCAGCAATTATCACATATTAGCTGGATAATGACAAATAAACCAGTTCATCAATCTATAGATTAATATGATTAATTACATGTACTCTCCAGTAAATGAACATAGACCCTGGCAGATAGTGGTTGAAAGATGCGTCTTCACTAAACTTTGGTGATTTTCAGGGTCGAACTGTTAACTTACCAGAAGCTAATTATGATCCATATTTCCCGTAGATATATATATGATTCCATCTTCTTAGTTATATATATATAGATCATATATGTATATATTTCTCGTAGATATGTTGCCATAGAAATATTACCCATAGATATTCATTCTATAGATTCACTTCCACTGAAAATTGAATATCTATTCATGAGTTACCCATAGAGATGCTACTGTGGATAATATAGATCTTCAGTGTCGAAGTGTCAATTTACCGGAGAGCAAATATATATATATATATATATATATTGATCTATATGTATATGTATGATCCCACCTTCTTGATTATATGAAATCATATGTCTTATATACACATGTATAGTTAAGCATGATTAACCATCCATAGTTTGCTCAGTATATATATATATATTTATACACATACATAATACTAATCATATAATAGTTAACCATCATTATCATACTAGTTAACCATGTGTATGTATCATTGGCCATCATATATATAATAATTTGTGTTATATACCCGTACAGTCATGAACATCATGGTTGACTATGGTTATATATATATATTGTGTATACTGGTTGGTAGTTTCAACCCCTCTGGAAAATATGAAAGTCAGTTGGGATTATTTTCCCAATATATGGAAAAATGAAATTCATGTTCCAAACCACCACTTTATCACACTTTACTCTGCGCGCAACGTCGGCAATGAACGCTGCCCGTCTTGTGGGGAGCACCTAAGCAGTGGAAACGAAAACTTGTGGAAACAAGACGTTGAAATCGCAGTAGGGCAGCGAATCGATGAGTTTGGACTGCCTTCGAAACGTTGTGCCACAACAGTGAAACATCCATAAATCCACAAGGTGCAATCTTTGGTGGGGCCAAGGGAGTGCAATCACACCTGTATGCATTTGAACCACCTGGCTACACGGCCGACCGTACGCACAATGGAGGTGAACATTCATGTGACGTAGGGTCTCCTTGAGGAGTTTTATGAAACAGCGCGCTCTTTGTCGAAATGCGAGGCCACGAATACGCACAAATGGCACCTCAGACCCGTCTTCCCATTTGTCTAAATGCGTAGGGCCTGGGTGACCCGTGCTGTGCATGAAATCCGCATACAATTGAAAATGTGACACCCATCGCATCCCATCAGAACGACGGTCCAGCGTCTGCCAGAACCAACTTAGAATGAGCCTCGGCATCGCGTCACCATACCATCTGATCGCCCCACCTGGAACATGGAGCGGAGGCAAAGGCTTCCAAGGTACTGCAGGCAAAGGGAGCTCAACCTCTTCTGGTTCATGCTGGGTCACGTCAAGTTGCAAGGGTGATTGATTGCGGACAACCTCCCTACTGATGACCAACTGCACCTGCTGCACAACACGGTTGATTCGAGAAATGCCCTCCTTCGCAGACACATGGCGGTGATACAACTCCCAAAAGACCTGGTCTCGCCTATAGTTTGCACGAACAGCATGAGTGTCAGCAATCGTGTTATGGTGAAAACACCACGCCTGAAAAGCACTGGTCGCTGCTTCAACACACTGGTGGGCAGCTACACGTGTGATGAATGTAGGCCCTGGCCGGTCCTGCACACATTGCTGAATCTCAAGCCAAAGATCGGCATGGAGGCTATTGGTTTTAACCTCACAACCCGCAATGATACGGCGCAATCGCTTGACCACTGCATCACAATCCGTCCAGATATGAACAGCTCCTTGGTGAGACCTAGTAATTGACAGGGCTCGCAACACAGCAAAGATCTCGGCACGAACCGCACTTTGCAGTAAACCTGGCAAAACACCTGAATCAATCACTTCACAAGGCGCAATCTCACTCTGGCACTGAACAGGAGCAACAACCACAGCCCAACCCGCAAAGCGTGTATACGAGCACTTTTGGTGGGCACAACTGCCATCAGTGAAAAGATGAACATCACCTTGAAACATGCATGAGGGGACAGGGCTAGGTCTCAAAGCATCGAAGTATTGGCACCATTCCAACCAAGTAGACGGCGCAAGGGACCAACCCGAACAAGTAAGTGCTTGAGGCAAATCAAGTATGGCATCAAGAACATCATGTGGGACATCCTGACGCAAAAAATTAAAATGCTCGCACTGCCAAAACCTGTGATACCGACTGTCACTGCAGGAGCAGAAAGGGCACATGTCATCCTGACTCTCCTGGCAATAAGATTTCCCATCCTGCGTAATGTGGGTGCCGTTCAACACCTTGCGAAACAATGCCTGGTCTGAAACATCCAGTGAAGCTAACCACTTCCGTACATCAGCCGGGTCTGAATATTCAAGGCCATAAAAGCAAGGTCGGTGAGACACCTCAGCCGCCACAACAGAGGGCCATTGGAACTCAACCCGGAAAAGCAGCTCAGCAGCAGAAATCTCAAAGAGTGAGAACGAGCCTATGACATCATGCAGGTGGCCCACAGGTGAAACATGCCATCCTAAGCTTTGGATTCTGCCTAACAACGTGTTGGTGATGCTATTGGCAGGGAAGGCCTCAGAGCCACCAACAATCTCTGTGAGGACCTGTTCCACTCGATCTTTCTGTCCACAGTCGCGGGCAAGGCGCAAAGTCTGTATTATGGCCCAGGCATGAGGGTCTGTGCAAGGTCTTTCAAGCATGCCAAGGTGAACAAATGGATTGGCCCCAGCAGAGTCCTCCCGAAGGCCCTTCATAGCCCCGGAACGAAGCGAACCAAAAGCAGCAAGGCTAACTGAGGTCGCAGCTATTCCATGAAGGGCCTTGGGCCACGCAGCGCAAGTAAGCGCTCTCACTTTTTGCCGATAGCCGCATGCCGACATTCGGAGCTTGGGCCAGAGAGGGGTGACTGAATGAATACGGTCCATCAGGCTCTTGTTAGTATGTTGCCGTGAAAACTGCACATGTGCACCCAGGTTTCGACCACCAGTTGAAAGTTTATACCCCTGAGTACGGAGATCACTCCGAGTGGCAGCGCAAGTGGACCACATATGGGTTTTGCGGTGGTCCAGGCGCAAATCGAGTGCATGTGTGAAACGTTCCAGGCAGGCAAACACATTCTCAAGGTCTCGCGAGTCATGCATGAGAATCTGCCAATCGTCAACATATGAAATCGGCTGGCATAACGGGAAGAAATGTGTCATCCAGTTATGGAATAGCATGTCAACAACCATCATCCCTACACAAGAGAGTGCACAACCCTCCGGAAGCCCACAGTTGCTAAAGGCTGGCGGACTCAAACTGCCGTTGATTTGAAACCGTCGTTGCATGGTAGTGAGAGCCCCAGCCCATGCTTTCAAGACAGAGAAGGGAATGCCCAAAATGGCACAACTCTCAAGCACCACCTCCCTAGGCAAACAATTGAATGCTTTCTGAATGTCTGCAATGATGCCGCTTAAATGCATGCCAGTCTCGTATGCCATCTCAATGCTCCATAGCAGCTGGGACCAAATCTGGCCGGCGTAACATTGAGGTCTGCTACCAAAAAGGCCAGTAGGGAGGAAGTTCTCCAGCGCCTGAATCGCCTGTCTCGCATGAAACGCCCCCCAGCAGCGGTACAACAAACCAAGCACAGTAATCGGACGAAAATCCAGTGCATCACTGGGATCAGCCCTTTTGGCCAAGCAAGTCACACGTCCTGCAACAACTTGTGATGGCCAGCTGCCTGTGGATTCAGCAAACTGGAACATGTCTACAAAATTGCAGAGCGCTTCAGAGGGGAGTGCTTTCAAATCGTGTAGGGTGACACCATCCAGCCCTGCAGACGTCGCTGGGCGCTTATGGGCAATACAAGATGCTAGATCATCACTTGCCATGTTCCTCCAAGCTGGTGAGGTGCGAGGCAGGGTCAAACGTGCAAAACTCAAAATGACATCCCATCGGTCATGTGAAACAGCAGCATGTCGTTCCCACATCTCTTTCCATGTGCTCAAGAACAAATCAAACAATTCAGTTGTCGTACCCTTTCGCTGGACTTGTGTGATGACCTGTCCTGGGTGAACCTGATCACTCTGCTCAACCCACACTGCATCGTGTTCAGCATGTATAACCTCAAGCGACTGACCATTGCAAATGAGTGGCACCTCAGCTTCCCATGTCAACGGTCTATCCAAAATAACCATTTGATCTTCATTGCGCACCTCAACAACAGTGGCCGTCTGGGCATTCAACAGGACATCAACCCCTTGCGTTTGAGGCGGGCGCAAATCAAAGAAAATGGAATTAGGGTTCATCTCACGCCTTTGTTTGGCATAAAGGCGTGATGCTTGCTGCAGTTCCGATTCCATCGCTCGGAAGGCCAACACAACCGAATCAAAAATATGGGTGGCAGTGGAAGCATCAGGTGGGCACAAAGGAACATTCCTAGGGGCACAATGGGTCCTAAAGCTGCATGATTGCCACCAACCCGTGAAACTAGGTGTGAAACCAGTCGACCGAACAATTGCTCCCCACAACTTGCAAGCATGTGCATCATACTGCTGGTTGACAGCCACATAGCGGACATACGATTGCAGTCTGCGTGTCTGGCATAGCCATTGTGCATGTCGAAAGGTCGCTGCAAGGTAGTGTGGTTTCAGGTCTCCTTTACGAGCTTTCTTAGGGGGCGGGATTTTACCATCAAAAACCTGACGAGTGTCAGACGTGCTGGCACGCCCTCTAAATCGCTTGGCGACAGGAAAAGGAACATCCAGGCAGGCCTGTGCCTCAATGTGTTTCCAAACTGCCAAATACCGCTGGTCTGCAGTGCCCTCAGCATTCGCCCAATGGCTCGGGTCAACTTGCCAATGCACTGGCCAAGGAAAGCAGTGAGGACTAGGCCACACAAAACGGGGCGGGCAGTCCCCCAACTTGCGGAATATCCCAATCAAGACTGCATGGTCCGGAAAGACATCATGAGCAACCTGAACATCAATCAGAATAGCCAGGAGTTCACGTGAAACATAACAAAAATCTTTCCTCGTGGTGTGTTTGCAAGTGGCTTGAATGGGGTTACCCCACTTAGCATGCGCAATGTCTTGGAGGTCGACAAAACCTGCAGCATTCAGTTGTTCAAACACAGGAAGCGAATGTTGTGTCACGTTCCAATCTCCTGCAAGATATCTCGGACCCTTGGCCAAATTGCAAATGTGAAGGGCAGCGTGGTGGAGTAGCAACTCATTGTGAACTTTTTGCTGCGGGTAGGTACTACTCTCAGGTTCTCCGTAGACAACTCCTCCCGTTACCCATACATCATGGACCAAAGAGGTAGAAACCATAATCCGGGATGACTCAAGCAGTTCTTGGGGTATGTTAGTGGGCACATGTCTGGTCGGGTGTTTGGAAATGGTGGCAACACCTCGCCATGCAGCATGATGTGTCCGGTTTCCCTGTGCAGGTACAGGGTGTCCACCCAGGCAAAACTTGAAAGGGCTGGAAGCAAATTTCATACTGGAACGAAAAGCCACAAGTGCCTGATTGCAAAGATGAGTCTCAGACACCGCCCAGATATCCCCCTGAGCAAGTTGTGAAACAATAAACGGAGCCTTACCCTTCAGGCCAGAAGGGTTAAATGCACCTAAAACAAAATTGTCAGGATTGGGGCCAGGATTTGCAGCCTCACCAATGCGCAAGCAGGCAAGAACGAGCAAATACGCCCATCGCTTGTTGGGTTTGGATGGCATGAGGTGGCACACAGCCAGGCATCCAACACAAGCAGCACAAAATTGAAACAAAAGGCCCCAGGCCCATGGTAGCAAAAACAAGATTGACAACCAGAGCAATCTGTGCAACATACCAGTGAGCCTTAGGCCTACAAGTCACTCCATACCATCGTCACGCGGTCTCTTAGCCAAAAGGCCGCGAATTTGTTGCATCTGCTGCTCGAAGAGCGACTGCATCGTCTGATTCTGGTTTTCTAAATGACCATGCAATTGTTGGGCCTGGGCTGTCACTTGCCCCTGCAAAGCATTGAGCTGCTGAGAGTGATGGCCACTGAATTCCTGGAAGTTGTTTTCCAGGCTTTGCTGCTTCGACAGGAGCTGTTGTACCTGTCCTTCAAGTGCATGGACGCGATCCGGAACATCATCTTGTTCCATTGCTGGGTGAATTTTGGCAAGAACCGCTGTTTGGATCCGCTCCTCAATCTGCTGCAGACCTTCGGCAGGACTAGACGCAGGCTGTGGGCCGACGGTTGGGTGATACGTCTTCCAAGGGTCTTGAAGTGCCCATGGGTCTGGTTCCGTTTGCTTTCCAGGGACTGGAGCTCCACACAATGCCAAAGTGGCGGCAGAACCAACAGTCTTTGGTTGGGCACCTGGTGAGACAGCATCCTGCTTCTGTTTGGCAATCATAATCTCCCCAGTGGTTGTGGCAATAATGGTTTGCACTGGCTCTTCAGTCGATTGCACGAGCCACATTGCACCTCGCCCTGGGCATGGTGCCGTGGGCTGTAAAGGCCGGCACTCCCAGCCTGCGGCATGCAAGATCTTTCCAACAGCCTGTCGATCCACACCAAAGGGAAACGGTCCCACGGTATACAGTGTTCTGGGCCCACTTGGTAGGTAGATTGAATCCGGTCTAACTACCTGGTGAATCGTCTTGGCTTGAGATGTGTGGACCCGGAGACCCCTGCGCTCACCAATGCGGGCGAGTCCTTGCACAGCGGGGTTGGTCTGCATCAGGTGCTGCATTTGCTGCAAACTGTGTTTTGGCGTCCAAACCACTGTGAAGTCAGAGAGGACTTCTTTCCCGTCTGGCGTTCTGGGCTCACAATAGGCGCCAGAGGAGCCACTGGTTGCAAGCATAGGCGTCAAAATGCAATGTGGCGTCCTGATGCAAACAGAGAAGATTTCAGCTTTGTCGGCAGGACATGGCTTAAAACCTGATCTAAGGAATTGGCGCCGCCAGACGTCCAGGATCGGGTCACGCAATGGCAGTTGCTCCTCATTGTGCCAAGCCTCACAATTGCAGCCCTCAGTGAGACAACGTTTCAGCTTTGGCAGCAGTGAGACTAAACATCTGATAGGGGCAAGGCAAAACTCATTCCAGTCACTGTGCAACTCATCCTTGCACACCATGATTTTGAAAGTGACAACATCAGGGGTGTCAACGCTCACAAGGGCTGAACCGGTTGCTTTCTCAACTATGCCAGTGCCGAGTTGTACCAGAACTGCTTCTGCAAGGACCGGCTCTCCATTGACAGTGCAACGGCAAGGCACTGTCACCGCAGTGTGAGGCAAAGCTGTCTGTACATCCGAGCATGAGCGGGACAAAACCACCAGGGCAAGGGGCTCCGACGACACAGGTTTACCCGCTCGTAAATATGGCTCAGCCTCCCGCATAGTCGCAAGGATGACTCCACTGCTGACTGGCCCAATCTGCTTCATGGTCAACTGCAACATGGTGTGAGTTTGGGCTTGGAAAGTGCCCTCCATGATTTGAAGTTTGCTCGGTTCAAGCTCTACAGCATGTGAGACAGACTTGGATGACCCTTTGCCTTTCCCTTTAGGGGTAACCGGTTTCCCTTTATTTTTGGCAATCTCACTCACAAGTTCACTAGGGAGAACGAAGTGAAACTTGGAAAGGTTTCCCAGGGTTTTCAACTGTTTCCATGGATTCCGGTGGCCAAGTGCAGTAGCAATTTGCTCACTTCCCAGGGTCTTGATAGCTGCAAGTGCTCTCTCTTCCGTCAGAGCCTCTGGGACCCCATGTTTGGACAGCTCAACCGCCAAATTCTTGACCAACTGCCCGCTGGGGCCGTAACCAACAAGTGAACCGTCAAGGCACAGGTGAGAACAAGACTCAATCAATACTTCATGCAACTCGGCATCTGGCATCATGGTGCAGTGGCCTGTGAATGCAGCTAGGATGCGGAACGTCCTGGCACCACAAAAAACTTGTACCGGTACCTCCAATTCACAAGGCGTCAGCCATTGGGGAAGCCTGGCAAGGAAGGTTTTCAAGCAAGTTTCAAATGCAAGGACACAACAGGCATCGTATCTCCAACAAATGACTGGTGACCAATGGAAGTCTTGCAACACTGCCATCAACAAACCTTGAGCGCTGGAAAAGTGAAACCGATGAAGGGCAGCATCAAATTCATGGAAACTGGACACCACCTCAAACATGAGATCCGGAATGCACTGCTGTCTCAACCAATCAACATGATACCGAAGAGTGGAGAAGGCCATTCCAGTCTCTGGGCTCATACCGGTTGAGGGTGGGCAAACTTCAGTGACAAGCCACCAATCGTGGCATACATCAGGGTGTGACTGCAGTGAGGCCACTAAAGGACCCCAGCCAGGCATTAAAGGGAGTGGCCTGGATTCCCATGGTGAACCCCAACCCCAAACAGTGGGAAGAGTTGGCGTGGAATCTTGCATTGCTCTCCAAAACACCTGCTTCATATTCCAGCATCTGGCATACAGCTGCTCAATGTCACTTGGCAAGCGTGTTCCAAGCACAATGTGGGCAATGAAACTAACAGCAGTCACTCCACACAATCGGTCCGTAGGGAGTCCATGAGGCACAGAATGAGTAACAAACTCAGGAGAACCTAAGGCGTCACACACCGACTTTAAGAGTGGGCCAAACTGCTCAAATCCAGTAGCAAAATCTGAAAGGACATGGCACATCGCAACCGGCTGTGGGGCAAACCAAACCGGAATCCAGTGTTGCTGAATCCAAAGAATCATGACCACATGTCTCTCAGGTGTGCTGCGCAGCCCCAACCGTCGAATCCAATCATGCAATGGGTCGGGGTTGCCCTGCTCTAAATGCCACAACTCCAGCGGCGGGAGCAGCACGAATTCACGGCTCTCTGCGGGACGGCTTTCAAGGCACTGCAAGATATGGGTGAGGTGAAACAGAATCTCATCATCACCCATCGCATAGCTGTGGGCCAACAACATGTCCCCTCGTTGGAGGCGGATGTCATGCTCAGTGGGAGCAGCAGGATTGGCAGTCGCACGACTGACACAGCAACAAAAGTGATCCCAAATGGAGCTACGAGAGGAAGGGCGAGTGGCTGCAAATGCACAGCAAGGCACCACAAATGGTTCTTCTTCGGGCATTATAGGGAGTAGCCCGGATTCCCCTGGAAGCCCCGATCCCCAAATCACTGGCTTGGGCACAGTTTCTTGGCTGTACAGAAATTCAACAAACGATGCACGCATGTTGGTGTGGAGTTGCCTTAGCTCTTGATATGTATCTGGCAGTGGCATACGCATGATGACATGTGCAAGGAAGGCCAAAGCCTGCGCACCACACAGATCGTGTACAGTCACCCTTGGTGGTATTGAATGCAAGGTGTGGGAACTGAAACCCAGAAGGTGGACAATGTGGGCAAGGACTTCATTGAACATTGACAGGTCCAGGCCGTCAGCATGCAGGGTGTGGAGCGTGACATGATCATCAACTGGTGAAAACCAAACGGGGAGCCAATGACCCTGAACAGAAAAGGCCGTAACAACATGCTGACTACGGACATGTATTTGGGGATTGGTTCTGGACCACAGCTCAGCAATTGTCTTGCCCGTAGGCTGCCAACAAGAGAAGATCAAAGGTTCAACTAAAGTGAACTGTCGTTCCAAACCAGGTGCTCGGGTCGCAGGCTGGTTATCCAACAATTTGAGGAGGTGAAACCTGATCTCATCATCACCCATGGACAAACCATTGCTATTAATCAGGTCAATACGTTCATCACGTGTAACACTGACAACTGGACGGCCTCCTGACTCCGGAGTGTCCGGGGGGCCACCAGTGTCACCAGCACCCCAAATCCATGGTCTTCTTGTAATTTGGCATCGGCGCAATTCTTGGCAAAAGCTACCCCTGAGTTTCACATGAATTGCCCCAGCTTCCGCATCAGTGGTGGGCAGCAGGGAACCAATTAACGCTCCCCGAAGGAAGGCAATCGCAAGAGCACCACACAGTTGGGAAGTGAAAAACAACCTATGCTCATGACAAAGCAGGGCAGATGTCAATCCAAGTCCACTGGCCAATTTCTGCGCCAAGGCATCGATACGGGAGTGATCAGCCGAGGCAACATCCCAGATTCTCACCTGCAGCACCTGTTGAACTGGAACCATGAAAACAGGAATCCAATGTTGTTCCACCAAGACAGCCGTGATTATGGGCACAGCTTTGGACGCAACTTCTGGGTGATCCTTTCCCCACAAGGCACAATCAAACCCTTTGTTTTGAATCCATGAAGTAGCAATCAGAGGGTCCAACACGCAAATTTGAGGATTCAGGTTGGTAAAACGAGCATGGTATTCCTGATGGGTTTGTGCCAAGGCAAATAAGTGAAACCGCATCTCATCATCAGCCCAGTATGCACTTTGCGCATCAATGAGGGCCAATCTGTCTTCGGTCCGGAAGTATTGATGACGAATAGACCACAACTGCTGTGCATTCTGAATTACTGGCATCTGCAGCTTCAAGAATTGATCACCCTGCAACGCTTGGAATGGGGAAGCATCAAGCCAATTCTCATCCGGATCAGGAAGCTTCGATGGAATGACACACTCACCCACATCAAATTTGGATACCTTACGGGGTGGCGAATGGACTTCAATTGGATCTTCACTGGGAACTCGGATTGGGACTTCAGCAGGGCAAGTCCACTCAGCGGTGGGTGAAACAGCAGGTGTCGAGTCTTTCGGGTCATTGGCATTTTCCTGAACGTCAAGGAGCTGAATCAGGATCACTTGTCCAACTTGCATTACATGGTCATGTTTGAGGGGCACTCCATTGAGAGTAATGGCTCCCACAACCAAATCTCCAACCAATTTCTGATGAGCATCAATAAATTGTTGCACAGTAGAGTCACATTTGGGTTGAAAGCGAATGGGAGAATCAGACGTGCCTTCAAAAACAACCGTGCAAGAATCAGCAAACAGACATCCATCTGTGGTGGGATCATCAACAATGGAGGGCGCATCATACCATGGAGTGGCATCCAAGTCTTCCTCATCATCTTTGTGCTTGTCAAGAAGAGTAGATGGGATGGTCTCATGTTCTCGTATGATGTGATCCAACACTGAAGCCACACTGACAATGCCACTGAGCTCACCTACCCATCGCAACGGATACAGGACTTCAGCAAGAGACAAATTGTGATACTTGTCCCAAAACTTGACAAGAGACAAAAACATTTGGCCATGGATGGTTTCAATATCACAAGGCCAAACATGCCTACATCTCATAATCAGCCAAGCACGATAAGCCTGTAGTTGGGCACTGGGCTCGAAGGTCGGATGCATGCGCATTGCTGCAAGCTTGGCAGACACTGAGCTCAAGACCCAAAGTGCTTGTGCCGGGCTTGCAATCTGACCGGTGGCAGACAAGGTGAGACGAACATCACTTCCGAAGTCGATGACTGGGTCCATGGCATTAAGAGCCATTGATTCATTTGGATGCAAATGGCGAACCAACACTGTACCATCCTTCAACGGAGCACTCCTGGTCAAACATCCGTGAAGCCCCTTGCTTTCAAGTCTTTCAGACGAGAAGCCTTTGGAGCGGCAACCGCAGGGACATGCTCTCGTTTGTGAACCCCAAGCATGTAAAGCACAAGGACACTGACCCTTAGCATTCAAAAGGTACTTGGCATGTGTGTCATGAATCACACCAAAGGCATGCATCTCATGTTCATCTAATGACAGAGCATGTTCATCATCATCATCATCCCAAGGCTGAAGGGCAGGAATCACGTGTTGAACTTCCGAAACATTGGTCAAAGGAGACCATGGAGAAAGTTTCACTTCCCCAATGTCAGCAGCCGATAAAACCCACCATGAACGATGTCGTCGAGTGGGCCACACTTCATCCAGACGGAGCTCTATCTGGCTGCAATGGAAACCAGTGAGACGAATGAAACGGTCGATCTCAGCACGGACAAATCCATCTTGCGCCGCTGGTGCAACGCACTCCAACACAACAATTTGTGAAAACAAAAAGTAGGCAGCATTCAATGTTTTGGTGAGACATGACGACCTGGTGTCGGCTTGTCCCCTGCAATCCCCAAGACGTGAATAGGGCTGGCAACTGAAGCCCGAGGTGATCACCTGAGCTCCCCCTGCATTTTTGGCAATGTCACACACGGTTTGCTTCATTCCGAAGTCCCCACAAATTGCATGGGCTGAGTGCGCTTTGGAGTGCAACGCTAACATCTTAGGGTTCTGATCGACTGCAACCAAGACATCGAACCCTGCCGCTATGGATCCTTGGGTGAGACCTCCGAAGCCTGCACAAAGATCTATGATGGAGTGAAGGGAGTCCCACGAGGGTTTCCTGTGTCATGAATCACAGTCTTCTTTGTTGGGCAAAGAACCGGGCATGGTACAACCACCAACCAGTTATGATATCATCCATAGTTAACCATCATTATCTGCTGACTAGGCCAGGCTTCGCTGGATGTCCGTCCAGGTGGTGGGATTCGCCAGGAACATCATGAGACGCAAGGCATCCTCGACTGATCATCCCAAAACCATATAAAAACCCATAGAAAACCTGGGAAAACCCATAGAAAACCTTGAAAAACCTATAGAAAACCCTGAAAAACCCATAGAAAACGTTTGAAAAACCCATAGAAAACTTGAAAAACCCATAGAAAACTTTGGACCCATAGACAACCTTGGAAAAGCTATAGAAAACCTGGGAAAAACATGGCAGGGAAAATATGAAGTGTCAGGTGACTTCCAGATCCTAAAGTCAGCAAAACCATGCATTTTCGTTTTTTTTTTCCATACTTTGATCATTTGATCATCATCAAATTGTGTTCTTGTGATTTTCCCTTCAGTTCTGGGGGATCCCATTCTGACCACCGCAGAAACCTTGATATCAGCATGGGCCTGCATGACCATCTTCCACACATTTAGACTGTTTCATGTTGCCATGTAACCCAGCATGTACAATAGTCTTTCTGTACGGTGATTAATTCTTATTGGATGATGGTGATGTTTCATCGCCCTTCTGTGAATTTGTAAGAACTTGCGATCGTACTTCGTATCAATGAAGATAATTCTATCTCCAACTGACGTTTTAATCGTCAGCAAGATGTTGCCAGTTCAATAATTGACATATGTTTAAACTTCAACCTTTTCCCAGCACTTTCCAGGAGAGCCACCAAGAGCTCCGGAAAGAGCATCAGCGCCATCCTCAATCGTGGCAAGCGTGGTGCAAGAAAATCACTGATTCTTTCCTAAAATGGGGGGGGGGTACCCCCAAATCATCCATGTCAATAGGAGTTTCCATTATAAACATTTATAATCCTTCATTTTGGGGTACTCCCACCTTTGGAAACCTCCAATTGGTGTGATTTCCAACCACTCTGAAAACAATCAGCCATTGAATTTTGGATGACCATTCCAGGTAACTGAATTAAGTGGATTTACATGGAACAAACATAAGCCAACGATCTTAAGTGACATTGTCTCCAGATGGTTTCCAGATCGCCTCTTGTCGAAAAATGGCGAAAAGGTTGCGCACCGGCATGCGACTGGAATCTGAAGTGACCAACCCAATTTTGCATCATTTATGAAACAGTAAGCAACATTCTTCAATAATTTCAAACTTGACTGGTGTCAACACTTATCAATGTTAAAAAACACATTAGCATACATCAGCACACTAAAGACTAACAGAGTCTAATAGATCATCACAATCTATTCACTGATCACTAATAGAATCTAATCTGGTTGGTGGTTTCAACCCCTCTGAAACAATATGAAAGTTACTTGGGATTATTATTCCCAATATATGGAAAGTCATAAAGTTGATGTTCCAAACCACCAACCAGTAATGTTTTTTTTGTACTAAATCTAGAAGAGCCAAGTCCAAGGTACGTGTAGATCATCAGGACTTTGGCAAACGGCAAGATCTTTTTCAGTTCACCCTCAACACCTGGCCAGGTACGCGACGCTGCTTTCGGAACTGGCGACGGGCAACAGTGTTGAAATCCGTGGTAGTTTAATGTCGGCAAAACAAATGTCATAAGCCGGCCATGACTAGGAATGGCTTAAAATATATACCACCTATAAAAATGCTGATGACCCCGGGATGGTGCAAATGGCATTGTTTTGCCCACATTACTGTCATTTGCAACCTCCAAATTATTTACTGTCATTTACCATCCCCGGTTGTAGAACATTGCAACCCGAACTGCCCAACTGCTACGTGGTCGCCCCTTTTCCCTATGGCATCGCCTTCCACTCCGGTTTCCGCGGTTTCCGCCTTCCCCGTGCACGGGGCTCTCCAAATCTTGCCCCAAGCGGAGGTACAGTAAAGCAGCTTGTTGTGACAGGAACCTCGGCTTTCGTGGCCATGCTGACTCTGGACACCCACAGATCTTGAATCATTTACCCTCTGGTAATTTAACATAGCTATTGAAAATCACCATTTTTAATGGGAAAATCCACTATTAATGGTCATTTTCAATAGCTACGTTAAATTACCAGAGGGTATCTCTATATGTCCGTGTGTGTGTATTATCAAGTATTTTTCTTATATTCCAAACATTCCCAAATCTGATGTTTCCCTGCAAGCAATTGTTAATTGCTGGCTTCCCCACCATTCACAAACAGATGCACCATATGGCCATACATGTAGCTTGGCTGTTTGAAGTCGCTATAACTTGTTTCTACAGTAGTTCAACATCGCGACTCCAAAACCCCTCCCCGTCAAAAGGGTCCTGCTTGATGGCAACTGATTTCGGTATTGACTCGGCTCAAGAGAATTAACTAGAACATATCTATACTTCAAACTGTCTTCACGTTTGCAGCCAACACATGCCAAAACAATCTTTGCATATAACATGGTCTGTCAACTCCTGATAGTCCCTTACCCAGCCTTTAGACTTGTCCGGAAATATCCACCGCATACAGAGGGACGAAGGGAATCATCAAACCATGACTGCCATTTCTGCGTTCAAGCATCACTCAGGTCAAGATGATATTCCCTGATATTCCCTGAACCCCTCATCATAGCAATCAAATGCAATAAAAACAATGAAGCTGGAGCTGAGTTACCCTCTGGCAATTTAACGTAGCTATGGAAGATCAACATGTTTAACAGGTAAATCATCAGAAATCATCTACCAATGGGCCATCTGTATCGAGCTATGTTAAATGACCACAAGGTACATGTTCGAGTGCCATTTTAACAGTGAAGCCATCCCAAGCCCTGACATGGCATGTCTCTGCCAAGCGACAATGGAGCAGCCATCACAAACATCCACAGTGGATGTACTCTGATGCAGCCTTTGCAAGGGATGACGGAACAACCGGGAGAACAACTGGACGTGTTCGAGGGTAAACAGGTAGGAGTGGCGAAAGCTTGTCATGTGCTGGGATATTTCTTCTTTACCATAACCCCAGAACATGAAGTGATTGAAAGAAAAACTAGTGAGAAGTGCAAAGCACATGCAGTAGTAAGAAAGCATCTGGCACCTGATACCTGACAAGGACAAACAACAAAGTCATAGGCAATAGGTTGGGCAGGCGCAGGTTTCCAGATCAAAAAGGGGCAGAAACTGCCTATGCCTGGCTTGGAGAAAGTGGAAGGATATGCTATACACCATTATATAAACAGTCTAGCTGGTTGGGGGTTTTAACCATCTTGAAAAATATTAGTCAATAGGAAGGGAAGGATTATTCCATATCTTATGGAAAATAAAAAATGTTTGAAACCACCAACCCGCTAGATACGTCTAGATGTACAAAAGCACGGAAGGAGAACAATACTATTCAAAATTGCAGACCAAATCATTCAGAAATGCTTTGATTAAGCACGCCTCCATACCCATCTCTCCCTCCATCCCATTCTGATCCGTGTACATCCAAACTGAGGCAATACGCAACATGACTGGTCTCAAAGTCGACCGAGACTTTAGTTGCTGAAAAACCAACCGACTCTTGTCCGTAACCCTCCGGCAAATAAAGATATGAGCTCCCGTCAAAATCCACTAAACATGTGAGTAGTTGCTATTGTTACGGTTATCGCTTTTGGGGAGGCCCTATCGCTTTCCAGGGTTTTGTGGAAAACAGCATATTCGAGATCCAACATGAAACCAAAATTCAGTCCTAAACAGGCTCGGAAAGGGATCGAGGAGTTGTTGTGTTAGGGATCTTTTTCAGGGGCTTCGGCAACACTTCATGTTCCTTTCATTTTGCATTTAGTTGCATGCATTTTCCTTCATGTTCCTTTCATTTGCATGCATATTCCTTTCATTTTTTGCATTCATTTCCCGTCATGTTCCTTTTATGTGTATTCATTCCCTTCATTTTCCTTTCATATTCCTTCCATTTTCATTCCAATCTGCATTCATGTCCTTTCATCTATCTTCCTTTCATCTTCCTTTCATTTGCATGCATTTTCCTTTCATTTTGCATTCATGTCCTTTCATTTCCTTTCTAAAGTTATGGAAATGGCTCTATGGTTTGGCCAGGGGACCGAGTGCAACAAATGGTTATCGCTAAGTTATCGCTAATTAAGGTTATCGCTAGATAACCCCTTGAACATATGACATTGTTCGAAGGAAATTTGCCACAAAAACGGCAGTGTGAGAGAGAGAGAGAGGAAAAAAAAGAAAAAACGAAAAAACAAAAAAACAAAAAAAGAAAGAAACAAAGAAAGAAAGAAAAACAGTAAGAAAGTAAGAAAGAAAGAAAAACAGTAAGAAAGTAAGAAAGAAAGAAAGAAAGAAAGAAAGAAAGCGAGCGAGTTCGATGCCAAATGATATATGGGAAACAGGGCACCAAAGGTTGCATTTCTCTCATCGGTTTTGCCTGTTCTGTGAATGTGCAAAACAGTACTTGCTTGGTTTACGCCAAGTTTCATGGACTGTCGCGTGCGGTCCCAGGTTATCGCTTTTGGGTGGCCCTATCGCTTTACAGTGTTTCGTGCACATCTCTGGCAAAAAACCCTGCAATACTAAAGTGGTCTTCAACCATTTTGACTGTGATGCATATGTATATGTGGAAAACCCAACATTTATGAATCATTTCCTAGGGACACCATTCACAGTAAATATTCCATATCTATAATTGATGTTTTCCTGCATTTTACTAAACCGACTAAACCCCAACATGTTGCTTGGATCACCCCCCCATTTCTGTCCTTCAAAAATCACATTTCCATTGGTTCAATCCGTTTTTCACCACGACTCCATCATGCGCTGTCTACTTGGGGGCAGTTCATGGATAAAGTGATGATGATCACCACGACTCCACGTCCGGCACCTCGGGGAAGCTGCAAAACGACCCCGCCGAAGGCGGCCACGGAGACCGCATCGTACATGTCCTCCTGAAATCCTTGAGGTCGACCGTTTCCCGTTTGATAGATGGGAATTCTTGCGGATATTCACTGAGACAATTTCATTGGAATTATTTCATGGGGTTTATGGGTGTGTCGGAAAAAATGGAAGAATAATGGTGACGATCATGTGAATTCTGCCAGCCGTTCATGATAGCTGGAACTGGTGAAGATTCGCCCGGTGGTTCGCAAACCCACACACGTGATGCAAATCTAAACCATCTATGAAACCATTATATAGGCAAAGGGGTGCTTGGGAACTGATGTGAAATCATTGCGCAAAACAGTGCTATTTGTTTGCGTCCTTTCACTTCCTTCAATATTCCGCCCTAAGATGACCTGAATGATTCAGCAACATATTCCACCTGGTCAATGGATGTGGCGCTGCTGGGGAACTGGGGTGGATACTGTGCCATCGAGGCAAAACATGAGATGAATGGGGCCTGGTCAGGCAAAACCATCAATGGGATTCCAAAGATCATGAGTGGTACCCCTATCACCAAGCATTCATGACCCATGGCACCCATGGTCTATGGAATTTTTCACTGATGGAGCAACGACCTTGGCACAGATGGTCAACACATGTCAACATCAATGGAATCCCCTTCTGTTCACATCAAAATAACTGGGATTTATGGATGTTCATTCCTCCATTTAGTTTGGTGATTTCAGAGCTAGTCACATTTGATTACCAGAAAAATTATCCCAATTATTATCCCACTTGATCCCAGTAATCATCATCAATTTTACTTGCTACTTGGTTATAATATTATAGATCTGATTGTATTCCCACTACAGTAGATGGACAAAATATTCAAACCCTGCAGCAAGCACTATGTTGAACCCCCGCACCCCCAAATCTCAATGTTTCAGCGCGCGTGTTGGCAAAAGTGATGTTAGCGGTTTGATTTTTTCGTCCATTGGGGCTAACGCACTTCAGGTTACATTAACATTGAACTTTGGGGGCGAGGGGGTTGTACCGGATAGAAGGGGTTTGAATATTTCGTCCATCTACGGTAGTATTCCCATTAGCATTCCCAATTCATTCGCTACTGTTTATGATTCGATCACCGGTTGACTCATAATTCGATCACCGGTTGACCATAAATCCCAATTAGTCCTCTAATTCCGTCAAGCTACTAGTTGTTTATAAATCCCATTCAACCATTACTAGCAATCATTAATATTAATGACTATATAGTTGGCCGTCATCCCAATGAAGGTATTCATCACTATGGATCCATAACCACACGTATGTCCCAGGCGCCAACGACTCCCACCGATGTGCAAGAATGTTCAGTCTCAGCCTGGATGTGCCGCAAAAGGCCACCCCAAGGTGAATGGAGGGTTGGCCATGAAAGAATGTGGGATTTAAAACATCGAAAATATGGATATAACATGGTTTAACCAACAAAAGTGTGAATTTAACTGGGAAAATTGGTAACCTTGGGATCCGATTAAAAAACTTCCCTGACTAATATGATGCAACCATTTTCCAACTGACCTTTTCTTGGCTGCATTTGTTTTCAAAAATCCGCCCCTGTACTTTTAGTATTCGGTCACCTTGTTGGCCGTGAAACACCCCCGCAAGAATATACTTTTTAGGGACGACCAACATTTTTTGATATTGGTTTTCAGTTGCGCCCATTTACTTTTAGTATCTGGCATTCCCTTTTTCCACTAAAGTCCTTCAAAGGTGAAAGCAACTCAGATAGCATCGCAATCATCATTATCCCATGCAGAGTCCCAAATAGGGTTGCCTTGCGTTGTCCAATCCTTCAAGTACAGTACTCATATGCTATCATCCCAAATTCCATTGCATTGGCCCTTGGAATGCCGGGGCAATTGCAACCGAGTTTCTCCAAATGGATGTCGTCGGGATTGATTTCCAGTATTTTTTTCTTCTTCTGGGTTCCAAAAAAGTGGTCTGAACCAGGTCTGAAAAGAGGAAGGGTAAGGAATTGCAAGTCATCATGGTTATCGACGTTATCGATGATGAACTAAGTAGCTGATGAGATATCCCCGGAAAAGTTTGCAAAATTTCCGTTTATAGCTTTTAGAACCTTCACCAGATTGTTTCAGATAATTTGTTTCCTATATCCTTATTTTTGTTTTCTCAAATATTACCATCAAATGCACATATATGGTGAAATAGTTTTGCTTTTGCTGTAATTTCAACATATAGATTTATATACATATATGTAAATTTTAAAATATTGAGTGTTTAATGAAATCTGAAACAACATATATATATATATATTCAAAAAAATATTTATATAGAATAAAAAAAATAAATCGATTTAACTATATATATATATATAAACAAGGCTTTAAATGATGGGATTTGGAGTCTGGGCAAAGGTAGGTCTAAAATGGACCTATATATTTCGTGTTTAGACCTTTGGGGCCACTAAACATGTTAACTAACTCGAAGATAGCGGAACTAAATTGAACTAAAGTGAGAAAGGACGAGGGTTTTCTCCGACGAAATTTTTGTGCCCAAGGATCAACTCGAAACAAAACTGGAAAGCATGGGTAGCTTTCAGAAACTATACCGAGTGAACTGTGACATGTAGTGAGCCCAGAGCGAAGCGGGAGACAAAAACAGTTGAACATTTCGTGACTTTCATAATGTCTCATCCAGACCTCGGGCATCCATCATCCGAGAGCTGCAACAAACAGCTCTGACCCGTCTCTGTTTGATTCCCGCCGCTTGAATTGTGCCGTCTCGTCTCATCTTCTCACCAAATTCTCCGTTTGTCTGAAGTTGCCCAGGAATTTACACATTGTGACATTTTCTTAATTGTGGACGCATCCTTCCTTCATAATTAAAACAATGTGCCCAGCAGAGTGGTTCCAAAAGCTATAAACGGAATTTTTGCAAACTTTTCCAGGGACATCTCAGCAGTTATATAGTTCGTCATCGATAAACATGATGACATGCAATTCCTTACCCTTCATAGTTTCAGACCTGTTTCAGACCTGTTTCAAACCACTTTTTGAAACCCAGAAGAAGAAAAGGTACTGGACAAGCAATCTCGACGACACTCATGTGGAGGAACTTGGTTACAATTGCCCTGGACTTCCAAGGGCCAATGCGATTGAATTTGGGATGATAGCATATGAGTACGGTACTTGAATGATGGGACAATGCAAGGCAACCCTTTCTGGGATAATTATGATTTGCGATACTATCTGAGTTGCTTTCACCTTTGAACTTTTCCCCCTTGTTTCCAGGTTCTCCCCCCTTGAATCCACATTTTCTGGCTTTTTGTGTCGTCAAGGTGCAAAACAAAGTTAAATTACTTTACTTTGAGGGATGCCCATCATGACATTATTTTGTCATAGTTTCTGACGACATCTCATCTGGAAGTATATATGGCACATATTTTCTGACATTCTATTCTGGCATTCTATCTGACACTCTATTCTGACATTCTGTTCAATTCTATTCTGGCATTCTACCTAGCATCTATTCTGACATCCTATTTGGAGTCCTTTCTGCCATCTATTCTGACATTTTCTCTGGCATTCTATCTGGCATTCATTCTATCTGGTATATCTTCGGAGATTCTTTGTAGTTGAAGTCCGGCGGGGAACACTCTGATCCGGAGCTTGCAGTTGAGGTCCGGCAGAGGAAGGAGGAGGAAGGAAGCGGGCAGGCTGACATAAAATCTAACAACCTCACCTGACAGGTGGGGAACAATTAATTAAGGACAACGTATTAAAGTTAAATACACTTAAATATCAATTAGAACTAATTCAGACCTGGTTAGCTGTAAGTAATTGAAAACCAATATTGATGTCAGTTTAAATCGACTTATGAAAACCAATATTGATATCAGTTTAAATCGACTTATATGTAATTTCAACATATTTAAGGCTAATAAAACTTAGTCTAAAAACTTCTTCAACATGGTAAAGAAAAAACAGAAGTAAATGAATAACCTGAACCTGATTGAACTGAAATCTCGAAAACATGAAAACATGCTAATTGCGGGGACGCTTTATATAATTGCGGGGTGTGCGTGCCCTCTTTCTTAATCCGACCCTAAGATTATTCATTTAACCGGTAAAATTGCTGGTTTACACGATTTAAGCATCAAGACATGGAGATTCATGTTTCATACCCGTTGAAATACCACCCAAATAAAAGAACCCAATTAATTAACCTAATCCTGAAACAGGTCCGGCGGCGTCTCGCTCTCCTTCCTGGACTGGTTGGCAACGGACCACATTGACCACCAATCAAAGCTCAGGCTGGGGTCCTAATATTCTTTTCATCCACATGACTTGACGTGACTTTATTTATACATATATGATCATACATACATTAATTACTTGACCCATCATCATCCCATTTGGATTAAATAGTCATAAGGGGGTTTCCATAAATGGGAGATCTCCGAAATAGATGCTTTATCATGGAAAAACTCCATTAAAATAGATGATTTGGGGGTACTGCTATTTCAGGAAACCCTCATCAAAATTCACGAAAAAAAACAGCTTCGCTCTGGTGCCTTCACAACAGTGGCCCGGCCAGTTGCCCTTGCTCATCAGTGATGGTGACGTCACGACGCGTTGCGGCCTTTTTCTTCACCCCCCCAAAAAAACGGCTAAAGCCGGGTTAGGTCCCATGTTTTTCTCCTCAACTGAAAAATATTAGTCAGTTGGAATCATTATTCCCAGTATATGGAAAAATAAAGATAATGTTCCAAACCACGAACCAGACCCCCAAACCCCAGCATTTTGATGCCACAAAAATCGAAAAATCTTTGCCGCAAAGACACCGAAAGGTAATCCGCCAGCGTCGTGGCTGTCGTCCGGCTGCCGTCCTTCTTGTCTGGCACCTTAGAGGAACTCATTAGTAACTGACTTACTGTAACAAGCAGCTTGGTGTGACGTATGCATTAGTTTAATCTAGGATAAATTTTATTTACTACCAGTAATGTTTAAGTATTCACTAGGAATCGATTTACTGTATGCGTAGACTCATTTGTTTACCAGTATACGTTTAATTTACAGTATGGTATTTTATACCTTACTGTCACATGTCTCTACTGTTTTTGAGAACTGTCCGAAAGTTTGAAAGGGGGATCCTTTGAGTTAACCCAAACCAGCAATATCTAGCAATCACGAAGTGGAGAAACAGCGACCGCCATACCATACATCCAGATAAACGACTATCTTTCCAGGATAGTATAGATTATGTTTTCCTCATAACTTCCCAGGTGTACAACTTTTCTATCCTTTTTGGTACCTCTTGCTGCCATCACCCTTCGCCCCGCCATGTTGAGCTCAGCACGGACTGATCGACGGAGCCTGCATTCTGGAGCTCGGAATTCAAGAGATGCCAAGGAGTACATGGCCAACATTGGATAACGCACAGAAATATATAGGAGTTTCCGAAAATGGAAGTACCCCCAAATCATCCGATCATCCATTTTAATCGGATTTCCAATAATTATAAACCATTCGACCATCCATTTTGGGATACCACCAATTGAGGAAACCCACATATAGAAAATGATAACGATAAAACAATAATGACACGAATGGTCAATTTTTTGATACTGATTGGAACAAGAATAATGAAACACATGTGACTAATCATTGTAGTAATGCATCCATTTGCAATATTAATTAGATTTTTATTATTGGTATAATGTATAGTATGGGCTCGAACTTTAGAACATTTTTTGGGGGTAGTGAGTATCCCCATGCACAGCAATGTGAAAAATAATCTTAGACTACTACCCTGCATTCTTATTATTTAGAGGCTTGGTGAATATTGTCATCTATCAAAATAAACTGGCATATTGAGTACCCATCCAAGATTGACCGGTTGACCTCTATCTAACGACTGGGTCTACCTACCAAAAATATCCAAAAGCTTTTGGATATGGTAAACCCAGTCTGCCCCACGGATCGCCTTCGCCATCAGATGAACTTGCATCCTGCGGCAACCCTTTCAACATCCAAAGCCTATATTCGTAGTTCGCTGTTTGCAACCCATCTCTCTCTCTCTCTCTCTCTCCCTCCATCCGCTCTATCTCCACTACAGCATCATTTTTCAACAAGATTTGGGTGCTTTGTTGTAGTTTATGAATGTTTATTCTCATGGTCTTATGCTTTTGATGTGTTCTATATATGTCCATGTGTCTACTTTGTTTATTCTAGATTGTTCTTCAAGTATCTGCAAAAGCTGTGTGCAATGGCAAGGTGCAAATTTAAGATCTGCATACGGTAAAGATACATGAATACATACATCAATGAATACATAAACTTAAATAGGTGTACATCAAATGTATTTGTAAAATACATCATATAACAATACCTAACACTATGTATTGCTAAATACTAAATATGGTAATGATATGGTAAGAATCGTGATAGTTAGCATATGCTGATATGGTCTTAATAATGGTCATAGTAATATATCACCCCAACTTTTCGTGGCCGCGTTTCCTCAGGACAGGTGGTGTAGAAGTGGCTGCAATCGCGGCTACTGCTGGACGGCCAAGGTTTCATCAGCTCCTGCAACGGTGACTTTCAGAAACGTCGCGGAGATTATACCCTCTGGTAAACTAACATAGCTATTGAAAATAGCCATCTATAGTTGATTTTCCTATTGAACATGGTGATTTTTCATAGTTATGCCATAAACCATCCCCCAAATGACCATTAATAGGTGGTATAAACCGTTCCCAACCATTCCCAAATGGGTGGTTTATGACATTGTTTTACCAACCTTATGTCTAAAAACAAGGAGGCTGAAAACACTCAGAATTGGGCTTTCATGGGGAATATGACGGAACATGATCACCAATGGATTTGGGATACCCTGTTTTCAAACCCATCTATATTAAGCTCGAATATGCACAATATGTATATATATATATATTAAAAGATATGGGTATATATGGACAGTTGTTAAACATTGCACTCAGTTTAGCAATTGCTGCAATTTACCGATTTTTTGTACGGGACTTGTCTCTTCTGCATCTTTTGGGGATGCAGTGTGCCAATGCTGGAAGTTGGATGCTTGGTGGTATGAAAAAAACACCTGAAACCTGAAGTCGGCCAAAGCAAAAACATGTCAACCAATCAAATCGAACACAGAAAAAGGTACGCTGCAAACCCTAGGTTTGCCCGCGGCGAATCCCGCATATCCTTTGACATGCTCAAATCCCTTCGTAGGGTTTAAGTTGTTTACTTTCCAAAACAACAAACACTACTAAAACCCTAAATCCCTAAAAACCTAAACCATAAATCAAAACCCTAAATCCTGAAAAACTTAAAGTCAAAATCACCGCATATAGCCAGTGTTTTCATTCATCCTCTGGTGATAAGTATGTCATATTATTTGGATGTGTTGTTTGAGTGTGGGCGAACCCGGGGTTTGGAGGGAAAAGGTAAAGCTGGTGGATACACATGCTTTCCAACACTTGGAACATTTGGAACATAGACTCACTGACTCCTGCCCAATGTTGCTCCCATTTTTCCCGGTGACCCGGTGACCGGTTTGAGCCGACTTGGCCGGGAAATGACCTGACCTGATGACCTCTACAAAGGATGCCCCTAAATTACCATACACGAAAAAAACGAGCATAAATGGAAAAATCATCAATTTTATGGTGGTTTATCTTTGCTTTACTAGCATTATGGAGAATCACGATATATCTTTGGGGATTGCTATGGTGTGAACTCTGGATTGCACTCTGAACACATGAAACGCAACAAAGATCAATCTTTTGAAAGGAGAAACAGATCCTGTTCTTGGGGTTCCATGATTTCGTATTAGTTTTCAGGATGGCAAACTGACCCCAAAGGATCCCATATGGCTAGGATGCAGTTCATGTACAACTTCAACAATCACATGGATATCCTCAGGGAACATGCAGCCATGGCTTTGCGGCCCCCCTGGGGTTGACACTCCAGCCGCTCTTTTCTAGTCATGCAAATGGTCGGGAACGCATGCCGAAAGCAAGCGAATGGACGATGAAGAGGGAGTTGGACCCGGCTTCTCAGTTCAATCTTGCTCGTTTACCAGTGTCCTAAGCAAGGAAAGCAAATGCATCTAGGTAATTAGATGGACATGGGTCAGAATGAGGGTGATAAAGGAACCATGGCAAAATGGTCATTATGGCTTCAATGATTCACCCACATCCAAAGTTGAATGCTCATCTTCATTCATTTTCACCATTATATACCCTCTGGTAAACAAACATAACTATGGAAAATCACCATTTTTGATGGGATTCCACCATAAATGGCTATGTTCAATAGCTATGTTAGTTTACCAGAGGGTAATATAACGTTAATCTGACCATCCCTAAAACATCTCCATGGACCCTGCCAAGTCGCTCTCGCAGAGCTCAAGAGCCTGAGACTGATCGCCGTTCGCAGGGAACGCGTCCCAGTTGGTAGTTAATAACCCATCTACAACCCATACACAACCGTGATATAAATACAGTAAGTGGGATGACATCCAAGCAAGGAATAACCGTTTCATACTGGTTCTATCCTTTTTGTTGAGGCATTCATCAATAGTTCCATGGCGTCGGCGTGGATCGTTGAAATATGTTGAACTCATGAGTCAAATCAACTCAAAAGCTGCAGCTAGTGGGATATCCGTGTCCATTGTTGGAGTATCTCCAAAAATGTCACAAGCCATGTGAGATTCGCAGGCCGAATCCAAAATGGCCCACCAGCAACTCAGCCGCCAACCTTTTCTCAAAGATGCTCCGCAAGCGCTCTTTCTCTGGATGAAAGGCCTAGGTGGCAACTCACTGGGGTAATGCTCCGATTTTTTGAAGATGAAAACCAAAAAACCTGGACACTTGAAATATGTTCAACGACAGGAACACTGCCAAGGAGTAAGTTTTGCGAGACGTGATAGTGGAAGCCATCCGACATTCGCTTGGCCATCCCATCACCCGTCATGGCCATATGGTGTGTCTGACCATATGGCATTCCAAAATCCAAGAGTTTATCATCATTCTGCCTATCAACATCAACACGTAGCCCTAATTCATAGGTAAAGGTCACATGTTTTTGAGCAAACCCAAATCAAGTTTTTGCCCGAGCTGGGTTTATGATATTGGGTGCATGTTCAACCCCAAACCTCATACATCTCTAATGTAATGTCTATTTCCATCTATCCCCTCCGTCTCTCCCAAGAGTTCAAGAAACGCATTTATGTGTATTCATCTTACCTACAGTACTTAATTCCTTCCCACCAAACAAAAACTCTTCCGAAACATGGGTTCATACTGAAATCTTATGTGTACCATTTGTCTTCATATCCGTACTGAAAGAAACAAGCGTTGGTACTTCAAACAAATGCATAAAATATCCCCATCGTATCTCGCAAAAGAATATTCATGATACCCAAAAATATAGGAACATGTATGCTATACTGCGGATGGTTGCAATATCCTGCACCAGTCGGTAGATGGTAAACTTTTTCCGTTACAATCCCATGAAATACCTCGCAGTGTTCATAGTTATCAACAATTATCAACAGCTACCAACTGGTGATTTAACATATAGCTATTGAAAATGGCCATGTTAAGCCAGCTTATAGTTGATTTACATATTAGACATGGTGATTTAACATAGGTTTTTTGTATTTTACCAGAGGCTACCAACTGGTGATTTCTGAACCATCCACCCTTTTAGGACAACCCCATAACGTCGGCGTGCCGTCGCGCCGAGCGTCTGATTGAATGGCTTGGCGCTGGATGTCGACGATGTCGTCGCGCGACAAGTCAAAGGCCTCCGAGGCTCGGAAGACTCGGACCAAATCATAAAAACCCTCCAATTGGGGATATACATAATACAGCTAGTGATTAATCTTAATGATGATATATATATATATATATTTATTTGCTTATTTAAAAAAAATACACAGTATATATATATAATGTTGAAACATATATTATATATAGAATCTATTATATGACACACATATCTATATATATAGATATATATGTAATTATGTATATATATAAATAATCAATGTATATCATATATTTACTGGAATTATAACCAATCACTGATCGACCCATTCAACATAGTTTATAAACAGCTAGTGATTAATCTTAATGATGATATATATATATATATTTATTTGCTTATTTGAAAAAATTACACAGTATATATATAATGTTGAAACATATATTATATATATAATCTATTATATGACACACCTATCTATATATATAGATATATATGTAATTATGTATATATAAATAATCAATGTATATCATATATTTACTGGAATTATAACCAATCACTGATCGACCCATTCAACATAGTTTATAAACAGCTAGTGATTAATCTTAATGATGATGAATGGGCCTGACATATAATGCGATTAATATTAAAAACTACATATTAATGGGTAAATATGGTAAATAATTGGGATCATAATTGGGACATACATATATCCGGTGTCATCAAACATGGCCAGCTAGGAAAATCAACCATAAGTGGGAGATTTTCGAGCCTGCAATGTTTGATCACCGGGGTGTAATTTTCAGTGGGTTGATAGCAGGAAAATCTACAGGAAACCATGGAATTGCAAGCTAAATATAGATATGTATAGGTATGTCCTGCAAGAGTCCCCTTCCCCTACCCCTACGGTAATTTAAAAGTGTGCCTTGGGAAATGGATTAGTTATATAATCGATGATTTACAGCAATTAAAAAATATGAGTGTCCATGGCTGTGCTAAACTACCAGAAGCTATCCTGCAAAGAAAATTGAATCTTTTGCTGATATATAGGTAGATATCCATAGATATCCCCCACTCACATCACAAAACTCCCAAACTCGTACCAAGCATAAGCAAGCCATCCAATTCAAGGAAGCAATCTTCAAACAAAAACATGCATCTAGCAGGAAAATCATGGATTCATCATCAAAGGGAATCCTAGGATGGGCACGCGGTCGGGGCTTTAAAAGTTAACAATGATAAACCAACAAATGGTCAAATACACCTGACTCCAAATCCCGAAGTGCTGCACCAATTCTCCGGTGTAACATCCACTTCAACTGGCTCTGGAAACACCGTGAATCATGTGTTTTGTACCACGAAAATGCCAGGAATATGAATACTTCAAAGCAAAATGCAACATTTTCGTCACAATTTTGCATCATTTTGCCATGTTTAAAAACACCCTTTTTCCGGGTCCAAAAAAGCTGCACCCCACTGCACCTGAGCAAGGTCATGTACCTCTGAGGACAAGTCACACGAGAAGAGGCCTGGCAAAAAATGGCCCCTTGGAGCATTCGAGGTACCTGATAAGTTCAGGTTAAGTTTCAGTAGATAGGTTTAGATATCTTAGGTTTTATTACTGTAAGTAGATGGATCTATGAGATGGAACCTGGAAACTCCAAGTTTGATGGTTTAATTCTCGTTGATTATCATTATCTGCTTTTTGATGGACATATATATGGGGGGGATTGGGGGGTATGATATGGTAAAACACTATGTATACTCCATTTTCAGACACAGCCATATTTGATAGTATATGTGCTGACAGCTTCATCGATATGTACCTATGTATATGTAATTATACATATATATATATATCTATATCTCTCTCTCTCTCTATATATATATATCATGTGATTGAACAATGTTGAACATATATCTATAGATAAGGCAGTTTGCGATGATGCTGCTGCTGATGATGAACATCTACATGATTCCCATTAAGGAGAACATAGACGCATGGCATCACCGTGAAACTCGGGCTGGGTACCGGACCGACATCATCGGTATTGATACCTCAGGGTGCCAGGGCGTATCTGCGGACCCGACATCAAATTGCTATGGAAACTCCGGCTTGAAACATTACAAATAAGAATCCCAGATGCCCCAGGGTGCTGGAATATTTACCTACAAAACTGGGTGATTTTCAGGGCAAATGTTGGTAAATATTCCAGCACCATGGAGCATATGGGAATAACTTGTGAAAAAATCAAACAATATACACTACCAAAATACATCCAAGACAAATGTATGTCGAAACATATCCCTCCCTTCCAGGCCGGACAAGTGAGACACCGCTTCCAGCCATTTTAAAATGGCTACATCGTTTCGGCCTATGATTTTGCCTCATGACCGAACGGAAACCGGCCGCCAAGGCACTCAGAAGGACCTTGTCCGATTTTTTCCACCAATCCAGGAAATGATGATCCTGCAAACCTGCAGCACCACTATCCACCAGTCAGCATGGAGGCTTTGCTGTTGGGACGTAGTGATAACCTTTGAGGGGTAATGCTGACCCTGACTATGTGTGTGTGAGCAAATTGGTTCTGAGATCTTGTAAAGTGATGGGTGAAATGTTGCCGCATTTTTGAAATCATGTTCAACATGAAATTGTCAAGGACATACTCGGCACTTTGTCAACCCAACGTCCAAGCTGCTCTGGATCTCTTTGGTGACCATGTTTGAAGTGGGGCATATCTCCTGGGGCTGTTGGATACCCCATGGCCTCATGGTAGCATTGAACATATGACATGGTCAAACATTTCATATCCTCACACTGCTCGTGAGATCTCAAGCCCCCTGGGTGCATCCTCCAATCCTGGTCACAACACGGCCCTGAAATTTGAAGGTTGAAACAAAACGCAAAAGGCCAAGGGCCATGAAACCAAGTGGAAATTCATCTTAAAAAACTCATCTTCGTTATCATAATTCTCCCCAGCGCTTACTGGAACCGCTCTTCGGGGCCCAGGAGTCTCTCTTCCGGATCCCACGAAACCACCAGGTCAAGGTGCAACACCAACTCCCTCATCTTCCTTGGATCAAGGTGGACATGCAAGGCTTGTGTCACCCTGGCCACGCCCGTTCAGGCCACCAGGTATCCAAGACCCTGGTTGAATCCAAGAGTCATAGATTCCATCCAGCACCCGTTGCCGTTGGTGATCGGGAAGGTAAGTCACATGGCCCAAACGCCTCCGAGGATTGCGCAGGATGTGGCAGCGCAACGCTGACTGTTGGAAAATCATAGGTACTTTCTGCCAAGAACATCCAACAACACCTTGAATTGCATGGAACATGGCACCTGAAAAACCCAACCACAAAGTGGGTTTGTCTGAAAGTATGGCACCCAAAGATCGAATGGGCATATCAAAGTTTTCCCTACTAAAATAGCCAGTTGGGTGTATCCCATTTTCAGAGAACACCAGGTTTCATTCCCATCATCACTTTGTGGTAGTATTTGTGCAAGGTAGGGCCATCCAGTTAACTATAAGTTGGTTTATAAATTCCACTAACTATAGTTACATCCTCCATGAATCCTACTTATATAATTAGTCAAATTATAAGGCAATTTAGGTCGGTGTCCAAGGGGCCCTTGTAGGATCCTTTCGGCCTTTCAGCCAAAAAAAACACACGTGGCGACGGATGTCACAACTTAAAGGGCGCCTGACGTTGAGCTCCCGCATACCTGAGGTCTCAGAGGCTCGGGTGATAATCACAAAGAATGACCGGAATCATGATGATCATGATATCATGATTCCATTTTGTTGCAGTATTGTTGCTGATGATCATGATTCCATTTTTTTAGTTGCAGTGGTTCTTCAAGTTCCCAACCCGAAAGTTTTGTTCTTCAAACTGGGATGATTCCGGCTAATAGAGCGATATAGAACATGATCAGTCAGACATGGTATTACCATTGCGGTTGCACTTGCAACGCTACTGGTAGTTTTGGACCTTTCAGGACTCCCCACAGGGGACCCCGGTGAAAACTGGGCTGAGCCACTGTCGATGATCAACTTGCTCTCCTCCTGAGGTGAAAGTAGTCGGTAGTCCCCCAAAATATAGTAGTAATAGCAATAGTAATAGTATATTCAGTAGTTACCATTATTTTGGTAAGATTTTATGTACGAATCTATTTGTTTGTGACTTTCTACATACAGTATCGAAGTGAAAAAACTGGCCGTTGGACGTGTCGGACGCAGAATTTTCTGTCAGAAGATGTATCAGTCAACATCACTTGAAAGTCTACCCGAGGTTGAGCTAAAACTCCTGGGCAATGGGGAGCTTCCCAAAGGATTCTGATGAGCCTCCGGGAAAACAAACGGGAGCTTGTTACCTCATGCTGGAGGTTACATCCTCAACTCGGACAAGTCAATGCGTTTCTGCTGCACCTGGGTTCTGCCAAATGTCAGAAATCAAAAGGGGGCCTCCGAGTTCCTCAAAAAAACCAGCCAGGTGCCAGCCGTTTGGTCCAGTTATGTTCTGTCAACATTGCCGCATTGGCCAAGTTCCAAGTGGACCAGTGAATTCCACACATCTGCCCTTAATGGACTGGTAGCCCCCCAATCCAGGATCAATCAGCGATGTCGGGCCGGGAGTCGTCATCGAGAATCTCTGCTGTGTGGAAGGTGATGGGTAGCTTCTGGAAATGCTCCTTTCGATCCTGGCCATGATTCAAGTGATTCGTTGGGAAAATCTTCACCGGAAACATCCGGAAACCCTGGCACACTTACCATCAATAATAGGGATTTCCGGTTCAGATTTTCCCAACAAGACTAATCCACTGAATGATTTGTCTCGAGTTGCATCTGTTGTTTTTCCAAGAGTGGACTGTGCTTGGGTGGGTCTGTCTTTTGATTCAACAAATGAGCCTTGAGGACACTTTTCCAAAATCGGTTTCAACCCTTGAGAGTCTTCAACACATAGCGTTCAAGTTTCAAGTGATCACCTGTCTCGCTGCATTTTGGTGGTTTACCCTCTGGCAATTGAACATAGCTATGGAATGCTATGCAAAATGAATGAAAATGGCGACTTGAATTCGGAGATTTACCCATGAAACCAAGTGATTTTCAATAGCTCTGTTTCATTACCAGGAGGTAAATCCATCTATCACCCCATCCTATCCCATAAAATATCACTATTCACTTCCATTAAGTCAGCATGTTGTTGGTATCTCCCCAAATTTCCGCCAAAAATGGATGGCTCACCACCATCTCTCCACGACTTTCGCGCAACCTTCAGGGCCGGCAGCAGGTAGGGCGTCACGGTGGGCTGATGCGGATCGCCGCAAATGTCGATGCCGACCACCAGATCGGGATGCTCCTGACCGGAAGTCACGGAGGTCGGAGGAGATTCTCCAAAGAGGGTCATAAAGAACGACCCAGTTGAATAATGGGATACCATGGGATGCCATGGGATACCAATATGTTTGAATTTTGAGGGGAATATACTATGATACAATAGGATACCAACTATGTTTGATATGAGTTTGCTGGAAAATGTGCTGAACACCTTCCAATGTCATGGCAATTTTTGGGGATCCTGCCAGTTTCAGATAGACTAATGTGGTCTTCCACGACCTCTGTATGTAATCCTTTTCCAGCTGAAACTTACCTTTGAAACTTGGCTCTGAAATGTAGGCTAGGCCAGCCAGAGTCAAAATGACAGTAACATGGATTCAGATTGGAAGTGCAATGGATATGGATGCATCATCATATGTAACACCATGTTACACCAATAATCTAATAACTTCACATCACTAATATATATATATATATCTACAATATAATATAATATAATATAATATAATATACATATCTGGTTGATTATGCAAACGCCTACGTTTGGAACCTTAAAATGCACATCCAAATACTAAGTATACTGTCTGTGCATTTGGACACATGCCGCTATGCTCATCCTTCTGCAGCATCAACACGTCGTCGATCTGCGCCTCGGATGCAGCAACCAAGCAGATATAAGAGTAATCTACCACCACCGTGGCAAGAATAATTTCGCTTGGTATAACTTGGATATCTCTTTTGGGGTTACTATAGTAAGGTTAGATCTTTGAGAAGGGGCTTTGAACAACACACATCATTTGCTGTCTTCAGTGTTGATTGCTGCTGGATGGGGTGTTGCCAATTCGTCATAGCCAAGTGGACGCATCCAGAACGAAAAAGCAAGCCCATCTGCCGTCTGCCTCTCAAACACAAACAAAATGCCTATTTGCCACACATATCCACACATCAGAAGGATTAGCTCACCCATGTTGGTGGCACCAACTGCAGCTGCACAACCCAGAGTCATGAATATGATTTGGTACTACACGGTATTTGTATGGTGTGTGTGTGTGACGGTGCTATTGTATTTAATGGCATGTGCAGTGATCTCTCTCTCTCTCTTTCTACATCATCTGTTAATACATACGCATACAGTACACACACATATTTATATAATTATATATACACATGTGATCATATATGTATCTATGCTCATCTTTGTCTGTTGGATGCGGGTATGTAGGTGTGCAGCTGGAAATGCTGGGAGGTAAAGGCATCCAGGTGACCAAAGCTGTTTCTTTGCAGCTGATCTTTCCCCGATCGACACTCAACAGCAGTTTCACCTGGCTTGTCAGCTTGTGCTGCACGGAACAGCTGTCAACTTTTGCAAATCGGAAGTGAGAGGGGTCTTTGGTCTCTTCAACCTTCAGAAAATCTCAGAAAGCTAGCCATCAAAAAACACTTCACCAATCTGAACTGATAGGTAAGGTGGTGTGCTTGCCCCTAAGCCACTAAACGTCATTCATGATAGCGTGGCGAGGCTCCAGCTGATACCTTCACACTGGCAGGTCCTGCCTCCATGACAAAACCATATCTTTCCAGCGCCTGCGGTAGGCTTGGTCAACGACTGAACCAATGGGAAAAAGCCGGGCCGTACATATCTAATCTATCCAGGTCTATCCATCTACCTTTCTATCTACCTACCCCACTAAATCTCAATACACATACGCATGTATATATATAGATATTTATATTCATCTGCATGTGCGAATCATGAGCTGAACTCCGCAATGATAGTACATAACTATCATTCTATCTATGTTGAAATCCATGAAGCGAATGTTGCTGGTGCAACCCATGGAATCCAGTCCGGCAAGGTAGGGCCCTTGCAAAGCTAAGTTGGTGTGCACATACCTTGGTTAACGTTTGGGTTTATGGAGGTTACAGTGAAACTAGTTTATGGAAGTTTATCCTAGTTTTATGTTGGTTGGTTATTGTTGTGAATGGAGTTAAACTAACCGACCAACATAGCATCTTGATGGCAATCGATCTTTATCTCTTGGCGATCACCCTCGCAAAACGAACCTATACGATGGGATACAGATTTTGTTGGCCAATCATGAACGTTCGCACGCGCACACATGCATATATACATACAAACAATTTTGTTTCATGTGCATTATGCTTTGTGGGTACGTATATGTATAATATATGTATAATATGTATACATACAATTACATTCATAGAGTATATGCATGTGTCTGTGTGTGTCCATTTATGCAATCATATAGTTATATCATGTTATATCATGTTATATCTATGTGCACCGCTGATTCATCCAAAGGTCTCTGCGCGATCTTCCAAGCCGCGACCCCCCACCTTGGCGTGAAACTCATCGATTGCTGCGCGCACCGTTTCGAGGTACTGCAGCTTGCTGGTCGTATGCCTTAGCCATGGTGTCGTGCAAGGGGGGCCCCCAAACGATAGCTAAGTTGACGCACAGAACTTGGTTAACTATTCACGCGTTTGGGCTTAAGGAGGATGTCTAGCTATAGTGAATGTGGCAGTATAAACCAACTTATAACTGCGGGGCTCCGCCTTGTGGTGTCCTGAACAGCTTTGATTCGCTTCTTTATGCTTCGCTGATCAGCTTTGATCGTGTTAGACCCTGCTGGGCAAATACATTTCTCTCTGCGCTCCAAAGAGGAAATCCGACACTGCTGGATGCATGATGTGGTTGGTTCTCTTTTGGATCCCAGCAGGTTTCCAACTGCCTATAAAGGTTGAGATACAGATTGATTGTAGTTGATGGGAACGGGAAAAATCTGAAAAACACACGCTGCTTCCATTTTTGTGCATATATATATATATTGCTTACAGTACTTCCTAAGCACCCGTCAGTCTGGCCAGTGATTTTGTGCCAAAGGACTCCATGCCATTTGTCACCTGACATGTCAGCAAAGTTCCAGGGCCAAATCCTACTCAGGTGGGTGAATTTTTGGTCATGTCTTCGAGGTATTTTGTGATGTTGCAGCTCACAAAAAGTGACCTGGATAGTTTTGTGCCATTTTGCCACCCCTTTGGACAAATATGACAAATCAATGCGTTGTTCGAGCCACCACACCGGCCTCCCGGCAAAGAAGAAACAACGGCAACAAGCAAAAAGTCTGCCGCCATGTGGATGACTTTGCACCAACATAGTCCAATCTGTTCCCAACAAAAAAACATCGCAGCGTGGAAGGAGAAAACTCCCCAAACAACGGCTGATCCCTTCGCTAGCAGCGCACCTTGAACTGCTTCGGTGAGGTTCGGAGCTCCAGATAGATGCAATGTTCCGCCTGGTGAAAGGGCATGGGTCAAGGGGCGTCAAAGGGGAGCCCAATGAAACATGTTTGTCCCTCCAGCTGGAAACGGACAAATCCCATGCTTGTTCAAAGGCACTGCGCCGTTTACATCCATTTACACATGTTGGATTTTCTCTTTGTGAGGTTGGACGCTGTCATGGTTCAGTGGTCATCATCACAGTCCGACGGAGCTGAAACTACCATCTACCAATCGGCAGGTCTCACGCCCATTGGTTGCATACATTCCATGTCAAGAGCCGGCTGTAAACGCTTCCAGCCAGGGATATCTACATACCTAGTCCACACAGTCATAGGCCTCTTCCACTTTGATTCAGATGTCAGTCAAGTTCTGACTACCCACAACTACAGCCAAGTGGGACTTGACCAGGGATTATAACAGATCTCAAACTCCATTTGCAACAAATGACAACCTTCATTCACAAAATGTGAACATAGATTTTTAGATTTAGGTTACCGAAAAAATGAGGGTACCCCAAATCATCCAGTCATCATCCAGTCACTATACCATGACATAGTATTGAAACAACCATGGTGACATGGGGATCCTGTCTTCAGAACCCCCTAAATTCTTCCCTCCAGGTGACTGCAAAGGTGTCCAGGACGTGCAAAGTGCACTCCTTGGCGGAGCTGGTGGCTGCCAAAGAAATCTTCGCCTTCTAGGATCATCACTCCAATGTTTTTATTAGGGGTGGTCCACTGTGTTAGGGAAAAGGGTTTATCATAGTAATGTAATGTCTAAGAATTTCTGTGCCTTTATCAACATAAAGAATGTCTGAAACCAGTGTCTAGGCGAAGGCAGGCGAAAATAAGCGCATTAAGCGCAAAGCAAAAATCATGGGCACAGGCAATGTTGAAATCCTAATGGACAAACCAAGATCGATCTGTCATCCAAATTTGGGCTTGTCTCTCGCACACCACCAAAAAATCAACTCCAAATTTATCCTGGTTGGTGGTTGAGCCACCCCTCTGAAAAATATGAAAGTCAGTTGGGAAGGATTATTCCCATATATTATGGAACAGTAAATTTCATGTTCCAAACCACCAACCAGTATAGATATTCTATAGATATTCTATAGATCTTTGGTGCTATACCCAAAAAAACAAATCAACTACAAATTTATCGGTTTTCTCATGGTTTATCATGGTTTATCATCATTGCCCCTGGTACCACGGCGCCTTTTTGGGGCATCCTCCAGCCTGTCGGTAAATCCCCAGTTTCCTTCAAGGTCTCGAGGTCGACCACGACACTCGCCACCTGGGACTTGGGAACCGACTTCGTCTACAAGGATTGCCGAAAAGATAGAAGACTTTTGTCCAGGATGGGGATGATGTTTTCACCATCATTTCTGGGTTTCCAACTTTTCTATCTCTTGGGGATTGCAATTTGTGAGATGTTTGTCTAAAGATAAAAGTGTAGTATGTGTATATATATATATATGTAGACTCCAGAAACAATCAAAAGAACTAGATTGGCAGAAACTATTCAAACATTGGCTCATTTGAGGACACATGTGTTTTTTTTTGGCACCCTCAACTTGCACTGTAACTTCTTGATCTTCTTGGCAAATTGGGTCACCATCATAATCTGGAGAAATGGAGGTGAGGAAATGCGGTTCAACTCCCCTGGGAGAAAATACCAAAGGTCATCATCCCATGTTTGGCAATGTAAATCAGGCATTCTTTGAGACACACTGATTGAAACCACCAGAAGAAAACGGAACGATATTTTGGGGTGCCCTTTATTCTTCCAGCGGATTTGTCCGGCAAGGAATTCTTGGAACACCGGGCCCACCGGATCCAAAACAGCTGAGAGAGGCCTTCGCGAAGTATCCAAAGCACTTCTGCAAGGCGTTGGACAAATCCTTGGCGAAGAGGCTGCACTGCAATCATCAAACGACTTGGAATATATGGACTTGGAAAGATAAGGGTTGGTCCAAACATGTGGACACCCCAAAATGGCAAGCTTTCAGGAGAAAATGATCATGAAGCATGATAAGCCGTGAGATTCTAGCGTCTCAAAATGGGGGGGGGACCGCAACAATGAGCACCTTTTTGGGGCTTCAGCCTTAACCAATCCATTTTGTGGGATGTCTCAGGAGCCTGGTTGAGAATGTTGAGGATATAAATCTCGCACAATTTTAAGCACCCAAACATGATTGCTAAGTTCTGCGTCAAATTCTAGATTTGCTTCAGTGGTTCTCCAAGTTCTCCAACAAAAAAACACATATTTATAGATTCCCCATTTCTGGTGGCCCCCCTTCGCGAAAAGCCAAAGCCAAATCACCTTCAACAGATCCGGGATTTTCAATATATCCCATTTTTAAATCTCCATTTATCAAAAACGGGATATATCCATCATATAGATCCATTTATAGATCCATTTATCCCATTTTTATATCCCATTTTTTTCAATATATCCATCATAGATTTTCCCATCTCTTCCCAAGAACTTCCCAAAAAACCTCCAAAAGCTCCGCATCTCCGCACCGCTGAGGGTCGTTTTGGAAGTTGAAGGGCTGGAAGCTTCCACCTTGACCCCTGCGCTCCAGGAGTTCCATCCTCGAAACGAAGACTCTGTTCCACTGCAATGATATAACATGTATATATATATATATTAATAGTATATATATTATATGTATAGTATATAGTGTATGTATATATATATATATATTATATGTGTGTGTGTGCGCGTTTTGATTTACAATATATATACATATAGAGTATATTTACAGTATGTATATATATATACTGTAAAGAGTTAATACGTATAGAATATGTAGGGCAGTATATCCATATTACATCGTTACAATTCGTTACATATACAATACACGCACTATACTGTCTATACGCATTGTATACTGTATACTATATTATCATACTATGTGTTGATATGTTTGTATCTCTGTACATTGAATTGGCAGCTCGGTCGATGATCCTAGTAAGATGTATTTTGAACTCGATTTACAACTGCTAAGGGCAAATCACCATAGCCATCCACAGCCCATATCCAAACTAAATCCCAGCTATTAACCACTAACTTCAGGAATCCTCCAGAATCATTCCAATACGACTTCCAAGACCTTACAACCACCGACGTCCAACCAAGAGGAACAAGGCGCAACTTCTTCTGCGTGATGGAGCCGCTCAAATGCGCATGAAGCTCCACTTTTGGCAACACTTTGGCCTCATCCAACCTGGTCGCCAGTTGGTGCAACAGCATGCAAAAGCAACCCCTTGATATCTGCATTCCAATATCATCAAGAAACCTGGGACGTTCCTACTAGTCTAGATTTGATGGTTTTCAGGTCCTTCATGTGCTAAAATCAAAGAAAACTACCTAAACTACCTAAACGATAAACAACTATCATCCACTTGTCATCAACTACCATCAACCACCCATGATACCATAGGCGTTGTGTTCTGACCTTGCCGAGAGGCGTCAAGGTACCACCGCATTGCTCGGTCGGCGACATGACTCCGAAAGGGGGCAAGCTTTGGGAGATTTGCGAAGGTTTGGTGGCCTGACCTGCTGTGAGATGGGATTTCTTGCGGTCTGTAGAAATTTGACATGCGAGTCACGTGCTGAGGGCGAACTACCTTGAAGATCACAAAGGAACTGTCCTTTGCATGTGGAAAACACAGGTGACAGCCGAAGCATTTAAATGTATATATATATGTATACAATTATAAATAAATATATATAATATATTATATATATACAGCCATAGCCAATTTGTTGGTCTGACTTCAGGTTCTTGAATTCACACCCCCCAGTCATCCAAATCATCCATGTATCAGATATACTAACCCATAGAGTGCCCTGCTTCACTGGATTGGTTCATCGTTCATCCAATGGAGCTATGTTTTTTTCAACATGCAAGTCTTTACTATACCTATGTTACTTGTTATGTTACTAATGTCAACCAAATTTTGTGCCGTAATTTGTTTAGTAGTTATCATGATACGCATAGAACATATACACTTGTATTTACAGTATAGGTGTGGTATATACGTTGCAGGGCCAATTGGAGACCAATCCCCCCGCAATTTACTCATAAGACACAGCTGCAAAAGGCACTTTTCCGATCGCCGCCCGAATCTGAACAGCTACAGCTTTCGCCGACCCAAACGCTGGAACCACTCACTCGTTTTACAATTCCCACAGTATAAGTAAACATCTGTATATACCTAGATGGGGTAAGTGTATCTACATACAGTATCTATAATTATATATCTTTACAATTCTTTATATAAATATGTATATAGGATGCATTGTCGACATGTACATTGTACATGCTGAAATCCAAGTATTTGCTGATGGGTCCTGATCCAAATCCCAGCGCCCTATTCAGCATGAAACCTCGAAACTGGCCAGGACTTTACTAATGATGATCACACACACATCATGTTTATCAGTATTTTGGTGGTGCCATGTGACATTTCAGTGCTTCTCCTCTCAGCTGTGTGTCACAGCGGGGTGCCACTGCCATAATTGTCATATAAACTCTCTGCAATCGAACGGCACCAAATCACTGGGAAAACTCAGTTGGATTTCTTGCAAGATCTGGGACGGGGGATGAGGGGTATGAACTGTGGGGGTGCAAAATTTCTTCGAAACATTTAAAATCTCTAGAGTTGAAATGTATATTGAACATGTATGCTTCTATACGTTGCTAATGAATTGTTTGCACAAGCTTTTTGGACACCCCAACAGTTGCTGCTCCATTCACTTTGATTTCCATATTTCCACAGTTTGTTCAATGACTCGTGACTTCAATCGCCCCGATCATTCCATCCCATTGTGCTGGCTCGATAATAGCTATGTATCCCTCTTTTGGGTTGTAAAGGTCCCCAATATACACTTACCAAACAGCATTAAAAAACTTTCTAGTAAGAAAACATCACATGTAGATTTCCCTGACATATGGCTCTGTATCCCAAGATATCCTCAGCATATTCACTATAACAATCTCCTGATATCATCTGTTTTGCGCCCTGTTTTGTAAATCAACTATTTCCGTACACATCAGGAAATATTAAACAAAAGGGATAATCATCAAAGCAGCCACCGATTTTTTTAAGTTAATTAGTTCGACCCAATCAGGGGTTCTCTTTTCATGGATTGAGATATTCCCCAAATAAATCATTGGTGAATATAATCCCCGAACTAATCATCAACCAATCATCATTTGTCAAGTCTACGTCCCCATCCGTTGAAAGTCTAGATCCTAAGCCTTAAGCATGATTCAATATGGTTAGAATGGTTAGATTTGCATGAAATAGCATCAAATCATCAAGCAACCATCATTTATCAACTGTATCCACATATTTTTGACGAATTACCCTCTGGTTATTTAACATAGCCATGGAAAATCACCATTTTTAATAGGCAAACCATCTATAAATGGGCCATGGATTCCATGGCTATGTTAGTCATAACCAGAGGGTAAAATCCTCAAAAACCAGCCTCGAATCACCACCAATCAGCCGTTCGATGTCAGAGGACGGGGATCTCCGAAGGCCGCACGGAGCTCCCAGACGCCGACAGGTGGAAACCGCAGCAGGACATCTGTCGAAATGGAGGTTTTTTTAAGGACACCCCAAGAGATGGAAAACGTTATTCATCAAAATTATATCATGTCCGATTTCAGGATTTTACAGAATTTTACTCTGTCCATCTTTTTGGATAGAGAAGTTGGCAACAGATTAACTGGGGGGGCCTTCCTGTATCGTTATAAAATGCATATCCGGGAGCTTGAACGGGGATATCGATACAACATATCATCCCGTCGAGGGATATACCCAACAATAAACGCAAAAAATGGGATGGTTTATCATTTACATATCATTGGATTGGTTTCAGGGAAAATCTACAGGAAACCATGGTTTTTACCAAAACAAATTGGGGGTTCCTGTAAAAATTCCCTTAAAACCCGCCCAATGAACATACTGTACTTCACATGATTTAACCATCGTTTACTGTCGGGTTTACCTCGCCGGTCACGTGTTCCACTGAGACAAGCAGCAACATGTGGATATTCTGGAGCTACACTCTGACTATGATCCATGTTTATAGGTCACCATATTATGTCTGGTTGGTGGTTTCAACCAACCCCTCTGAAAAATGATGGAGTTCGTCAGTTGGGCTTACTATTCCCAATATATGGAAAGTCATAAAATTCCATGGTTCCAAACCACCAACCAAATGTCATATTATAGACCCTTCCCACAGGCATTGGCCAGTTCAAACGGCTTTTTACCAATGGGACGTCCTCTGTGGTTTCAACCCGCCAAAGACCATCCGCTGCTGATATGTGCCGCGACATCTTGCAGCATTGATATGAATGCTACCACCTTATGTGCCGCTTCAATGCGAAGCCATACTGTTGATAGGCAAGTCGGACAATTTTGCCGAATTCGTAGCCTCTGATTCAACAGAACCATGGGAAAGTCATCACTTTAGTCGTCCTTTGCCATGGACATCATGTCCATGTCAGGCTTATCTACTATGAACATATCACCCCAGCCCTGCCATGCCATGTTGCTGCCTTTAATAGAGCCCTCAAGCTTCCCAAGTCACACATGGCAGTCTTGGATAGTGAAGCTCGTCAAACATATGGACAATCAAGGAGCGTTCTCTATGTGTCTAAGACATTCTAAGACCCCTGATTGACAATTGGCCATTCATTCGATCTGCGGGATCTGCTTGATTTCATTTTTTTTTGGTTCATCCACAGAATGGCAACCTCCAGAAACATTAGATGAATTGGGTGCATCTGCTGCGCAGGAGATGCTGCCACAGCACTGCTGAATTTGGCGTGGCTGCCAGAGTTTGCCTGCCGTCTTCCCCAGTGTTGAACTGAGAACTATTGGCTTCTGGGTTCCCAAGTATCATGTGGTAAACCCATATGAACCGGATATATATATATTATATAATGAACATCAGGTTTGGGATGGTTTCTATACCACCTATTTCTATACCACCGTAAATCATGGCTAAACACCTGTTATCATACCAACTTAGCTACCGTATCAGTTTGGGGTCCCCACCTTGCAACATTGATCCATCACACCTTGCTTACAGCGCTGTGGCAACGTTTCTCCTGCGAAGATATTTTCTCAATCGTGCTGCAGCTGAGCCAAAAAGCCCTCCAAACGAGCTGGGACAAAACACCAACCACCAAGAAATCAGGAACAGTTCATGGGAATTTGTTCATGGGATGTATAACTGTATAACCAACTCATTGTGTTCGTTTATATTTGTTTATATTGATGTTAATAGGAATATTTACTGGGACGATTTCATGGAACTATCCTAACTTCACCGACTTCACCGATCCGTTGGTGATCCATTGGGACCATTTGGGACACATATCGGAGCCATTTTTTTCGACTCGACATCGAGATCAACCTTGAATACTGAATTCACTATGTCACGTGTCTTTCAAATCTTGTTGGTTCTATCATATTTTTGTTGGTAGTGTCCGCTGTCTTTGGTTGAGGCAACGTTTTGGCAGTAAACCCTTTACGGTTGAAAGAGCGGAATATATCCCACGAGCATGTTCGGTTTCATTCTCTCTTGTTGTTGCCAACTTTATCACCATTCTAATGCAATGAATAACCCCATTGTTCGATGCTGCCCTGCCTGTTGTTGTTTGGTGGTACCCCTGTTTTTATGATAAATTACTATTCACATTAACCACCCTGTTTGACATTTAGCTCAAACATCAGTAGTTCAGAGGACTGGCTCTGTTCCTCGCATTTGGCAACCCGGCTGGGGCCCGGCAGTGCGGAATTCCAGTGGCAACCGCTCTAGGCTTTAAGCTCTAAGTCTCACCATAAGACCAAGCGGCTCAACACAGGCAACCAAGCTAAAATGAGATACCAAGCAAGAAGCATGGGACAACACCCCGCAAAAATATACAAAACTCAATATGTATTATACATATTCACATATATATATACACATGTGTGTGTGTTTGTGTGTGAACATATCAACCAACAAAACTGGAAAGCCCAGTACGTCTGACACATATTATGGCTACGGGATATGAAGGGTGGATCCCCTCGAGCTGTATGAAACAGGACAGCCTGAGGTTATGAACGCCCAAGTGTGACTTTGATTTGACCACAAGAAATACTCATCGGGTTGGTTGAAGGGAAATTTTACAGCACCCCCCATATTTCATGGTAAAACCAGTAAAAACCATGGTTTCCTGTAGATTTTCCCTTAAACCAATGCAATGAAATACAGTATGTGGTTGAATTCTGTTCTATTACATGACCTTCCGACCTTCCAAATCCAAAGAATACATATGACATCATATGACTAGCTGCACATCGGAGTCATTGATCCACCCTCTTCAAAGGCTTGGACATGCCGTTTTGAAGTACTTTCTTAGTGATAGCCTGATCAAACTACCTTGAAAGAGGTAACCACATATACCCTCTGGTAAACTAACATAGCTATAGAAAATCACCATTTTAAACAGGTAAATCAGCAATAAAAGGTCACTTTCAATAGCAACTATTAAATTACCAAAGGGTAAGTAGATTTTGCATCATTGCGCTGAGTGTTCACCAGCACTAAGTGAATTTCAACGCACCTGACGCTTTACCTCTCCCTGTAGTGGGGATATTCACTGAATTTTATCTTTCCAAGTTCGCAGCACTGATATTATCAATGACCAGAAACTACTATAATGTTTGTAATTCCTGATGTACCCCCATATTTTCTTCACCCTTTAGTTGATTGGATATATCATCTGGCAGCAACATGCAAGCATCCACATGCCTCTCCCCCAATCAAAAAACCGGGGGTGAAGCCGGGGTTAACATCAATTACCCTCTGGTACACTAACATGGCTGTGGAAAATCATCATTTTTCATATGTAAATCAACTAATATCAACTATGAGTGGTCATTTTCAATAGCAAACTGTAACAAATTACCAGAGGATATGCTGAGATTGGTTTCAACGTGATCATCTGCCATCTTCACCACCCAGGTGGGAACCTGGGAAGACCCGCACACTGAAATGACGCGCGCAGCCAGCCTTTCGGGACATGACGCGAATCGACGCAGTCGCTTGGAATGTCAAGAAACTAGCAGCAGTGACTGGCTTCAAAGCGTTTAGGATGGCTTAGGGTGTGATATAGTTGAATATTTTTTTTGTCAGGGCTTGGGTTTATATAATCATGTTTAATCTGGCTTATCCTAGAATGGTGAAGGGAACATGTACGATCCAGTATTTTAGGGAAAAACATGGTTTCCTGCAAATCAATCCATTGACAATATGCATGGGTGTCTAGTCCGGTCCTCTTTTTTTTTCTGGCAAAATATGTCACAATCTTCTTGAATCTATTGCACACCTTTGGTTAGCAATTGCTTTCTCAAGAGTTTAGTGAACTTGCCCATTTCGATCAAGTTCAAAGCACGGTGGATATGATTTCCTAAGATGAGGATAATGGGTATGCATTGGAATTCAGCATTTCTTGCTGGAAGGGAGCAACGAACAATCAACAGCTAGTGGGTTTGGACGCGACCGTTCGTGACCACTTGCGACTGGTTGGGAAAGAGCAAGAACATATCATGAAGCAGGAAAACGCCCGACAAACACGAACGTACTACATACAGTAACCATTCAATAACACAAACTATAAATGCGGTGGAACATTTTTTGGGCAATGTCGGGCGAAGTCATCCCTCTCCTCGATGACTGCAAACAACAAGCACATCACAGCCTTATGAGGTTGTGTGAGGTCGCTATGAAATTTCCAGATTGTTGGTTGAAGCGTGCCCTCCAAGTTTTTGCCTGAGAATTCCAGACATTATTACCCCGTTGTTCATGCTTCAGCTTCATGTATTTCATGTTTGATGATAAGAAGCTCACAGTTTCGTGCTTCAGACTCTAACTTTGCACGCTTAAATCTTATTTTCCATCTTTTGTTGATGTCTGCTGGTCACTGCGCAAGCTTCTTGAACATTGTCAGTGTGAACCCCTCAGGCCCTGGGCGAGCAAGGGTAACTCTAAAAATGCCAAATACGATAAGAACATATAAGAATCTTATCTTCCAGACCTCCTGTTCTATGTTAAATTTAGGGGGTGTAGCTTGAAATAAGATTTGAGGTCACATCAATGAGGTTTCTTGACTAATTAGCGCGGTCAGTTGGGGATGTTTCAACTTGTCTTGGGAATACGTTTTTTCACCAAACTTTATCACAACAGCAATTTTATGGCAACATGAAGTTCAAACATATTTCACCAAGATCATATGGTTTTTCTCAACAGAACACGATTTTTTTCACCAGGATGCTATGTTGTTTTCACCAAATTATCTGAATGATGGCAGCTCAGAAGGATGGCCCCGAGTTTTTGCCCCTTGGGGCTGTCCACAGCTCACCAAAGATTCCACTAAAATGGTTGGTTTTAAACCTCGATAAACCTACGTTTGATGTGATTGATAAAAGCCACCACACATCATTTCATATGATATATGTTTATATTATATGATGATGCATGTATATATATATATATACATGCATTCAAAAACAAATCATTACAATCATCATAATCATGGAAAATGATGTGGATCGCTATGGTAATCATCATATCATATCATATCCAAGCAAGAAGACAAACCACATTTCACCGTCATCATCATCATCATCATCATCATCATCCTGGCACCCCGGTCCACCAGCTCCGGTCCGGCATGGGACTCCCGACTCAGGTGCTGCGGGTGCCTAAGATCAGCGAAGGTAGAGATGTCCAATGTCGAAGGGTTCAAGGGCACCAACAAAGATAGAAGACATGGACGTGGACCTCACAAGATTTGATTGGATTTCCTTGTCTTTTCTTATCTCTTGCATAATGGATTTCCACGTATGTCCACAACTTTTGAAGGAAAAAAAACGTGATTCTGAAACATATTCTGGGAAATTTCTTGGACATCAGGATGGCTGAATCCTTGTGGGTTGACATGACATTTTCGCAGGTACCCATTGCCCCAGAAATCAGCCAGCTCTTCCTTTCGGTTTCCTTAGTAAAATCGATGCGGATGGCATCCATCGTTTTGCTGGTTAAAAATCTCCCATGGGGTGTCTTCGAGCAATTTGCGGGTGTCCCAGCGTAAGCAAAAAAATGGAGTAATTTGCAGTTTAAATGGAGGCAACCATGAATTAAACTATCATATTGGTGATAGATTACACCATGGTTGCACCATTAGAGAATTTACCTCCAATATGGTGATATCTCCAATATAGAACATTGGAGATATTGGAGATTCCCTCTCTCTCTCTGTTTCTCCATCACCATCTCCTTGAATTCAGCTGAGCTAAGAGCATTGGAGGTTCAGCCAACTACATGCGGCTCCGGATCAATGGGATGGTTTACTACTCACATCTACTAGACATCTACTAACATTTGTTGGTTTCCTGAAATGGAAAAAACCCAATAGCTGGATGGTTCATATGGATGATTTGGGGATACCCCCAGCCAGGAAACCTCCGTTTAACCCACCATCACCGGGGCGCGGCCACAGGCAATCGCGGAGGCAAAGTGCCAGCCATTGGGCCAGGAGGCACCCTGAGCAGAAAGGGCGTTGATTTGAAGGGAAAACCATGGGATTTTCCCAAATAGGGGGTGTTCCTGTAAATTTTCCTTGTGAATTCCCACCATTTTTGACCCATTTTGGGAGACTGGACGGAGGTTGAAACCCCAGCTAAAATGTGTTGAAAACAAGCAACGACTAGCCATTTGCCGAACCCTGTGGCCCCTTGCAAGCCAAAGCAATGTCTGAAGCAATCCCAACCAAGTCGGGATCCATGGTGCTGAATCAGCTCACCGTGGTGCTGGGATGTTCAACTGCTGGTTTTGAGGTTTTGACACATTTTGACCTCGTGTCAATTTCATGCACCATGTGCTGCAGGGTCGATGTCAAAATATGTCGAAAAAATAGTTTTGCAACATTTCAATTGGAACAATTCTATCCTATTCAAAAATAAGGCGGATTTCAAGTAGAAAACAACCATCCCCCTATGAAAAACCATGGTGGAGGTAGGGGATTTCGCCATTAAAATGGGACCCAGCTATAGGTCCACAAACTGAGCAGCCCGGGCGGGCCAGGTTGCCGAGGACCCTGCGGGGCCTCATATGGAGCTTTCCCAAAAATGGCTGGGGGATCCCCAAATTTTGGTTGCTTTATAATGGAAAATCCATGAAAATCCAATTGTATAAAGTTGATGATTTGTGTATTAACATGTAAACGCAAACACACACACACACACTCTCACTCTCACTCTCGCTCTCGCTCTCGCTCTCACTCTCACTCTCTCTCTCTCTCTCTCTCCATCGCCATCTCTAGGAGTCTTGCCAACGGCTAAAGGTGAGCTAAGGCCCAGTGAGAAGAAGGAGCAGTTATGGTAACCTCTCCATGCCCATCCCGAAGGTTCAGGACTCACACACACACACACATATATCTTTGGGGGAAACCTAGCCTAGCCACAGCTTTGAGATGATTTCGGCATTCATGGCTGGTGGTTTCGCCCTCAGCACTATGAGTGAAATAGTGATCATCAGGACCAATGGCCTAGAGAAAGGCGGCTACAAGCAGAGGGTTGACAAAGGAGAGCCTGTTTTGATGCTTCCTGGCATGATTGTTCCAAATATATAGTCGCTGAAGACACTAAATGGTAGAGGAATCACTGTGTCTTTTCCTCCTTGAAATAGGGGGATATTGGGTTTCAGCCCTTCACTGCAGCGTGTTGTAACACGCAATGGACACTGGTCGTCGCCCCCCACCCCCACCCAGGGTTACTCACATTTCCGCCCCAATTCATTAATGGAATTGCCATCCTTTCAACTAACAGTAATTAACATGGCCCCTGGCAAGTGAAATAAATGAAATGATGCCAACTGGGGTTGGAACATCTTGGAACATGACTTTCCTCTTAAAAGGGTGGATTCTCAGGATCGAGCTGTTGGGATGGCTGACATCGACCCCCATCTCGCGGGCCAAGCCACATCCTTGCCCTTGGGACCTCCTTTTCCACCGCGATTCTTGCCCTTGCCGCCACCCTTTCCCTTTTCGCGGGGCTCATTGTCCTCCTGACAAGGGCATGGATGTGGGAAACGACCCCATGGCGCAGCACCAAGATGTTTTGGTTTCAGGGCAAATTGTACGAAACCAGTGTTTTTCCCAGTCAGATCAGTGTGGTGGCTTCCTGCAAATTTCCCTCCATCCAACAGCATCGGCTCCTCAGGCCGTTCGTTCTTTCCAGATTGGAATTCCATCCTGACGGCAGATCGACCAACTCAACCAACCATAGCTGGTTGGTGGTTGACCTACCCCTCTAAAAAATATGAAAGTCAGTTGGGATGATTAATTTCCCAATATATGGAACAAATAAAACTGTTCCAAACCTCGAACCAGTATAGATATTCTATAGATTTTTGGTGCTATCATGTGGCATCTATAGATATCTTATAGATCCCTGTTCTCCTTGATCTGCGTCCCTCCTTGGTGCCCACGCCCAAGGCCCTAAGGCTCTACAGAGATCACTTTGTTTCGCGCATTCTCAGTGTTGTGCCGCTGTGCCCATATAGAGAATCGATCCACAACATGTAACGTAATCCATAAAAACATGTGTATATATATATATATGTACATATCATGATGATCTATCATTATATACTATATATATATCTCTCTCCATCGCCCTCTCCAAGAGTTCAGTCACAGACATCATTATATAGATATCCTCTGGTAAACTAACATAGCTATTGAAAATGGCAATTTATAGTGGATTTACCCATCAAAAATGGTGATTTTCCATAGTTATGTTAGTTTACCAGAGGGTAAACCTCCATTTTCCTATGGTTTTCCTATGGTTTTCCTATGGTTTTCCTATGGTTTCATGGTTCTTCTTAGATTCTGTTATCCAATCCCCATGACCTGGCAGGTCGTCCCTTGATGACCAAGCCCTGGAGCGTGCGAACCTGGCCGGTCAAGGAACATTGCTTGGTGCCACCTTCAGCAAATGCCAGTTAAACAGATGCCTATTATTGTATCTCATTTACATGGTATTTGTATACCCCATACACACGCATATGTATATATAAAAACATACACATTATATATACACACATTATACATATACACATTATATAAATATATGCAGACATACATATATTTACTTAACACACACACATATATATATATATATACACAATATATAAACCACCGATTTATCCAAGAATCCCCATGTTTTGCTATAGCCCCTCTGTTTTGACTCAGGATTCTCAAATGGTGGATCATTTCACCCCAACAAACTACTCCCGCTGAAACCGTGGTGCAATATGACTGGTTGGTGGTTGACCTACCCCTCTGAAAAATGATGGAGTTGGTGAGTTGGGATGATGACATTCCCAATATATGGAAACATGTTCCAAACCACCAATCAGATAAGATTATACATTTGAATTGTTTTTCCACAGGGGTCCCTCAAAAAGGAGGGAGTATTGCTGGGATGCGTTCCTGCATCATGTTCCTGTTTTTGATTGAATTCCTGCGTTTGATGCTTGCGATATGCCTGTTTTGGTTGCTCAAAGTTGCAAGTTTCAAACAATTTCATGAGATCGGGATTGGCGGGATTGGTATCTATTTCTATCCGGCAACTGGTTCCCCAGTTTGTAGGTTACATCTGGGTTTGTCTAGAAATAGGCTACCCCCATTGATGCTTGATCAACTTCCAGATGAACATTGCGGAGAGCATACCCTATCTTCAAACACACCTATTGTGGTTAGTAACGTGTCACATCACACATTTTGGGCCCCAACTTCCACACACAGCCCGGCCCTTTGTCCAAGCTGCAGCGATGTCCACACACCCGGAGTGTTTGAACTCGGCAAAGGCAATGCTCGAGTAACGGCCTGGCACCGTTCCCGTTCCCGGAAAAATAAAAGGTCTGGTGATCTGAAAAATGGGTCTCCCCACAGCAGAGAAGACCAAGGTAAACATCATGGGATCATCATTGCACATGGGTTTTGAGCCAACTATTTGGCTACACCATGGGATGGTATTATATATGTATATATATATATATTCCTTCAAAATGATAAACGCTGGCCGATCAACCAAACATGCAACAGTCCAGCCTCAGCAGTTGCAAACTAAAATTCAAGAGTCATGACCAACATGTCTGGGTTTATGAGCAAAATTCGAGAAACAATAGCCAACCCAGCCATACCCAGCCACAAAAGGCAATGAAAATAGGTTAGCTCTTAACACACAAACATCTCGGAGGATCATCCAAAGAAATCCAAACTCTTTGTCTAGACCAGACCTGGCGAACAAATGGCTTATTTTATGATATATATAATTATAAGAATGTGTACAGTACATGTAACATATCTACATACATATATCAAACACACACACACAGATATACAGATATATATATATATTATACATATACAACAGTACAGTAACGGGCGAAGGCCCTCTCACAATTTGGGTAACGGGGCCTTGCCGTAGCCGCACACCCAAGACCTCGCCCGCAGGCTTCAGGGCCTGGCGATTGGAACGTTGCGTCGTTGGTCACGGTGCAGTCGGCGACATTCATGGTTAACAACGACGTTAATAATGGTTAATAGTGGATTAATAGATTTTACTAGTGGCCAATTGTGGATTAGTAGTGAGTTAACGATTGATAATAATGGTTAATAGTGGTTAGTAGTGGTTAATAGATTTTACTACTGGTTAATAGTGGATTAATATTGGATACATGGTGAATAATAGTTACTAGTGGTTTTTCTAGTGATTATAAGCTTCACCCAACTGTCGGTGCACCTCAATAAGGTCATCACTGGTCACGTCCAAGGAGAGGTTACCAATGAAGAGCCTCAGTGAAGAACTTGGAAACGGCCCATCTATATGATGGGGGTCAAACCAAAAGAAACACCTATATGATCCCAACTATTTGTCTACATACATACATACATACATACATACATATATATATATATATATTTATTTATTTATTTCCGTCTATATGAAACTATCTGTCTATATTCTATGCATCTACCTCCCTATCTATCTCTACACATAAAAAAAATATATATCGATAGATATATATATATATATATATATTATAATAAATATACTCGGAAAATGCCCTGTAACATCGGCATGTTTTCATCGCTTCCCCTCCCCATTTCTACACCACGGTCAGATCTCCGGAAAAACCAAGCGGCTTGTTGGGGCTGTTGCCATACCGCATCTTACCGATGCCCGATGTGGTGAAGGAAGCTTCCCCTGGCGATGCTGCGCCGATGGCTGATGTCGGCTTGACCTAAAGAGGTGTGGCCGACACAACTTTACCAGCAAACATGGGGATATCATGGGATATTATGGGAATGTTATAGGACATAATATGGTGGTTTCATATAGAATAGGGATAGCCCATAAATCATCCAAGTCATGACCATGACTTAGGATTGAAACGCCCATGGTGACTTGGGGATCCCCCATTTTAGGAAACCCTCATATTCATATAGATAGAAGACTATTTGTTGAAGGATTTAAACATTTAAGCCAGGGTTACCACTTCTATAGACGGGTCATTTTTCATATATATATATATTGTATATGTAATATTATATAGAAAAAATACCAGAGGTACTCGGTCTACAAGAGATCCTCCACCCCGGCCTCCGCCCTTTGCAGACTTGCCCTTCCTTAGCCGTCAAATTCCCCTTGCTGCAGTGCTGAATAGGTCATCCCAAACTGAAAAATCACCATAAAATCACCATAAAATCGATAGAAACAGAAAAAAATCGATCGATTCCCTTCCAAAGTTGATTTTCCAATCACCAATAGGCCGAAGTAGGCAATCCACAGGGATGACCGATCGGTTTCGGAGGGGGTTGAATCCCCTTGAATATTGTTTCATGGAGAATTTTGACACGGGCACATTCAATAGGCTACCCCAATAAGCTACCCCATTCCATCCACTTCTTGGTAATCATCAATTTTCCACATTTTCCCAATCCATCATATGATTTGGAAACTCTTAGTAGCTCCTTAGCTTCCTCACCACCAAATACCTTCCATTCAAACACAATTTCCCATCTTATTCCCATGAAATCGCCAGTTTCGATCATAAAATCACCATGAAATCCCAGTAAATCACCATCAAATCTCCTAAAATCACCAGAAAATCACCATTTTCCAATGGCCACTTACCACTTTTTTGGCTCCCTCGGCACACCCCTGGGCAGCCCGGGCCCGTCCCGTGGTCCGCTGGGACCACTGGGCCCAGTGCCGGTGAGACCAAGGCCTTCGATTCCAGAAATCGCAGGCGTAGGGAACTCGTGGGGAAATGGTGATTTAAACAACAAAGATATGCTGATGGTTAATAATAATCAGTAATGGTTATTAATGGTTATTCATGGTTACTGGTTATATGGTTACTGGTTATTAGTGGTTGTTAATGGTTATTAATGGTTATTAATGATAGAAACATATCTGGTTGGTGGTTTCAACCAACCCCTCTGAAAAATGATGGAGTGAGTGAGTTCGTCAGTTGGGATGATTTTCCATTCCCCAGTGTTTCTGGAAAGTCATTCAAAATTCCATGGTTCCAGTCACCACCAAGCAGTTTTCGGGAATTTCACGGGATTGATGATTTGGAGCTGATTTGTGCCGAGTTGCACAGAACTTGGTGAACTCTTGGGTTTATGGAGGATATAACGAACTGTTGGGTTTATAAACCGACTTATAACTGCGGGGCCATAACCCCAGCTGAAAGCCCTGCTTGATGAATGCGTTAAAACAGTGTTGTTGAAGCATTGGTTTATCCCACAAGGAAAAAGGTGGATGGGACAAAAAATGCTCTCTACACAAAAATTGGGTTGTTTTGCAAACAAGTGTTGGTTCAAGGCAAGTGGCTAAGTGCAAAGCCATGCCCGAGGCTTTTGAACCAAAGGCCCCAGGGTCAGACTGCTCTGATGTTCTGCCCTTTTCTTATCATAATTCAAGCCTTAAATGGTTTTACCGGCACTATAACAATGTTAAACACATGCACATTGACTACATCACAAACATCATCAACTTGATCCAATCCAATGGTTTGAAGCTGGACCTGGACGATTGTCTTTCGAACCTTTCTTTCCTGTGGCGCAGCTGCTGACTGTACCAGTTTTTTCGGTTTCCCAAAATGGGGTAGACCCAAATCAGCCAACAGATCATTTTAGTGTTCGAACACATGGGCTTTTGGGGTACCTCCATGGAAAAGGCGTCCAGTCTACCCAAGAAAAGAACACCGCAGTGGTGCGCTGTGCGGCTGCAGGATTCTGATGTGCTGATGGGTCAAAAAGAAACACACCCTGCCCTGGAAGACATCATGACATGAGGTCATATTTCTGAAAGGGCACAAGTACATACACACAGATACTAATATTCTAACCCATGAATGCGCATTCTTTTCCAACATTCGATCTCAATACCTTTATCGTTCTTTTAAGCTGGGGGAGATGCAAAAATTTGATTGATGCACATTTCTCCTGGAGATCGGTTGTGTCA
>Ga0126342_10000098_pt1 | contig 56958 bp, 45 predicted proteins | sample Cyp1metagenome_FD_92528 | JGI IMG/M metagenome (GOLD analysis project Ga0126342, IMG submission 92528) | Coral microbial communities from Lord Howe Island, Old Settlement Bay, Australia - Cyphastrea 1 metagenome | ecosystem: Host-associated > Invertebrates > Cnidaria > Coral ...
ATTCTATCTGACATATCTTCTGGCATTCTATCTGGCATATCTTCTGGCATTCTACCTGGCATATCTTCTGGCATATGTTCTGGCATATCTTCTGGCATTCTATCTGGCATATCTTCTGGCATATCTTCTGGCATCCTATCTGGCACTTTATCTGGCATACCTTCTGGCATTCTATCTCGCATATCTTCTAGACATTCTATCTGGCATATCTTACATTCTATCTGGCATATCTTCTGGCATTCTATCTGGCATATCTTCTGGCATTCTATCTGGCATATCTTCTTACATTCTATCTGGCATATCTTCTGGCATTCTATCTGGCATATCTTCTAGACATTCTATCTGGCATACATTCTATCTGGCATATCTCCTGGCACTCTATCTGGCATATCTTCTAGGATTCTGACATTCTATCTGACATCTTTTCTGCGAGGAGGAGGCGGCGGGTGAGGAGGCGGAGGAGGAGGAGGAGGAGAAGAGCTCTCTTAAAATCTAGCAACCCTCACCTGGCAGGTGGTGAAAAACATGTGGTGTTATTCAAGAATGCAAATTGCATCCATCACTTGTGTTCCAGCTAATGGGACCACTGAAACCCAACATGGAATGTTCCAAGTACCGGAGATAAACATAATATGGGTTAATTGATAATATAGTAGTGATAAACTATTGGACCCCAATATCCTAATTTTTTCCGCTTGCGATCCATACATGATATATTGGTGCGCTGGCAGCTGACAAAGCGATATGCACGACGCTATGAGTGAGAGCCGGTTGGTCGCTCTGCCCAAATTTCAGGGGCTTGGGGTCGGCACCAACATTAGCGAACTTGTCGCGGCGATCCTGTGTAGATCAGGACTACGGTTCCTACCCAACACGTCGCACGCGCGGCTGGGAGGCTACCGAACTTGCTCGGCTCTTTGGAAAACAATATTATTAGAGCAAATGGAAAGGCCGTTGAACAGCCTCAATGGCAAACAAATCAACAACTTCTCGGCTGAGATCTTTGTGCTGAAGGTGACCAAGGTGGCCATTTGAGCATGTTAACTAACCCCTTAAAGACTTTCGGATGGGACATAATATATATTTTCAATAACCACCTGGTACTGATAGTGTGTATGAACCCTTGGGATTTTAGGATTTGATTATAACGAGCCAATACCAACCACCATGTACCAATTGTATATCCAATTTTTGCCATGTTTCATTGAAGCACGTTCCACATAAGGTTTGTGTTCAAACCCATATGGTCTTTCTGGCCTTCTTCCGCTACTGGATCGGTTTATCCAGACATAGCTCCCACAAGGAGGCCCAAATGTAATTAGGCCGTCCTCCTTGACTCTGAGTACCCCCAGAATTGCTTGGCAGAAGCCGCTCCTAAGCACACACATAGAGATCGATTTGTTTTTGTACCAATTTGGTTGAGGCAGATATCAATTGAGTTCTTGGCGTGGTGCAAATGTCGTTCAGAGGACCACGAGAAGCAATGTCGTAGTAGTCCCTGAATCAGAAATAAAGTAACCGAATCCCCAATGAATCAATACAAAGTAACCCCCGGGCCCCAATATATATAATCAGCAAAAATTAAGGAACACCAAATTATCCAAAATAGATCCAGTACTGAACAGTGTCAAAAGGGTGCTTTGGGATTCATTGAGTCTCTTCCCAGTAAAGTCACAACTCAAAGGCTGGGGCTTTGACGTAGCGAATCCATTTGAACCTCGCAGCAGCCGAGGAGGGCCATATGGTTAAGCCGGGTGGGATGATGATACTGGGGCTTCCACTGAACTGAGTTTCAATAGCTCGTTTTCCAGCAAAGACATCAAAGTTGGTCAAGTCCTGGGCTGATTCAAGTGTGGGAAATGTCCAAATATAATTTAGGCTCCAAGTGCTAAGACCCAAGCACGATTATAGTTTTTGTAGCTTGCTTCAGTGACAAAGTCAACTACATCCAACCTGAGATCACAAAACATAATTAATTTCGAGATTAGGCCACTGGAACTTTAGTTATTTTATTGTTCAATCCTGAGGACTAGACATGACACTTGGACACCCCATGAAGATCATCATAGATGCCGCTGTGGCCGTCAAGGCCAAAGTACTTTGCCTCCATGGCACAGACGGCATGCTGGAAAGGATCACACCTGGTAAGCGCGGAGACCCAGGCTTTTGAGAGCCAGCCACTCGGGTGGAAATAGTCAGATCAAAATGAAATGGAAATGATAATTTGAATGGAATGATGAATGCTCATGTGCTGGAAAACCTTTGTTCCAATTATTTTTTGACTTGGTTGAAATCAATCAATGCTCATGAAAAATAGGAGCTATAGCTCAATTTTCCCCCAAGCGCGAGCTAGTGCTCCGAATGATTTCACTCGCAAATCAAAACTTACGGCTGACGCAGCTGCATGCTGGTTTTCAAACTTGGGGTCAGCAAATGTCCTGAGAAAGAGTCGGTTGACGCAGTCCTTAATACTGAAATTGGATTGGTTTTATTCTGGTCTTGTTAAACCCCCAAAGTACCAGCCAGTCAGCTAGTGTCATTCCATGTTCCATGGTCTGGAAAAGTGCCCTACACTAGTCCGTGAAGATGTCCGGTTCCATCTCCATGAAGTTGGTCCAGTTGCAAAGGCAACGGGCCAGGTCCCACCTCAGAAGTCAAGGTTTGGTTTTGACATTAGCAAGGCACCAAACATGTAAACCATGTAAGTTTGGATCAAACACACTTGATCCTTGTATTGTTTGATCCAAAAAAATAATATGTAAAATACTGACCTTATGCGACCCCAAAATGATTTTGCTTTTTGCTCAAGTTGGTATTCAGCATTCATGAAGGTATAGCTGGCAATTCCACCCTGAACTGGGGATGGCACGCTTTGCGGATGCCACCATGGACTGTCCAAGTCAAAGTGATTCCATTCTTCTTGTTCTCCTGTGGGGCAAACAGAATTATTCATTTTATTGGGTGCTAGGTAGTTGCTGCAGAAGGAGAGATCGGCCTGCAGCTCCTTTCCAAATCTCTTGTTCACGTGGTACAAGACACACTCGTCAATATTGCTGATATAGAAGCTTCCAGTCAGCCTCATCAAGGAATATATGAAATCTGAAACGGAATTGCCATGACTGTTTTTCCAAATCAATGATCGGACTTAGATCAAAGCGATGTGACGATGGGAACAGAAACTTCGTACAGCTCTTTGATGATCTCACTTTCCGGCGGGTCCTGTTTCCAAGACCTCAACAGTTGTTGATATCGATTTGCAGCCACCAAATAGAGGGACACAATGATATCATCACCCTAATATTAAACACCCCCAGTTATGTGGAATTTCCCTACTAAACCATGGTTTCTAAGGGGGTGTTTAATATTTGGGTGAAGAGATTAATCATAATCATACTTCAAAAATCTGAGAAACCAACATCGCAGTATCCAATTGCTTCTGGGTGGGAAGATGGTACATAATCCCATCCGTCTGTGCCAGCTCCCGGACTTTCTTGAGGTTCTTGGTGCGCATTTCCTGGCCGAAATCGATATGACTGAGAGGCCGGACCATGGGAAGAAGGAGACAGGGTGTTTGTTTTGGTCCTGCATCTTGGGGTTTTCCTTGCCCCTTGTTGGACGCTTTACAGTGGAATCGGTCTCCTATCAAGAAACATTTGAGCAAAATATGTCACGTGAGATAAATTCACCTGGTTGATTGGCAGTGTTGAAGGTGCACGCAGCTACACACACACAGAAACAAGACAAAAACACCTGAAATCAGGCTCCTTTCCCTTTCTAGGCTTCTTTGCGGTGTTTTCCATTCCTTCATCATTCCTTTCCTTCGGGGTCACCTGGCTTGCCTCTGCTGTGTCTTTCGAACTCCCCTTCCCATCTCCAGATCCATCTGCATGCTGGCCCTCACCCTGGTTTGCATTCTTCACAGACTTGGTTCGTTTGCGTTTGGGTGCCGGGTTCGATTTTTCTGGTTCCTGTTGTCGCTCGAACTTCATCAGTTGGTCCTGCTCATCTATTTCAGCCTCATGTGAATGGCCATCGTTTTCATCAGCAGGGGCAATGGGTGCCCTTTTGCCCCTACCACGTCCTCGTCCTTTTCCCCTCCCCCGCCCTTTGCCTTTACCTTTCGAAGCATTCTCAGTCCTTTCTTCCTCGGCATTCTTCTTCTTTGGCTTCATCTCAGCTCGTAGGCGGCGCTGCTCCTGGCAACGTGAAAGTGCAACAGCAGAAAAAAATAGTTATATAGTAGAGACCAATCTTTCGGGATGAGAGTGTACCAGTTTCCATGCATCTTATCAAAAGTATCACTGGCCTCCAGAATTTTGGCTTGTACTGTGGCATCATCTTCAAGTGGCTTGGGAATTGTTGGAAGTGCTTCTACAAGGGGCTTCGTGTCCTGGAAGAAAGGAACCCTTGCTTCTACTGGAAAAGATGGATTGGAAAAAAGAAGTGCAAGTCGACTGAAGGCGAACATAATTTCAAAATCCTGGTCCTGGTAAGTTCCTTTGGTTGATTTGCCTTTTTCTTCTTTCTCGGGATCACTTTCAACTTCCATGTCTTCTTTCCCCAATTCAACATGGACAGAATCACCACTCTCCTGCGAACCACCAATTTCCAAAATTTTGTGGATAATATCTCCCTTGACTCCTGCAAATCCTGCAGTTCCCTCCAAAGCCAACAGAACCTCTTGCACTTGGATGGTCAAGCTGTTGGCCAACTCGACAAGGCTATTGAAACCTTGGGCTTTCAAGAGCTTAACGGCCATAGTGGTTTTTGTCCTGGCAAAGGTAGCAGCATCTGGCTTTGGTCGATCATCGGTCATGTCTTCTTCCTTGCCGGGAAGTGCTGCACTGACTTGAGGTGTCTCGGCTTTGGGAGTCTCTGGTTCTGGTGCTTCAGTGACTGTCTCGGTTTTGGAAGTCTCAGTGGTCTGTTTCTGGGGAGGGCGAGTTTCATCCATGTCTCGCGGCGCTACTTTCAAGCCATGCTTTGTTTCCTCCAAAAAAATTTTCCTGGCCTCAAGAAGGTCTTCATGGCTGTTTTGGTTCTCAAGTTTGGTTTTCTTGGGTGGAGGTTCAACATGTTTCTCTGCTTCCGTTGCGGCTGCCGTAGTTGCATTTTCTTTCTCGCTTTCAATTGCGTCTTTGGCACTCTCTAGGGCAGTCTTTCTTGCTTCCAAAGCAGAGCTGCTTCCTGCTGAAACCTTGGTGTTCTGTTCTGGGGCAGCCTCATTTGCATGCTTCTCAGGGGCGTCTGTGTTCCCATGTTTGTCGGTGTTGTCAGTCGGCTCAACAAGTTCATCTTGCTCGAAACTTTCCTCTTCCTCTTCTTCTTCTAAGTGTATCTCCTCTATCACTTCTACACATGAACCGCCCTCCTCCTCCTCTTTGCATTCTTCTTTCTCCTCTGCTTTGTCATTTGTCTCTTGGTTGTCCTTCGGTTCTTTTTTCGCCTATAGATCGGTATCAGAAAAACAAACAATGGAGAAATGAATAGAAACAAAACATTCAGCAGCTTTCATTGGAAAACTTATGGCCTGTTCTGCTTCGCCTGTCATCATATGCTTCCTTATTGATTTAGTTCTTTTGGTAACGCCGGCTTCCTACAAAAGGACATGATGTGTTCTAAAAGTTGAATTGGAAAAACTCTAGGCAAGAAAAACAATATTACCAACTCTCCTCATAGATCATGGACACAAGTTTCTTCAGTTTGGCCATGTTGGAGTCTTTGGTCCTACCAGTGGCACTTGGTGTGAGGCCGCCTGTGTTTGGATACCCGATACCAGAATGGAATTCAATCAACAGGGGACCACAAAGCTTCACCCAATGAAATATTTGATCACAAATAGGCCTTGCTAGTGGTGTGCGACCATAGCTTGCCAGAATCTTGCTGGCCAAAGCCCGGTGCAAGTTTCCTTCTGTCCGGGCCCATTCCTCAGCAATATAACATATATAAATAATCTGTTTCTAACAACTGGTAACTGGTGCATAGGCCAGAAAATATGAATGAATTAAGTCAAGAAGTCAAGTCTCTTCCAAGTCGTGGATGCTCTTGCAGTCGTGCAGTTTGTACTCGCCAGCAACATGTGCCAGCGCCATCTGGCCAAATCGAGATATATAATTAATATTAGCACTAAAGGGAAAAAAACAATCATTGATACATTTGGATTCATGATAGTGGGACAGCCTCCACCTCTTTCTCTGTAGGAGAGTCCAAGGCGAAGCTGGGAAGCCAGCGCAATGCAAACTGCGTATTGGTTTCCAGCTGGACCTGGCTCCAGGGATGTAGTAGACTGCAGGTGCATGTTGTGAACCAACCTGTTAACATTTGCTAGGCACACTGTTTCTTCGGAAATACCCTTGCTGCCAGCGGTATCGACAAAGGAAAATTCCACTGAAGGTACCTGGCATGCCGGGATTGAAGGAGTAAGTAGAATCTTTTCCATCAATAAGACAAAACATTGTAAATTATCATGCTGTCTCAAAAGTTACCCAACCTTGTTCTTCCGCAAAGCGTCTTCAACTTTGGGTAGAGGTACCCCTTGTTTCTTTGCTAAGTCCCGAAACTTGTCCTCCCGGAAGGAACTCACATTCAACAGGTCCTTGTAGAAAGCCTCCCATGAACAGTATGCACAGTTGGCACACCCATGCACATACACACAAACACACAGTGTGCATGCAACCACTGAGAAGCCTTGAGCAGTGCAACCCTCTCACTGCTAGGCTTTCTGGTGGGCATGGCTCACGGACGACTTGGTCTAACTTGGAAAAAATGACAAAAAAGCCGGTCTCTGGTGGGCAGGTTTGGGATCCCACAATGCCCCGTCAGCATGGATACCAATTTGAAATCCATTCAAATCCATACTGCATTGATGACAAATCATGCGGCTATATGGAGCCCAAACACCATGGAATCAGGCTTAATGCAATTCAGCTGAATGGATCAGAATCAGATCACCTATAGCATAGTAGTATTTATGTTGTCCAAAGATGTCCCAAGGATTTTGAGGGGTATCCATCTCTTTGTTTCTTTCACTATATGTTTCTAATTTTTGGGCCACTACAATAGAGACGCACTACCCGCAAAAATGAAGTTCCAAAGAGATGCACAGGGAGGGGGGCACCTGGCCCGGCATAGCATCTCGCCCCTTGGAAGATGAGAAAAACCAAGATTAAGATTCTTTATGAAGATTCCCAAAGTTTGTTTGTATTTGTGCCACTCTAGAGACAGATCTAAGTCCCAGGCTTCTCCTCAGAGCACGTCTCATCGACTATGCATTGGGTGAAATCCTGAACATGCCTCCTTGAGCATGCTTGAGCCCATAATTACTTGGTTAAATCTGTTGAAATCCCGATCCTATATCCATAGAACTTGGTGTAACCAACATACTGGGTCAAACATAGTATTTAACACATGCGATGTTTAACTGGGTCAAACATAGTATTTGACAAGTGCGAAGTTAAACTTCAACATTGAAGTGTAGGGTATATATATATATACATATACCATCGCTATCCCATAGAGGGTAGCATTTTTACCAACAGCCGGGGTAAAAATGCAGAGCTCCTGGTAGAAATGATTCGCCACCTCGAGCAACCGAGAGGGCACCGCGGTAGCGTGAGTGAAGCCATCGGCTTGAAAGGTGGGTGGAAAGTAGGCCTGTGGAACGCTGGAGAACTGGTTGGTTAAGAACCGGATTCTGAGGATGCCCAGTTATGATCATCCATGATCCCCAAGATATAGGGTAGCACTAAGCCCCTAAAATCATGAACCAAACATAACCAAACGTCATTAATATAAAACATACATGCTCTTTGTCCTGTCAAGGGAAGTAGTAAAATCACTAAGGACATAACCCTCAATAAAATCATCAAACAACAGGGATGTCTTGCAGCCCGTGGATGAACTGGCAAGTGGTTCATTTAGAACTTGGGGATACCCGTTTTCCAACGAACATGACAACCCTGCTATGAGCTCGTGGTTGGAAGACCCCCGCCATGAAATGCGGATTGAACGGTTTAAATAACCATCAAAACTTCGGGAAATTAGCCGCTGAACTAAATACTATGGGGGAGCAATGCTTGCGGAGGATACTTGGGCTTCGGATTATCTCCCAAAAAAAAACTGATAGTCACAACCAGGATCATAGTCAAATTTTCAGGATTGCTTTCACTCTCCAAGATTCGGGTGTGGGTCGTAACCCAAGATAGGTTTGGGTCAAAAAGTTCATGAGCCGACTGTGGATTGATGGAAGCGGAGCATCCAGATCCGATCGTAAAAATCTCAACATATGGAGGTTTCTTAAAATTGGGATACCCCAAAATCAATGCTTCAAAATGGAAAATCCTATTAAAATATATTAAAATGGATGATTTAGGGGTACACCCATTTTAGGAAACCTTCACATAGGGATATTTAATGGGAATATTGTATTGGGATATGGCTTTGTCTGAAAATCGAGGGGAAAACTCCAAATTCAATCATATTTCACATCAAAGCTGCGATAATTTGATGGGTTATACAGCTATATCACCCATATTCAAACACAATTTTGTGCATCTAAGATATAAATGATATAATCACCAGGAACCAAGAAATCATATATTTTCTTCAAGGTGATGTGGTCCAAATCACCAATTAAGTGCCGGAGGTGAATGTCTTCATGATCTAGAATTTGACGAGATTCAATCCACTGCGTGGGAACTGAGCCAAACATGCAGAACGTTGATTTCCATGCAGATCCTCTAGGTTCTTTAACGTAGCTATGGGAAATCACCATCTTGAAGAGTATAATTCATCTATAAACGGGCCATTTTCCATAGCTATGTTATTTGTAACCAGAGGGTCGATGTTTCTCTTGAACATGAGGGATTGTCCAGCCAAACATTCAAGGTTCTTTTTACCCCCCCTACAGAAACTGGTTGGTGGTTTCAACCCCTCTGAAAAATATTAGTCAGTTGGGATTTTATTCCATATTATTCCCAATGTGGAAAAATACAATTCATGTTCCAAACCACCAACCAGAAACTCATTGTCAAAGGCCGGGAAAACCTTCCATATCTGAGTCAGAGTAATGTCAGAGTCAAGGCTCCACATCTGCTTTCTTCGCTGCTTCCCAGAGTGCTTTGTCACACCTGGTGTCGCAGGATGGGACTTGAAATACTGCCGCGACCATGGGAAGCGACTGATGTTTATACAGAAACGGCCCTTTCTGTAGGCTTCGGTCCAAACAGAGGGGATTCACTTCAGGGGTGTCCAACCAAACAGAATCTGTTGAGTTCCCAGTTCCCCCAACACAAAAACGCTGAACAAAGGGGAGGACGTTCCTCTATCGCTGTCAACTATATCAACTGAGAGTGACAGTTGGGTACCCCAGTTAATCACGGATGGTTTGAGTACCGCAAATGAGATGATCAAAGCATCTTCACATGGAGATGAAGTCTCTCCAGCATCCACTGTCATGACATGTCATGACAACCACGATTGCAAAGCAGCCACGGTGTATCAGAAAACTAAATTATCGAAAAAAAAACGATCATTTAAAGATAATTTCATTTAATTCATAACATATTTTGACTTGGTAATATTTGTTTATAGTTGTTTTTTATGTATATTATCATTCAAGAAAACAACAAATTCCCCGCGAGCCGCGCCGCGCTGTGCCCACGCAGAGCCAAGGGGCATGTGGTACATCACCTCCTAAGTCGAGAGGTTGGACCATGACTTTTAGTCAGCTGGGCTGGTTTTGTACCATTGAGGACACAGTTGAATTCAACCAATCAATATAATTATATATATATATTTATTTATATGTATATAATTGTAATATATATATATATAATTGTAATATATATATATATATATATGTATATACAATTATATATATATCATCTTGCAGTGGTTGGGAAAATCGAAGTGCCAATTGGTCGCCCATACCCCCATCCAACCAACCATCCTCCCCACGCTGCCATGCGTCTGGTTCTGGATCCTCTCCAGGGGCCAGCGAAGTCGCCACGCCATCAGCAGAGTATCCGGCCGTTCCTGACGCGTGGAGTTTCGCGGCTCATCTTTTTGGGGTGCGGCCGTGGAGTTTCCAGAGTGTCGAGTAAGAAAAAAACTACCTAGTAGAAGTAGTTCTAGTCTATAATGTCTTATGCCTAAAAGATGGCAAAAAGAGACAATATAGACAATAGACTAAGGAGATGAGCAAAGATAAGTGTTTTCCTGAATGATCATGCCCAGGTGATCATGTTTTTTGCTCCGATTGCAGGATGTCTGAAAGAATATGGTTAACCATCATTCCATTCCATCCAATGGTTAACCATCATTTTGGGACTGGGGGCTAAATGAGGTTGTATGAAAACGGGGCTTTAATTCAAGCACACATCCAAACATTATCGTTTTTTTCTTCCTCATCGTTTTGCGGGGAAATGGTTACCGAGGAACCAAACCTTATCGTTTCCCATGAAAACAACATGCTGCAACTTTACTACACTCAGTGGAGCTGGAATTGTCGTGGCTGCTGGCACCAGTCTTGCCTTCAATTGCCACTCACAAAGAAATTGAAGTTCTACATGTTTCAAATCACAAGACATGGATGCACTGTGTTGTTGTTTCTCACTCCTCCCTGTGTCAAGATTAATTTAGGTAACTTGCACGCGTGCCGCCTTCCTGTAATCGACACGCAGTTCTTTTAGTGCGGACAGCGCTTGTTCCCATGCTGGGCCAAAATCAAAGGAGCCGAGAATCATTGTTGAAGGCTCGCACGTGGTGAGGGTTTTGCAAACTCTCCGTAATTTCCCAATTTAGAATGTGGAAATAGTGCTTCCGGAGACAGCTCAGGACAGCCGTCCAAAACAGAGGCAGCACGGGCTGAAAAGCTTTTTCGCGCAACACATGCAGAAAGGGGTTTGTTGCTGCGCAGCCATAGAAAAAATAGGTCAAAACGTTAGAGAAAAGGTTGTCAAACACTAAGGCCAGTCAATAGCTCAGTTGGTAGAGCGTCAGCCCAGCAAGTGGGACGTTGGGAGCTTGAGCCCCCACAGAATATCTTGCATTATGTGGAACATACATGGTTTCAGCTTCAGATTTCCTTGGATTTTCTTTATCTGCAGTACATGAGTTGGAGGTTCATTTTTTCAAGCCCAAGGCACCAGCTCTAGAGAAAGATGGAAAAAACATTTGCGGCAGGCGGCAAGCGAAAATCACTTTTTCAAGCCCCTACCCCTTCCAAGGCACCAGCTCTGGAAGAAGAGGAAAAAAGGATTTTCGGCAAACAAAAATCACCTTTTCCAGGGTGTGGCCTTTCCAAGCACCAACTTTGCAGATACATCCAAAAGAATGACTTTCAGCAAGCAAAAATCACCTTTTCAAATCTTGGCCCCTTCTAACCACCCACTCTGGAAGAACAAGCACCAAACAATTTTTCGGATCCGAAATTCACTTTCCCAATCAATTTTCATCCCCGATAATCGATGTGTTCAAGCCAAAAGCAAGCAACTCAGGCCATATGTTGGGCATATATGTGAATCTTATCGTTTTTTTCTTCCTTATCGTTTTGCCTGAAAATAAAACTAAAGGACACACATATATATATATATATCAATTCTAAATGCCAATACCCCCGCTTTTTACACAACCTCAAATCACCAATTTTCAGACAAACCCATACATAACAACACCATTCCAAACGTGTCAAATTGGTCATTGGGAATGGCTGGATTTATGGACAATGTTCCTTACACAAGGCAGCATCTGGCACAGCGTTCAGGATCATAGCATTCTTTTGGCATTATGGAATATCACTGATATCATCTGATATCACATCATTCAATGGATTGGTTTAAGGGGAAATTTGGAGGAAAGTCCCATGTTTCATGGAAAATCTATCATTTCCTGTAGATTTTCCCTTAAACCAATCCATTGAATCATTAGATACAGGGCTTTCTGATGTAGAACTTAACATAGATAACTAGGGGCAAACTCAGTCCATCATAGCCGTTCCAGTACGTCTGTGTTTCTCGACAGCACATCCCGCGCCTGTCTTTGCACCATGCAATTCCTGCAGCTTGTTGCTGACATCGCCTAAAACGGCAGCCCGCGCGCATCATGTCCCAGCTGGGGGTTGAACATCAACTTTGGGTGATTGTTGATTGATCTCTTTCCCACCAATGTGGTAAACCCTGGCTGCCATAAACAAGGACCACGACTGGGGATGGTCTACAACACCATAAGCATGGTGATTTTGGGAATGGTTTATTAATTTCATTATATATTGGGTTTACCACATCAGTATAAAACATGTCCCTGAAAACCCGGGGCTACCATACTTTTCCCATGAAGTTGGCAAAATGACACCACTGCTACCAAGTGATGCAAAAATTCTTGTGATCATCATGGCCCCAAAATGCTCATCAAAAAAAACTTGATGTCCCTCAAGTACTCAAACTGATCTAGACCCAACGTATCAAACTCTTTTTACAGATAACTGAGCTTCACTGATGTGAATGTATTGTAAACTGTTCCGTGAATGTATTGTATTCACTTCTAGAAAATAGTTATCCCCTGTGAATGTGTTGAGATTTTTCTTCCCCTGTTGGGTATGACTTTCTGGTCTTGATGACCCAAGCTATTATGAATATGCATGATCTCAAAGACCTTCATCTTTGGGAAAGGTGCACAAAAATGACGTGACGTATTAAGGAAACCACCAGTTTTACCATATAGGCTTCCTAAAATGGGGGTACCCCCAAATCATGAATTTATAGATGGAATTTCCCTTATAAACCATTCAGCTATTGGGTACCCCCATATGTTTTACTGATGAAATCCGCATTGATATTTTCCGACCATATTCGGGCTTCAATCCCAACTTCCATGGCCCGATGGGTCAACCGTCCCCCACGATATGGGCATGGGTCATGGCCCCCAATACTCAGTGAAGTGCTGGATGCAGTACTATTGTTACTTCATACTACGAACAAAAATACCATGAATGATACTATATCATACCATATCTCTCTTAGTCATCATATGTCATCATGAATCAGTATAATAATGATTAATAGTGACATTAGAAACAATAAAACAATAAACAGTCAACATCTGTGGTCCCAGAAGTCATTCTGACCCCAGCTCTAGATCTGACAGCTGGTCAGGTGGCTGTCGGCATCTTCTTCTCGGATGCAGCGATCCGGACGAAAAGCTGGCAAGCAGACCTAAGGCCCATCTTCAACTTATGAAGAAGGTGTTGAATACAAACACGGGAGCCTACGATAGGTGGTTTCTCAAGATTGGGAAAAATTGTGGGTCTAAGATTCTTAAACCAATAAATACTATTTATTTGAACCATAACCAATATGATAAAAGTTAAAAGCAAACAAATGTCGTCGACACAAACCTGATTGGGTCCCTAACCAATCTAACAAGAACAATAGGATACTGAACAGGATTCAGAACTGAGATACCCGTTGCCATATTAAATATACAGAAGGTATTCATGGAAAACACTGATAATGACAATTCGTCCAATACCTTTTTCGCTGGTTTCAAACGCAGGTGCGGGGGAACATGGTCGAAATTCCTCAGCCTTCGACTGGTATCAGCATTCCCTTCCCGCCTGAATAAACCCCCATCAAGGACCCTTGGTTTGTTATTGGATCTCTTCCAACAGTAGAATGCTATGATCTCTGCATAAGATTCACACTGTCAATGGCGAATCTATCATTGACCCTGCCATCTTAATCTTGGGCGTGCAGTTTCATTCACAAGTGGTCATCTAGCCACAATTCTAGGGGTTACACATTTATTTTCAGACATATTCCAACCTATGGGGGGTAGAATCACTTTTATACATCATGCTTATAGTCATTAATACGTCACTAATAAGTCACCCCTGGCCCACTCCTGGCCCTTGACGAGTGACCGGAATGTACTCTGTATTGCCTTCGGGAAACGTGGGACGAAAGCGTTCTCCTGGAATTCCCGCTGGATCCCCAAAAGGATCAGCTTTTTCTGAGGGGTTCAACCTCTCTGAAAGGAGAGCTGTTTTTGCAGAAATCAATGGTGGTGGGGATGGGTCAAAACCCTGGTACCTAGTGAACCCCAAAATAGCTGGGATTTATGGATGTTCATCCCACTAAAAATGTATCTATAGGTATTGACCCATACCCTGGTGTTTTCAATGTGTTCGGCAAACATGTTGAAGTGAAGTGATCTTGAAAGGTTGACAGACTGTCCAAGATCCCCGAGACGTAGCTGATCCATCCAACTACCCATGTTTTGATGGTTTATACAACTATGACACAAACATGGTTTACTGACTTGTTTTACTCACATTCAATGATTATTCCACCAAAGGGGTTGAAATGCAAAGACGTGGCTTCAGACCTACTGATATCAACTCATATTGCGTCAAATTATACTCATCCTTCTCATCATCATCTCATCATTCCACATTTCATGAGTTTTGTTTCCAATCCATGAGTTTGGCTCAAGGCATGAAGTACCAAACGACCGACATATTTGGGTATGTTTTTCCTGTAGAACTGTAGAACAATGTAAAATGGATTCAATGATCTACAATGACCTATGTATTTATACATCATGTTGATTTATTTGCATTCATTGTTTTTGCTTGTTTCTGAAATGTGTATATATATATATATACACGTATATATAATATACATAATTTACGTATATCGATATGCTGAACAATACATACCCATATAGCATCAAATCGGCATGTTAACATATTGATCATTTGATGGTCAACGCATATTTCAAGTTTTTATCAACAATGGTTTCTTTTTCCAAATGTTTCAACAATTTGGATGGTTAATCAAAAATTTATGATTTCTATTTCCTGGCAATTTTTGGAGATGTGTGTAATTTTTGATATGTCTTTTGTTGATATGGTTTCCAATTTCCATCCGTTTTGTTCCGACAAAAAATGGGACGTCATGGCCGCCATGGCCGTCCTTTGGCGATGAACACCGTCTGTCCGGCTAGGACCTCCACGCTCGATAAGTCACCATGGAGAAGGACCTGGGATCAATACACTGACGATTGGTGAACAAAATGATCCATTGGTTCATGATAAGAACTAGATTGGTTTATCAATGAAACATAGTGGTCAATCAATAGTTCATAGTTGACAAATTAAGAGATTGTTGATGATTGACCACAATTGGTTCATAATTTGCGAGTCAGTCAATTTACCGTGTTTCATTTACAGAAATTAAAAAACCGCGAAGTAAAGAAGCGGTCAACCAATAATCAACGTGCCACATATGACCGATAATACCGATTATAATATGGGAGGTTAAATTGCTACTCCATATAAACCAATCTCCGAACAATCAATGGTGTTAAAAGGTCCGTCCATCCATGGGTTACAGGTATTTGTCTTAAGAAAAATAGTTTATTTGATGGTAACATGCCCTGGTTTCCTGCAAACTTGTTTCCAAACCAATCCATACAAAACTGCAAAGGCTCCTTGATCCATGTTTACCCCACTCTTCACCTGTTGGGTTTGGTGTTTGCTGTGCTGCATGTGTTTTAACCATTGCAAATAAATATGTGAACCCCACAGTAATCACTCAAATGATCAACGGGAACCAGTGAAATATTAATCAACGACCAACTTGGGCCAAAAATTGATCCCGTGCCAAACCCGCGCTCATTGCAAGCGTCTGCATTGCCAAGAGACCATCCGGCCTTTCAACACCTAGGGCATGAGGAGAATTGCGGGAGGTCCTGCCTGTCCTGCAACTCAATGTGTTTTACCAATGAAACAATGCCCGATATATAAAAAATACTAATATGCAAATACAAAAATTGGAACACTGCCAGCATCTCTAAGCTTGGCAACCTCCAGGGGTTACACGTGACCCATGGCCCAGGCACGCACATCCACTCGTCATAGTGCAGCGTGAGCCAGGGTTCACTAGTAGGCTCTGAGACCTGCCACGTGTTTAACCACCGGATGACTCAACAACAAACCACCAACTACATGAACATTGATACACAAAATAGTACGGTCACAATGAAAGCAAGATGTGTTTTTTTAATTTAAAGTACATGATTCCGATTATTCCTGTAATTGTGGCTGTTTATATCCCCAATCAACAGAGCCGATTTGGTTTCAAACCGAATTTTCAAGTAATATTTCTTATATATTTCTTATATATATATATACTTTGTTGAGGTGTACTAAATTCTCAAAAATCAGCGCTTTAAAGCTTTGCCCATGTTGTGATGCCCACATCCGCAACCGCAATCTACCTTCGGCCGTTGCGCCTTGGATGGGTCGTCATGGATAGACCATCGCATTGGCAAATTCAGGGGTACCCTCTGGTAAACTGCTCCATAACTATAGAAAATCACCATTTTTAATGGGAAAATCACCATTTTTAATGGGAAAATCACCATTTATAGTGGAAAATCACCATTTTTAATGGGAAAATCACCATTTTTAATGGGAAAATCACCATTTATAGTGGAAAATCACCATTTATAATGGGAAAATCACAATTTTTAATGGGAAAATCACCATTTATAGTGGAAAATCACCATTTTTAATGGGAAAATCACAATTTTTAATGGGAAAATCACCATTTATAGTGGAAAATCACCATTTATAATGGGAAAATCACAATTTTTAATGGGAAAATCACCATTTATAGTGGAAAATCACCATTTTTAATGGGAAAATCAACATTTATAGTGGAAAATCACCATTTATAGTGGAAAATCACAATTTTTAATGGGAAAATCACCATTTTTAATGGGAAAATCACCATTTTTAATGGGAAAATCACCATTTTTAATGGGAAAATCACCATTTATAGTGGAAAATCACCATTTATAATGGGAAAATCACAATTTTTAATGGGAAAATCACAATTTTTAATGGGAAAATCACCATTTATAGGGGAAAATCACCATTTATAGTGGGAAAATCACAATTTATAGTGGAAAATCACCATTTATACTGGAAAATCACCATTTATACTGGAAAATCACCATTTACAGTGGAAAATCACCATTTATAGTGGAAAATCACCAGTTTTAATGGGAAAATCACCATTTATAGTGGAAAATCACCATTTATACTGGAAAATCACCATTTATACTGGAAAATCACCATTTATAGTGGTAGTGGAAAATCACTATTTTTAATGGGAAAATCACTATTTTTACTGGAAAATCAACATTTATAGTGGAAAATCACCATTTATAGTGGAAAATCACTATTTATACTGGAAAATCACCATTTATACTGGAAAATCACCATTTATAGTGGAAAATCACCATTTATACTGGAAAATCACCATTTATACTGGAAAATCACCATTTATACTGGAAAATCACCATTTATACTGGAAAATCACCATTTTTAGTGGAAAATCACCATTTATACTGGAAAATCACCATTTATAGTGGAAAATCACCATTTATAGTGGAAAATCACCATTTATACTGGAAAATCACCATTTATACTGGAAAATCACCATTTACAGTGGAAAATCACCATTTATAGTGGAAAAATAGTGGAAAATCACCATTTATACTGGAAAATCACCATTTATAGTGGAAAATCACCATTTATACTGGAAAATCACCATTTACACTGGAAAATCACCAATTATACTGGAAAATCACCATTTATAGTGGAAAATCACCATTTAGTGGAAAATCACCATTTATAGTGGAAAATCACCATTTATAGTGGAAAATCACCATTTACAGTGGAAAATCACCATTTACACTGGAAAATCACCATTTATAGTGGAAAATCACAATTTATACTGGAAAATCACCATTTATAGTGGAAAATCACCATTTATAATGGGAAAATCACAATTTTTAGTGGAAAATCACCATTTACACTGGAAAATCACCATTTTTAGTGGAAAATCACCATTTATACTGGAAAATCACCATTTATAGTGGAAAATCACCATTTATAGTGGAAAATCAACATTTTTGTATATGGATGTATATGGAGGTTTCCTAAAATAGATCTACCCCCAAATCATCCAAGTCATAAACGACCATTACAGTATTGAAACCTATGGTTTTTGGAAGTTTTTGGGATTCCTTATTTTAAGCAACCCCCATATTTATATACATACAATGAATAACCGGCATGAGATCCAGCGATTTGCTCCGCCTTCACCAAAGCGATGCTGATGCGATCGTTCTGAGTGGCCACATTGCCGGCCAGCTCGTCAATGCTCCTGCCGGCATGGTGCTGTGCTCTCCGAGGTTCTGTGAATATCAATCCATGGCTAAGTTGTTGTTTTTTAACTAGATTGACTATGGTTTATGGTAGATAACGGATGATCATGGTCGTTTACTCAATAGAGTTTATAAAGCAATACCAAACTGAGGGGCACCACAACAAGCATGATTCAAGCAACAATTAAGAGAGGAATCACTGCCTTCTCTAAGGTTTTCTTAAAACATTGGGCCTTGACTCTAAGAATTCCTTGGATTCCAACTCCTGAAACTCAAGAGTCTGTTGATGTCTGTTGGATTTTTCGGGCATCAAAGTTTGACAAGCACCAACATGCATTCAAATAGGTTTGGATGCCTCAAAAGAATCTGGAACATAAAAGTGCTGAGGTATCCCGGCATCCTGCTATTCCAGTGCGCTCCTTTAAAAGATTTAAAAGTAAGCAGCAGAACCACCCAAAACGTGGTGCCAGGTAGTGCATTTCAAACATGTTCAAACCGCTACTCAAAACCAAGGAATTCTCTCTGATAACTCCATTTCACACCTTTCAGGCATGGTCCTGCTGATGATGAAGGATCTAGACAATTCTAGAGATACATATTCTTCGAAGGTTCTTGACCCGCAAACACCTCAGCATGCAACTCCATCTAGACTCATGTTTTTGACGCTTAAATCCCATGTTTTTGTTGTTCGAATCAAAGTTTGCCCCCTTCAAGATGGTGTCTACCAGTGATGTTTCTTGGTCGATAAACCGCATATTAGTACGTACATACATACATATACATATACACATAATATATTGTATTAGATATATATATATGGTGGCTTCCTAAAATGTGGGTATCCCAATAGCTGGATGGTTTTTATTTCACAATCCTCAAATGGACTGGGGCACCACACAGCAAACCCGTGTCCACCACTCGCACCGACTTGCCCACGACTTCCACCATGGCGCTGTGTTTTTTTTTGGGATTTTAGCACCAACAGTTGGGATTTTAGTGTGGAAGAAATGGGTGGAAAATGGGATTTTCGGTTGTTTAAATAGTGATGTTTCCATACTCAGTGATGAAATTGATTGAAATTGTACATCGTGTGTGTAACTAGGAAACTGACCTGAAACCAAGATCTGCATAGATTGAGTATGTTTTTCCTTTAGGTTGAATTCATCGGGTGTAATCAAGACTACTGTTATCCTAGATGGTTCTATACTAGTCTGATATCTGGACAGATTTAGGTAAGAAACATTGGATTTGAGAGTAAAAGAACTCTAATTATTTGCTCTTTACTCTCAGTGTAGGTAGATTCCAGGTCTGCTCACACAAACCTCCATGCAATCCGGAAGTTTCAATAACTTTCACATATCAAATTCAGCTTGGATTTCTCAAACTTGACCATGACTTGTCAGCTCTCATTGCCATAGTCTTTCCCAAGAAGCGAAGCTGACAGCCAAAACATGCCACCGACCACGGTCACTGGCTTGTTGTATTGTCAGGAAGCATCAATAGGAAACTCAGGCTCAGGTATGGCTTTTCCCATAATGTTTTTCTTGTAAACCCTGTAAATGTTGCCTCTACATATAACCAATTCAGGGACACAAAAGTTCTCTTTAGTGACTTTAGTACTTGCATGGTGTTTTCTTGCGCGCCAACTTCACCTAGAACAACCATCCCAAACCCCCACGACAATTTGGGTCAAGCTAATCTGGTGCACCAATCCTCATCGAAAATATTCACAGAACGTCACAGGCTATGGCTGGGAAACTCACCCTGGTGCCCTTCTGGATGTTCATCCCTCCAGCCTATGTGGAAAAAATCAGAGGTTTTAACTCATATCGTTCAAAACCCTATTGCTAATGCTAGCCCCACGTTTGATGCTTGATGCTTCAATCCTTCTGTATAAATCATCCTTCAAATCCGATTTCTGATGATTAGATCCAAACAAATCCACATTTTTGGTTGGCAAACTCCATCAAAATCCCACAGCTTTGACGTTTAAAAACTGACCAAACGTGACCCAAACCCCGCCAGATCGGGTGCGGGATCGTAGCTATAGATCAGTTCTCTGGACTGTTGGTGTCGAGACTGGCGGAAATGGGGAGGAGTCATCAATGGGAATGGAAAAACATGGAATTTATGGCATTTTATGAGAATTGATGGTGGTAATTTATGGGAGTTTGTAGTTCATCATTCTAGGCGTTAATACAGTAATATGTGTAATTTATGAATGGAGATATATATATATAATAGAGTATGTTTCATCATTGATTAATGTAATTAGGTAGGTTCTTGGCCAAACGAAATCATGGACAATGTGGATTATACTTGGGAAATAAGTTGATACCGACTCTCTGTGATATGTGTGTGTGTGTGTCACTCTGAAAATGAGGCCCCAACAAAATGTTCATTTTGATTAGGAAGATAATGATACTCATAAACTCTTGGGGTACTCTTGCCTGACACAAACCCACATGAACCCATCAAATAAATGGTACCAACATATATGTGTAATCATCCCAAATTCAGCTTTGACAGGAAACATGGCGATTTAATTGGTGAAGACTGGATAAACTAATCAGAGAAATTTACCAACAATGTTGTGCCACAACTAACAAACTAGATGATACATGGGAAGTTCGTGGACTGCGTCTCTCGAACTAGCTGGATGCTCTCGGCCTCAAAATGGACCCCAAAATCCGATCATGTGATATTATTAATTACCCTCTGGTAAACTAACAGTTTGCTATGGAAAATCACCATTTTTAATGGGTAAATCCACTGTAAATGGCAATTTTCAATAGCTATGTTAATTTACCAGAGGTTACCCTCTTCAAGAATTGGGGATACCCAGATGCAAAAAATGCTGATCACTTGGCTCTTCGCGGAAGCATGTCATGTGGAGTGTATGAATTGAAGCCACAAGCTCTGTGTTCAAACACTGTGTAAATCACCCATGTTTGAAGCACGAACAACAGCAGAATTTCCCATTGCCAGGATCAGCCCGAATCAACTTGCAAATTTCACAGAGATTGCTTGTGCTTTCTTTAAAAACACGATCATCTCCATGTTTATCCCCCCAAAAATAGAGAGGTAAAATGCCACTTTCAGGTAGTGATCAATCACTTTTCTATCTTTTTGGTTGTTACTATAGGGTATAGCGGGTAGAGCATCAAGTCGATGTTGAACCCAAACTCGCCTCGCTCGGACTCCGCTGGGACCGAACTGCGGCGGCGGAGATCCAGTTGATAACCAGAGATACCCATCACATGATATAAACTGCTTGCTGGATAATGATTCTTAATGGGTGAGTATAGTGATTATCAAATGATTATCATGGATAATTAGATGAGGTCTTTTATATTCTTTTATACAATATAGTTCCATGTTTGAATAAGAAATCTTCAGAACTATTGGGGGGATGCTGCGTAGTTGTGCTTGGGCATGGTTGAGGCAAGTTCCGAACGGTAAAATTGGGGTTTGCATGTGGGATATTTACATTCTTGGGGCTGAACTGTCTCAACAGTTTGCTTGAGTTTGATAGACCTTTAATTGAGATTATTCATCACTGATCCAACCACAAAATTCATGTTACATTCAAATACTGTTCCATCTAATGGTTCCTTGGGGTTGTTGAACACCCCCAAGCGGCCCAGGTTGGCCTGTCCACCTGCTAGTAGTGCCCATCCTGGCCGGATGTCGCACTGAAAAACTCCCAGTTTTTCCTGGGAGTCCGAATTCTTTCAGACGTTCGTCAACCTATATCACATGTTTTTCAAAACTTCTCCCCATTCTTTCACGTTCAATCTCCCCAGCTTTTCCATGGCCAATCTTGGATCATTACCCAAAAACCATCAAAAACTGAGCTGGTTAGACTCTGGTTAGTAGATAAATGTAGATAATCCCATTGATACCCATAGCCCATCATAGCCCCCAATACTCCAACGCTGCGAGTCATCGGCCTTCTCAGGTCCCGTCGGAGCGTGGGCACCGAGGCGGAGGACAGGAGCTTCACGGTACTCGGGGAGGTGATGGGTCGACCTGACGTTGGGCCGTTGCATCAAATATGGTCAAATTCATGGGTCAACAGCCCATGATGTCCGATTTTGGGCTTGAAACACCATAATGAAATCTGAAAATTGTTATAAATTGTTGGTTAGATCTCTGGGGTATTCGACATCTCGGAGAAGTCTTCCAAGTTGGGCCTTGACTTCTAAACAGTGGAGTGGAATCCTGGAAGTGATTGGGGACCGTTCCCGGTACCTTGGGAGTCCTTGGGCACCCCAGGTATTTTGTGGTGACAGCACTGGTTTCAGCAGGCAATGAAGCACCCTGAAACGTGGTTACCCTCTGGCAAAGGTGGCTGGCGGGAAAATTCCCTAAATGGAGGTTTCTAGCTGTGAAAATCATCTATATTATAAATGGATATAAACGGTTGGTTTTCCAATATGTTCATATATTTTCCAGCAAGATGCAGCAAGTCATGTTTTTTTGGACACCGGAGGGTACCTTTAAAACCCATTAGATGCCATTAAACCACCAGAATTTCCATACATAAAACCCTTAAACCACCATTATTTCCCATTAAACCACCATTTTTTCCCATTAAATCACCATTTTTTCCCATTAAACCACCATTATTTCCCATTAAACCACCATTATTTCCCATGAAACCACCATTATTTCCCATGCAACCACCATAAATTTCCATTTTTAAATCACCAGTCAGCCAGGTTCTCCCACGAGCGCTCTTCTGCCGTTCTCGCTGCGCTGACCTGTGGACGACTGGTCGGAGACTGGTCAAGAAGCGACTGGATGATGCAAGGGGTACCCCCAAAGACTTAGGAAACCTCCATATCATATCATATCAAATCAAATCATATCAAATCATATCATATCATATCAAATCAAATCATATAATATCAAATCATATCATATCATATCAAATCATATCATATCATATCAAATCAAATCAAAACATATCATGTCATTTCATATCAAATCATTTCATATCATATCATATCATATCAAATCAAATCATATCAAATCATATCATATAATATCAAATCATATCATATCATATAATGTAATATAATATGATATGATATAATATATACTATACTATAATATAATATAATATAATATAATATGATATAATATATACTACAATATGATATGATATGATATGATATAATATTATATCATATCATATTATATCATATCACATTGTATCATAACATATTATATATTATATATTATATTAAAATTATATTATAATATCTCATATCATATCATATTATATCATATCATATTATATTAAATTATATGATGTTATATTACATTATATTATATCATATTATGTTATGTTATATTATATTATAATATATTTATATTATATTATATTTTGTATATAGATGTATCATATTGTATCATGTTCTATTTGTTTCATCTCGTAATTGTTCAATCCTGATGTATCGATATTCTCATATATAGATTGTATGTGCTAAAGAAATCCTTCCTCAGAATTGAACACTCCGAATTCAAGTGGAATTAACATGTTTCCAGAGTGTTGGTTGGTGAATTGGGTTGTATAATTGTTTTACAATTGGTGACCTTCAAACATGCAGGCATCAGTAAAATAGTAAAGGATTGCAACACAGGCTTTCCCAAAAAGCGATACATCTCCACCCAAAGATCGGCAAATGTCCATAAATTCCCTAAAGTTTCCATGATAAAGTTCATCAGTGACATCCAAATGTTTTAATGGCTACATCCCGATGTTTGTTCATGGTGAGCTCTCATTCTTATCACTGAGTTCAAATAATTTTCTTGTGAAATCCAAGATTTTTCCGCAAAAATCTCCGGGTGACCTCTGGAACTACCCTCTGGTAAACTAACATAACTATGGAAAATCACCATTTTCAATGGGTAAATCCACTATTTCTATGGCCATTTTCAATAGCTATGTTGTCATTACCAGAGGGTACCCTGCCACCACCACCTCCGCGCGGTTTTATTTTGACCGAAGAAGGGGCCTGTCTTCGCTGAACCAGTCGTTGAGCTGCGACAACTTCGCGGAGCCATCGATGGAACTGTGGTTCAACCGGCGCCTAGGAAGTCTCTGGTTAAGAGTTTGCCATGGAAGCCATGGCCCATGAAAAATCATGAAAATGTAGATGAGTTATTATGATTTACATTGATTTACAGTACCATTTGGTTGAACATGGTCAGTTTCCATAGCTGCATGTTAAATTGCCAGAAGGTAAAAAAAAATGAGTTCATCAATTAAAACAATGATTAAACAAAAACAAGTGGATATAAGAAAGAAACGATGTGTGAATGTTTATCTTCAACGTACAGTATACATCGATGGTACTAGTGGGATTTACATAAGATTGCAACCAGGATTTCTCAGTGGGTTGGCATCGGTTCTCTTGCAATCAGCCAAAACTCTACGAGAATGTTTATCAGAATGCTTACCTTCATCAGAATGTTCATGCCGATATGAAGGTTAACACTATATAATGTGCATAATTAGTGACAAACAAGAAAATATGGTCGATAAAACGACAGAAGTGACAGCACATGACAGCACTATTATCAAAAAGAAACACGCAAACACCACCATCATCCAGCGGCTATACCCTCTGGTAAACTAACATAGCTATTGAAAATTGCCATAGAAACAGTGAGTTTTCCCATTAAAAAATGGTGATTTTCCAGTTCGCAAACTGTTAACGTTTACCAGCCGTTTAACCATGGCGCCAGCCGAGATCTCCATGAAAGTCATGATTCCCATCACGGCACCATGAATCCAAACATGGCCTAAAAAATTCCGAAATGACCCATCCCCCAAATTTGTGAGTTTATACACCTAGAACATGGCCCCATATTTTGGGGGCCTGAGCATCCATGAATAAGAACAGTTCTGCTGTTGGCAATGATGTCAAACATTTGCACAATAAATTGTAGGATGGATTTCGCCCACCAATCCAATCATTGGAAAAAATGGAGGTGTCAACCAATGAGGTGGCTATTTTTACTGTGATACCACACTCATATTTTTCATAATTCATATAAATATACAGTTTTACATCATATTAAACACACAATTCTAGCAAATTTATATGGGGGCCGCTATCTATGATGTAAAAAAACAAGAAAAATCATATAGATACCACTTCATATGTTCATTGAGGGGGTGAACATCCACGAACACAAAAACCGCTCTCTACGAACTCCAGGATGCCACAGGTCAGGCATAGTCTGCGCGACCACCGGCTTGGCGTAACGGCCACCCGGACCCGCCTGCGGCTTCTTTTACCGGGGGTGCAGAGCGTGGCGGTTGGCTGGTTGAAAACTCCAATTTCACTAGGGTTTATGGATCTTTATGGATCTTTACGGATGTTTATGGCAAATAGATCATGATATATCATAGATATATCAGTTTGTTTATTATAACTCCACTCGGATTTATGATAGATATTAATATATTGAACTAGATACTATGATTTGTAAACCAACGGTTTAAATAACTGGGAGGCACCTCAAAAAACAAAAGATTGTGACAGTCTTCGTGACGATGCTGGTGTATCCCCAAGGGCATCTCGGAATATCTCGGAAAATTGATTGATTGGGTAGCCCAACTCCCTTTTGGTTCAGAGATACCCTCTGGTAAATTAACAGTTCGACCCTGCCAGGTGTCGGGGTTGGAAGATTAGTTTCCATTCAAAACTGGTGATTTTCAAGGTCTATGTTAATTTACCAGGGGGTAATTGTCACTCTTAAATTGCCATAACTTGGAGTATATTCCATTGTCAGATTCACCCAGGGATTTGTGATTGATCATGAATATCCCATCAATACCATCATAGTATCCCCCGGCAAATATTGATTGATACCAGCATATACTTACCGTGATACTATGATGGTTATTATACTATGATGAATACTATACTACCATTAATATTAATATATACAATCATAATATTCCATTCAAAGGTTGTATAACCCATGGTCTTTCAGCTTTCCCATGTGCAAGATTTTACGTTCTGTAGCGAGCAGCTGAGCGTCATACCGCCGAAAAGAAAAATATTGCTGATGGCATGATAACACCATCATGTAATGGCATATGTATATATATATATATACACGATCAACACACATGTTTAATCACTCACATAAACTAAGTACACCCCAGCATGTCATGATCAGACAGAATCATACATGTATATATATATATGTATGTGTGTATATCATGTAAGAATGTATATATATATACACTATAATGGACTTATACTAATGTTCATGATTTCGAAAAACATATAAGGCCATCATATAACATATATATATATATATATAATATTACCAATGTTTTAAATTAGAACCATATCATATCATACAACATTATCATAAAACCACCCTGGTCACCTGCTGTCATCGCCTCCTTCAGAAAGCCCAAAAAGTCTTCGATGGTGATATCCCCCGAACCATCGCGATCAATCCTGAAGCGCCGCTGTTTTTCTCAGCCGTTGCCGCAGAACGGCAAGCCGCTGAAATCCATGGGATTTTTCATAGGAACATAACAGAATATCATAGGGAAAACATGGGTATAGGAATGGGATATAGACCCAAGTTTAAAATATATGATGCATATGTGGTTCATGGTCAAAACATGTTATAATCATATTATGTTTATGGTCATTCAGATTCATCATAATGAACATACTTGTAATCAGTCTGTGGCACTGTTGGGCAACAGTGGCACCTGCAATCACATTGAAGAAAACAATGCCACACATGCTTTAGTACATGGATGCATGTGGGATGTACCACCAACTATAAAAGATCCTTTTACTGTTGAGTTTTCACATAATTTTCACATTAATCAACTTTAAAAGCAAACTTTGCAAAATGGTTTGGTCTAAAAGTCACATTAACCCCCAATTCCAATGGGTTCAAACTCAAACCTCATTTTCTATACACAACTCGAGGGTCTCTTCAAACCCGCCCTGCAGTGTGATCCGTCCTGGAGAAGAGGTCGTCCAAATGCCACCTGAAAATCTCCGCAGGAATGGGAAAATGTTGCAGGTAAGGCTAAGTGTATATATATATATATATACATACACCGATACTATCAGTACCCTTTCTCGTATAATTCCAGTACTTGACGTCATCTGAGACTATGAGCAACAAAAATGAGTTCCAATACTCTTTTTGGGATACTTCTACCTTTTTTTTCTGCTCAAGTTTCACATGCCAAATCCAATGGTTAAGCATCATGGTCATTGTGGAATGGCTATAAGATTGGGAGAACTTGGGGAACCCCGCATATTCAAATGCACCCAAATATCAAGTTGTTGACTGTATATCAGTATATCCCATTCTAATCATATGTTCCTGTCGTTTTTGGTTTTATACCCCATGTCTACTCTTCAATTCCCCAAATGAAACCATTATTTATATTGATTTGTCGATGTCCATATGTCAATATGTTTCATGATAAATCAATCAAAATCCAATGTTTATCCACATTTTGCGGGCTTAAATGACTAGAATCCTCCATGTTTGGAGCATTATTCTTTTCAACCAACACCTACGAGTGGTGACGCCCCATAGTTCGCTAAGTTCTTTTATAACTCCAACAACTAGGGTTCATGATAGATCGAATTAGTTAATGGGGTTTCTCAACAACAAACAAAACTAGATATAGGGTTCAAACCTCATCTAACTATGTTATAATAATCACATAAACCGTTTATGTAACATATTATAACCATAGTTAGATGAGGTTATAACATGTGTTATAATCACCATAAACTTGCCATAAACCCCAACAATTTCCCCATTTGATCCACGGATCGTCGCCATCTAAGGAGCTGATCGTAGCGCAGACGCTGCAAGCCTTCCAGGAATGAGGCCCGCGACACCTGCGTTGTGCCGGGTGGAACGCGGCGCCGCGTTGCGGGAGGTTTTTCGCCGTTGGGGTACCCCTAAAAATCGCTGGATTGTTCATGTTCCATGTGTAAAAAAATGTGATTTAGGGGTACCCCCATTTCAGGAAACTTCAATATATAAGTGGGTTACAAGATGACAGAGAAATATGAGAAATCGAGAAATCCCATATCACTGGGATGAAAAATAACATGAGAATGTGTTTGTGGGTGATTCACTGCGTTCTGGATTCATGTCTCATCAAAAAGAAACATCAAGACACTATGATCATTTGTGGCATTGAGGTTGTTATACGCGTGATCAATTTGATTCGTACTTCGGTCGGCGCCCCAACCTTGCCAGTGGCACTCATCTTGAAAGCATCAGAGGGCCTGTCGGCACCGGAGCTCCGTTATGAAACCTAACAGCTGAAGAGAAAATAGACTGCCATATACAGCCAATCATCAACTCAAAGAACAATAATGACTGTAAACGGAGTTTCTAAAAATGGGGTATACCTTCATGCCCAAAAAAAAATGTTCAATGGGAAACATGATGACATTCCAGTGGAATTGGGTGGTTTTAGCCCGAATTCTTCAAACAAGCAACATCTTGAAACCAATGCAACACATCATGAAACCAATCAACCCCCGGTGCTTTGTTTCCAGCTGCCTGTGGCTATGAGTCAAAACCCTGGCACCTAAGGTACCCTAAAATAGCTGGTTAATGAAACAATAATCAATGGCCATTTCAGGAACCTAAATTGGAGGTACCTACCATATATAAGGCCTATTTTTCAGGCCTAAATTTCAGGGGATATCCCCACAATTCATATGGCCAGAAATACGGTACCTGGTACAGTATTTCCATCTGTTGGATCCTGAAATTCACATTGAAATACCCTCTGGTAAACGTTTACAGTTTGCTATGGAAAATCACCATTTTTAATGGGCAAATCCACTATTTCTATGGCCATTTTCAATAGCTACGTTAGTCATTACCAGAGGGTACGCCAGTCAACCCCTTCCCATGTCCCAAGGATTCCCAAGGTCTTGGACGCCCCAACGATCTGTAAAGGTTCATCAAGGCCTGGCTTCGGAAGATCCGGATCTTGGGGATCCCTCGGCCTTCAACGTCCTATTCATGGGTAAATCAACGATTTCTAAATGGGCAATTTTCAATAGCTAACTGTTGTATGTTTACCGGAGGGTATGGATAAAATGAATGCAATGGAAAAAATGAAGGATTTCAAGGACAAAATAACTCAGGTTGAATGGACAAATGGATGGTCTAGCTATGTCTAGCTAGCGTTGTGGGAAAACTCGGTCCCCAGAAATGAGGATTTGACCACAAGGACCACAAGTAACTCGATAGGACCACAAGGGCTCGCACAAAAAACAAAATGGGTACATCACCAAAGGAAATCGGCATGGAATCGATGTTTGCCTAGCGGTACCACGGCTCCATGTTTTGGCCTTGCACCTCCGTCGCATGCTCAGCTGCTCAGCTTTCTATGATCAAATATCACCATGTGGCGAGTGGATGACGAAACAGAACACCAAATCACTCCTCCAAGCCTTTTTAAGCCCTTTCTTGGTTCATTAACCATCATTAACCATACATTAACCATCATCATTAACCACATATTGACCATCATTTACCGTATTAACCATCAGTGTTTTCACCCCAGTTTTGCTGAATTCTTCAGAAAAAATCCACCATCTTTCCACGGCTTTCACATCATCCCTGAAATTCCCATGTCCACCAGTTGGATGTTGAACTGGACGCCATTTCAGGTGAAATTACCCAGCACTTTTAGGCCATAAAATCCAGGTGATCACCAGAAACATGACCCAGCTCCATGGCAACAGCACTTCAAATCGGAACATTTCCATGGAGCTTCCGAGGATTTCTCCACTGTTGGCTGGCTCCGCCTTCATCTCCTCACTTCGGCAGCTGGTGAGCTCCTCAAAGAAGCGCCGCAAACGCTTCAGTAGCGCCTTGCGGCCGCGACCTGGTCGACGGGAGAGAAACACATGTTTTTTTATTTTTATGTTGGGATAACGTGTCCTTGATCCTCATGATGAATGATCATGATGATACAATAGTAAGTATGATAATAATAACCATTACTTGAGCATGACTCAAAGATCATGACGCAAATTAGGACCATTATTTGGGATTGTGACCAGTTATTTGTTAGTTCAGACGTGTGAATGGTCATAATAACTGCTCATGATCCCAAGGAATGGACATAAATGGTCATAAATGGGATAGTTGTGACGGTTAACAACATCAATGGGATATTGGCATTGGGATAAATTTAATAAAAACATGCAAACGTTATGATAAATGATGATAACGTAACTTATACTCAATGGTGATAATGATGAATGATCATGGATCTATAATCTATATATAATGATCGAGTCTCGGATTAGGGACCATGCTGGATCTTGACCCTTGGAAAAACCAGCAGTGCTAAACGTCAAGAGCTGCTGGATCTTGGAGGCCACCAGGCATTTTTGGTACTAGATTACCCTCTGGTTGTGACTAACATAGCCATGGACAGATCCGCCATGCTATTAAGAACGGTAAACCATCTATTTCTATGGGCCATTCTCCATGGCGAACTGTTAGTCATAACCAGAGGGTAGTGCTTAGATTCATCACCAATGTGGATCTTCAAAGTTGGATTTGTCTATGGTTTCATTTGCTAATGTTCCACCAGAAATTGAGCAGTGTTCAAAACGTCAATCATGTTTTCCAGAAAATGACGTATATATATATATATATATTGGATAGTGTGCTGGCTTATAATTCTATAATCATCAACCACCAGAGGCTTAGCAGCGGCGCTGCTTAGCTAGCTATGAGTTGCCTTTGCAACTTCATCTAAGTGAGTAATCCACCATAAACCCCAGTTATATATATATATATATATCATCATCAGCATCATAATCATCATCATCATCATCATCATAATCATCATCATCAAGAAGTTAAAATAAACCAACTATACTAACCAGCTATAGCAACTATACTATAGTCAAGTTGCAAACCAACTATACTAAGTACATCTAAGCGCCACGGTCGTGCCACCAGACTTCTCGACTTCTCGCTCGTTCGGTCGCCTGAACCCACGATGTCATCCTCCAGGAGATCTGACAGCCTTAACGAATCGGGAGAACAGGCTTCGGTCGTTTGAATTGATCCAGATATCTCAACGAACAAAATGCGAGGACTTCAGCTTCGAACTGTTTCGGGATACTGTTTGTTGGTATGGAGAAAGAAAAAAACTCTGACGGAAGAAATTTCAAGAATCTGGCATTGAGAAAGAACGTCCTGTCAGATTCTCACACTTCACCATGCAGAATGGGTGCAGGTTTTCTTTTGTTAAACAAATGTATGATGTTTTGTGTTTTGAGTCTGGGGCACTTTTCCTTGCTATTTGCTACATTTTGGAGCAAAAACCTGGACTTTGCTGAATTTTGGAGTTAAACTTTGCCACTTGCATTGTTCATCGATTGTTGAAGCACAACCGTGTTGGGTCTCAATAGTGGCATTGGATGCTATCATAGTGTTGGTTGGTTTAGGGTTTATTTAGAGTTGGTTTAGGGTTGGTTTAGGGTCATTTAGGATTGGTTTCGGGTTCATTTAGGGTTGGTTTAGGGTTTATCTAAAGTTGGTTTAGGGATGTTTAGGGTTTATTTAGGGTTATTTAGGGTTGGTTTAGGCTTTTTTAGGGTTGGTTTGGTTTAGGCTTTTTTTAAAGTCTGTTGAGGGTTGGATTAAGGTACATGGAGGGATAGAAGGTGTGTATAGAAAGATAGATAGATCGATAGATAGATAGATTCATTTGAAAGATTTGATCGATAGGTAGATAGATAGATTGATAGATTAGATTAGATTTGATTTGATTTAGATTAGATGAGATCAGATTGGATTAGATTAGATAGATAGTCTAGATAGATGAGATAGATTAGATAGATAAGATAAGATAGGATTAGGTTAGGTTAGGTTAGGTTAGGTTAGGTTAGGTTAGGTTAGATAGATAGATAGATAGATCACAAAAGTCACAAAAAGTACAAAGCCAGGCTTGAAAACAAAAAAACGAAAGAAAACACAAACAAATTACCCCAAAAATAGCCCTCCATGCAAGATTCAGGCCACCAGTAGATTTGTTGCTACGCCCAAAAACGTTGATGTGGTGTCAGCACCAAGAGTTGGCTGCGGATTACTATTCTTTCCGTCACATTGGTTGCGCTCCTCATTTCCCCCATCCAAAGCTAGTCTGACTCAATGATGCCTCAGGGCCCCCGTCGCCAAACTACCACCACCTGATTTAAAGAAAACATCATTGATGGACAGATGGACCATATTTTAATATATTTTAATATATTTTATCCTCCAGAATTGGTCCATAATCAACCATAATCCTGTACGGAAATATATGTCATACAGATCTTGGATAATCTTGGGCAGCTAGACATGGGGAATCAGACGTCCCGCCCTGCCTGATCCTGTTCTGACTCTGGACGTCCAACAGGTCAAACACTTCTGACATGTGAGCCTGGCTGTTGTACCAACTCCCCATGTTCCCCACGCCCATCGCTGTGTCCCATCAACAGAACCCCCACTCTTCAACTCTCACCAAAGTCTACCCTCTGGGAATCAAAACATGGTCATCAGGAATCCATGTCAATTCATGTGCTTTCTTGATAAGATCATAACAGAGAATCTATACAAACGGATGTAACATGACTTGACTACAGCAATCAAACATGGCAATGAACAAATCCCCGAACTACATGGCTAGGTTTCGATCGCTGGGAAAAAAAAATCGAACTCAGTGGAGGTGTCTTTTCATGGGAAAGTCCCACGAAATCAATGGAGGTTTCGATCGCCGGAACATCATCTATAAAACCTCCATTTAGTCCATCTATAAAACATCATCTATAAAACATTAAAACCTCCTGACCATCATCCTGGCATCATCTATAAATGGTAGCTTTACGATTGCCAGGTCAGGTTTCCGGCCGTGCTGCCGCTCGAACCTCCAAGGGTTGTCGCCCCGTGCGCGAAAACATCCGCCGCATGGCGCTGCAGAACTCCTCCTGCGTGATGTAACCTCGGGGCAGCCACGGCAGCCGATCTGCTTAGGAGATCACCATAGAAATACGGTGTGAATGAACCTCTCAATGGATTGGTTTCAGGAAAACCCCATATTTCATGGTAAAAACCAATCCATTGAACCTCTGTTTCGTTGGATTTTCCTATTAGAAGCTCCAGGGCAGATTTGGTACATCCCAGGGACTGGTCTGTATCCCAGACATCCGGGGACCCAGAGTTGGTAGTTGCGAGCCCTGGGATGCTCCAAGCTGGATGTGCCAGACTTGAAACAAGACATGAACATCATGTTCATGGTCCAATGGTGCTGGGAATTATACAATATTATGTATATATCAATATGTATATATATATATATTATATTATAATTAAATATAATTAATTATATGTAAATATCTCATATAGAATGATGACTGGCTTCCACAATGAACCTTAGTCTAACAGCGGATCTTGTTGTCATCAAACACGTCCCCCCTACAGGGAGATCACCACATGGATCTGGAGAGTTGATCAAAGCACAAAAAAAAGAGCGACCATGGATCAAGTTGTAAGCCAGCAAAGATTTCTGAAACTAAATGATCTATAAATGATCTATAAATGATCTATAAATGATCTATAAATGATCTATAAATGATCTCAAACGCAACAAGAGGAACAAGGGGTTCATCCCAGAGGATCATCTACGGCGAAACAGGTCATGTCTGTTGCCTTCCAAGGACTCGATGACTGTGGGTCTTCGGTCAAACCACACCCCAAGATGTGACATCACGTGGTTTCACAACAATCATTGGGTGTTGACATGAACTTGACATGCCTTGCCTGTTGCTTGATGGTTTCAAAAACAATCTATAGAATGTTGCAAATTCACTCAGCAAGTTTCATCAAATATAGGAACGAAAGATGTCGTCCCCGGCCGGCTGCAACATGACCGAAAACACAAAATCTAGCTTCGCACAGTATGATCACCGGAGGAAAGGGAAATCAAGCGCCTGAATTTGTCAATGGAGCGGGTCTTCCCTTCAACTGGCTATAATCGGAAGATGTTGGCGCCAAAATGGGCGCATGTCTCAAGAGACATGTCTCTGAGCATCCAGCCATCGTCGAGACCTGGTAAAGAGACAAGATACAGCTGGTTGGTGGTTGACCTACCCCTCTGAAAAATGATGGACTTCGTGTCAGTTGGGATGATGACATTCCATTCCCAACTGTTTCTGGAAAGTCATAATCCATTCCATGGTTCCAGTCACCACCAACCAGTGATTATTAACCATTATTAACCATCATTATCCCATTTTCCCAGTGAATCTGTGGCTCAAACCACGCTCTCCGGGCTGTTTTTGGACCAATCCCTGAGTCCCCTTTCAGGGGGCCAGGTCGTGGCGCTCTGCCGATCGAGCTGGGACGTGTAGACAGTTGGGGGTCAACACAAGCACCGTGTTTGAGGTTATGTAATACACCCAGAAATGGCATATAATGGAAGTATCATGGAATATCCATTGGAAATCATGGAAATACCCCCAGAATCTTGAAACTTTGAGAACGGTTTTTTCAAAACTTGCCTTGGAGATCAATTTCTTACAAGATTCTGGGGTATTGCACATGTCATTGAGTCATGCCTGGGGTATACCCCAATCTTCAAATTCATGTCCAAAAAAAACACGAATGTCATCATCTTACCTGGCGGGCAAAAGTCGCCCCGAATCTTCAAAACCGCCAAAAATTCCTTCAGTGCATCCCATCGCACCTGACTTTTTGGAGATGTCCAGAAAGCGCCAGAGCATGGGAATTGACCTCACCATTTTGTTGAGTATATCTGGTTGTATATGGAAAAATAAATCCAAACCACCAACCAGATATTTCTAAGATAATCCTGTTGTAGATTTGACCAACGACACTGGTGCTTTAATGGACACATCAGGCGAATAGAATGGGATTTAATGAGATTTTCCCAAGCTGGAAAATCCCCCAAACCAGAGGTTTCTAGCTGGGAACATGGTTGATTTTCAGAGGGTATATTGGTATATCCAGCTGTGATGGATCCTAAGGATGATTCCCCTTATCATCCTATACCATCAGTATCAATAATCACTAAAAAGATGATTGTGTAGTAAACTACAATTGATGTATTCTTGATATATACTGTATACTTATTGGTGCATTATTGGCAAGATTCTTGGTGTATTCTTGGTGTATGATGTTTGTATTATCAAGTAATTGATACTTATTAATGTATATATATATATATCATTGGTGAGTATTGCCCTTAATGTGGGTAAAACAATCATGAACAGCACCCATTTTTGGGGGAATATGGGGGAATGGTTTATACTATAGCACCATTCAGCTCCCAGGCGGTCCCTGGGTTCGGCACCGAAACTCTGCGAAGACGAACTCCATGAACTGCGCCACCTGCCACGGCCATGGCGTCAATTGACGTGGAGATTGCGGGAAGTCCCCGCGAGAGATGGGAAAATCATAGGGAAACTCGTGGGAAAACCCCTAGATTAATGGAGGTCTTCATGGGAAATGCCAGATAAATGGAGATTTCTAGCTTGGACAATCATTGAAATATGGTTGCGGGAGTTTCCAGCAGGCCTGGTTTGATAACTGGAGGGTGCTAGTCATGGCAATGTGTTAAGACAAGGATGCCACAGAAGATTCCAATGAAAGAATGATCTATATAACTTTAGAAGACCAGCAGGAAATTATATGAAATTATATAATGTTAGTGAAGCAATAATAAACCAGCCATATGATGGTTCGAATCCCGCCCATAAAAATGGTAGAAATGTAATTGGCCCATGGAATCTATGCTGAACATCTGTGATCATCCCTTCAGCTGCGTCATCCTTTCACCAGCAGAATGGCAATCGTTACTATCTTGGCGAAAACGAGTGGTTTTAACCATTTGTTCAAGACACTTTTGATACAACTATCTTCCTATGCTTTCTGATTCAATCTATATTTTGCAGGGCAAGATCCAGGTTGGTTTCTTGGCTGGGTTCATTCCACGTTGCATGATACATCCTCCATCTTTGGGGTAGATTCTGGCAGTTCTCAGGGTGAAGCTATGAGTTGGGAGATAGCTGATCATCTCTAAACCCATTCCTGCATTACAACTGATATCTCATGATTCAAAAGAAAATCGAGCCCAGTTCACCAAGGTTGTAAACCAACTTCTACCTATAAGTCAACTAGAAATGCCCCGGCCCCTCTTTGATTCAACCCGGAATCCCCATCCGTTCCATCGGTTCCGTCGCACCTCGGGTTCTTCTGGCCACATACGCTTCAGCAAGGATTCCTCCGTCGGGGATCATCAAACTAACTATACCCAGACCCCTCTGTAAATGCCCAATGATGGTATTTACCACGTTTGCCAATCTTTATGGGTCAGTTGAGGGTCTATGTATATAGAATATGTGTATATATACCATCATATCATGTATACGTACATACCTCACTTCATATCATAGTAGTTATTCGAAACCGCAGTGTAGCTCGCACTAGCGGTCGAGAAATCACTTCATATCATATCATAACATAGTGCAGTATACTGAGCATAAAAGCATCTGATGTTGTATCTACTTCTCGCATAATACGATATGATACTTCATTATATCATGTATATATATATATATGTATTATCAATATTTATTGAGCATTATAATATTGTATAATATATACAAGGTGTATATATATATTATTATATATATATTATATATATATATGATTGTTATATCATGTATCTCAATGCCTTACGCATAAAGCCAGTTACAAAAAGCGGACCATTCTCGAGCTCCGCACCAAGGCATCTGCTTGGTTCGCGTTCGGCTTCCTGGCGGGAAAATCCGCTGGGGAGTTTGACCAAAAACCAAAAAACAGGTGAAATTCATGGAACATTGGTGTGTTTTTATAGAAATCTGATAGACATTTGCTGGAATGTTTATAATTCATGATAACTATGGAATTTAATGACATACCTAATGGATTTTCATGGAATTTTAGGAAATTGATGGATTTTTAGGACTTTGGTTCAGCAATTTCAGCAAAACGCTGGGGAAATTCAATGGAGTTTGACCGTATGAATGTAGATTTGACCAATAAAGATGGGGTTTGGAGATGTTTGGAGAAACACAGATAGGCGATCTGACGAAATATGCTGGGATCTGATACTAATCTTCCAATCCCCGAAACTAGCAGGGTCTATGTTAGTTAGGAGGATGGTTTACAAAAAAAAATGTTGACAATGTCTTCATTAACAACTATCCGACTAACAAACTGATCAAACAGAAGACTCATACTAATCCTGCAATAACAATTATCCTGTGGTTATTTAGCATAGCGATGGCAAATGGTTCATTCTGGTTCATTTAAAGATGATTAAACGTTACGATCTACCTGATCTACCGAATAACAAACAAATCAGTTTCCAGTTCGCAAACCGTTCAATAAGCAGAGGGTACCATCTGGTTATTTCACATAGCCCTGGAAAATCACCATTTTTAATAGGTAAACCATCTATAAATGGGCCATTTTCCATGGCTATGTTAAATAACCAGAGGGTATTGTCCCAAAACCACTGTGAGATTCCCCCCAAATCCTGGGAATGACTCACCATGATTTAGCCCACGCAGCTGTAGCAGCCAAGGCACCCTCTTCGATGCAAGGTGCTGACGTGATTCTGAATGAGATGCTCTTCAATTGGGTCCTGCTACTGGGCAACTGTCGGCAACACGCTCATGACATGAATTTCATAAAATATAAAAAATGAAACCATGAAAAGATGACGAAATCTTGGAACCTTGGGAGGGCAGATGATTTTCCAGATTGGGGTTGTATGTTGAAGTTTGCAACTGCTTGGTCTTTCAGACATTCTTTCCACGGGGAGAAAGCGTAGGCCTTAGGATGCCCAAAAATGACGACCAACAACTGAAGTTGTAGACTCTGTAGGCTACCTGATAGCCCCAGATCAACAATAGATAACAATAGTATAGCTTTTCATGATAGTGGATGACTTGAGTGTCCAAACATGTATTGGAAATGCCATTCATCATTCTCCCAATCTGAGTAAAGAGTAGTAACGCACCTGACAGAAATATAGTCTTTGAGATGATTCCACCCAACACTTCAATTCATCCCAAAGATTTGAAGTCATCATAATTGTCATCATAATCATCATCATAGTGATCATTATAGTGGTCATCATAATTGTCCTCCTCATCATCAAAGCATAATCATCAAAGTATCATCATCATAATCATACTATCATCATCATCATCATCATCACCACCACCACATCACCATTTTGATCATCGTCATAGCTAGGTGTATGTTTATTTTACACCAATAACCAAAGGATAAAAACCAAGTAGGATTACAAATATATGTTCTGGCAAAATATCAGTTGCCATTGCCAACTGGAATCAGTATCCAATATGGCTTATCTTTGACATCATGCGTTCGGTTTCCATTTTCATGAGGGGTAAGACAGAATTCATATTCACAACAACGACACTGTTTCACCTCCCCTATCTACCCCGAAGTAGTATCCCCTCTATCAATCCTACTACGAATCCACCCACCAGTTCTTCAATCTCCAGCCAAGGTTCAATATTACTGAGACAAACTAATATCTAATTAGTTTGCAAAAAGCTGATTCTTTGGCTAGGCAGCTGTAATTTCCGCACTCGCAAAAAATAGTACGTTAACATATTTTGATATGATTTAGCTACAGGCTACAGTTTCAGTGACAAAAATACCATTTTTCACCCTTCCCCGCCATGGCACCTTCCCGTTCCCGCCACTCCTGGTCTCGAATGTGCCGCGCATGCTCAGCGTCAGATCTCAAGATCTCCCAACCTGAAAACTTCATCGCGAAATGGGGACATTCTCCAATTGATATCTGTAAAAAAAAACAATACATCACTGATGGTTAATGATGGTTAATAATATATTAATGGGATTATAATGGGATAATATATCTATAATGGGATTATATCATAATAGTAGTTATAATATCTATAATATCTATATAGATAACTGGTTGGTGGTTGACCTATCCCTCTGAAAAATATGACGAATCGTCAGTTGGGATGATGACATTCCCAACTGAATGGAAAAATAAAATTCATGTTCCAAACCACCAACCAGATCATATATGTTGAAATCGAACCAGGTTTTTTTTGGAGAAATCTTGGGAAAATCATCTACATATCCCTACCACTTCCCCATCATCCCTGACGTGAGTTGGGCCGACGACTTTCCTGGATCAGCTGTTTTTTTCTGGGTCAAACTGCGAAATTTGGATCACTTGGATCCCATGAATCGTAGCTGGCATAGTCACCATGATTGGCAACCATCGAACATGAGGATTTACCTCAAACATTGGCATTTAATTTATTTTAATTTAACATATTTTAAGCAACCAAAATGTGGACGTCACCAAAAATTGGGGCTATTGCTTTTCTCCATTGGACAGTAAAGCTTATGTTCGGCTTGTCAATGGCGGACTTCAAACAGCACTCATCCAGGTGTATGCCGTATACTCAATTTCATAAACTGCTACTTTTGGGGACAGTGACTACTATAGTGTGGATTCCCCATCACGCCGGTTGGCTTGTAAACATCAAACATGCTGATGCTTCAACAACATACGGATCTAGGATCCAGATACGCTTTATAGAACCATCAAAACTGCAGGTTCTTGCAACCACGAAATCAGCGATGTTCCAACTGTGTTAGGAATCCCAGAAGAAGCACGGATGAAAAAAAGAAGCAGAAGTGTGGAGTTCAGCACCAAAATCGGTGATGAACAACCAGCCAAAATGAGGATTGAACCAACCAACAGAATGCACAAAATTGGAATCACAGCACCAACAAGGCAATTTTTCGAATTCAACAAAGCAACATTGGTAATGTGGCAACAAAAATGGAGAAGTTAATAAGCAACATAAATGGGGATTTGGCACCTCACAAAAAACTGACTAAACGTGCAATATAGGGTTTGCCAGGTCTGGTTTTTAACATGTTTTCCTCGCAATATGATGGTATATTTCTAATGGCCATGGGCTAGATGGTGATATATTTCCATAATTTTCTATTTATAATGACAATGGGCTAGCTTGGCAATAAGCACACCCACTTCGTATCTGACCTCAGTTCGTGAATCTAGCAGCACCATGGTTTTTCATCATGTCAAAGAATGTCAAATCCATGTCCAAAGTTTGCAAATCATCCAAGCAAACTCTGGCAAAGCAGCTAGAAAAAAGACAAAACAACGTCTGTTTTCCCATCAGTTTCTTCAATTTGAAGGCGGTTTTGAATACCTACGCTCTCTGTTTTTTCCATAGGAACTTGGTTCTTCACCCTGAAATCATCTGAGGACTCAACGGGTTGGTCCTTCGGGAGGTCTACACTCCTGCGGGACTGACATTCTTCGCTAAGTGGGTATGGATCAAATCTATTCAAATCGACCATCTGGTTATTTAACATATGGAAAATCCATTGTGTTCATGGAGGTTTCTAGCTGGGAAAAATCATGGGCCATGGCGTAACCATGGCGAACTGTAAGTTAGTCATAACCAGAGGGTAATTTTTCAATTCGCACAGATGAATTGGATCTAGAGTCTATCCCCAAGACTTGGATGTTTCATTTTTAACAACACGAAGAAACTCATCCAGATATGGGATGCGTTGGATTCGCCCGAAAAGCAGAGATGGGTGGTTTGGGACGACATGCCTTGACATCCAATGGATTTCAATGTATGGAGCTAGGAAATCATACTTGAAGCTTGTAGGAACCTTATTTCTGAACCAATTTGGAACCAATTTGGAACTGGTCCATTGAGGCTCCACGTGAAATCGATCCAGCCGGCTGATTTGGAGCCCAAATCAGCGCCCATTTTCAGCTTCGACAGGCAGCTTCGCAGCCATTGAAAACCAACATGATTTTTTTTGCTTCGAGGTGGATGATCATGTGATTTGAGGGTAGCTACGGAAAACCCAACCAGTGGGATTTCAGTACAGAATGGACGTCATTAAGAATTCTGGAATTCTACTTAGTGATTGTCCTCATCTCCCTGATCATCCCGTTGGTTTACCTGCAACTTTTGCAGATTCACCAAGGTTTTCTCAGCCGTTTTTCACCAACTTTTGCCGGAAATCAGGGCTTTTTGCTCATCATCTTCTCCAAGAACCCCGATCCCACCAAGATGGCGTTGGCAATGACGATGGCTGTGAGAATTGGCACCTGGAGACCAGGAATTTCGGGATACTTATTGGCACTTCTATAGATGATATGCATTGGATATGATATACCGTTGAATACAATTATATATTATATATTATCATATATTACTATATATTATTAATTATTATATATATATTATATATATACATTATATTATATATATACATTATATTATATATATATATATATCATTCTGAATCTATACCTTACTGCCTCCGTTGTTTTTGAACCACCTTTTACCAATGGCGAACTCGGGTCGTCAACTCGCCGCACAAAAGACAGCCCAGGGACGGTCTGTGTGGGTCCGGTCACCTCAGTGAAGAGGTGTTGAAACAGCCTACAGTCACTGGATTGGTTTAAGGGGAAATCTACAGGAAACCATGGTTTTTACCATCAAATATAGGGCTTTCCTGTAAATTTTCCCATCATCCAATTCTATGATACACATATTTTTCAGAGGTTTAATGGAAGTTTCATGGAGGTTTCATGGAGGTTTCATGGAGGTTTCATGGAGGTTTCATGGAGGTTTCATAGTGATTAATGGAATTTACCCTCCAGTAAATTAACAGTTCGACCCTGGCAGGTGGGGTTTGGAAGATTAGTGAAACCACTAAAAATTTTGGCCATTTTCAGGGTCCAACTGTTTATTTACAAGAGGGTAGGTATACTACAGCCAGATTACTTTGATATCTAATATCTACATCAATATTTACTGACAAAATTACTATTGATATCCAATAAGAAGTATTTATCCATGGAGAATCCATGTAATGGTAAGTTATGGAAAATATATGAAAAATCGATGGTAAGTTAAGTTATTTTTAATGGTAAGTTAAGAATTACTTAATGATTATGGAAAAATCCCATGGCAAAATAATAATTTACATAACTTATGGATTCTGGATTAATAATTTACATAACTTATGGAAAAAATCCATGGAATTATTGATGTAAATATTAAATATCAATCAGGATTTATGTAAATATTAAATATCAAAGTAATCTGGTTGGTGGTATACCTACCCCTCTGAAAAATATGTGACTTCGTCAGTTGGGATGATGACATTCCCAACTGAATGGAAAAATAAAAGTCATGTTCCAAACCACCAACCAGTAATGGGTAATTATATCCAATGATATACCACTCATGTCCTACACCAAAGATATATCCAATCATGTTAATCCTAATGTCTAACATGGGCTATCTAAATCAAATCATACAAAATCTCAATGACAGTAAGTGAGTCACTCAGCCGAAAAGTATCAGTGATTCAGACATCGTTGGCACCGAGGGTCGTGGTCAAATCAACGCCAAATCTGAGAAAATCCAATCCTTCGGATCTCCGAAGTTTCAAGCTTCAAATCTTGGTCTTAGTCTTCTATATAGTTTTGTTCTGGTATGATTTGCAGGAATTGACCTGCAAAAATGCCGAAAAAGTCAACATTGTACCCAAAAAGAAACGAAATTTCAACATAATCCAACTGTGGAAACTGAAAGCCATGGTACCCCAATCACCTCTGAGTCTCCCAACGAACATGCAAACAGGGAAGGCCAACGCTGTGATGGGCGCCGGCAGTAAGGCTCCGGGGGTGGCACCGATCATCACGGGCTCAGCCACCAAGTAGTCTCGGCATAGGCTGGTGCGGCCCAAGATATCTACCCTCTGGTTATGTCAAAATAGCTATTGAAAATGGCCATTTATAGTGAGTTGTCCCATTAAAAATGGTGATTTTTCCATAGTTATGTTAAATTACCAGAGGGATCCAGAGGGTATAGACGTTAAACTGGGACCTAAAAAAGGGGTCATAGACCCTACTTCATCTGAGCTGTGTTCAAAAGCCTCTGTCACTGGTTAAGAGGAATTCCTAGTTCATGGATTAGATAATCCCCAAACTATTGGCTACTATAACCGTGTGTTTCACCTATAATACCTAATCACACAGGGTTTTGGTCACTCATCTGGTCGTCAAAACCCTGACACCCTAAACCCATAGTCAGGTACCCTGAGTCAGCAGATGCTGGACGTTGATCCCCAGAGTCATATGGTAAGTTCATAGGTAACCTCTGGTAACGACTGCTACATAGCTATGGACAGTAACCCATAGAAAGTTCGTTGATTTACCCATTCAAAATGGTGATTTTCCAGTTTGCAAACTCTTAGTTTACCAGAGGGTAAGACCCATTAAGTCCCATTAAACGACCATAAATTCCCATGAAATCACCATTTTGTCATGGGAAATCACCATTTTTCATAGGTAACTTGACCCATCCCCATCTCTAAGAAGCGACGTTACTGCCAGGGAGCCAATGTGAAAGACCTTGGCACAAATCTCCCCGAGGGTCAAACCTGCGCGGTGAGGACCGTCCCAATGCCCCGTAGTTTAATCTATAACATAATATATCGAATGGTAAATGGAATAACAATGGAACATAATAGAAAAGTATAGGAAATCACAGAGTGAAAAATTGAATATCACATAATATAACCTTAAAGTTTAGAACATGTTGTTTTTTGTTACAGGAATTTTCCTGATTACAACTATATATGTTTCGTTTAAGCCATGTAGTGGACACAGTGCTACTCAGTGTCCATTTGGGCAGAACATGTTTGCCATAGCCATCTTGGTCGTCTGGAACTGGAGATGAAGAGAGACATCCAAGCGGCTGCCGTTCTTTATTGATCCATAAGCGTTACAAAAACAGGGAGCTCTGTGCGTCATGTAACAAGTGTTTCAGTGGATCCAATATGTGACGTGACGTGGTAAGCCCAACAATAAAATCAATAAAACATCCCTTAAATACACCAACCATGTGCGGAACACCCAACAACACATATCAAAACATCATCCCATGACCAACTAGGGACTAGGGCTTTTTTCCAGCTATACCCAATCTCTCCGAAGCGGCACCGAAGTAGAGCAAGGGGTAAAAGATTCCTCCAACCTCGGTGAGGTGGAAAACCTCCCATGGCGAACCCGTGGGAAAACCCATGGGAAAACCCATGGGAAAACCCATGGGAAAACCCCGAACATGATGTACCCTCTGGTAAACTAACATAGCTATGGAAAATCACCATTTTTAATGGGTAAATCCACTATAAATGGCCATTTTCAATAGCTACGTTAAATTACCAGAGGGTACAAATGTTGGGTTTTCCACGTCTATGTGAACGTTTACAGAAGGGTGAAGTTAATCACACCCAAATAGAATTTGGGGAAGCCACCCTGTGAGTCAAGTATTTTACAAGCAAACCATGGGGATGCAAGAACAGTGACTGGAGAGACAAACTCATCACATCTCATAACAATCAATAGAGCGGGAAGTCCATAACCATAGACAATCCCTATACCATTGCTCATTGGAGCTTTATTCTTGGGTTTACTCTACGTTACTATCGAAACGACTTAGTGAAGCCATCATCATCCACCTGTACAAAAAGAATCGGCGTCCAATGACAAGACTAGACACCAAGCGGGCGAGCAGAGCATTGCCGCAGGAGATTGCTAAATCAACCGTGTATCCTATGATAAAATCCCAATGGTTTCAGGGATGTTCCACCTTGCTGTTGCTATATATACCCTGTACTGATTAGATCCCCATTTTTGTATCAATCAAAACGTGCAAAAGTCTCCCATCCAAGCCTTGAAACGGTTTGAAAGGTAGGTGATATCCCATCATGGTATCATATTGATTGGAATGGTTTAAGTCTTCTGCTACAGTAGATGTTTCACAGTTTCCACGTACACATATGCATTCCAAATGCCAAGGTTGGAATCACCAGAGTATGCTATGGAATATGATTCAAAGATTCCATCGCGTACTTTGGTGATCTTTGAGTATGCTATGTACCTCATCAAAGATCACCAAAGTATGCTTCACGCTTCACCACGGTGCTGAAGAATCCATGGCGCCACCACATCCCACCATGTTTCGCCAAGGTTTCCGTTTCGCGTCGCCCTTGGGTGCCCGGACTAGGCCACCATGCGCGCATGCCCAGTAGGCCACCACCTTTGCCAGCGCCAGACCTGATTCAACCAACACTGTGATCTCTGTTGACCAAGAAAAAGTCCATCCCAGAGGCAAATGTGGCTTCAGAATCACTAAAATATATTATATGTTATTATGTTATTATAAACAAATACATATAGATATATCTAGATAATTGTATATATATATAATTATATATATATATATGATATAGATACTCAAACATGAAAAAGACCTGCAATCCAGCCCCAGGAATGTTTCTGCTAGCATCACCGCATACCACATCCGAGCAAACCCAGGATCTGTTTTTCCTCTGCGTCTTCTCCTCCTTGGGGGCTAAATTTTAGTGCCAACTGGCAAGTGAAAAGTGCAGCCCTGATTCCAAAAAAATTACCGTGTTAGTTTTTACCTTTTCCTCAATGTCACATCCTGGTTAGCACCTCAAAAATCTTCATAGCTCTGGTTGGTGGTTTCAACCCCTCTGAAAAATATTAGTCAGTTGGGATGATGATTCCCAATATATAGAAAAATGAAAAATGTTCCAAACCACCAACCAGAGCTGGTTTGGAAAGTCCCTGATCTTTTTGAACTGCCCAAATGCATCCAGCGTCAACCGCCCCACTTTGGGGACCGACAACGTGAAAACAACATGGTCTTGCCGCGGCCGCGTTCCGCACTGGTTGCCGGTTGCAAATTCCAAGCACTCGCTCTACTGAAGTCCGGTTTGGTGAAGAGAAAGCTGGCTATGTGCAAAGTCTAGCCCTTGATCCTTCCTGCTGTGATCATTTCATGTATATGCGTGTACAAATATGAATATAAAAGATAGAGCAAGGATGATGACTGTTGAAATTGACAGATGTACATGAGTTCACATGGTCTGCAGTGTTTTACGGACTTCAACCCCTATGATAATTCATGGATTTTCACGTCTTCACGTCGGATTTCCGCTTTGATTCTGTCCCTGCGGCCAGCGCCAGCAGATAACTGACGCCGAAGAACTGGGGCAATGAAAGTGGCGCTCCTGGCGCAAAGTAACGTCGAATTCGCCTGGGGAAGCCAGCACTGACTGAGGGCGCTGGTTGCGCAACGATTTGAATTCGGTCTGGAAGATGTGGATCTATGATCAAAATCGTTGCTGGTTGATGCATTGTTAATGACCATATGAAAATGGCTGGGCTCTATTGATGGGAGTATAGTACGTTTGAAACAAACAGAAAGCATTTGGTTTTGTATGGTGTGTATTGCATTTATAAGCAGCAATGAGGTAAGCAGGTAAGACCAGCGATCAATCGGAGTTCTTTGAGAGTATGGGGCCCAAAGTTGCCTGGGGTGGGGGATCATTGTTTTCCTTTTCTTGGGTATAATGTGGCCGGCCCCCCCAAGTTGTAGGTTGGTTATGGTTGGTTTACAAACCCGTCAACTATGATATATTTGCCATAGACAAATATATGGGGATATATGATTAGAGATACCAACAATTTGCCAGCTGGAACATCACCATCTTTAAGAGGCCAATCATCAATGGACCATGTCACATGTCCCAAAAAGGTCCTATCCTAAGTTTTGAGAACTACCGAAGGGTAGTGGGGTCAAATTGATGGGGATCAGCATCCCACCAGGTTTTTCTGCCAAATTTCCTCATGTTCAGGAAGGGGACAAGGAGAAACGACACCTTTAGAACATGATATTCAAAACGCTAACGCTTGATATGTGGGCAGTGGGAGTCACCGCTGCATGACACCAATACCATGCTACGCTGGATTGTGGATCGTTCCTCGGCTCCAAACAGCTCAAAGGCCAGTGCAGGCAGAGAAAAGTTGCTAAATAGTCCATTCATTCTCAAAAAAAAACAGGTCGTTTGCTAAAAATTCACAAAATTTGCAGGTCCTGCTGGGCCAAAAGATCCAGGATCAACTCTTCGATTTTGGAGATCACCAACGGGAAACCCGCCACCGATGATACCATGGCTCCGAAGGAAGACGCGCCCAGAAAAAGGGAAGGCACCGGCGTTCGGGGCAAAAAAAACGAGCCAACTGCAAGCGGAGATGATGATGATGATGATGATGATGATGATGATGAACCACTTCCGCACTAAGATTTCCAAGAATATTTGAACTATTATTAAAAAGTGTTCCGATGGATATCGCAAAGTGACCTGCCACGCGCTGACAGAGCAAACTGGGATGATGCTTCAACTCAATCAATGATTGGCAACTGTGTTATATCGCCGGGATATATGACGATGCAACCCATTCACTACCCATTTGCGAATGTTCTGCTGTGGCTGCTGCTTTCAATGACAAACGCCCTGCCACGTTCCAACATCCATTTTGGTAACCCATATCTTTTTGGTAGAACGGGGGAATGGGTCAAACATGTGTTATGTTCACCCATCTGTTGAAAACATATACCATAAACAATACAGTATTTATTGCAACTTCACCTATCTTGGAGGCCATACATTGCACCAGGCAGCTATGTAATATCTGCATATAGTCCCATTGCCCATTGTGGTTTGTATTCTACCCCGATAAAACATTGCTAACCACAATTTGTCGTGAGTTCTACTAATAGTTCCAAATAATGTATGATTCATATAACCAAAAATTTCCATAGTCATCCATAATCACCATAGTTGCATATAAGTCATCCATACTTTTCGATCCTCGTTCCGTGCCAGGGCACCAAAGAGTTCCAGCACCGTGATCTTATCGGCGTGACTCAGGGCCCGCGTGGGCATCATGCCATCCTTTCCACTGCCACACGCCAAGGGGAAGAGGTAGATGGCCACCTCGGAAGTTCCATGCGACTCCGGACTGACAGTCTGATTCGATGTTTTCAGATGTTTTTTAAGGATTAATATATCTGGTGCATGTAAAAGGCTCACTAAAAACCCACCAGATCCGTGAAACTATCCCATGTGTTCTTTGGGTCGAAGTGCTTTGCAGTGAAGTGGCTAAGAAGTATCTTGCAATTGTTCGTTTCTAGCTGGGATATACCGCAGTTACACATGAGTTCTTTAAGTACTTACTCATTGAAAAAGTACCCCAAGCGACCAGGAAATGGAGGAATTGGGATGGTGGAGTGGGAAAAGTAGCTATGGCAAGGGGCGCATGGGTCAAATTTGGATAGATTCAAAATAGATGGTTTTTTATTGATTATAAATCAGCAAAATCCTCAGATGTCTTTGGATCTTGAAGTTTGACTCATCCAATATCATCAGTTTTTCACGGCTGTCAATGTTCACAAAAGTAGCATTTGGATGGCATGAAACCCAGATGTTCTTGCTGAAACCACCATAAAATTTTTGGTGCTAAAGAACCACCATGCTTCATTACACAACCACATTTCCTACCACTACTTTTAATGCCACCAATTTTCATGGTAAAACCATGTAAAACCACCATTTTTTATTATTTTTCATGATAAAAGCACCATTTTTCACGGTAAAACCACCATTTTTCACGGTAAAGCCCCACTCCACTCCTCCCGCCCCATTGGTTTTTCCACGGCCACGGCACCCCAGTGATGAGCCCGGCCAGGGAGGCGGTCACGATCTGACGGCGTGACGGTGTGGATGTAATGGATGGTTCTCCCTAAAACCTATGGTTATAGGTAATAGTAGTAATGGATGGTTATAGTAATAGTAATATAATGGTATAGATGGTTCCATTAATTACTATTACTATTACTATAACCATCCATTTCTATAGAGAATGTTTAATAGTAATATCTATGGATGGTTATAGTACTATGGAATATATGGATGCTTATAAGATGGTAATAATGGTTACTATAACTATGGTTAATAGATGTTAATAGTAATAAGATCTATGGATGGTCAAAGTAACTATGGTAAATATCTTTATAGTAACTATGGTAATAATGGTAATAATGGTAATAATGGTAATAATGGTAATAATGATTAATAGTAATAGGTAACTATATGGTAATTATCTACCCTTTGGTTATTTAAAATAGCCATGGAAAATCATCACTTTAAATAGCTACATCATCTATTTCTATGGGTCATTTTCCACAGCTATGATAGTCATAACCAGAGGGTAATAGTAATAGTAATAGTAATAATAGATTGGTAATTGTAATAATAATTACTAGTACATCTATTCCTATTATAGATATGGTTATAGTAATAGTAATATCTATGGATGGTTATAGTAACTATGGTATATATGGATGCTTATAAGATGGTAATAATGGAAATAATGGTTATATAATAGTAATAGGTAATAATGGTTACTATAACTATGGTTAATAGTAATAATATCTATGGATGGCTATATTGATAGTAACAATAATATGGTTAACTAAAATATTAATAGTAATATAGCTACTGTAACTCAGATCTATGGATGGTTATAGTAACTATGGTAAATATCGTATATTAACTATGGCAATGGTAAGAATGGTTAATAGTAATAGGTATGTATATGGTAATAGTAACTATATGGTAATAGTAACTATTAATAGATAACTATGTGGTAATAGTAATAGTAACAGTAAGAGAAATAGTAATAGTAACTACGATAATAATGGTAATAATATAATAGCTATATACGGTAATAATGGATGGTAACCACGGTTTTATATATACATATGGTAATAATAGTAACTATCCATTATATTAATAGTAATAGGTAGTAGTAATAATAATAATATAATTGTAATTAAAAACTTTTAATAGTAATTTTGATACTATGGTAAGAGTAATAGTAATGGTCATAGTAACTATGGCAATAGGTAATAGTAATAGAGCAATGGTATTATCATTACCATAATGTAGGTAATCGTAGCCAAACCATTATGGCAATGATAATAGGTAATAGTAGCTATGGTAATGGTAATAGTAATGGCAAACCATTATGGTAAACCTACTTACTCGTAACAATAGGTAATAACCATTGCGGTAATAGTATTTAATAGTAGGTTTTGACCCAATATGGTAATATAGCTAAAATATGGTAATCATTTAGGTTAATCAATAAATAACCACTTTATTTTGTTTATGGATGGATAAATAATCAATAATATATTGGATACTCCATTAATATATCTGGTGTTGACCCAATCAATACGGGTTAATATATTGTAATGCTCCTGAAATGGTTAATAACACAACTAATCAAACTTACATACGTAATTGATGGTCTAGAAAAAACACCTAAACAGTAAGATCAACAAAAATATGAGGAGTTGACGCTTCATCGGATCAACAAATCATATGTTTTATCCCAGTGAGTCATGGAGATAAACCATGAACCATGAGATGGGGATACATACAATGCGATGTAGTGGGACCCCTTTGCAATTGATATTGGTATACCAAATCTGTGGGTCCAAAAAGTCACTTTCAACGCAAAGTCTGAATCTAATAGACATATAATATGTCTGGGCAAATGAACATCTCAAGGTAGTAACATTATGCAATTAGTGGTGTTTTAGTGGTACTAGTTTAGTGGTGAACATGCAATTCGTGTTGGTTTAGTTCGCTTTCTGAGACACGCCCCAAGGCTACGGTAAATGGGTTCCACTGATTGACTGCGTTCCAATCATGGACTTTCGTCATGCCCATCAAATCTGGCAGTATCAGCAATGGGGTTGGCCCTGCATACCTGACAGTCAACTCAAAGTCCATTTGGATAACTTGAGGTTCTGTCCATACCCTTTCCACAGCCATGTTTTTCTTTCCAAAGAAACCACATCTTGGTTGAAGGTCTGTAAGTGTGCCTCTCATTTAGGCGGACCCTTCATCTTCCCCTATATAATCAGATTTTTGCAAATCCACTGACGCATCGGTGCTCAATCCTTTTTGGCAGCAGAAGCCAGATTAATTGAGCGGTGAACATCCCAACAAATATAAGTGAAATCACACATGCAAAGAGCATATGGAAAGGTGCCCAGCCTCCCCAAAATCTGTGGCTTAAGTGTGTATGTGTGTGTGTGTCTGGAAATGGTGGATACCTTTCAAATAGGCATTTGAGTAGGGAAAATTCTGGTTCACCAGTCTGGCTTTAGGTAGTACCCTCTGGTAAACTAACATAGCTATGGAAAATCACCATTTTTAATGTGTAAATCCACTATTTCTATGGCAATTTTCAATAGCTATTTTGACATAACCAGAGGGTATACCCGATTTTCAGACTGCTAGCCTTATTAGTTCATCCCAAAACAATCGTTCCATCGTTCCATCACGCCTGGCGGGTTGGCGTGCCCAACCTTCGTTCCAAGGGCGAACCCACCAAGGAAAAGATCGCCTGGAGCCGTTGGGAGATCCCGTTGGGGGAGTTCCTATGGATGTTTCGCTGTCCAGCTTTGGAAAGCCCAAAATTGATGGATCATGGGTGAAGATCATTTATAAAACTGATTATAACTGTATACATTATACTGATTTATACTGTACATCATGAAAAACCATCTTGAAAAAAAAACTGCTCTATTGTTTTTAGAACCCCGAGAAAATACAACCTGAAGACAGGCTTATAGATTTTATAGTGGCCCCAAAACCGACCATTCTGTAGTTGGAAAATTCACCTCGGATGTGTATACTGTACCACTCGCGCTGCAAATGGTGGGTGCATGTCTTCAACTGGACCCACCTGGCCAAGCCAAACACTTCAGTGCTAGTCATCTCCCTTCACATGGTTTTTCTATGTGTTTCTTGATTTTTTTCCCATGTCTCCATATGTCTCAAATGTCCATGTTTGTTGGTTGTAACTTCATGTTCTTCTGTAGACCCAGGGCCCTTCTGTAGCCCGTAGGGCAGCCTCACTTCATGTTCATTCATCGCATCCCAAGCCTCAAATCTTTGGGGTAGACTTACCCACCACCAGGTAACAAGTTAGTAACAAAAAAAAAACTATCAACGATCAATCCCTTGGCATGTAGAAATGATTCCCCCCATACACCATCTGGCTTTTTAACATAGCCATGGAAAATCACCATTTTTAAGTTCCCCGAACCATCTATAAATGGGCCATCTATACCATGGCTATGTTACATAACCAGAGGGTAGTACAGGGGTTGGTAACTGTCCCATTTTGGGAATATTGGACATCACCTTATAGTAGCCATTATAGACCATATACCTAATGGTTGGGTGATGTTCAATGGGGACATTTAATGACCCATGTAGTAAACCATAGTAAACCAAACCCAATACACCGCAATGTGCTTTTTCGGACCACCTTCATCAGCGCTCCAATCAGCAGAAAAATCACCACTGCCACCGCTGCGATGGCACCCAGACCCACACCCGTGAAGACTGAGAGGTTGTCATAGCCCCTGTCCTTGGACGGTACAGTAGGGTTTCCCAGTACATCCCAGCATCCTTTGCAGTCTTGCGGCAGTTGTCCGTTTTTTAGTGCACAAAAAAGATAGAGAGGGATTCTCTTGGAAAGGAAATAAATACAATCAGCATAAGCCCTAGTATACTTAGTAAACTTGGTGACCTAAACCAACTTAGCCAACTACGGGGCACCGCATTCTAGCTGGGATGTGAAGAGCATCCCTATTTGAGTTCCATGGTCAAACACCATGCGATCATAAGCTGAGACAAATCGAGCGAATGAACAAATCATACAGATTTCTACTTGGGTCTTGGGTATATACATGTTTACACATATGCAGCATATGCATCAAATGATCTATAAGTGTACACGCACACACACTCATAGTGTAATATCTTGAATTCTTACAGGCACACATATCCTTTTACAGACTTGTCATAGTTTATCATCGTTTTTAGTATGCTACACACGTACGTCACGTGCAGAAATATCGACCAGGCACATACAGAGGCGGCGGGATCTTGTGCGACTTGGTGATGGCATAATTCACAGCATAGGTCACCACGAAAGCAGATACGGCGACCTGGATTTCACTTCGGTCATATCAAAAGGTGTGCGTTTAAGGTGCGCTTCTTGGAACTAGACATGATCTGCTCATATGTGACGTGTATATATATATATATATACATACACATTTTATGATGTATTTATGATGTATATGTATATTCCATGATATCTATCTATCTATCTATCTATCTATTTATCTATCTATCCATCTATCTATCCATCCATCCATCTATCTATCTATCTATCTATCTACGACATAAGGAACATCATTAATATCAGTATTATTGGGTCGCAAACAACCTCAAAAAAATGATTTCATCATATTGAGCCACATCCGCACTTCAAAGCATCACCAGATTGTCGATCCTCCAAATGTCGACTGCAACGTGTTTGCCATCACTGCACTACCATGAATTTAAATGTGATCTGCTGATGGCATATTCCATGATCAGTGTATCGTGGATATAAATCTAAACCCCAAGTTCTCCAACATGGGCCTTGGGGCGTATTTCTAAACTGGCTTGACCTTGTAACAACATGTATTACATTCTATAAATGATATAGGTTCGTCGGAACATGGGAATTGGCAAGATGATGATTAACCAAGTGATTTCTGGGCACGCAATTGTCAAAATGAATGTCAAGATATTCTTATTATATGATTGTGTATGTTTGTTTATCTGCCATTAACATTATTTACCGCTAACATTCATTATAAACAAAAAGGTGCAATTTCCAGCATTTCAACCACATCCCCAATTTCCTTTCCCAAGTTATAATGTCAGCGGATTCATAATAAAGCCTATTATTAACATCAGTCTGCAGGCACAATCCCCTTTTGCTGCTCAGTAGCAGGTACCAAATAGAAGAAGACCTTTTTGGGAAGCCGTCTGCCTGTGTCCCATGGTGGGACCACAACCACCATGATTTGGGATTTTTGACATGGCAGATTCACAACAGATAGGATCAGTAGAAATGATGATTTCAATGCACTGCTTATAACCCATAGAAACGATGTAAAACAAAATCTTATCACAAAGACACACGCACAAATGTGCAAATGTATATAATTGCCGCATACAAACGAATGATCAAGTCCAGCCCAAAGGGTAAACAAACAAAAAACGATGATGGGAATTGCCCCAATTCCAGGAGGCATTCAACAGCCCACAGGGGTTGAAACCCGCGGGCGTCCGCCGCCTGTCATGAACTCCTCCTCGGCAACGCTGCGCTCCGTCCCGGCCGTGGCGATTTCGGAGACCAAAATCACCGAAACCTCGGGGGGGCGCGGATTTCAATACCACTTTTGATAAAGATACCTATGAAAAATGGTGATTTCATGGGAATTTATGGTGGTTTAATGGGATCTAATGGGATCTAATGGGATTGAATGGGATTTATCCTCTGGTAGACGTTTACATAACTATGGAAAATCACTATGCTATTAACGGGGCAACTCACTGTTTCTATGGCCATGGCTTCAATAGCTATGTAACAAATTACCAGAGGGTACCACCTGGTTTCTTCAGATGTTCAAACACGACGGGATCTTGGGGTGCCCCTATAGTTTGAAACAAGGCCATATCACGATCAAAAGGCACCTTGGGGTTGGTTGAAAGGTTTTTTACGGTTGGAACCCTGTTTTATTTTTTACGGGAAAAATAAAAAACATGGTGTCCTGCGATTTATGCATATTCAACAAATTCAAACAATGGTATGATAATAGTCATTCAACATGACTTTCAGATTATATCATCACCAGCAAAAGAAAGGTATACGGGGTGCGGGTGTCGATCTGCAAAAATGGGAAGAACCAAAACTAGGGGTTGAAGATGCAAGGATGATATGGTCAGTCACAAAAAAATGTGGACCAAAGGGTAAATAATGAGCACCCAATGGGAAGAAGGAGCATCCTTGGAATCCCACTATGAAGAAAGAGTGTGAAGTTCACAATTCGTTGGAGACCCTCCCACTTTGAATAGCTGATATGAAATTGAGCTTAAATGCTATTGGTACTGGCGGTTTCCTGCCATGTTGCCCGCTATTCCGGGTGGTGGGACAGAAACATTTTCGGTCAGAGATGGTCAGAGTGTTCCCCTGGAGGATACCTGCTAGAACTCACACATCACCATCTTTCATCGCTTCAGGATTCATCCAATTATTGCTTTGATACCAACATTGAAGCTGTCCTCACAGAAACAGTGCTTCCTCCAGCTTGTAATCCATGGACATCAATCTCCTTTGTGCAGCTGTTGTTCCCTTGATTTGAACGAACAAATAGTTTAAGATTTCAAGTTACAAAGCTATGCGATCCCCCTTTTTGCTGAGACGTTTGAACAATCATCCAGTCGTCAAACGTTTGACAATGTTTCAGTATAGGTTAACCCAGGGTGACGACTGGGGATCCACCATGGAATATGAAACCCATGGCCAGGGCTGCAGCCGCAGGCACCACCGGTGCAGGGAAGATGGTCCCAAAGGCACCCGCCAAACCTGCCAAGATATAGATCCGCCTGAGCTGAAGTTCACGGATGTCACTATGCTTTGTGGTCGATTGATCTAATTATAGCTATGTTACTATGGATTTCACTAAGTTTTTAGTAAATTACTATAGTTACCCCGGGGGTACGCATGGCAAACCTTTACCACCCCTCAAATAAGTTATCCTTCATGGATTTTGCAAACCACCACCACCATATCACCATCAACAAAAAAAGGTGCTGTCACATGTTTTCAAACAATTTCAAACAGACTTAACATGTTTTCAGGATCAATAAGAAACTAGCAACCATCATTCCTTCCTTTCAGCATCCAATCTTTCAGCATCGTGGCCTCCGCTGGTCCGATAAGGTGTCGCTTGTTGAGGGCAAGATCCTGGGGGTCGATAGCCGGCATCAAACATGGTGGCTGAGAAATAATCTCCTGGTTGGTGGTTGACCTACCTATCTATAATGGGATTTTGTTATGGGATAATCATCAATCATGGGATGACATATCATAATAGTGGTTATAATGCCTATAATACCTATATAGATAACTGGTTGGTGGTTGACCTACCCCTCTGAAAAATCATGGAGTGACTTCGTCAGTTGGGATGATGACATTCCCAATATATGGAAAGGCATTAAAAAATGTTCCAAATAAACCACCAACCAGTCTCAATAATAATTCAAAAACCATTTCATGCTGATATCATTAACGAGTAACATAATAACTGATAATTCCTCATAATGAGAAAAACCTTTATAAATAAGGGATAAGTGGGAACATCATTGACCCAACTGGGTGATGTGAAAAATTGCCACGTTTGATTTCCAGTGGGTAGCCACGTTTTGAAATGGCGAAGTGAAGGGGGAAAAATATGAAAAATGAATAGTTGCGTTTGATAGCCCTGGGGGTTGGGGGTTCAGATTTTGTATGCACAAATCTAAAAACATAGGGGGGGGGGCCCTACAAAACCAGAAACATGTCATTTGAACATGAACATCTTCAATCTACAAAATCTTAACATGCAACCCCACTTGGGCTTACACCTGTCACCCCCTCCAAATCTACTA
>Ga0126342_10000099_pt1:0-52500 | contig 56896 bp, 47 predicted proteins | sample Cyp1metagenome_FD_92528 | JGI IMG/M metagenome (GOLD analysis project Ga0126342, IMG submission 92528) | Coral microbial communities from Lord Howe Island, Old Settlement Bay, Australia - Cyphastrea 1 metagenome | ecosystem: Host-associated > Invertebrates > Cnidaria > Coral ...
ACACTCCACACTTTACACTCCACACTTTACACTCTACACTTTACACTCCACACTTTACACTCTACACTTGGCACTTCACACTGTACACTCGACACTTGACACTCTACACTTTACACTTTACCCTCCTGCACTTTACACTTTACACTCCACACTTTGCACTTTACACTTCACACTCTACACTTTACAGTCCACACTCCACACTTTACACTCTACACTTTACACTCCACACTCCACACCTTACACTCCACACTCTACACTCCACACTTTTCACTTTACACTCCTCTTTCCACGCACTACATTTTTTCACTCCACACTCCGCGCTCCACACTTCACACTGCAGGCTCCACACTTCACACTTTACACTTTATACTTTTTACTCTACACTCCACAATTTACACTCCGCACTCTACACTTTCCACTTTACACGTTGCACTCCACACTTTACACTTTACACTCCACACTCCACACTTTACACTGCATTTTACACTCCACGTTTTACACTCTACACTTTACACTTTACACTCCGCACTCCACACTCTACACTCCACACTTTACACTCCACACTCCACACTTTGCACTCTACACTTTACCCTTTATACTTTACTCTCCACACTTTACACCCCACACTCCACACTTTACACACCGCACTCTAGACTTTACACTTCGCACTCTACACTTTACACTCCACACTTTACATTTACACTTCACACTCCACAGTCCACACTTTACACTGCACACTGCACACTTTACACTTGACACTTTTTACTGGACACTCCACAATTTACACTCCACACTCCACACTTTACACTCCACATTTCCTGCACTTTTCACAACACACTCTAGACTTTACACTCCACACTCCACACTCTACACTCAACACTTTTCCTCTACGCTTTACACTCTACACTCACTTGACACTTTACACTTTACACTTTAAACTTTACACTCTCCACACTTTACACTTTACACTTTACACTTTACACTCCACACTCAACACTATACACTTTACACTTGACACTCCACACTTTAAACTTTACACTCCACACTCCACACTCTACACATTGCACCTTACACTTTACACTCCACACTCCACACCCTACACTCCTACACTTTACACTTTACACTCCACACTCTGCAATCCACACTTTTCACTTTGCACTCCTCTATCCACACACTACATTTTTGACTCCACACTCCACACTTTACGCTCCACACTCTGCACTGTACACTCCACACTCTACACTGTACACTCCACACTTTACACTCCACACTTTACATTCTACAATTCAGACTTCACACTTTACACTCCACACTCCGCACTTTACACTTTCAACTCCACACTTCACACTCTACACTTTACACTCTGCTTCCACACTCTACACTTTACACTTTACACTCTACACTTTACACTCTACACTCTACACTTTACACTACACACTCCACACTCTGAACTCCACACTTTTCACTTTACACTCCTCTCTCCACATTGATTTTATTCACTCCACATTTTAGACTTTACACTTTCCACTCTACACTTAACACTCCACGCTCCACACTCTGCACTTTACACTTAGCACTCCACACTTTACACTCCACACTTTACACTTTGCACTCCACACTTTACACTTCACACTCCACACTCCACACCTTACACTTTAAGCTTCACACTCCACACTCCACACTTTACACTGCACACTCCACACTTCACACTTTACTTTTTATACTTTTTACTTTACACTCCACAATTTACACTCCACACTCCATACTTTACACTCCACACTCCACACTTTTCACTTCACACTTTACACTCTACACTTTACACTCCACACTTTACACTCTACACTCCACACTCCACACTCTACACTCCACACTCTACACTTTACATTCCACACTCCACACTTTACACACCACCCTTTACACTTTACGCTTTTACCTCGCACTCAACAATTTACACTCCACATTTTACACTTCACACTTTACACTCCACACTCTACACTTACCACTTTACACTTCACACTCCACACTTACTGCGTAACACTGTACAGTCCACACTCTGCGCTTTGCACTTTACACTGTGCACTTCACACGCTACACTCGACACTTGACACTGTACACTTTACACTCCGCACTTTACTTTGCACTTTACACTTTTTACACTTTTTGTTTTTTACTTTACACTTCAGACTTACACTCCGCACTCTAGACTTTACACTCTACATTTTACACTCCACACTCCACACTTCACACTTTACACTTTACACCCTACACTATACACTTTACACTCCACACTCTACAATTTACACTCCACATCACTCCACACTCCACACTTCACACTTTACACTCTACACTTCACACTCCACACTTTACACTATACACTTTACACTTCACACTTTACACTTTACACTCCACACTTTACACTCCGCACTTTACACTCCACACTTTACACTCTACACTTCACACTCCACACTCTACACTCCACACTTTACACTTTACACTCCAAACTTTACACTTCACACACACTCCACACTTTACACTTCACACTCCACACTTCACACTTTACACTTTATACTTTATACTTTACACTCCACAATTTACACTCCGCACTCTACACTTTTCACTTAACACTTCACACTTTACACTCCGCACTCTATACTTCACACTTTACACTTTACACTTTACACTCTGCACTCCACACTTTACACTTTACACTTGACACTCCACACTTTACACTTCACACTCCACACTTTACACTCTACATTTTACACTCCACGCTTCAGACTACACTCTACACGTTACACTGCGCACTCTAGACTTTACACAGCACACTCCACACTCTACACTTTACACTCTACACTTTACACTACGCACTCTAGACTTTACACTGCACACTCCACACTTTACACTTTACACTCCACACTCAACACTATACACTTTACACTTGACACTCCACACTTTAAACTTTACACTCCACACTTTACACTCTACACTTTACACTCCACACTTTACAGGTCACACTGCACACTTTACACTCCCCACTTTACACTCTACACTTTACACTCCACACTTTACACTTCACACTCCACAGTTCACACTTTACACTTTATACTTAATACTTTACACTCCACAATTTACACTCCGCACTTTACACTTTAGACTTTTCACTCCACACTTTACACTCCACACTCTATACTTCACACTTTACACTTTACACTCCGCACTCCACACTTTACACTTTACACGTTACACTCCACACTTTACACTTTACACTTCACACTCCACCCTTTCCACTTTACACTCTCTACATTCTATCACTCCACACTTTACACTCTACACTTTACACTTTACACTCTACACCTGACACTGTACACTCTACACTCCACACTTTACACTCAACACTTTACACTCCACACTTTACACTCTACACTTGGCACTTTACACTGTACACTCGACACTTGACACTGTACACTTTACACTCTACACTTTACACTTCACCCTCCTTCACTTTACACTTTACACTCCACACTTTGCACTTTACACTTCACACTCCACATTTTGCACTTACACTTTACACTCCGCACTAGACTTTACACTCCACACTTTACACTCCGCACTCTAGACTTTACACTTTATACTTTACACTTTACACTCCACACTCTATACTCCACACTTTTCACTTTACACTCCTCTCTCCATGCGCTACGTTTTACACTCTACACTTTGCACTTTACACTCAACACCCTACCCTCCACACTTTTCGCCTTACACTCCTCTTTCCACACTCTACTTTTTTTCACTCCACACTCCACGCTCCACACTTTACACTTTTCGCTCTACACTTTACGCTTTACACTCCACACTTTACCCTCTACACTTTTCACTCCACACTCAACACGTTACACTGTACACTCCACACTCTGCACTTTACACTTTACACTGTACACTTCACACTCCACACTCCACACTCTACACTACACTTTACACTCTACACTTTACACTTTACACCCCAAATTTTACACTCGAGACTTTGCACTTTACACTTTTTCACTTTTTGCTTTACTTTACACTCCACACTTTACACTGTACACTCCACACTTTACACTCTGCACTCTAGACTTTAGACTCTACACTTTACACTCCACACTTTACACTCCACACCTTGCACTTTACACTTCACACTCCACATTTTGCACTTACACTTTACACTTCGCACTAGACTTTACACTCCACACTCCCTGCACTTTTCACATCACACTCTACACTTTAGACTCCACACTTTACACTCTACACTTTACACCCCACACTCTACACTCAACACTTCGCACTCTACAATCCACACTGTACACTTTACACTCCACACTTTACACGCTACACTCCACACTTTAGACTCTACACTTTGCACTTTACACTCTAGACTCTACACTTTACCCTCCACACTCCATAGATTACACTCCACACTCCACACTTTACACTCTACATTTTACACTTTGCGCTCCACACTTTACACTTCACACTTTCCACCCCACACTCCACACTTTACACTCCACAATCCCCACGTCACACTCTACACACTACATTCCCCACTCAACTCTCTACTTTTGTTACATTCCACACTTGGCACTCCTTCCTCTTCCACTTTCCACTGTCTACAGCGCAGAGGAAAAAATCGGTAAAATGCACAAGACTGTTCAGAAACTTGTTTCACAAAAGTGTTTTACGTGACTGCATTCGGGTTTGTTGGTTTCTCTTGTTTTTTGGGGGGTGTGGACCATTAGAGATTTTATTCTATGTTCTCCATATGCTCCGCATGTTGAAATCGTGATTGAATCACATACCATCAGATACCCAAGATGCATCGCCCAGGAGCAGCGGCTAAATCAGGAGGGGACCTTGCGCTTGGCTCGGCAGGTCACTGGAGGCTCGGCGGGCATGTTTTTTTCTGGTGATCAAAGGATGTATGTATACCCGTGTGATCCCGTGTGTTTGTACTGCTTTGCACACTAGCGCACCTAAGTTTATGCATCCCAAACTTTCTCGGGATGGATCTGCGCAGGTTCACCACCTCGATCCCCCAGACCTGACCGGGCCCTGGCGGCTGCCCCTGCACCTTCGGGGGTTCCATAATTTAAATGGGGGATCCCCAATAGCTGGAGGGTTTATTTCATGGAAAATCCAAACATAAAATGGATGATAACTAGGGGTGCCCCCAATTTAGAAAACCTCCATATAGGTGCCTATGACATTCTATGACTGTGTTGTGTATGTTGTGTATGTGATGTATGCCGCATATTTTTAAGTTACATGTACATGTGTATCTATATACATAAAAGGTGTGTATGTACAGTGTGTGTACGCATGTATATGATTGGTATTTTTTAATCACAGGCTGCAAAGTAACCATGGCTTGGGGCCACATGAAGAGTTGAGAAGTTGTGGAGCACCCCAAGAAAGTCCTTGATCCCCAGACCCTGCAGAAGGGCCGAGTTTTCAGCCATTGGTTTTTGGATGTTTTTGGCCAAGGGATTGCCAAATAAGAATCCCACATTCTTGAAATTCACCCCTTTCAAGTTGTTCTTCCTTTTTTTCCTTTTAGCCCATCAGATACATCATGAGTTCGACCAGTCTACCAGCAGAGCATTTGGCTGAGGCCCGCAACCATTCCCACTCTCGACTCCGTGAAGACACCATGTCTATCGCCTCCAGCAACGACGATGCGGGCAAAATTTATGGCCTTGGAGGGAGCCTCTGCAGATCATAACTGGGGAGCCAAGGAGCTACGAAAAGAGTTTCCCAAGCAGTGCAAGAAGAATTTGTCCGCATAGATCAAGAACAGAAAAGCATAGAAAGACTGCATTACTCAGCCATTAGGTTTTGATTTGGTCATGCTTGCCTCATGAGAGAGTGGACCTTTGTTTCCCTTTTCTGCACTATAGGTACAGCCAATCCAACCGTGTTCTCTTGTGCATGGTGGGCTTACCTGCACGAGGGAAATCCTACATCACCAAGATGCTCATGCGTTATCTTACGTTTCTCAGCATAATTTGAAGCAACGAGGGCAATAGGGTTGCTAAGCATAAAAGCTACTGGTGGTGGCAATTCGATGTTGTTTGTGTGTGCTTTGGAAGCGGGCAGGTCAATCTGGATTAAGGGAGACGATTCAGCAGAACAGCTGAAAGCAACAAATTGCCATCAACTTGCAACGAATGGATATCCGCACTGCTCGAAATCATAGAATAGGTTAGATTCGATCTGTTTGCGTTCGATGGGGTTGATATTTTTTTGCTCGCAGAAGGTAGCTCGTTTCACCGCAGCAAGGTGGAGCGGTTTTCCAGTGAAAGCCTTCAATGCGGGTAACCTGCGCCGTCAAACAGGTGCCATGTGGATAGTTGTTCCAACTTGCAGCACCAAGTTTTGCGCAGTGTCCATAAAATACCTTTGATGGGGGGAGAGAAGGTTTCTTTTCTGATGTTCTAATGATTCTATTGGTTCTTGACTGATTGACTGTTTGACCCCACCAAGTCGCCATGTAAACGCCCCGGGGCAGGCAATTGCAGTGCCTCGGCGGAATTCTTCAGCAGCGCAGAATCTGCCACGAAAATGCGTGAGCAGATCGCGGACGAGTGCATGCACGAGGATCCTCCGCGGGCTGTGGGGGCTGGTAGGAAGCGGCATCAAGCGGCTAAGCGCCGGGCCGGGGGCTGGTGTTTGATTGCATGGTTCTACAAATCTGGCACTGCTGCCATTCTTGGCAAGAATAGATAGCTATGGAACCACAGTGACTTCACATGTTTTGTCAGATTATCATAGATTATCATTGTTTTGGTTTGCATTTGATGCTTCGCAGGCTATTGCATGGCTTCGAATGCACAAGAGCGTGCCTCGCTCAAAACCAGTTTGTCTTTGTGACATAGTGGGGACAAAGTTGGCTATAGTTGAATCCAGCACTATCTCTATAGTGAGCACCGCAGCTGGGAAAAGGATGGAAAGGGCATCCGTGAATCTCTCTTGGCAGCCATTACCATAGACATGCATAGGCTTTGGGTATGTTTGGAGAGGGGATTTCATGGGATATTTGTGCCAGCTGCTCCAGTGGCCTCTTGTTATTGAGGTCTGTGTCGCCATTTTTGATGCGACGAATACCACCACCAGGACACAGACTGGAGATGATGACCCCCAGCCCTTCACAATTTGGAAAAAATGCAGGCAGGTTGCTCTGTCGATGAATCGAATGGGTGCTCCAAATTGCAGGAGGAGGCAGCGGATCATCGACAAATGTCGTCAGGTGACCGGGATCACCCCGGCACCTTGGCCATGGGAAGGTTAGGAGGATTTTTGGACAGGAAGGACCCAGAATACACTAGCACAAATGGTAATTCGCAGGAACTGGAATTTGAAGGTGCCGAAGTTTCACCATGGATTTCCTGGAAAACCTTCAAACAGGGTCTAAACTTGAGTTAAGGACAGTTGGGAGTTCTTTACGTTTCTTTCATCACTTTCAAGAGGTGTGCCAGGCCATCATCAAGGACCAGGTCTATCATTTCTATCCAGGAAACAAGGATCAGGCCCATGTCTCGGCCAAGTCAAGGTCTTCGTAGAGAGCATTTGTGACAACAAGGCGCCGGTTGTGATCTGGGGCCCTGATCCCAATGGTGCATAGATGAGCCAAAAGTTCCCACAGTGCTTGTCATGCTTGTCTGACCCGGAATAATTAATGGTTTATCCGTTCTTGTGGCTTGTGATGGGCTGCAAGTTGACCAATTCGCAAGAACATGCAAGAACGAAGATCATGTTGATTGAACTGTTGGCTCAATTAGGCCCCCCTCCATTTTTTCCAGAAGTGCTGTCCATGGGTGCCCAGTCAGGAAATCTTGGAACGGAACTACAAACTCAAATTGGACAATGATGACTACAGGCTCAGTGCATCATGCTGAGATGCTGTGTTGTTGAACCAGTGCAGTCAGACATAGTTGTTGGAAACATAGAATTGATCATCAAAGGTGTCTCACACCACGGTGTATGCTGGATTTTTTGGCCGGTGTTAGGCTCTTGAATTGCTGAAGTTTGAATGAAGACTTTTGGCCGGTGCTTCCTTCCCCATCCTTGCTACAACAAAGAGCCAATCCATCTGCTCTAGATCAAGATCAGAAGCATCGGCGCATAAACACACAATACACATGTATGTGGTACGTATAGTATATATAGGATATACCTATTTGAACTTATTCAAATTATATAGTTTATATACATTGTATATATAACATATGTGCATGCATGCCACCCATGCACCCCCGCACACACACACACACGCTTGCACTTCCACTTGGTCGTTTAATTGGGAAGCTGAGTGCCTCGGCAGGGTCCTTTGCTATAGACTAGAGCCGCTCCTGCAGGAATATGGATCCAATAAAGGCACGGCTTGATTTCATCCGACGAGTGGAGGACAGCTGAGGATTTCAACCAACGAAGCTTTAGCATGTTCTTTTGCTGCCTTGGCCATTGGCAGTGTATTTTCAGAGCTTTCATGCAAACCCATGATGAGTTATTTTTCTCCACCTGGGAGTTCAATTGGTCTTACTAAATGGACTAAATGCCCATTTGTTGGGATATAACCCCAATGATTATAGCTACATACACTCTACCCACTTATACATGAAGATGTGCAGCCGCTGTTTGTCCAAGTTGGGCTCTCATTTTTCATGCGTTCACCTTTTTGGACTTGCAGGAATACAAGTCGAGATACCAGACAGTTTCAGATCAAGAGGATGAGGGCCCCTTGGACGTAGCAAAGTCACCGCATTTGCAAGTGGGTTTGGAGTGCGAGTATGACCAAGTCATAGTCAGGCTCGCGCATAAAGATATAAAGCTCCTGTATCATGCCGGTTCGTCTCAACGTTCTTACTAGTATGTGAGTGTGGCATAGGTTTTCAAAACTTGCAGACGTGCGATCCTTCAGCTCAAGAGGTCCAGACTTCACAATACTCCTGATTTTGTCAAGACGCGAAGACAGTGAGGTGACGACTGTCGGCAGACTGAGCCACTAAGGTGAGATTTGCTATGTGAAGCTCTACAACGTCGGACAGAAGGTGACTTGCCTGAAGTCGAACCCCTCTCATCCTTGTTAGATCTTGTTATTAAGTTTGTTTAGGAAAGAACATGGGGGAAGCACGGATAAGCTGCACACCATTGTCCTTGTCATGACCATAAATACCCCTTGCAAACTGCAATAACAGTGGCCCAGAATCACCCGGAGAATATGTGACATAACAACCAGTGTGGTACTACAGTAGACATCTACGGTAGTATGGATGGTATTGGATGGTATTGGACCGTGCGGCCATGTGCGGCCTCCGAAACCAAAGCCACTGCTGGAATCTTTGCCGAGGTCGAGATGCATCACTGCTCTGGATATTTGATGAGTCAGACTTTTAGCGGCAAGGGGAAGTAGCAGCTGAGGTTGTAGGTATTGGTTGGAATTGGTTGGTGTTCATTTGTTTCTTTTTTTTTATTACTGCTCTTCTTCCCGTGAACTGAATCACTATCATGTTGCTGTTTCTGACCAAAAGTATCAAAAGTTGCATTTGTGCTCCAAAAATCCGTGCTCGCTGTGCTCTTTGTGCTTCTGCTGCAATGGACATTGGATGTTTGGTAGTAATCACATGTAATCACCACTAGCACTACAGCTTTCGGTAGTCCATCCCCAGGATTGGTTTCTTCCTGTCCAACATCCACATCCAACCTCGGTGTATTTGGCTTACGCGGCATGCCGAAAGTGGAGATCAACTGTCAGGCGTGCCATGTCGTGCCATCTCAGGTGGACGACATGGTGGTATCCCCTAGGATGTCATAGGATTCTTGGGAACCCAAAGATTTCAGATCTCCCCCGCAGAATGATTTGTTGGCAATTGAAGACGGGATATTAGCCCTTAGTTTGTAGCTGAACCCGGATGATTGACATTTATAAACTATTGTCAAAAATATTGGATGACTGGGTTATTAATGGTCATTAGCTATTTACAGCAACCATTCAGTAGTCAGCTTAACCAGCAAGTGGCACAGCTTACCCGTATTTACTGAAGGGTATTGAATGTGTTGAGTATTATACCCTCTGGTAATTTAACATAACTATGGAAAATCACCATTATTAATGGGTAAATCAACTATAAATGGGTCATTTTCAATAGCTATGTTAAATTACCAGAGGGTAAACGTTTCAACTGCCATCACCTGCCTTTGGCGGCGGTGGAGCCAGGGATCTTGGGTAGCCACCGTGGCGAGCTCACGCACAATGGCCGAAACTACTGCCGTGACTTGCGACGGACGGATGGTTCAAAAATTTGGGAGGCCCATTGGGGAAGGCAGTTCCAATTATTGCTTTGACGATCATTCTGAATGATTCTCCGATTGGCAGGCCTCAAAATGTGAAGATTTATTTGACCGAATATCTTTGCAAGCTTGCTTGCACGTTTGCAAGTTGCAGGAATGATTGTCTATGTAAGCACTGCATGTTTCAACGGGAGAATTCCCAGAACTCTCTAAAGACGTGTGAGCCAGGATCAACCAGGCAAAGGGCTACTGTCATCAAGCAGGCTCACAGTTCTTCATAACATTGCACAACTGATATGAAGACTAGAACCAGAATGGCATGTCACAGCTTGAAACCTCGATAAACTGCTACTCCGATGAGCGTAGCCAAGGCGAATTGGCCAGTTTTTTGCACAAATGCCGCCGCGAAATGGAAGAGGTGAGAGCGGCCTCCAACATTTTCTGGCCACGTCGAACTCTGTGTCTCTTCAGACTTGGAGTGAACCATGCTGCAGTGTTGCCCTAGGCCCCCAATGGCCCCCATAGATTTGGATGATCCAATGATGGGTTTTCAAATTCGTGGAAGGTCATGGGTTTTCCAATGGCACATCTCAGCACCTGCAGTGTCCAGGCTGGTCATGTGGAGAGCTGCGGGGATTTTTTGGTGCTGATGGGCACTGCGCCTGTGCACTACTCCACTCTGCTGCTGGGCGGCATGATAGGAAAGCCTTGGACCTAGATGCCGGCAGTGGAGCTTCTAAGGTTTGACATAAAAATACGTAAAAGGAAAAGAAAGGGCAAGAAGAATGTCCAAAACCTTTCTGATCCATTGACCTACTGCAACAACAAAGTTTCTTCAGCAGCATGTTTGAGCTTTGGATGTGTTTTTCCCCTGCCAAGCGTTTTGTGCAGTCCTTGTGTCTTGCCCTAGGCAGTCGATGATCAAGAGTTCCAGCTCCAGTTTGTCAGATGGAGATCCATCCCCTGCCTCAATTTCAGGCAAGGCATTTACTGGGGGGGGCAGGGGCACCATCAGTGATGTAAGTTGAACGTCTTTTTATCTCTTGGATGGGAGCAAATCCTAACACAACTACATTGAACCACATGTGTCCATGCGGTGATCCGATTTTGGAACTCAAATATTCATTAAATATTCAATATTGATCGATATCACAATGACAGTCTCCAAGGTTGTTTGGTCACTGATCGCTTGCCCTGCTGGTTGAATGTTCCGGCTCAGTATCGTGAAGAAGCTACGTAGAAATGCCGCCAGTCGCCGTTGTGCAGACGGGAGCAACCATAAGCAACAATGAAAGGATCGTTCATGATGTTTCCATCATGTGTGGGACCTATTCAATCACAAAATGAGCATTAGGTGATATTGATGGTGAGAGGTTTCACAAGCACCAATAGCAGCAAACAGTATGAATATATTAAATAGTTAAACAATGTTAAACATACAAAATCCTAGAGAATCCTGCCAACTCCTACAAAGATTCGAGAGTTGTTCTCGATTTGTTTCAAATCTTCAAGTTCCACTTGACTTAACGATGCGGTGAGTCCTCAATGAGTCGGCTTTGAGCGCCGGCCTGGTCTGATGCCTCTTGCTGGACAGGGGGGCAGAGGGCACTATGTAAATCTATATAGTATAATCTCTCTACATTATTCCATGTGTATATATATATATATATGTGTGTGTGTGTGTGACTGTGTGTGTGTGAATCCCCAAGAATAGGATACAGTAGCAAAATGAAATGTCCTCCACTTCTCATCGTGGGTCTTACGACATGTTCGGCCTCTGAGGTCCATACTCGCTTTCTTGTGCTGTTCGGAGTACAAGAGGGATGACTTTGCGGCTCTGGAGGTTAACCCTGGAGCCGTCAAGTCCCGCGGTCGGTTCAAACCCGTTGGATCCGTTGAGGGACAGTCATGTTGAAGAGCGAACATAGCTCACAAAAAGCTACACATGTTTTTTGGGGGGCTATGATAGCTATGTGAAATTATCAGATGGTATTTGGGTGTTTTCAGCTAATTGTGTTGTTTCCTGGGTTGTGAAATGGATTGTCGTGATAGAGTGATGGCTGCCAACAAGATAGAATGTGAATGGGTCACATGAATAGACTTCTCAAAATCACTTGGGTGTGGTCACAAGTAGCAACCTTTAAATATCTTTAAATTGGCTTGTCAAAGAGCAAGAATCAGATATATTTGCTTGCACAAGGGTCCTGAGGTTGGACCATGTTTGACCTATGCCACAATGGTTGGGCTGTGGTTTGGGTTTTTCACTCCCTGGCATCCAAGGGCAACCCCAACTTTGCAAAAGGGGCGGTCCATGCACGACTTAGACGAGATGAACTACTACACCATCATGCTGATCCTTAGCTGTGAGGCTGCCATGTTGTTGTCATTGGATTGGTTTAAGAGATGATTTACAGGAAACCCCCATATTTCATGGGAAAATCCATGGTTTCCTGCAGATGTTCCCTTAAAACAAAGCCAATGCTGTTGTTTTTTCATTGTTTTTGCCTTTTAGACTTTAGGAAACTTTATGCCTGGGAAATGCGATGTGATCATCAAATCGCTCCCAAGTTCCTGGTTGGATTTTCCCGAGTCCCAGCAGTTGGATTGCCAAGGATGCGGGACCGGGATGGGAGCCTCGACCTCTCCTTGGAAAAATCCGACCCGGAATATGCCATGATCAAAAGTATCACAAAGCCCGTCACTTGCGCTGAAGCTGCGGATGGTGTTGTGCGTGTTTTGTAATGTTTTGTACATTTGAAAAAATGATTTGGTGCCACCCAGTCTACCACAAAGCTCCTGCAGTAGATTTGACTCGCGACAGCATGCTGGGATCTGCAGATCTTGGACATCAACGAAAGTATTTCTTCAGTCCATGCTGGATGTAGAGGAAAAAAGAGGGGGTTGGCCACTCGTTCTATGAAGTACTCCTAAACTATCCTAAACTCCTACATGTCATCATACTCATGTTCATCAGTTTGTGTTCGCAAAAGAAATTCATTTGACAAGCGTCTAGTCATAACCCATGCGCGTCATAGCGTTGGCGCTTCCTGAGGTCTTGGAATGGAATCGGTCGAATCCCAACAGTCAAGTGCTGGAGTTTGATCGGATTGTGGCGGTGAATCGGCAGCGGGGCACAGGAGAGTTCAAGCTTGAAAGGGGCTGTGTTTGATGCATACCTGGCCTCGCATTGAATGGGATTGATCAATGGAGTTATTTAAGAGAAGCACCATTGTTTTTGCTCAAAACATCGGTCTTCCTGCAGATTTCCATTCTTTAAACCAATTCAAGGAGTTGATGAATCTATCGATGATCTCTGCAACAAAGTTTGATGATTGCGCGTTGAGAAGAATGGTTGTGTATTTGGGGAACGAGCAGTTTTGACTTGTTTTGATCCAGCCAGCTGTGTCCACCATTTCGGCACTTATCACAAAGAGCATGGAGTGATATTCTATGATATTCTCATGGACTGTGTGAGGGAACCTATTCTATATATTCTATAAGTCCCGTTCGTCCAAGTTGACTTTGCAGTGGTTGTTCTGAATGTTGCTCTTCTTGATTCCCCAGATGCCAGGAAGGGAATTGATCAGATGTTTGCAGGTGCTTTATTGGGATCCTGGTGGGTTTGTTGCCAGCATATCCTTCACATGTTTTTGAAAACAAAACAAGTGAAAACTAATTCAAATTCAATCCATTTCTGGTGAATGAGGGTGAAGTGGTGGAGTAGTCCTTGGACTGCTGACTAGTACTAGTTCCGGTGATTCGAGCTATTTCGCGCTTCTATTTGCTTTGCACTGACAGATGTAGCGAATCATAGAACAAAGACTTGGTCGGTGCAACTGAGTTGTCTGCACCTGAAATGAGCTGAATGCTCAGCAGGTGCCCATTGCGAACGAGAGGGTCATGATCGTACTCCAACGTCCAGTGGAGCACAAGCTAGTCCTGAAGCGACCAGGGAAGTGCCTTGCCGGTGGGCCAGGGGGGGCAAGGCGGAATTGGTGCAATCTACGTAACTTCCCAGGTGCAACACAGACATAGACAAACAATGCCTTCAATCTGAGCAAGTTGATTGGACATAATATAACATAATTATTCTGATTATTCTTATGGCATTTATTTGTTTAATTTTGATACGCATACATGTGTGTTCTTTTCTATTTTTGACTCCATGATTCGACATCCCTTGCTTGGCAGAGGCTGGGGCTCACCATGAATCTCATGCCGAAGGACTCGGTCAAGCTACTCGGCAGCCCGGTGAACCATGGTCAGCCAGCATGAGCAATGTCTTCGCTTTGGGAGCACCAGGAAGTCAACTCCCCACAACTGGCCCACCCTTTCTAGAATGGCTGGGGATGCTGGGGCTCGTGCACTTCTGTGGCAAGTCACCAATGCTGGCTGTTCGCAGAGTTAACTCCGCTGCAAGGCCATGGATAGACAAGATTACGGAAGGTTTGTTGAGCGACTGGAACCAGGCAAACCCAGATGAACGCGTCAGTGACTCGCCTGACAACTTCGAGGCAAGCTACATACGTTGTCCGATGATCCCAATGGCTTGCCTTCTGGAAGATCATTTGCGCTAATTCATTGTTTGTTGTATCTTTGCTGGCATGTAGCTCATGGATGTTTGAAGACTAGATTTTAGATCGTTCCAAAGATGTCAAAAGCAAATGTCAGACTTTTGGGGTGGCAGAGAATGTCAAATATATACATATATTATATATACATATATACATATATATATGCATATATATATATGCATATATACATGTTTTTATATATACGCATATAATTTGATATAATATAACATAATAAATCATAATATAAAATAGTTTAATATAGAATAGTATAATATAATAAAGTACGATGTATATGTATATATATTTAGTATATATATATTATATTTATATTTATATTCATTATTATATATATATATAGGCTAAATAATATATATATATTAGAGAGGTATATTTACACACATATTTATTTAAATGACACGATGTTCCCCTAAAAAAGAGATGGGTGATGGTGACCAGGCGCCGTCATCTCAGGAGAACATGACCGAGTCATGTCTGTGGATGGCGTATCAGATCCGCCAGCTTCGGTGGCTCTTCAACTGGCGCGACTCGCACTGCAAGGGGTAGATATAAGCTGCACTCATGGACGGCGCAGCTGAAACGATATGAACAATAATTATCAATAATGTACAATATAATCAAATAAACAGTAACTAAATACATATTACAGATGTGCACTTTACCATGTGCACTTTCACATCATTCAGCAGCTTTCAGAGAAAGCTGTTTTGAAGCGCAAGGTTCTCAAAATGTTGTGGGTAGAAGTTGCTTGAGGCAAAGGTGGCCAAACCTCGCAAATATACTGTAACTGTTTCTTGGGTGTTGCAGCGCCAACTGAAATCACGTAGGGCTATGGATGAGTCGAATCCCTATTGGTATCTATTGGTTAATTCTCTCCGTAAAGCCTGTCACTTTCACCGAGGAAGGAGTCGGACGTGGACCTCACAGTGCTTCATTACCCGGATGATGGTGGGGATGGCTAAGCCAAGACCACAAGCTGCGCCACAGGGCAATCTCCAAAACCAGTGAGGCCGATGGATGCACCACATTGACTTGATTGTTCTGAAGATTTCTAGCTAAAGATTATGAAAAGGAACTGATTTTTCCATAATTTTCATGAATTTTCCGCATTACCAGTCAATGTTCACCTTGATCGAACAATATATGGCCAATACTGAGATTGCCTTCTGTGACATTGCCAGAATACATGATATGATATGCGAAGCTCAGCGAAAGGTGATGAGTGGTGATCTTTGCAGCTGAGTGGCTCATTGGCACCATCTCCACACCTGTTGCTCTTATATGTTTCGCTCATCCTTGTTGGTTTGAGTTGTTCTCCACCAACACTGTTCTGTTGCAGAGGGTCTTGACATGTCCTAACAGGTCTTGACCTGAGCCGAAGATATAAAGGCTGGCATGCTGGCACCAAATTATCGGGCACAATGTGGCATAAGTAATTGAATACCTTCTTGTAACCCTGTGATCCAACATATCCCAAACATTCTCAAGCCTTTATTTGTTTGACATTCTGCCAAAGTATTGGACGGGGGAGTGGTGAACGGAATCCTTGAGCACATCCTGTGCAGACGACAGGCCTGCGAACTTGCCAGTGGTCAGAAGATCATCACGGCAACCCAGTGATCCTCAACGATCCCCAGTCTTACATGTCAGGGCTATTTGCACAGAAACTTATATAATAGAAACATATAGAAACCACTGCCATGATTTTTGGATGTCGTTGGATACCGGGATGAATCCGCCGAGATTTCAATGACACAATGAGATTAGTTCCTGGAGACATTGGAGATGTTGGCTCGGTTTATTGACTAGTCTAGAGAAATTATACGATGACTCGAACAAACACAACATTTAAAAAAAACGGAGCTGCTGCCGCCCTTATCCCCGCGCAATCCATATTGTGGCCAGCATCACATGGTCAGCATGAAAGGGTAAGTATAGCCCCTGGCAACGTTGCTGATGATCTTGCTCCATACCCTATAATCTCATGGGAACATCGGCCAGCGACCTGGTTGCTTGGTCGGTTTTGTGCTTCTTGGCAAGATTCCTTGCCTCGCCGTGCGGCAATGGTTGGATCTCATTACCTGCCCTTTGGATCCCTTTGGTAATGTGACATCATTAGCCATGGAAACTGGCCATGATTAATGGGCAAATATGTATATATATATATATTTATATTTATATTCATATATATATATATATTCCATAATCTATTTCAATGGGTCGATTTCCAGAGGTTAGCTGCTGTGAATCCAGCCCTTGCAGCTGGCCAGTCATTGCACAGGTCTCACTAGTATCCCTAGTGCATGTAGCGCCGTCAGCGTCAGCTGCTCTCGGAAAAAAAAAAAAGATTCCACTTGCACTGGGATTGTGAAGTTCAGTCTGACTGCTTGTGGCACAGTTCCATGTGCAAACATGGAGATTGCTTCAGACTCCGTCACCCCCGTCCAGTAGACACTATTCGGTTTGCTTCATTCAACAGGGACCCAACAGGGACCGGAAATGTCCAGAAGCTTTCACACAACATTGCATATTTCATATGTGCATCCTTGGCTAAACGGACAGCGGCGAAACGGACAGCCCTGATGAATCCTCAGTCACTGAAGTTGATCCTAAGCACCGATAGAGTTACAACTTGTTACAACAAACTGACGAGAATGGATCCCAAATTGGGGTATTCCAGAAGATTTCTGTGGGTTTGCGTCTAGAGGCTTCAGGTTTCGTTCTTGGATGTTGTTGGTTGCCAGCTCTTGGTTTGGAATTCTGGGTGACGAACCTGCTACGTACAATTTCACCCAAGTTTGGTTACCGTAGTTTCCCACTGGTTATTTCCTCAATTTGGTTCCAAAATGAATTAAATTACCCAGTTTTGGGTGCTACAGCTAGTGGTTACTGGCCATTAGTTGTCATTTCTTACTCTACCATTTTCAGTCCATTTTCTGTAAAATATAAACTAAGTTATCCTGTATTCAAAGCGCTTTTGGCTTCCCCATTTGTTGGGTGGCTGCGCTGCTCGTCTCTGCCCCAGGTCAGTCTCCAGTGGAGATGGCGACTGAGAGAGAGAGAGAGAGATTATAATCTTACAAGCAATGATAAATGCACAATCTGTTCTGCCCCTAGTTCTACCATGTATTTGGTTCTATAATTCATTGTTGTGAATTACACCCTGTTAACCCTCTTACTGTAGGTGCTAGCAGTTCGCAGTGTTCACCTACCTAGCAGGCGCCTCCTCACCACCAGCAGTGCCAGTGAATTGCAAGGGATTCCAGGCGGGCCACTGGTTTTGGGAGGTTATAGAACATACATATATATATATATATACAGAGTCCCAAAAATGACTAATAATAATTATATATATATAATATATGTTACCATATTGTTCCACGTTTATGCACTATTCAGAATCCAACATGGGAAAAAAGCCTGAAACCAATCAGCAGAAGGGATGACACAGGCTTTTTGGCACTGCACATGTGCGTTAAAACTTTTTCAGAAAGTCACCAACCAAATTGGACGCTCCCCTATCAGTCAATGCCTGAAATTACCAATTTCTTGGGCACCTTGGTTCCCAATGGTTGGGCCAAAGCCAAAGAAGTTGACCGGAGGCCATGAGCACTTCGCTGCTGAACGAATTGGACGGTGGCGTTTGCAACGGCTTGAGCTATGCGGAGCGCCTCAGCCGAAATCACTTTGGTTTCAAGGTACCTTCTGGATCCTTCTGGTAATTTGGCACCTAGCTATTGAAAATGGCCCGTTTATAGATTATTTGCATATTAAACATGGTGATGTTCAATAGTTATGTTAAATTGCCAGAGGGTATCTTCAAGGTTTTTTGAGGATGAGATCTGAAAAGTGTGGCATTTCCAAAGTGAATACTTCGCATCAATTGCCTGATGTGTGACGCAAGTTTCTGAACAACGCTCTAAGTTACCTATCATCAGGGGATGTTGAGGGCTGGGTCTGAGGATCATCCGGGATTATCCAGATCTTTGGGCAGCACGAGAGCGAGACAAGCTCAATTTCCGCTATCCAAACGGCGAGTCGTACCAGGCCTCGTCAGTAGGTACTGTGTTGCAATGTGACGCATTCCTGGGGGTTCCAATGGGTCCCATGTCACGTGCTGGATGGCGCGGGGATTTTGACGAATCTTGGGGCTCACAAATTGCCACTCCTGCATTTTCATCGGACATCCGGATGGGCTGCACCTCATGTAGCAGCGTAGCGAAAGCGGCCAGGATGTTATTGGGCGGCTTCGGCCGATCATCATTGAACTGGAGCGGCAACGTCGATCCATTCTCGTGACTTGGAGGTGTTGAAAGGTGTGTTGGAATGGAGGTCCAACCTGGGTATGTATGATTCCAACTTATTCCAGGAGTCCTGTAGCTTGATGCAGTCTAAGCTCAGGCCCATGGCATGAGACCTCGCATCGCTGAGGTTATTTCTCATTTGGCAGTACAGCGATGCTTGTATGCCTACTTTACAGGAACACCTATGGAGGAGAATCACACTGGATCTCTGCCTCGGCTTGTCTTTCCAACCAAGCAGCGATCATCAAGAGCTACAACAGAAATTTGGTACATGTTTTGCACCAAGAACAGATTTTTTCGGACTTCTCTACGAAGTTTGTACATGTTTGTACATCATTTTGTTTGCCACCCCCTAGATGATCCTAAATGGCGTCGCTAGGAGATCCCATATTTGAACATGGACATGCACACAGTGGTAGAGCTGCGTCCTGGCGCCTTTGATTGTCAAGTCCGTTCTGAGCTTCTTGGCGAAGGTGCGCTGATTTGAGGTGAAAAACTGAACAACAAATGCTTTGAAAGCTGTTCCCTGGGGAAAAAACTGGAGCAGCTATCCCTAGGGCCCCTAGAATCAGATGCTTTGAGGTTTTTGAATATGCTCAACTGTTGCTGATGCAACTGTTGTTGATGTGCTCCCATTTCTGTGGAATGTTGTTGGACTCGCGGCCGGAAAGCCGCCAAGGAATCTTTGGGATACCAGTCCTGAGTGTCCGACACCCTTGCGCTGATCAAGGCTGCATGTTTTCCCTATGTTTTCCCTTTTTTCCTTGTTTTCCCGCGGTGCGCTAAAATGGTCGCCTCTCAACTATCAACAAGACCTGGAAGTCTATATATATAATATATATATATATATATATTTATTTATTTATTTATATTTATCACTGGCATCAAACAAATCAAGCACACAAAGGCTGTTGCGCCGCCACCCGCGCCGTAGCGCTGAATGCTTGAACGGCTGCCCGCTAGAGGGCCAGCCCCGATCATCAAAGGCTGGTGAAGACACATTGATGCTGAACCAGAAATAGAGTCCAACATCCTGCAATGAATTTTGGTTCCTCCATTTTTGTGTTTCATTTCTGGACTTGGGATGCTGTTCCCGCGCGTGGTCCAACCTGAGAAATACCGGGTTTCTGGATGTTGCCTGGACATGCCATATTCCATAGTGAGTGATGACGCTGATCTTACCAGAGTAAGAGGGATTGGAACTCCAGGGCAAAAATTCGGTCCGCTGGCAGTTGACTCTGGGTTTGAAGGGCAGTACAAAACAGGAAATTGCATCATTTTGCTCTTCCCGCTTGTGACTCTAGTTTGTTGGTTTTGTTACCTGCTTCGGGGGCTTCGCATGAAAGACAAGAAACAATTTGAAAGGCGCGGCATATATTCCAGTATTTCCAGTATTTCCAGCGTTATGTTTTGTTGGTATGGAGGCTGCTCAGGGGTTTTAGAGCAAAAGCTAGTTTTGAGTCGAAGAGACAAGGACAAGAGGATGGGTTGGCCGAGCCTTTTCTTGGCTTCAGCTGCTTTTTTGGGGGGCCCAAAAGTGTCCTTCCAGTCATGATAGTCATGACTGGAGGCCATGCAACTGGCATAAAAACAAATATTTTGTGATGCAGATGTTTGACCAGGTTTTGACTGCAAATCATGAAACCTGGGATTTACATGGATTTATTACACATGATTTACATGTCTACATCAGGTTACATCAGCCTCGTCGTTCTTGATGTTCTTGTCTTGCAATCAGAGCATTGGAATCAACTAGCTCCGCAAACCATAGACAATTAGACAAACCATCAGGTTCGACATTGGCCATCAATGTCTTGCCTATTTGGTCAAGTCTCAAAATGTGTTGGTACCCTAAGCTACAGTACCACACTTGGTGAACGTTCGCTATGCAAAGCTTTCAAGTGCCTGCAGCGGTACATATCTTGATTTTGTTGCTGGGGAGCATTGCCGCTTAGCACCCAAATTTTGGCCTCGGCGTTGCCTTTACTTTCAGATGTGGGAAAATGACAAGTAAGTCAGTAAGTCTAAATGCACGGCGTCACAAAATGGCCAAGACCCGGTGGAGTCAAGAAGATGAACCTGCATTGTCATATTTGTCCCAAAAGAGAATGATTCAGACTGACTCCGCCATGAGGTAGTACCTTTTTGGTTTCTTGACCAAGGCGCTTGTGAGAACAGGAAGCGTTGTCAAGCCGCAAGTACGCTGGGCGCAAAGCACCTTGCTTCATTAAGCGGGTTGCTGGCATTTTTTTGGCAGGGCACTGCCGCAGTGACAAGCAGGCGCTTCAGTTGGTATGGTACCGGACGCCAGGCTGTTGTCGTTTTCGTGTCAACTTGTATAACTGTATAGCACATGTGAGTGGGAATTGTCCAGTTTAGTTAGTCTGCTTGCAGTCACCATCGGAGCAACCAAAGCTGCACTCGATTACTTCGCAGGGCAAAGTGGGCAACATGGTAGGCAGATCACTCCCCGAATCTTCTGAGAAAAAAGGATGGGTGCTTTTAGATAGCTTTCAACTTTCAAGCATGAACCCATGTTGAGAGGAAGAGAGATGGAGAGCTGTGTGCCTGCCCATCGTTGGTCATGGCTCTAAAACTGTTCCCAAGACGGATGCGGCCAATGACCAGCCAGCTAGTAGAGAAGTTTGTTGGAAGGGCCCCCTGATGCTGCACCATGTTGCGCTATTAGGCAATAGCACCCTGTTTCTGGAGCTTCGACCGCCCAAGGGCGGGTTGCTTGGCAGCAGAGGTGGAAATGTTGGAATCCAAATCGCCTAGTGTAAGCACCACAATAAATATCAAACCAACTCCGTTAACTATCACAAACTCATCAAACAAGATCCCTAGTGGCAAAAGCCACAGGAATCATATACCTTTACTATCCTCTAAAGTTGAAATAAGTTGAAATCAGTCGTTTGTAACAAGCCCATGGTGTGTCAGAAATGGACCTCTTCGCAGGTCCAGCTGCGGAGAACTGGTGGCGGAGATTTTCTTCGACCGAATTGTCGTGTCCACCCCATGTGCTGATGCACAGCAGCAATGGGACTTGGAGCTTCGGGAAGACGTCCCCTGGTTCAGGGACCTGGTAGGACATGGTAGAATCAACGAGGGAAATCTAGGGAAATACGAAACTGGTGAAGTTGTTCTGACTTGTTCTGACAGGATTTGCCATCAAGATCCATGAAGTGATCCATGAATCATCTTCACAACCGCACTCTTGCCAAGACTTCAATGGGTTTTTCTATTCAGTGAAACTTTGATTGGTTTGGCATGGTTTCAATGGTTTGGCACTGTAAGCGGAATTGCGCTTGGAAAATGAATTTCTACAAACAGAAACGAGCAGACCACCACTGCAAGACTGTTTGGGGAACCCAGCTGCCAACCACTGAAATCTCTCAGGTTTGGTCCGAAGACTCACGAACCTTAGGTCGCAATTCATGTTTTGTTGCTAGATTGCCAGGGTCTGCCTTTAATTTACTTGAACAATGCATAGTTATATAATGTTATATTGTTGTATATTGTTGTAAAGATTGTAAAGTGAACGCGCACGTGAGCGCATAAATGTCTTATGTAATGTGCGTGCATGTGTGTGTGTGCGTGATGTGATGTGTTTGAATGGAATGAGTTGAAATGACATAACATGACATGGAATGGAATGATATATATATATATAATATATATAATTATATTCGTTTGCAGGCGTTCTGTACCCAGCACCCCATTTTCACCAAGGACTTGAGCAGCTTCCCCAAAAGCGTGGGCTGCTGCTGCTACTCCGGAAACGTTTGCAGCATCGCTGGGATAGGCCACTGATGGAAGAAGCCTCCTTCGCGCTGCCCAGGGAACTTTGGCGCATGGTTTGGGAACGGTTTTGGTGGAGATGGCTTTGGTGGATTGCCACCGAGTGGCCACGCGCTGTGGCCCAGGACTGGAGACGAGAAGATACGAGCTTACCCGAAGAGGAAACCGGCGAAGGGGGAGCCGAAGGAATTTGCACTACTGTGGTCAACGCTGCGGCACATTGCGGATCGTTTATGAATTATAAACAGGGTTTGTCCAGAATCTGAAATGCTGGGGAAATGCCAGGACACCCAAAATGGCAATTTAGATGGGTACTAGAATGATGGTCCCCAATTTTGCACCTCTTCTCTTGATGTATGCAGCCGAATGCACCAGCCAGTAGAGTGAAATTGCTTTTGTTGTTTGTATCTGTTGGGGTCCCTGGGACCTGGCCCGCCTCGTCAGGATGAGATTGAGCTGCCACGAGCTCAAAATATCAAGGGTCACTTGGTCCAAGGGATTTCCTGGTCATCCTGGTCGAATCAATACATGTCAAATTCCTTTACTTGGTGTAGTCCCCACCATAAACATGCCGGCAAAAATGCCGACACGGCGAATACCTTGACATATATTCTGATGTATGGAGCTGAGGCATTAGAGATAGAAGTGCCATGGTCCAATGGTCCGTTCCTTTTGGTTGAACCTGTGATGTGCAGACCGACACACCTTCCGTGATGTCATCGTCATCATTTTCTCCGCCAACGTTCCTATTTCAGGCTTCAAAAGTCGATCTGAACTTGAACAGGGGCTTCAAAAGGCATACGGCCATGCCGGGGTGCAGCTTAGGAAGACTGTGGGGGTCTAATGTGTAGGTCAAAAATTTCGTGCATGGTTTGGCGCCAGGTACAAGTATGAAGCATGGCCACAAGCAGATACAAGCAGTGTTCGATTGAGATTTGGTTTTTTTAAAATTTGAGCATGACCGCCATGAACATGGCTGTATTCTGCACAATCTCCGGGTTTGCTTACCTGAACTTGTGGCTGTAGAAAGGTTCCACTACTGACTACCCGTGAGCAAGTGTTATTTTGGGGGGAGAGCTTTGATTCGCCCTGCAGATGCAGACTCTGGTGATCGCAATGCGATATCCCTGGTGCATGGCTTGCGAAGAGAAAGACAAAGCTTTTGTCAAAGTGAGCAACTTTACCAAAGGGACCGTTTCTGGAGTCACGGATTGAATTGGGGCCACGCAGACAGGTTCAAATTCTTGGGTTGAGGGATGTAGGCTGTTGCTGTTCATGTTCCTCAGACTTTACCATGTGACCCTTGATTTGTTCAGTTAAGCCTTACTATCTGTGTTCTTCCCGGGGCAACCAGTCATGATTCCAGTCCCCACGTGGCGGAAAAACTTCCCAGTAGAATAGGATTTTGACGACGCCCCCGAGATGGAGCCTCACAATACATAGTATGTCCAGAGTCCCGGAAAGAAACCTGACAGACTGCACTGAGGTAAACTTGCTGGTGGCAAGAAGGCTTTTGTCAATGCAACTTGCCATAGACAAGTCAGAGCTGAAGAACCTTTGGACATCTCTGGACAAGTTTTCAACTCCTTGACAAGGAGTTGAAAAAATATGTTTCAACTTGCATCGCCACTAGTACAGCATGCCCACCTTTCAAGCACTGAGGTGACCTATGGCACGCTGGATCTTCGGGAAGAAAAGGACATGGCGCGCAAACTATGGGGACATAACCTCCACAACTGCGGCTGGGCCGATTTTCCCGAACCCTCCACCTTGACTTTTTGATGACGGGGATTTAGTCAATGAAACAATGACAATGAGCCATGTTTGTAGTCTCAGCTGCGATTCCTTTTCAAGGCGTTGATTCCAATTCTGCAATGTCACGTGTTCACAGGAAAGAGTTGGAGGCCTGACGTGAATTGGCACACTGGATGCCATACTCAATGAAGTGATTTTATTGGCACGATAGCTGAAATCGTTCCATCTCAATCTTCCGAGGTAGTGCCAAGTATAAGGGCTGTCCTTTGATGGTGTTCAAGCCTGACGAACCACTGGATGAACCCTACCAGCTTCATGTACACTTGCTGTACGTGCCCTGGTGGTCAGCTGCAGTGATCTGAATGAGTAGAATGAATAGACAACAGCCGAAGAAGCGGCAGCCTTGCATTGTACTGCTTGAAAAGCGTGTAAGGCAAAGGTAGGGTGAAAAGCCGTGAAATGATGTGAAATGCTCAAGACAAAAGTTCCATGTTTGTTTGATTCATATTGATTCTAATCATTTTAGTCCTTTGCTATCCCTGGTGTTGGCCAAGGAGGTTGACGAAGCCGCTATGATGGCGGATCCATTGACAGGCATGCCAGGTCATAGTCCCAAAGGCCAGGTGGCCAAGCCTGACTACGAGCGTTTCGAGCGTGACCTGTCGCTTGGCAATCCATGGCACTGGGAAATCCTCGAACGAAATGGCTATTTGAATGGGGAGATTCTGAAGATCATGTATGAACGGGGAATTGTCCATTGCCATGCTCGATTACCAGAAAGTGTGGGTAGATTGCAAGGCACAGATCAGACCATTGTGCACGAATCTTGCAGCTCACCCCCTGCTGGCCCCTGAGGTCTCTATTGCTACCACCCGCCGTCTCCTACCTCAACGCCACGGAGCCAAAGCTGCCATCTCTCCCAACAGTTGTTGGCAGCAACATTCCTATCACAGCTTTCCGTCAAGCGGCGAGGCAGCTGAGAGGGACAACGTTCTTTTCTCTAGCGCCGCAAGTGGAAGGACCTTCCATTAGATTGTGGAGATGGGATGAGCTTGGAAAGCGGGTCATTGACTATGATCAAGACGTTGCTCAAACAATTACTTGACATGTTTGTTTGCGTGTGTGCTCCTGCGTGCTGGTGTGCTTTGTCCAGCTTGCGCAGAACACTGATGCACGGAAGAGGGAGTTCCCTGGAAGGGGGCTGCACCGCCGAGGTTGAAAATCTGAATGCCAGCTACTTGGAACATTTTGCGCGTGTTCACTCCCAGCCGCTGCTGCAGAACTACTCTTGGACCTTGAAGGATCAGCTGGATGGCATCGGGATGCCCATAGGAGTGCTGTGGGCAAACTACTGCTTTGCTTGAAGCATTTTTTCGCTTGTTGGTGTTTCATGGCGTTTCAAGTAATTAGCCGCTAATTAGCCATACAGTAGAACACATTATACAGTGCTCTACTATGCTCCACTATTAGCTTACAGTATTCCCCAGCCCCGTCCCGTTGGTTTCACATGGTTTCACAATGTTTTACTTTTTGTTTATTTTAAACACGCTATGTTGAGTGAATGCGCCACCGCACTTGGATGGGCGAGTGCACAGGGCGCAAGGACCGAACAGAACAGAACAGCTTACTTGTGCGTTCCTTTGGGGATTTGAGATGAGCAATAAGACCACCAGCTATCAGTTCATCCAGTGGCAAGTGCAGGGTTGACCGCCACGCATCCAGGTAAACCATTCAGATACCAATAGCAGCAACATCACTGCCCGTGCTTTGACCGCCTTCAGCAATCTGTGCAACAAGCGTCGCGGGACCAATTCATCACGGCATATTCTTTGCTGCGTGATGGATCAGTCGAATGCATACCATCAGCGTGACTATGGAAGCTTGGGCCGGTGCATATCAAGTTCCAAGTCCCACCTAAACTGGCCCCTCGAGGTATCTCTGTGACTTGGGACCCCCAAGTCATCCATCCTTCATGTCATGAGCTGTCCATAACTTTCCTGCAGCAAGTGGTTCTTCCATCATGGTTTCCTGTTGAGTGGCTTAGGAAGTCATGAGCCCTACCCGTTTCCTTTCTTTGGCCTCACGCGCCTTGGTGGATTGTCAAGTGCCTGCTGGATTGTTGAAGATGAGCCTTGAGAATTTAAATAAATTTAGGACATTGTTGGGGTGAGCGTCCTGCGACGTTTCTGGAGAAGGTTCGGATACCATCATGGTCTTCAATAGTCAGACTCAGAGCGGCTGCTGTTCACCAAGGCAAAAGTTGGGGTTCCATGCTGGAGACCGCTACGGATATCCATTCCGGGAGCCAGTGAACGCTTCAGTCTTGGGTTTCTTCAGCAATAGCAGCTGCGGCCTGCACTAGCATTTGGCACTGCATGGATCTGGATAAAACATGACGACCTCACTACGACGTCACTAGAAAGATGATTGGGAAGGGGCAACTATCCCAAAATGGCCTTGGTTTAAGATGGTGAATCCTTATATTATATAGTTAGTTTATGTTAGTTTACCTTGCTTTGTGATTTTTGTGATTTTGCTTGTTGCTACAGTGCGGCAGCCGCTTCACAACTCTCCTGATGAGACTTCCAGGCAAAAGCGCCACGCGCAACATGGACGCCTTCGTGGGTAAGGTGTTGCGGGGCCGAGTGGCGCCCTCCCACGAATCCAATTTGGTACCAAACAGGACCTGGATACGCGGAGAGGTTCAGGAAGTGGTCTGGAAAACTTACCAGAAGGCACCTGGGCCGTGCTGGGACGCCGTCCAATGAGTTGTATGGACATAATTTCTGTAGCTTGCAGCACTCAACATCATAAGGTGATATAAGGTGTGGTCACACTGCTTTTAGACACGGGCATCACGGGACACCTTGGCAGAAAGAATTTACTTGGACACAACAAGTCGTGGATCCAATGCCGAAATGCATCGAAATGATGCAAAATGCAACATAGATACCATCCTGGCTGGTACCCTGGCAGCTGATATTGAACGGGAGCCCATGACTGCCCGAGCAGAACTGCCGGGGCTCTCAAGATACATGTTGTTGGCAAAAGGCCATGTCTAGTGCTGTTTGCGTTTATGCCAAGTCGGTTGGTATCTTTGTTCCAAGAAGATGCATCAAACAATCTGAAGTTTGTTTTCAGGCGTTCACATCCAAGCTTGTCATCGTTGATGTGAGGAGATCAATGGAAGCACCGCAGACATCCTGCTGGAGCTGTATGACGACCAAAGAAAGATTCTGAGCTGTGACTGTTAGCAGCTCTGTTTGGTTTGCTGTTTCGGATGTTTCGGGTGGCTGCTTCTTGGACTCGGAGTGCGTTATTTTCAGATATTCCCATGCGTTTGCGACCTTGGAGTCTACATGGCATGCTGTAGCTGAGGAAGCACCACACCCTTTCAGCCACTATGGAGGTTATAGCCAAGACCTTGAAGGACTACAGAGATCTGAAAGTGGCCCGCATGGAAGTCAGTCAGTGTCTCGGCTTTATGCAACTTGATGCCAAGATCCCTCCAGAGCCTGGCAGTTACTCCTGCAGCGCAACTTGTTTTTTTCAATGCTTCAATACTTTCTTGGAAGCGGAGACCTTATATACAAAGGAAACACTTTGGACACCACATGACTGATTTGCACATGCTTGCTTCTCCCCAGCTACTTGTCGCTGACATGCGGGGTCACATGGACACATGTTGGCCTCTCGATGCTCCACAATTAGCTGAAGGGACCGTGCATGCGCAATTTCATACAATTTCACATTTTACATCGGCTATATGTACAGCACAAGCTGTTCCAACTTCCAACTATGTTCCGACCAAGGAATTACGTGCCACCAATCTTTGGCAGAAAGCAGCCACTTGTCAAAACATGAGGCTGGAAGGATCTGGAAGGTGAAGGTAAGTTTTCAACCTTGATGCCGTTTGCATCCACATGGAGGACAAGATGCTCAGCCACAAAATGTGCTATTTCCTTGCATGAAACATCATGAAACACTTTAATAAAAAAAATAGTTGTCAAGAAGCACTATTGGTTATGATTTCAAGGGGCTTTGACCTGGCCACAATGGTCCAATCTTGAATCTGCAAATGTTCAATGAGCTCGGCATAGCTCAGCTTTTGGATTTGTTTGGCATACTTTGGCCATCTTTGGCCAATCCCTAAACCCTAAGGTTTTCGAAGGACACGGAGTACTATTGGATTCCACCCAGCCTTGCCAGTGGTGAGTGGACCCCAACAGATCCGATTCGCTATGCGAATGACGTGGACGAGGCCCTTTTTGGGCGCCGGTCTCAAGGAGTTGGATGATACTTAGATGGGCCATGGACTTCGGATGACTTCGGTAACTAGTTAGAAAATGGATTGTCATCTGAAAATCATTGATAATTGGCATTATTATTTTATAATATTTTATAGTCATTGTGGAATAACAGTTATAACATGTAATAACCCACTTACCAGCCAGCTAATCCCATGGCCCATCGAAGTAGTGGATGACCCCCAGAACCCCAGCTGTTTCATGCGAGTTTTGTGGAGTTTAGGTCCATCCGTGGATCCAAGATGATCCAAGGGCCCGTTGAGCTGGTAAGGTGACGCCTGGAAAGCTCTTGCGTTTCTTGAAGAAGCACACCTTGTCCAGCTGGTCCTTGAAAGAAGCCCTGGAGTCATCTGATGACATCTCGGAAGAGATCATGGGCTATGCCAGACAGTAACTCTGACAAATACTCCTCAATCAAACATGGCAGCAGGATTGAGCATGTCTGAATGAATATTAGTTATTGGATGAAAATCCAACAACGACATGGTCATTGTCCGTGATCATGGTTATTTACCAGAAGATAATTGCTAAAGGTCATTGCGTCAATGTCATTGATGTCAGGAGTGTTTGGACATGTCTTAGGCTACTCCGAGTCCCACTCCATAGTCCTGGGGAACTTCTGTTGGGTTTGCATGCTTCATCTACTTTACCCGTTTGCCATTCATTTCAGCAAAAATGATTGAAAAGCATATCGGGAATCAAAACATTGTTCCAAGTTTTAGTTTGGCTCTTCCGGGGCCGAGGCAGCAGCAGGCAGATGACCGAGCAGAAGCAGACAAGCAACAGATGATCAAGAAGATGATGACGACCCTGAAGAAGGAAAAGGGCTTAGTAGATGTTGCTGGGCGCTCTTTACGCCGCGGAGTGGCTCCAGCCACATGTTGTTTTTCCTTGCCCCAAAAGGATCCAAAAGGACCATGTGTGCAGAATGGGGAAAGCCCAAAGGCTGGAAGGATCAAACCTTGGGGATGCGCCGCATTTTTCCAATGTGTTCTCCAGACCACGCATCGACATTTGCCACAGTCTGCACGAAACTTCTTGAAGTTGTATGTTTCTGTGATTCCCATCACGCGCAGATAATCAGATATGCGTGTTGTACGAAAATTAACTTACATTTTGATATAGAATATAGATGCAGTTATGTTATACTATGCTATCTATGTTATACTGGTGAGATATGGTGAGATAAATAAATATTGTCCATGTGCAGATATATCATATATCTACATACAATATAGACGTCACTGTAAGCCACATCGGGATAGCCAGGTCAACGAGATGATGGGTCTCAGCTTCTGGTCTGCAAGCGATTTTCCCATGGGTAAATCCCACCATGACTGGGGACTGGGAAGATTTTTTGCGGGTCCCCTTAAGCAAATCCAAGTAGTAGGTTGCCACGTAAGGTCAAAACATGCCAAAAGAGAACAAAGTTCTTTTCCAGAAAAGCAGCAAATTTGGTTCGAACATGTTTGAGTGAAGCACAGGGCATGGTGTCTGATGGGGTGCTGCAAGAGATGCAGAAGTATGAGTGGACGGTTGCTTTCAAACTTCCTCGGGGAGTTCACCTGATGCCTTCAGTCCCACACAAACCAGCCAGCATCCATCAGGAAAAGCTGCTGAGACACTAGGGGAGACCAAGCCGGATTCCAAACCAGTGAAGATGGGCAAAGGAGCTGCGCGTCCACCTGAGAAATTAAGCGCTGAAGAAATGGAAGAGCGGAGGCAGAAACGACGTGAAGAGCAACTTGGCACAAAATCTGATGTTTCCCTTAGACGGCGGGGCATCACTGACACTGTCCCACTATGCCAAATTCAAAGTGGCAGTTCTGACACAGAATCTGACACATCAGACGACAAAGCGGTTTTCCACAAAAGGGTCCAGGGGGGGACAGTCAGTTACTTAAGGCTGAGGAAGGAAGATGACAAGCAGAAAGAGATCGCGAGGAGAGGGCATTCAAAGAAGCGCACAAGTAAGTACAAAGTACCTTAGGAAAAGCATGCAACTTTACAAGACATTCATTTTGTGTTGCATTATGTTGCTTTCAGAGTGATTGGCAGCTTTGAAATTGGACTGTCAACGTGTTTGCGATCCTGAAAGCTGTGAGTCCAAATGGAAGAAAACGCTCCATCCACATTTCATGAAACAGGAAAGACAAAGAGAAAAGAAAGCAGAGAAAAGAGGTTGAAAGGCTACGGAAAGAGAAGAAGAAGGCACAACTTGCAAGCTGGCCAGCAGCCAAAAAAAATGACTTGATGGTACTGTAGATGTATCAAAAGCTTGGTGCATGCTTGGGGATTTTATTGTGGATCATGATGATCCTGTTGAAAGGTTCGGGGCCAGGGCATCTTGAGCTCTGGAGAAAAACAATGCTGAAAGGCAGAGGAAGAGAAGAGAAGAGCTGAAGCAGTCAAAGTTGCTGAAGAGATGCTATGCTCTAATTTGGCATGCTCAAAAAAGGATCTTTTTGTCCAAAAACTTTTAGAGTCGAAAGTTTGGATAAGCGTTTATTGCGTCCTTCTCTTGTACTGTATTTGATATTTGTTTCGAAGGCCAGTCCCTGATTGAGTAGCAGCTACCCCTGGCCTGCAATGTATTAACTTCTTGTTGGTGTAGTCATCAGGCAGCCATCCACTTCTACCGATCCACACTGGATTTTAGATGATTTTATTGGTAGAGTGGTTTGTCATATGTGTCCTTGAGACCATGTCCGCATTCACACTTTAGCCTTAAAATATCGTATCCTGTTCAGCTGAAGCCCTCCAAGTTGTTCAACCTTTTCCTGCATGATGGGTGTTGGAAGTTGAGATGGCGCACATGTGCATCCACCAAAGGATCAGTTTTATGTTGTGTGAGACATTTGGTCTCCTGGTTTTGATTGGCATCCTCGATGGACCCTCAGGAAGCGGAGACAGAAGGAAGCCGAGCGCTTGCGGCTTGTGGCAACACCCTTATTCTCATGGGGCCAATCGAAGGCCTGCAACCTTCGCTGTAGCTGCTGAATTGGACTATATCCCATCGCTCAAAATATCTTGGCCTTCCAGAAAATGTTTGGTTTTCTACTAAAGAAGACCCATTGTGTTGGCCCAGTCGTGCCCCCCATTTCGGAGCCATCATGAAAGTTGTTAGTCAAATGTTGCTTGCTGCACCACCTGAGCCAGGATCAGATCCGAGTGTCCATTGCCATCCCTGGAATGCAAAAGGATTCCCTGCAGGTGTGACGGAAATTGGGGCTAGCAGAGTTGCGCCTTTTGTAAATCCGATCGGCCTTAGGGATGTGTACGGCCGTAGGGTTTCATGATAGTTTCGAATTCGCTGTGAGGGCATCTACTCCGACCTTTCCTGTCCACAGGCTCCACATGTGAGAGTTCTCACTTTGGAGGGCAAATTCTATTGGTATCTACATAGGTATACATAGGTGTATACTAGTATGATGTTAATTATATAAATAGTTGTTGTTCACACCCAGCTGCGCGTGAGAAAACTGGAAGGTGAACTTGACAACTGACCGGGTCGCCGTGTCAGCATTGGATTGGCAGACACGGAGGAAGCTTGGATCAGAAAGGTAGACAGGTTACAGGTTGAGCCCAAACGCTGAATTCGGGCGTCACTTTTCTGATCTTTATGGGTTTGGCCTCAGCTTGAAGTTCACCCTGGCTCTTTGCCGTGCCCCTGAGGTACTCTTTAAACTTTGAACTTCGTGAGTTCGTCGTGCCAGACAACTCATCTTGGAACTTGAGGAGTTCGGAGGTGCTGTGGGACGGGGGTGGCCGGCGGCCGGGTAGCTTTCATCAAGCTAGCAATCCTGCAGAGGAAGTGAAGAGCTGCTCCATAGTTCGAGTTTGGTTTGGAGTTGTGTTTTCTTTTCTTGCAATGATAAGGCAGGCAGGTTGAGCCTTCAAAGCCCATCATCCCAACTCCTCATAATGTTCAGCTCCAGTTGCAGGACTCTTCACGCTTGGAGGGTGTCCTGATACTGCTGCAGAAAAGCATCCTGCACCGCTGGGATCGACTTGCCCAGAATCATAGCGCCGTAAAGAACTTCTTGCGAAAAGATTGGGTGCAAGACGATGGCGAGATGGAAGAAGAGAAGGTGCGGTCCTGAAGCCGGTAGATATCAAAGTGCACCAATATGCACCAATGCTTAACCAAGCTGTTTGTTTATATTTTCTCAGCATGTGCCAGCGGCAGTTCCAATTCCTATGCTTCCTTTTTGCATCATACAAGATGTTCACAGATGAAGCATCGCTTAGGAGGAAGTGGAGCTTCCATCCGGGCCAAACATCAAAAAGGTGTCGGCCACTGGACTCCAGAGGCTGCTAGAGAAGCATAGCTTGGTGGTAGCCGCCCCTCGCTATCCATGGTGCGACAAGTGCAAAGAGAAAGATAGGGAGTTTACCAAAGCTGCAAGGTCAAGTCGCACTCAAGACCATTTAGATTCGGCTGCTCGCTTGCTTTGGGTTGGTTGAACATTCCAGAGTGATGTGCCTTTTGTATCCTTTTGTTACGAGATGTTACGAGATGTTTTGCCATTAAGTGTTGCCAAAAGAGTTGGCAAGATGCTTATCTCCATGGTTTCAGTGCAAGATGGTGAGGTCTCTTTTGTCGTGCTAGACGCGCGGGAAGAGAAGTACTTTGCGCGGAAGCACAATGCTTCCTGCACCGATGCCTGCGAGTTACTCATGTTTAAGGAGGATGAGCCAGAGGAGCCATACGCAGTGCCCGGCCGCCGTTTCGCAGAAGAAATCCAAGTTGATTGCTACAAGCACCTTTTGCCTGTAGCCACTTGGCTTGCGTTGATTTTTTCATATTTTCTGACTTCGCATCCAAAAGCTCTCAGAATCCATGGCGCCATGGGCGGGCATTGGGTATGGGCCCATCATGGCCCATCCTTTTCGGAAACCTGTGTGAACGTCGATTTCTGATCTTGGAGGTTCCTTCTTGAGTCGCTTTGAGGTGAGCATCATCAACAACAAGACACACTTCGATCGGGTCCTGACTGCCTTTGATACAGCCATCATGGGTTTCTTCCAGAGAAATGCCTCAGATTCCTGGTTTCATCGCTTCCGCCAGGCTTGCCGATGAGGGGTTGGAGATGCAACTTCAGTTGTCAAAATTCGGGAAAACCGAAAACCAAAGACCTATAAAAGCAGTTGAAACCTTGGAAACCCATGGAACTTCCAAGAGTTCCTCTTCGCCAGACCACATCCATCCTGAACGCCCCCTTAGCCCATCGGCAGGTGGCTCGTGAGCTAAGAGGACATGCCCTCTTTGGAGCTGTGTTCAATGGAAGCCCTGCTGAGATGGGCATCGATTTCAGGGTTGCCTCGGAAGTCGAAGCGGATGGGCGACCCTTGGTGCTGCTGTTCAAGCTAAAAGAGAAACTGAGTTGCAAGATGGGGGTGTTTGAAACTGGGGGTGTATCCCCCAAAGCATCCAAAGCGCCATGCGCTTAGAAAGTGATGGTTTTTAGCTGTGGATTTAGGGATGCCCAGTTTCAGACAAATTCCGCTGGTGCCAAGAATCTGAGCCAATCTGAGCATTCTGAGCCCCAGGCCCCAGGGCCTGAATTCATGCTGATGGGGAACAGTATGGCAGGGTCTGTGCTGAGTTATTCAGAGGGGGTGGCTTTGGAACACTATAGTGAAAGGCTGCTGGCGAATCAACTGTTATCAGATGAGGCTCCACAATGATTGTTTGAGGATCTCTGTGGCAGGTTGTCCATATTTGCCCCATGCAGATGCATATTTTGCAGGAAACAAACGGATTCTCATCATGTTAACACATTTGCTCTCAACGATATTCTGAGGAACCGACACGTGGAGTTTACTGGCGAGCTAACTTTGGAGACTCGTCTTATTTTATATAGATCCATGGGCGACCCATGGCGACCCGAAAGCCGGGGCACGGCACATGGCAGCAACCGTCAAGTGTCGAAGCCACCTGTCGTGTGGCCAGGAGAAGCTGTCGCATTTCTCGAAGGTTCTGAGTTTGCCGCTTCTTTCACAGTACACCCCGGAAAGCCGGCAGAAGTACATCGAGCTTCAGGCCCTGCGCCAGTCCAGGGCTGCCCCAAATTGATGATAATGGGAAGGTGGAAGCAACATGGCGTGCACCCGTAAAACTTTGAGAGTGCTGAGATGACGTATTACGACGTAAAGATCGGAAAGAAGATTAGAGAAGGTCTTTTGTGTCTTCTTTGTTGGAAGCAGGAACTGCGAATAGACTTGGACAGTTAATCTATGAAAAGAGCCGCTTCCAGGTGCCTCTGGGGATGCTATGGCTGGACGGTGAGGATGCAGATCGTCCTGAGAATCTTGCAGCCAAAGAGGTCAGCATCAGCTGGGCAGTGATGGTATGGTACTAAGCGGGGTCTACCACAAACACTTTGTTATACTTTGTTCACGTGATGGAAAAATATTGCCCGTTGTGTTGCCCAAAGATCTTCAAGTGGAAAGTGTTTCTTTTGTTGTGCGGCAGACAGTGGGTGCTTAGAATCCTGCAACATCATGTAACATCTACATATGCCGCATGTTCTGCATGGCTGCCAAGCATCTTTTGCTTGACGACCTGCACTTGCAGGTCGCTCAGCGTTTGGCCATTCGATTCTCAGGGCATTTGGTCTTCGTGACCCTAAACAACACCCGGGATGGGTTCCTCGGACACCAAGTTCGCTTCTTCAAGTCATCATTCCTGCCAGTGCTTCCCACCACACCTGGACTTTGCAAACAAGAATTGTCCAACTCATCCACAGGCTTGTCATTCCTTCAAGTTTCCATCCCGGAGCCATCCTGAGAGTATCTGAGTATATCTCAATCTCATGTAGTATAATAGAATACTGGTTGCTGGTTTGGAGCATTTTTTATTTTTCCATATATTGGGAATAGTAATCCCAGAGGGGTTGAAACCACCAACCAGTCATAGATGTAATTATGTAGCCAGCATCAGCAACCATCAGCTGATCTCAGCTCAGCTCTCCAGGTTTCTACTGAGACCCTTCGGCTTGGACCCGCGACGGGTGCCATGTTTTGGCTTATCGTCCTCCGAAGCGCCAGAAGCGAACCGCTTTGCCTATGAGTTGCTGGGAATGGAAATGGGCAAACGGGGGAGGAAGAGGGAGTTATATTGATGGGTGCTTGCGAATCTTGCATGATTTGGATGGTAGAGCCAGGGCACTTGCAAGATTGGATGGATTTTTTGCAGAATTTTGAAGTACTGTAGTTTATTTCAGCTTGCAAGCCGGGAGAAGGAAATTGGTTCATTCATACATTGACATACTGTTACATACCTGTAGAATCAGCTGAAATTCAGCTGAAATCTTCCGCAAAAAGGATCGTTTGGGCAGGGCCAGCTATGGCTTGGTGGGAAGCCAAGGCCAGAGGTAACTTCGACTTCGGATTCCTTTTGGCTGCAATCTGACGCCTTTCAGCGTTCCTGGGGATGCACAAGCTCAACTTGCATGACATATGGTATGCATACCGGTGCAGAAAGAAACCTTAAATATTGTGCAGAAAGAAACCTTAAATATTCAGGTGATACAGTTGTGACTGCAGGATTACTTTCTGAATCATTTTCGTTTCAATGTGTCACCCTTCATTGGTAGATGGCTCAATCAAAAACTGAGCTGGACTCCAAAAAGCATGGAAATGATATGGTTTTGGATCACAATTCAAGCTTTCCCATGCCCATTTTTTGGATAGTTTGGCCGTTTCATGTGTTCCAGTGCCCAAATCTGGATATTGTCCCATATGGCAAATATCCATAAAAGATGGTCACATGTCAAAGAGCATTGGGCAGTTCGGGAGAATCATATATTTCTGACCCACCGGAGACGCTTTTCCGACGCCCAGGATTGGAAGCCTTCTGCAGCGCATTTCTAAATGGAACTCTTGAGGCACCGGATTGATGCACTGGAAAATGGGTGGAAATTTGGGGACCGGAGGTCCCGTGCCATAGGAGGATACAAAGGGATATAAGATGATATAAGGCCATATTTTGTGTCGATATTTCATTACATGGGCCTGTCACAGCCTTACACGGACCTTTGCATGGATCAGTACCTCTCATTTAGGTGCCTGAAACATAATCACAGAATCTAGGAAAACAAAGGGCCGGAGTTGCCAAAGTATGCTAACAGCACTAACAGCACAAGTGCATCCAGCCGAAGATCGGTTCAGTCCAAACCCGGGTCACCACGTGCGAGGCCTCACACGAGTCTGCCAAGCTGCCCAAGTCCTACCGTTGGCCAGGGCCAGGGCGGGTTGAAGAGGCCTGTTTTTTCATGTGCAATTTGGACAACGCACCGCTATGCGATGGCTGAGGTGGTAGAGATGCTCAATACTCGTGATTCATGTTTAATTTTAATGGCGTTGTTTGAGGATGATTTGATAGTTCATTTGATCTGGATTTCATTTTTTCTGATTTTGAATAAGGTTTGGCTCAGAGAATCTTGTCCAGCTTGGGCCGACTAAAGTCCACCCCAGAACAGATGGCTCTCGCCTTCACTGCAGGGGTGCCACAGACAGCACCACTTGCAGTAGAGCGGCCAGGCCAGTCGCAAGCACCGAGGCTTGGTTTGAGAGACCAGGGGAACGGCGCTTGCATTTGCCTTGGTGCGGCAGCCCTGGCATTTGCAGCTATCAGGAGGTCAGAGTCTTCCACCTCATGCCGCGCTGCTGCTGTGAAGAAGAAGGGTGTGAAGGTGGTACATGGAAAGGAGATCCCCTGGAATCTTTTCTCCCCCAAGGCTCCATACAAAGGTGAAGTGGTGAAGAATGTGGTGCAGCCTCACACCTTGACTGAGCAGACTGGCGATCCCAACTGGGAAACTTGTCATGTGACCTTCAACCACGGTGGCAAGGTGCCATACATTGAAGGACAATCCATTGGTGTCATTGCGCCAGGACCTGACAAGAAAGGCGAGACTCCTGCAAAGATTCGGCTGTACTCCATCGCATCCTCGGCCGTCGGTGATGATGAGACCAGCAAGACTGTGTCTTTGTGCGTGAAAAGAGTGGTCGAGGTGGATGGTAGCTATGCAAATCGTGAGGTGGGTGAGGACAAGCCAGACAAAGCTGGAACGGGCTTCCCTGAAAACAAGGTCTACCGTGGTGTTTGCTCCAACCACATTTGTGACATGAGCCCAGGGGACGATGTACTCATCACAGGTCCTACTGGGGCTGAGATGTTGCTACCAGAGGATCCGGAGGCAAACATCATCATGCTGGCCACAGGGACTGGGATTGCCCCCATGCGTTCCTACTTGCGTCTCCTTTTCCATGACAAAGCTGGGGCAGCATCTGGTTTGAAGGCCAAGGTCGGTGGCTTGTTCGGCAAAGCTCCTCGGAAGTTCAAAGGCCTGGCCTGGCTGTTCATGGGGGTTCCTTACTCCAAGTCTTTGCTCTATGATGATGAGCACAAGGAATACAAGGAGAAGTTCCCTGACAATTTCCGCTATGACTATGCAGTGAGCCGCGAGCAAAAGAATGCCGAGGGACAAAAGATGTACATCCAGACCAAGATGGCAGAGTATGCTGATGAACTTTGGGATTTGATGCAAGATGAGAAGACTCATGTCTACATGTGTGGCCTGAAGGGCATGGAAAGTGGCATGGCCGAGTGCTTCGGACCCATCGCCGAGAAGAATGGAAAGGTTTGGGCCGAATTTGCGAAGGCCATGAAGAAGGCCGACCGATACCACGTGGAGGTCTACTGAGCCCGCACCTTTGCCTTTTTTTTGAAATACAGATAAATACAGATTGTTTGTTTCAGCAGCCAGAGGGGGCCAGGGTAGTGAGCCCTTTAAGTGCCACTTCCTGGATGATTTTCTTCATTTTTCAGTGCCGTTTTTGGAAAAGAATCCCTGCATATTCTTGAGCGATCTTGAATAGATTCAAGACACGCTGCTGTGTGTTGTTTCTGGCCTTACTCTCTTTTTCTTTTTTTACTTTTATCAACCAGCTCGGATGGTGGACTCACCCAAGTCAAAGTTGACAAGCACTTCAGGGGATTGGACCAGCTGCCCTTACAACATCTTTGAATCGCAGGTGGTATGGAAGACCTTCCGCTCCTCGCTTGCTGGGGAGAATCTCCTCCTGGAGCTATACTCACCATATCGGCCGCAGCATCGAACCCACCTGGTGGTGCCTTGACTGCAGCTACATGGCCCAAAAACTGGACCCTGAAAAAGATGGGTTGGCACGATTTTTGAATCAATTTCATGCAAATTTGGGGGTGTTTACCATGGTTTGCCAATGTTTGCCATATTTTTGGTTTACCATGATTTCCTTCAGCCGCGTGTGGCAGGTGTTGGATTTGGTGGCAGAGGCGCTGGCAAATGTGACCACCTTGAAGGTGTGGAGATGGTCGGATTGGCAAGTTCTTCAGGTGTCGAAATTTGCCGGTAGCATGTAGGACGTTTGGATTCCTGTCCTATGACCTTTGAATGCTATTCTATGCCCTCCCAGCTTTTGAACGTACTTTGCCAGTCCTATCCCATGGACGCATGACTTTCGATGCCGGCACAGGTCCCCAAGAACTTGCATAGGTGACCTTGGTTTCCAGCAAATCTAGGGTACTGCATCAGTTGAGTTTGGTTCGCCCTGCGCACTTCTCCGTCAACAAAACCATACAGTTGAATCGCACAAAAAAGCACAGAGAGAGTACTGTTCTGATGTTTCCGGCATTCTGATGGATTTTGCAATATTTTGCATATATATAGGGGATGGAGGTGACCCATAGGGTTGAGATCAAACCAGGTGTTCTTTCTGCGACGTATGTTCTATCCAGGTGGCTCGGATGGATACGGCCAACAACTACGTCCCCCCAGAGTTTGAGCTGAAGGACTTGGGACATGCGCTGAAATGGACATGTTTCTCTTTACCCTCTCTACCCTCTGTTATGAAACAGTGTTTGCTGGAAAATCACCATTTATCAATGATGTTAACATTAAACCCCCATTTATATATAAGAAATTGATAGAAATTGCATTTCCATGAATTTCCCATTGCCATGTTTGATCGCCGAATAGTTGTTTGATTGAACTTTAGAATTATAGAATTGGGATCCACTGGGATCACCAAAAGCAACCAGTTGGGGGGAAACATGACCGGCCAATCTGCGAGTTTGGTCTTCAAAACTGGCCCACGGAAGTTTGATCATCAAAAAGCATCTTCCCAGGTCATCCCAAAACAAAAAAAAACACACATCATCCCAAGCCCTAATCCCGGGATGGCGATGGAGAGAAAGTCCAATTCATGTTTTATCATGTTTTATTTGTATCACAGATGTTCCCAAGATTTTGACCCGAGAGAAGATATGGCCAGGACAAGGAAAAGTCCTCCAGCGTCTACTTCCGCGGCGCGCGAAGCGGGCCCTGGCGCCGCTTTGCGCCCAAGGGCGGTGCCGGCCGCGCCGAAGAGCTGCCCAAGCAGATGCTGCGCTTCCTGCACCGTAAGCCTGGCCGAGATGACGGCGGGACGCAAGAAATCCTCAGTTTTGGGGGATGGTAAACATGGTTAAAACTATGTGAAACTATGTAAGGCATGGTAAAACCGTAAAACCTGCTAAAACTAGGGTTGCCACAGATTTCAATCAGTTTTTGTATGTTTTTGTTGTTTTTTTGGGATTGTCCGGGATGGCCCCTGGTTTTGAGTTGCCATAGTTAAAACAATGAAATTAAATCATTTTTGTGAAATGAAGTATGGATGATTTGGCAACTGGTACCATATCCATATATAGAATTCAGAGGTCCAGACTCGGCATAAAACGTTTTATGGAACGAGAATCTGAGGGTCTCCCCCTCCCACTTTATAGCCAGCTCATTTTATAGGAGGATATGGTACTTGCCAGTAACCTCAACGCCCCTCAATTTATAGAGGGGTGGTGTGCATCAGTGAAAAGGTGTATAAAACCAGATATAAAGGTCATCAAAATTCATAATGCCTCCAATTTTGTGGATTTGGATGGGATGAAAGAAGAAGAGGGGAAAGGGCAGGACAAACAAACACTTCACAGTTTGCCTGATAGGATCTGACCAATGACAATCACTACAAATATATATAATCCACTTTCATTTACCCACCGCATCTATCCTCATCTCACCATCCCCAATCACACTACCCCATGCTACCCCAGTCTACCCCATCACATCCACCCTCTATAGCATGACAATCACTGACCCCCCTTTGCGTTCCATATCCCAGGAGTGGAAACCAAACATGAGGCTCAACCAATCTGGAACCCCAAGTATTGCAGTCTTACACGTTGGGCCTGGCAATTTTATAGAAACATGTTTCCATCTGCTTGCACCCATCCATGAAAACCCTACAAAGCTACGTATATCAAAGAAACTAATGTGAAACATCTGTCTGAACAAGTCCTGGTGAAAAGCAGTGGCCATATGGGTGAATACTTCAGTGTTGGGAACCTTATTGGTGCGTAATGTCTGTCTATGTATATCAACATGGTGACTCAAGCAGAACCAGGTTCAACCTAAATCAACATACCAGCCAGGTTCAATCAGATTCATCCATATGCATCCATCACCTGTCATCGATGATGTTTTGAAAAGATTAGGGCAATCCAGGTATCAAAGTTTGATGAAGTTTGAGAAAACATCCAAAAACCCACGTGAGACATATGTTTTTGACCTCAATGCCTTGCATTTTATAGATGGCATGCCTTAAAATTCAATGTTCCTGACAGGGTAGACCCCCCCTTCAAATTATAGATTTTAAGGGGTCTGACCCCTTGAAATATAGACATGTCTGGGGTCCAGCCCCACATTTTATATCTACAATGGCGAGTAGGACCCCTCCCCCCGAATAGTAGCAGGTATATGATTTGACCAGATGGTGGGTATTCAGCAAGACTACAGTTTCTACAGAAACACGTTGATTTTCAGGGCAATAAATGAAACAAGGAGTTTCAACTCTGGTGTCAACTTCTAGGGCTCCATCGCAGATTGCCCGAAGCAGCAAGTGGGCTGATCCATCCTGCAGCCTGTTCCAAGGTGAGATGAAAAGTGCCGCTACTTTTGACTTGACGGAGCGGCTCAACTGGGTGAATGCTGAGGCAGCAGCCTGGGGTGTGCTTCGGGTGATCCATGCCAGCAACTGGACATCCGCCGAGCAAGTGAGGATTAGAACGGCATTGTCATAACATGCTTCCAAGTCGCAACATGGGTTTGTTTGAAAATAGGTTCCCCCCAAAAAAAGGAAAAAGAAAGTTGATTCATCGATGGCTAGCCATGATTTACCCCAATTTAAGTCAAAGCCGCATTGTGTTCCAGTTGATTATGGGTTGTGCGACTTGGGCCTTCGTGGCAGGCACTGATCAGGATTCGCCGCCTCAAAGCCCTGGAGAAAGATTACGAGAAAAAGATGCAGGACTGCATACCCACGAAATCCCCCGGAAAACAGGGGTAATGTGTTCTCATGTTTTCTCACCGAAAGTAAGCATAATAGTACATGATGATATGTTATGTAACATGTATACTGAAGAAGGATTGAACATGATGGTGGCAAGCATGTACAAACATCCCGCTGAATCTCAAGCAACCATGCCTCAAAAAGGTGTGATGCATTCCTGCAACCACCGGACAGGTTGCCACGTCTAGAATCAGGCAATATTCCAAGTCACCGGCAGGACGAATGGATGCAAAAGGAAATGGAGGAGTTTGAGCGCTACAAGCGCCTTGGGAAGTTTGACAATATCAATTTATGACACGGTGCCTGTCCTGCTGTCCTGGATTGGATGCAGGGGAACAGATGGCAAGCGCCAAAGCAGCACCGTTGATCCCGCGCTGACTGGGAAGGGTTTGCGACGCCGTGTGCTTTGGAGAGGTTGGGCAAAAGCAGCCAGCGCTTCCAGCCTGAGAGACTGTTAATGCTTGAGGGCCAACTGCTTCTGCAGAAAACGTCGCTATACATGTTACCAAGCGTTTGATGCAAGTACACCCTAGCTATGTTTAGCAGCCACCATGTGTTCAAGTAGAATAGCCAGGTCAGCCAGGTAAAGTCGCCGCAGCCGGAGATGCATTTGGGACCCTGGAATGCCCTGGCACCTAAGGCCCTTCGACAGTGCGACGCCTTGGAACGTCGATTGCATCAAGCCTGGGTAAAGGCGCGCAGTATGATTCATGCATATTTCCGGTGGACTACAACAGTAGACCTATCTTAAGCAATCTTATAACTTCTAGGGACTTCTAGGTTTTCTACATTTGTATTTAAGCGCTTGTTTGTGCACATGCGGAGAGGAAAAGATATGCACAGTCCATGTGCACACATGAGCAAAGATGCTTTTGCATTCCACTCAGGAAGCTCCAGTGCATCCAGGCCTTGGAAAGCCTTGAGGTTTTGAGGTCTTGATGGATTGGTTTGAAACATGGAATTCCCGTTGTCATTCATTGTCCATGCTAGCTGTGATGACTACTATTTGTCAGGTGGTGAAACCGCTGAAACCAGCAACCACTATCAGTTGGATAGCAATTTGCAGATGATCTGCCGCGGTCGACAGTGATGTAACCTAATTCCGCATGTCCATTTTACCATGTTTAGTTTTGACATCAACATGCTCCTCCTGATGAAATCTGATAAATAGAATGATTGCGAGCATGTCCTGGTATGGCAAGAGTCTCGGTAAATGGCGTTTCCCCCAAGGAGTCATTTGTTATGTAGGGTTTCTTGACTACTATGGGGCGTTCCAAACATTTCTATTCTAATGTTCAGAAATATCAGAAAGATCCCCCAGTCACTTGTTGCAAGCTGATTGCTTTGGATATGTTTGCAAGCCGATCTGCATAGGCGAAAACCATGGCAAAGATCTAGTGGCCTGTGCTGATAGTGTTGGTGCAGATGCTGCCAGCGACTCAGGAAGGCATTTCGTGCGGATTGAAACTGCTGTATGCATGTTGAACGCACCCTGAATGTTCCAAGTTGACCGTGTTGCATCATATACACATATATAAACAGGGGGTTTTCTCGACGTTTGCCACGGAATGCTTGCCACACACGTGTGCCTGCAACATGTTCAGAATGCTTAGGTTGAAAGCATGCTCCGTGCCGAGTCCGTAGCCATGCGCACTGCGATCCGTTTCTACGACACATTCTCAGCCGAATTAGGGTGAGGAGCGGTTGATCTCAAACCTGCTTGAACAGTGATGGGTGGTGTCCTTGAGTTCTTCTGACGAATGATGCTGACGCATACTGATTTCATATGCATGTACAACTCAGTAGCAGGGCACCTGCCCAGACTGTGTGTGTGTGTGGTGTGCGATGCAACTTGAGCTGTTCCACATGCCGCCGTATCTTTTTACTTTTCGGCTCAGTGGTGCCGCAGTTGAAGGGGCGGTGATTCCAAGCTTAATCCAGTGCACCCATTAGATTTCCCACAGCAGCAATTTCCATAAAGCTCAGAATCCAACAAACCGTGCAAACAAGTTCCATTTAGACTCTAGACCTAGAGCAAGTTCAAGGAGTGCGGCCAACTCTACCAAGTTAAACCAATCTTCCATTGCGGTCTTAGAACTTGGCGTATAAACACATAAACTTGACATAAACGCATGGTCCCTTGATACCCTTTGGGGGCCTACATTGCCCCAAGCTTTGCATAGCCCCATCGCTCAAAGAGCGGCACATGAGTGAGACTTCCAGCGGCCTGCCTGGAGGTTGGGATACTGTCACTATGCTGTCACTTACTCATCAGAAAAAATCGATGGTCCAGCCTTTAGCACTTCGGTGGTGAGGTCTCTATGTGCCGGATTTGCTGTCAACTTCGAAGGAGGTGGGACAGAAAAGTGCAGCAGAATCTGGGAGTCCAAACCAAAGCAGTGAAGAAATACCCAAAAAAAGAGGAAAACCAGTACAGTAGCCGTGGTGTTGCTTCTTAGATGTCAGACTGTTTATCCAATCCATTCCAATCCTGTTTTCGCCACTTTCTTCACCGCATGCCACAGGTTTGGATCGGGCGCCTCAGATGTGACTGCAGAACAAGGCGCAACTAGCTTGGGACCAGGATGTGGTCGCTACGTTGAGAGAAATTTTATGAAATTAATTACAGTGTTTGTCTCAAGTTGGATTAATGTTCTGATTTCGTATTTTCCTTGGTCCCAGCAGGTTGGGTGAACAAACTAAATTTCATCAGAAGTGTGTGCCTGTGTGTGCGCACGTGTGTTTTCTGATAGGATCATTCAACACGTTGGACGATTTGGATATGGATTGAGTATATACTAATATATATATATACATATATATATATATATATGCGTTTGTATGTGTGTGTGTGCGCGTGTGATCACCAATGTGTTCTTTTGTGGATCTGTTCAGATGAACAAAAGCAATGGAATTGACAACTTCAATTGCATGCCCTTGCCAGCCCTTGCAGGAGACCAATCGGCCGAAGATGGAAGCAGCCGATTATTTGGCCGAGGTTTTTTCAAGAGGAACCAGCACTGGGAAAGGAGTTCTTGGAAAGGACTTGTACAATCAATCATCTAACAGTATGCAACCGCCAATTGTTCCATGGATATTTTTGTGTGGCTCTGAAGATCTCTGAAGTATTGCCCCAGGAGTAACAGCATTGAAGACAACGGCAATCCTCCCAAGGACCGCTCCAGTTGCGTCGCTCCGAGGGGGTGCGAGTTGGGTGATATCGTGATACTCCAGAGTAGCGCCGGGTCCATGGCTTTGTTTATCGCATGTGTTATATGTGTGTTGTTGAAACCAGGCAAGCCACAAAAGATTCGATGCCAGGTGAAACTTGATCCTTCCTTTATCCTTTTTTGCCTTGTGCTCTCCAAATATGAAAAATCCTTGAAGTTTGCTCCGAGTCGCAAACCCGAAACCACTGCGCTGGAGGAAGACCGGAAGGTGAGAGAGTCAGAGTGGCAGAAGGCGCCAGCAGAATGTTACATACTGTACTGCTGTGAGCATACAATATATGCTGATGGTAATGATGGTGCTGATGGTGATGAGTGTCCCGATGAGTGTTTAGTAACTTAGTGGCTTGCGGAACGTGTCATCCTAGCCCTTGTTGAACAACCTATCGCTGCGTCCGAGGCGCTGGAGATTGAGGGAATCGAGCAGGAGCAACGCCTTTGGGCACCTGGGCAGCTGAATTGTTTTCGCAAGTTTCTCAACTTTTACCACTGAAAGTCCGTGATAATCCATGTCCATATGTCCTTGAGGCCTTCTGCCGGTCAGAGTATTTGAATTGAGATTCATGAATATGCTGACGACCAGCTCCTTTCAGACTCCTTTAGTGCTTGCAAGAGACTGATAGTGCTTCTGGGGGCATCTCCAGAATGGCACCTTTCCCGCCACAGAGAATGCTCACAGCTTGTGCAGCTTAGGTTGAACACTCGGTGACTTGGCCAAGTTTTTGATGAGAGCGGCGTGCTCGGTGTGAACATGTTGTTTCCTAGCCGGACACTATTTGTAAAGAAATATGAACAAATTCTGGCCATAATTATTCTAAGGTATCAGATATTGTCAACATGCAGGTTCAGTTTATATAGTCAGCTGTTTCCAAAAGCCCCTCTATGGCCCCCATAACGAAGAACCAATCATTTGAAGTAATTGAACTACGTTTGAACGTTTTTCAGGTCAGAACCTTCCATATACCAACCCATCCTTTGCACATTCAAAGGTCCATGGACGACTGCGGCATAGCGCTGCCAGTTTCCGCCAGGCTTTTGAGTCCTTCATTGGTTTCATGATCCTTCTGAGCACCATTTGCACTGGGTTGGAGATTGACCTGGAGGACCCTCTCAAAACCAAGGGAAAGGAAAGATGGGCATATACTACCAGTGTTGCCACCGGGCTGCCTGTACTTGATCTAATCCAGCGATGCGCCAGCTGTTTCTGGTTATTCGCTCTATGGTGATTTCAAGCATGTCCCAATGATTTGCGACCATTGTTTTGCCATATGCTGTTGCTTTGCAAGTTTCGCAGGTTTGTGATGTAAGATGCAGCAATGCAGTCAGTAGCTTAACTGGTCATCAGTTGGAAAAGCAAACATCTCGCGGAATTGGTTTGAGATTTTTCCGGGGCTTCCAACCTGCAAACGTGAAGGATACGACGGATCCTGCAATGTGGCTGGCGATTACGAAGCTTGGCACTTCAGAGATCATGAGGGAAGTGGACAATATTGCCATGGTCGCAACGTATATTTGCATTGTTGGGAATTCTCAGCTTGCTGCCACTTTTTTGCACCTCTGCACTGCTGAGGAATATCTTTTGTGCAGCTTGGCTCCGTTGAGTGAGCAAACATCTAATTATAGAATCATTCGAAATCATTAGGTCATTAGAATCCGAATCACTGGAAGTTCCATGAAGTTCTGAAGTTCCTGTTTCTGGCTTGAGGGTTTGGAATTTGTGGTGAGGGTGCCTGGAACTAGACTTGGATTATCAATTGAATATCAGACATGTAGTAAGCCAAGAGCCATGAGACAGCAGGGTCATGTTGACATTTGTACGTCTGGGAATGCATTGTGTCTCTTCAGGTAGCGTGGATCTCTGATTCTTGGCTTGTATACAGAAAGCAAACAGTGAATCTCCGTATCCTGTAGCATACTGGAACCTGGTCTCTTTGATGGATGTGACACGAGCGTGGCCAAGTTCAATTCTACAACGACTGGTGTTTTAATAAGGTGTCCTGTTTTCATACTGCATCATTCTGATGAAGGTAATTCAAGTCGCAAGTTGATTTGTTTCAAGCCTCATGTCCTTTGGACCAGTAGGCCCGGAAGTGAAGTCTGCGAAATGGCAGCAACTGAGGAAATGATCGCCAAGCTTTGGGTGCTGAGAAAAAGATATTTTCAGGACACGGTCTTCATCGCGTTGAAAATCCCACCGGACGAAACATTGGCCAAACCCAGAGATTTCGCGACCGGATTACATTTCTTATCATTTCTTAATGCCCTTTGATCTTTGAGACTCTGCTTCCAGTGGATTTGCAATGTACCATTCATTGATAAAGTTGTTGCTTCCCTGTTGGTCCGTGTTGGGCTATCCTCCCCAGGACCCTTTGAACTATGTGGATATGGCCTTGGTGGCATCTCGGCGTGGTTAGGGATACATGGCAGGACTTCAATGGATGGGACGAAGAGAATCTGAGGACGTATCCGCAAAACATGTATGTTGGTAATCGCAATTTGGGATATGGTAAACGTTTAGACTTTTTCTAAAAGCTGTTTGCCTCTCATATTTTTATGTTGCTGTGAAGAAATTGGTGGTTTGCATTCTGAACATGTCCTTGTTCTTGCAGCATGACCCAGGTACTGTCAGCAGCTTGGTTGCAGGTAATCACACGCAGTGTTTTTGCTCAACATAGAATTTGTTTGCAGCATTGGGGGAGGGAAGGAATATGGATTCCAAAGTCCAAACTCATGTAGATTAATTTAAAATCTGTTGGCTTGCTGTATCCCGATGTGGCTTCAGAAACCCTTGAGAGTCGTGAGCCTCAGCTACAAAAAAGGCTGATGACCAGCGGCTCTTCCCTCAATCCTCGGAGACGTTTTATGAGTTGTTCCATCCCCTCATCGAATCATCTATCCATCCACAGACAGAGCCAGTGCAGCCAGCAATACTAGCTCGCAGGAAGATCATGTACACATCCCTTGGCGGGGTGTTGCACAGAGTGTTTCAATGACAGAAGGGTGCCTGCAATGATCACTTGGGTTCCAGTGCTGGGAGAAGATGGCCATGGGATGTGAACCTTTGACCATTATCCGTAGGTATTCGATGCCTGGATCATGCCCTTCATAGTTGCTTGGGTGAGCACTGTTAGTTTGTGCAACACCTTGAAAGGTTCCGTTGATTGTGGCCAGTGATGGCCAGTGAGTGCACACATTCAATACCATATTGATGGCACAAGAGTTTGGGCGGAGCATGGCGGAGCCAATGTCTCTGATGATGAATGTTTGTGAATGTTTGGAGGGTTGTCTAGCAGTCTAGCCAATGCTTGGACATGTTTCACTTTGGTCTCAATGCATTACATGCACACTACTAAGATATTAAGTCACGACTATGAATCTCCATGGTTTGGTGGTCACCGCAGTTTTCCTGCCCCAGGAAGTCTCTTCTGGAAATCTGATTCTTTTTCGTTTGCTACGCTTGATGCGGCTACTGCGTTTGGTGAAGCTCCTTCAAGTCTTGAGAAGATTCAGGCGCAAAGATGGCACAAATCCAGGTGTGTTTGGTACCATCCCTGTCGGCCAGGAACTTGTGGCTTATGGTGCAAGGACTAGTCGAGTCTGTGAGCACCTTGAACTGGGTCATCTTGATGCTACTTGCCCAGCATTGACGAACATCCCCATACATAGACTGGCTCTGATGAGTGCACCGTTTTGTCCAGCGAGGATTCCCATTGTTTTGTTGCCTAGATTGCACCACTGGTTTTTGGGGATCGAAAATCTGGTGTTCTTATGCAGGATCGAAAATCTGGTGCACTCATAGACTCATAGACATACCTCCCATACTCAGACTCACATGTGGGTTCGAGAATGTCTTCAAGCCATTGTTGCTCCGCAAAATTCGTGGTCACAGCATGCCTGGCATCTCGTTGAGGTTGTGCCTGGTGATGTACAGCTTCGCTGTTTGCTACTTGGATGAAGTGGCTCCCCATTGGCAGATGTGGCTGCGGCAATGGACATCAATGGACCACAAAAACAAAGTGAGGGGTGAATGGGGAAGCCGCTTGAAGCCATGCGACGTGAGGTTTACGGCTAGCTGTGGATTGCAATGGTGCATTTTCGGATTGGACTGACTGCGAGCAGTTTTTCGGCGCCTTGGCGGTCTGGAACTGGTGGCCGTCAAGATCGCGGGCAGGTGTCTTCCGTATTCGATATTTATTGATATATATATATATATATATGTGTGTGTGTGTATGTATATGTATGTATATATATATGTGATTATATGCTGTATATCGGTGTGATATGTTCCATGCTTTTCATCGAATCTACAATGAGCTGATGGGAAATGTCCCAGGACAAATTAAAACCAATCCACTGGGCCCGTGCCAAGGCACAATCCCTAAGATCATGTACAGCTTGGTGCAGGTTATCACGCTGGAGCCGGGCGCTGCGGTCATGTTGGTTTCTGTCAAGGGCACTGGGACCCACTGATGTTGATTGGTTAGGATTTGTTAGGATTATATGGAAATTATTGTCATTTATTATGTTAGTTTTAAATATATTACATATATATATATATATTTCTATATACGATTCCAATTTGGGGCATAGCTAGTTCTGAACCACATTCATGTGGTTATTGCTGTTTTTTATTTAAGATTGGGATCGTGTCAAGAGGCTGTCGGCTGTTGCCAACAGACTCATATTCCTCAGCCGCCATTGCAGGAGTCATGGAATATGACCATTGGACGCCCATTGGTGGAGCGTGAGCCACTGCTCTTTGTCTTGCTTCTTCTGCGACTCGGTGATTATTTGGGTTGTGGGCTATGGCCATCAGGACTTCTTGGGATTGAACAAACTGAAAACATCCTGATGACATGCGGTGCAGGACTGCGATCTAGAATATCACCTAGAGCCACTTCTGGCTTCATCATGATCATGAATCACCATAGGAAAGGTTTACCCTCGCTTCGTTCCATGTTTGTGTTTGCCGTCGTTCGCTCCTGGCCTTTGCTTCCCTGTTCTGGCTCCGGGATGCTTGTGGCATTGCTAGTTGATCTTAAAACCTTCCGAGTGCTTGATGGATTTCTCATGATTTTATAAAAGCTTCGGCGGCTTCGAAGCACTGACCAGGTCTAGTTCTACTGTAATCATGCATGAAGTTGGTTTGTGCCCGCAACATAGCAACCAACCCGCGATGCTGAGGTTTATTTTTCTCACAACCTTTGGCTTGCTAAACATCATCGTAGGCGGGCCAAAACGTGTTTCCGATTCCCACCTCCACATGTTTTTCAGACACTACCAAGGGTGAAGGAAAAGGACCAAGGAGTGGAAGGAGAGCATCCATTTGCCAGAATGCCGTTGGTATTGCGCCTTGCGTCTTGTGAGCTCACAGTATCCATCTAAGAGTCGTTGGTTTTTTAAAGGAACGTTTGTGATCTTTTGTGAGAACTCTTGTAATAGAGATTGGACTTCAGCTTGGAAGTGCTTGCTCCAGGCGTCATAGTGGAGAACACTTTGAACATTGCGCAGAGCGATCAGGTGCCTCCACTTGCACAGAAGGTTAGGCTGATCAGGCAGCTTTGTCCCGATTCTATCCTAAATTCCATCCCAGGTTGTGTTGGTCACCCATCCTAAAGTCTTGTCGCTGTATGTTAATGGCATCATGGCGCGATACTCCCAATATTTGCTTTGTTGCATCCCAACTTCGCTTGTGTTCAGACACTGGCACAGTCTGGTCTATAAGCTTTGTCATATTCTATACCTGAATAAGCCTAGCTGGCATGTTCCAAGATTTTGGGCATTGGGGGAGCGTCTTTTATTATCCATTGCATGCCTCTTAGAAGATCCATCTCCCAGCCCAGGAATTGCAGGATAGACGCATGCGACGACAAATGCTCCACGAATTGGAGTTTCTGAGGCAGGTCTTTGAGGTGCCCTGAGAGTGGAAGGGGTCAAGGTTCAGTGGCTCAATGGGTATGCCATGATTCTTCCCATTTTTCTTTGCAGAAATTAAAGTGCAGATATGCAGATGGAACATAAAATCCCACAAAACAAATCTGATTTTTGAGCAGCGTTGGGAAATGGCCCAAAAATGCTTTGACCGATGCTAATTCCAATGCTACCGCGGATGAAATCATTGAAACTGCGTGCATTTCAGTAGGGTATCCCAAAGTTCTAGCCTCGTGCTCCTGGGATGGAACTACGCTTATTCTCTTTCTAAGCCTGCTTTGTTTTTATGCATTGCAGCATCCCTGGAAGATGCGATCCCAGGAGGCAGACTTCGACTGTAGCGGCACCTTGGATAAGGAGGAGTTTGTGGAGATTTGTGGCTCAGCTTAATGGAGATGGCAGCATTTTTTGGCTTGGATTTGCTGAGATTGATGTTTGTTGATGTTTATTTTCCACTGGGTAAATCCGCCATTTAGGGAAATCTGCTGGGAATATGTTGCTACTTTTTGTAAATCGAAATTAGAATTGATTTGGCATGACTTGGCACTTCTAGGATCAAAAGAGCTATTCCAACCATGCCATGCGCATGAAAGCCATGCTTGGCTCATTGAATGCCACTTTTCGAACAGAACTTCCAGCCCCAGCCAGCAGGTCAGCGGCACGAAGTCAAGCAAGCTTTGCTGCGGATGGAGGTGCCTTAAGACATGTTTTTGCTGGTTTAGTTTGTGTGGTTTTGCCAGCCGGATCTTGCAGGCCTTTAGGTCAGGCAATTATGAAATATGGTCAAGTCATAGTGTCTTGCCTGATCCCGGAACCGGGTTCATTTCGTGGTGGC
>Ga0126342_10000100_pt1 | contig 56853 bp, 48 predicted proteins | sample Cyp1metagenome_FD_92528 | JGI IMG/M metagenome (GOLD analysis project Ga0126342, IMG submission 92528) | Coral microbial communities from Lord Howe Island, Old Settlement Bay, Australia - Cyphastrea 1 metagenome | ecosystem: Host-associated > Invertebrates > Cnidaria > Coral ...
AAATTTTACTTTCGCGAATTCGAAAAAAAACTTTCGCGAGGGTTTCCAACATAACATGCACGGCTTTCGCAATTAAAGCTCCTTACAAGGACCTTTAGATCGATCACCATATATATATATATAGATCGGTTTCGTATTGAAACCTATGGGGATCTAACTGTGGGCTCAGTTGCATCTGCAATGAGTCGACTCATACGGTGCTTGGACTCGCTGGGATTCCTTGACATTCGCCATGACATGTAATCTCAAAACACCAAGAATACAGAAGCTGGAAGCTGCAGAAAAAAATATGTTGGTGAAATATTGTCAATATGGATGGTCAAAAGTGGATACCCCAAGAATTGGTTGATTCATACTGAAAACAGGCTAAAATCTGTGGTCCTCTGGTTCTTAAGTTTTGACCCATACCCATATCTCCCAAAGTGTAACTTTGCCAATGGAGGGTGGATACAACGTAATGCCCCCAGTCATAGTTGGCTGATAATCCCAATTGAATACAGATATCGATACCATAAACCCTACTAGTTCATCTTCTTTTGAAACAGCTTAGCTAAGTATGACACCACGATTTGTGATTAGTGCTTAAAAGCAGCGGAGGAATAGACCCGACTAAAGCAGGGATCCAAGTGATACCAGCTGGTCTGGGGTCATGGGTCTAAATACATCAAACATGTGGTTTTCTACAACAAGAAGAGATAAGAAGAGCGATATTTAGAAACAATAATTGGACACTGAAACTATTGACATTGAATAATACCGATAAAGATAACATTAAAGTACTACGAAAATCTATGGTGTTCATGATCCCTTCACTCCTTCATGTTAAATACCCCCCCCTCGGAAGCATTGGTTCATATGTTTCGTATTCGATTTATGTGTTCATGACCTGGGGCCCTGGGAGCATGGAATCTTGGGGAGATAGGTCTTTTGCAGAGTTGGCTCTGAAAATCAGTTGCACCATGTGGGTCCCACGACATTCCGTTTCATGGCCAGTTTTAGACACCAGTCATCACCATGAATGCTGGTCCAAATCAAATCGATTTCCCCAAATCCTTGGGTATATCCCCATCATATCTCCATCATATCCCCCACAAATGATGCTTGATATAAATCACCTGCTGTTCCTAGAGTTATTTGTTTTTACATATCCATTCGCGCACTGCCCATCCGCCCCCCTTTTGGAACAGCGTTGGCAGCATCGGCGCCTGCGACCAGTAACGGGTATGGAGTGGGAAAGGAGGCTGGGCGGTATTCGTGGCAACATTTCGACCTCCAGCAACCCCTCATGAGTAAAGAATCGCGTGAAAACACCAACCTGCTCCAAACTGTTTCAGACTTGAATTTATCAAGCAGTTTGTACATGTTTGTACCATCTAATAATCCATGTTTCCTACTTCCCATCATTGTTTTTGAAGGAACATCTACAGGAAACCAACTATTGGATGGTCGAGACCCATACCAAACCTTTCCTGGGATATAGACCCATACTAGCAAGGAACATCTACAGCAAAACCGCGGAAATGTCTGGGTTCGCAACACATTGCGCCATACCCCCCGTTCTCATGGTTCCATAGAATTGGCCCCGTGTCGATACTGCACAATTTTTGTGCCTAATCCACCGCCAAATGTTTGGCGAAAATTCAACACACAACATTGTTTTTTGTGAAATGGCTCGACATTTTTTTTTCACAAACACATCATGTTGTTGACCCCAACTCCAAATACAGTTCGGAACACCACACGGCATCCAGCCTGCTACCCTGCAGGTACGTCACAGTTCCCCACAATCAATGATACAAATCCTGGGCTGGGAGATTGGGTAATCCCAACATACCCCAGCAGTGGGGTAACGTTAGTCCAGTTGTAACCCACAGTTATGGCCCTAGTTGTACCAGTTATAAGTACTAACTCACCCCATTTATAGAATGTATAATCCCATAAAAATAATCAGTTATATGCAATAAATGGCCATGACTGCACATTTTTTTTAGTGGAGCACCAAGTGGGTATGGGTTTAAATGTGCCCACTTTTGACCATGACCTATCACGATATTGTTACTTGGGATTCAAAAAAAACAGTGACCACCATGTTTTCATCCATACCAATTCCAACACATGGATTTTGGAAATCACACCATTTTGTTGTCCACGGGTACCTTCATGTTAAGTGTTGGTTCGGTGAGTTATTGTTTTTTCATGTTCGCAGTTTTGGTGGTTTCATTTCCCTGTTGGTTTGTGTGCATGTGGTTGAACACATTCACAAGCTGTTGGCAAACTACCTTGTGAGACTAATTTATACAATTGGTCGTGTTGACTTGTTGTTATTTTGGTATCCTTCACAATTTGTCCCTATTGTTGGCTGGATGCATGTCAAACTCTGTTGTTTATTTGTCCCTCACGAATTTACAGGCATTGTTTATTTACCAGCATGCGGATTGGTTTTGTTGATTTTGCCGTAAATATGGTTAAACAGACCATAGAAAATGTTCGGCTTTGACATGAACGTCACCCACTCATTGGAAAACAAATATTTACCATTTACATTGAAAGATCCAGCGTTGGTATTGAATAGCCAAACATTGCCCTTGGATGCCTTGGGCATTTTATGAGCATAAGGTTCCAGGGTGCATTTAGACGGATGGAAATGGGTTTCGACCACGTCGCGTCCAAAAAGGAAGGCCCAGTCCTGAACTGTTTTGGAGCAACCAGGGAACTAACTTCTGAGCAAACGTGTTTCGTCATCTGGGTTATAGACATGACAATCACAGGGATTGATGAGGTCTGCACGGTGATGCACCGCTTGAATTGGAATCGCATCCACACTCACTCCGGAAGGCCATACAAGGCGGTACCGCCTGATTGTATTTTTTTTAATACCGCTAGATTAACAAACATAACCCATCAGTTCATTTTTGGGCGCCGCCTTCCAATCCCTCATTCTGATGGCCAAGCGACTCTTGGGAAGGATCGCCTGATTCAGTGGCGCATTTCCTGGGCACGTGTGATTTGGACTTGCGCACGTGGCGGCGAATCCAAAAACCCAAGCACATGTTTTTTTTGCGATAAAACCTCTCGCTTAGTGCTTCTTCGAGGCTCAAATTGTCAATCTCGTGGGTTTGGCATTTTTTGCCCCCCCCCCCCGGATCTAGCGCGGAAAAGGCCTTCCTCCGTTCCCGAGAGATGCCGCGTGTAAGCAGCATGGTAACAATACGATCTGCCAAAATGGCGGAAGCGCTAAAAAACAAGAGAAAAACGTCCACGCTGCGGAAATCAAACTGCCAGCGCCCAAAGCAGGCGGATAGTGTAGGGCTTGTCCGACTCTGAAGGCGACCAGTGGCCTTATATTAATGGTACCTTGCGGTTTCTTAAGTCATCCTGTCATCCTCATCCTGGCAGAGCGTGCATCATCAATGGGAAGGCGGTTTTTGTGCCGATCGGCTGAGTAGCTTTTAGAAAATGGCGTAATGCTCAGATTTATGGATGTTCATCCTCCCAATTGATATGGACATGCTTTGAAAGTGTTGACTCATCTGGGTTTGACTGAACTTGGGGTGCCAAAAAAATCATGATTTATCATCATTTTCTCATGAACGAAACGCATTTGATGGTATAGCATGTTTTTCAGACACATGCAGTATCGAGAATCAATTGCACTGAAATGGGCACCTGGGCACCGCGCAGCCAGTGCCCCGGAACAGCATCATTGCTGTGTCTGCTGTCATCATTGTGACTGTCTGCCCGACCATCACGGCCAATTGCAGTAACAATATATTACTATTTTTATTATTACCATTAGTATTCATCATCATCACCACCATCATCATTATCATCATCGTCATCATCATCATCATCGTCATCATCATCATCATGATCATATCCATCGGAATAGTTATTTTGCGTGTTCATATTGTTATTTATATTTTAAGTCTTGCGGTTCTTGCTTTTCTCATTCTGATTGCTATCCCCTGGTATATTTGCCAACATTTACCCCCTAAGTGACCCAGTTTTCTAGGTAAGTATTCCATACATGGAGCATACAGGATGGGGCCCCAGTTCGTTGGCTAAGTTGGTTTATAAGTCCGGGGAAATAATTATAGCATAAGTGGGGTCACCATCCTGTTCTTAGATGGGCCATGGGAAAAACGCGATTCCTGGTTAGTAACTGTTTCTTTTAAACCCCCGATATCCGAATTTGTTTATCTGGCTGGTGGTTTCAAGCCCTCTGAAAAATATGAAAGTCAGTTGGGATGATTATTCCCAACTGAATGGAAAAATAAAAAATGTTCCAAACCACCAATCAAATTTACTGACGAGTTAACTGACTCCATAGGGCATCTAAGTATGGGAATTGTTTTGTCAGCTGACATACTCCACGGAGCCAACTGCATCAGCTGCGCAGCTATACCAAGCTGAAACGTGGCTGGAAAACCCCCGCACGAAATGGAAATTGATAGCTGGGAAAATCATGTACAGATCATAGTGAACCCTAGATACCTGTCAACAAAAATGTACATTTTACCATTGATAGCAGATTAAAGTACTAGTTTGTTCAATCTGACCAAGATTAACCCAGAGATGAGGAATGGCCAATTGCTATGATCACTGGGATCTAGCAGCGAACATGACCATCAATGGGCATTACTATGGTTAAGTGACGGGAACATTTTTCCATTGAACTGTGGTTTGATGACATTTTGAACTGATGGGATGATAACTATAGTTCAATGCAAAACAAAAAAACACAACTAGGGAGGGCACAGCAATGTTCCATTTTGCTGGAGGGTAATCTTGGGGATGGGGATATATATATATAGTGGGTACTTTGCGGAGATCATTTTGGCTTTTCAGATCACTAGACAAATTCAAAAAAGGGGCGTTGTTAGCCAGCTAAGATTTGTGTATGGGCTCAGCCAGCAAGCACCATGAAATAAATTCAGCGTTGATCCGAATAAACAGCGAATTTCGACACCACCAATCAGATGTTCGAAACCACCAATCAGATTACTCTCCCACAAATTGACATGACGACCCGACCCTGCCATCATTCGGGGATTGGAAGAAGTAGAATGTTTGCTGGTTTGCAAATAAACAACAAGTATGTCTGCCAACTTTCAACGCAATCTATGTTGGTCCCGCGAAGCCCCCAAAATCAAGGACGAGCCAAAGAGACACATTTCATGATCTAAGATACAATGGATGGGGACTGTGTTTAAAGCTCAAGAATCTGAAACAGAATCTCGTTGGCTTCCCCTGTAGTTGTTCAACCGTGTTTTTTTTATTATGTTTTTTTGTTTGTTTTCTCTATTTTTGTTGCTTGTAATGTTGTTGAATAGTTTAAATGTTATTGAATCATTTTGAGTGTACTGTTTGATTTTTTTTTGTTTTTTTAAAGTTGGGTGAATTTGTGGAGTTTCTTAGACTGTTTTGCTCCTGGTCTGGAATGGACATAGAAATGATGTGGCATTGCTCTCAAGAGACGGCAATTGATGGCAATGGTATGGAGAGTCGTAAGACTGCAATGGAAGAGAATGAAAAGGAATGTTCTTGAATGTTGAGGTATGGAAACATATCTTTGTTGAATGGAATTCAATTCTTTTAAATGAAAGAGCAGTTTCTTGTTTCATCGCCATGATGTGAGGAGCCCTTCTGATGAGTAACCCTGGGCCGTGATGTGCTGGATATCTTGGCACTTTTTGCACATGTGTCCCCAACTGCTGTTGAGGTTGATGGAAAATTTGCCACAGCTATGTCTATGCATACAGATGTCGGATAGATAGAATGTGATTGTGAAAAGTCAAGGGTTTTCATCATACTTTAAATGTGATCAACATATACGTATACTGGTATGTATACAAATGGCTAGACAAACTTGAGTATATCCACAAACACAGATACAATGTGGGCATACACACATGTGTATCTATCATATCTATCTCTGAATACATACATATATAATCATATACACATGATGACATCCAGACCACACCATTGCTCCCAAATCTCCACATCTCCAGATCCTTCCAACTCGCAGGTGCCACGACAGTGCCACGACAGGGTCTCTGAAAAACAGCAAGCGTCTCCATGCTCAGGATCACATCTTTCCCATCCAATACCTCACCGAAGATCACGTGTTCCCCATCCAACCACTCCTTGGCGTATTTTTTCTGGTGGTCCTCCCGGAAACCGAGCGATACGGTTTCCATGGTTAAAATGGTTTGTACACATGGATGATTATGGATGATTTACCTAGAAAATCCTAGAAAAAAAAAGTCATTTTCCATGGCCAAATCTATGAATTTATCATGATCAGAGGCATCATAGGGTACGTCCGCGAGTCCAATGCGATGATCTGTTTGTTTAGTGCGATGATCTTCCAAATGACCATTGCGACTGGGTTAAATTCTTGGACTGATCCTTTCTGGATAGGGTGAGGCTCTAGGGTGTGAAATATTCGTTTCATGAAAAGAAACACATCAGGCAATCTGAAATGAAAAACGTCACTTGGGATAATGACCAAATTCCTGAAGTGATCACATGACTTTCTACAGCTGTGGCAAAAAGGGGCTGTGAACTGCACATGGTCCTCCGTTGCAAGTTGGCTTCTAAAGCCACTCAATGATACATATATCAATGGTCAATCTTTGACAGTCCACAAAATCATATTCTTTTGCTGGTTAGCCCACAAAAATACTGCTGCTTATGGTTCTGTATTCTCTAATCTATAGCAAACAACTAGAGGATTGCAGGATTAAACTACCCATGTCGCTTGGGGATGACGATGTGGCCGATGTGGGATTGCACCAGCAAACATCAGGGACTTCACCAAGCGTTGAGTCTTTGATTTGCGCCCAAGAAAGCCCTAAACACATTCTCTGCGGATATTTTTGGATATCTGATGATATCTGATGATATCTGATGATATCTGATGATATCTGATGATATCTAATGATATATGATGATATCTGATGATATCTGATGATATCTGATGATATATGATGATATCTGATGATATCTGATGATACCTGATGATATCTGATGATATCTGATGATATCTGATGATATATGATGATATATGATGATATCTGATGATATATGACCATAGATATCCATAGATATCCATAGATATCCATAGATACCCCCGAACCTTTCCCCATACGGTGGATAAAGAACCGGGAAGGAAACCAACTACCTTGAACAATCCAGCATGATGCAGCATGACGGGACCGGAGTGCGACTGGAGAAGCATGTGTCACTGGAAATTCACTGGGAAATAAGCAGCTTTTCTTAGGACAAGCCATCTGTTAAAATGATGTACCCTCTGGTTATTTAACATAGCCATGGAAAATCCACCCATTTTATAGCTAGGTAAACCATCTATAAATGGGCCATTTTCCATGGCTATGTTAAATAACCAGAGGGTACACATGACATTTATGTGACTGTCAGAAATGGTAGCGATCTTTAGCACATCATCACACTGGGGGGGCCTCCAGCAATTTACAAGGTGGTGCCACAGTCATGTTTGCTGAAAACTACTGGCTATATCCAGCCCAGCTTTTGGTCATGTTTGATGATGTTTGTTTTTTCATCAACTTGCCAAGCTTAGATCCCAGCTATATCTAGATCCCAGCATATCCCATCTTAGCTGAGAATCAGGGGCACCACCACCGCCACCACCGACCATACCATCACCCAAACCACACCGACCGCCATCCGCCAAGGCACAGTCTTTGCCGTGGTGATGTAGAACTGGGATCCTCAACCCACGGGACACAAACGACCTGCCACTAGATCAACTTACCGCGGGGGTTAACTTTGCCATAGATGTGGAAAAGCCATGGTTTTATAGTGGAACATGATCTTTAAATGGTGGATTGTCCAAATTCTATGTTAATCATTGTTGGTTTACCCCAAAGGTAACTAAGCCCATAATTATACAATGGCTTTTGATTATATGACAATGTATATATATATAGATGTATATCCATTGAATCCATGGTCTATTGCAATCCAAGATCCCGATCATTCTGAATATCACAATTCCGGGGCCAGTGGGAAGAATGGCGCAGGCCCTTCATTCTATTTGCAGTGTTTCATCCTACATGAGTCCAAGAGTTGGCTACTTCAAGCCACAAGATTATGAATCCTCCAATACCTCGGAAACAACACATAGTTGAAACCACCCACTGCTATGGTCAGCTTGTCTGTTTCCCAAATTCGAATACACATTTGGCCCATCTGTGATGTGGCAAACACTCTGGAATTCATAAGAAATCCCACATTTGAATTTTCCTTGTACTTTGTCATTTGATCGTCAATGTTCGTTTGTTTAATTTATCCGCTTGCGGGTTGTATCATGTTGTATCTATATATTTTGTTGGTTATGTCTCTGTGGTATCCCATATTCAGGGATGCTCCCAACATCCCAGATACAAGAGTGAACATTTGGTAGAAAGACAATGTCTTGTTGTTCCCTCCTTGTGGCTATAGTTTATCTATAATTAGTTGTAGCAATCCTGCTATTTGTGGTCAAACATGCACGTCATACCCACTGGTGTACTTGGAGGATCATTCCACTTAGTGAGTGGCGAAAATAACGGTGGTTAGGAAGTCCTCGAGCCTGGGTTATTCCGTGTATAAACGGGCTACAAATGGTTGCGACCCCAGTTCCTAACCAATTTCAAAATGCGATGATCCTTCAGTTCTGCAAAAAAAAATCAAAGGAGATATCACATTCAATAACTAGTCACATTCCCCTGATCGATTCGCCCAGTCGAAGTGGATTTTCCAACAAGAAAATCATCGCGCAAATCCAAAAATATTCAGCGTCGTAGGATATTTGATGTTAATTTCTGTTCCTTAAAAGTTCTGATCAACCCAATATTTTTACCAATCCCAAATAGAGCCAAAAATGATCGGATTACTATGGATTACCCTCTGGTGAACATACAAAAAGCAATGGAAAATGGCCCAGTCGAAATAGTGGATTTTCCCATGAAAAATGGTGGATCAGTGGATTTTCCCATTAAAAATGGTGATTTTCCATTGCTATGTTAGTTCACCAGAGGGTACTATGGATGCCTTACTGGGATGGTTTATCACTAGCCCGCTGGATGGGTTTATGGGATGGTGTCATGGGATGGTGCCACGTCACCGTTGGAGTCCCCATCATTGGCCATTCCCAGTAGACCAGGACGTTCGTGGTACAAAGTCAATCCTGGAACGAAATCATCCAGCACAGCAACTTGAAGTGACTGAACTGATGTTTGTTTTGTGGTTGAATTTAGTGCTTTGGATTTGATGGCAACTTTTAACCATCTATCAGGATATTATTGGTATATATATGCGAATATGTATAATAGATCTGGATTAACTACGGACTGAACGACTACCATAAACCTACCTTCTCGGAAGGTGTGAGGGACGCTGGACCATACCCTATAGCAACCACCAAAAAAAAAAGTTAAACAAGTGTTCATCCTACTAAAATACTGCTAAACGACATGTTCTATTTTTGGTTATCACACATATGGTTATCATTCCAAAGGATATGTCTCTGCGACAGTTGCCCTCGCGCCTGATTCCTCATCTTCAAAACGACCACCATAAATACCTCACGTCAGGAAGGGGACACACAAGCTATGTTTGTTGGCCTATCCAACACTGTATATAGCAAACCAAGAAAAAAAGGACATATAATAGTAAAATCCCATGAGCATAGTTATAAGAAGTTATAAGTTATAACTTGTGTTTTCTATATTTTTGGGATTACTATATCTGCCATAATTGCTGTGAAAAAGACTTGCCAACAAAACTAAGTATGGGATCCCACTTGATGAAGCTGATGCATAACTATTTTTTAAACTAGCAAGGCTACATTGAATTGTGGATATCATGTATCTATATGCAAATGGATTCTAGACTGATGGGAACATGTCAAGGAAACACCATATCAGAATGCTGAATCTGTGGTTTCAACTGTAACTTCTCCAATGACTTAGACAGACTTGATCCATTTTCCTCCCACCCTGGTAGAAAAAATGTTACAACTCAACCGGAACAAGTGACATCCAAGTTTTGCATTTGTTGCAACCAAACCAAGGAATACTGGGTGAGGGATCATATGTCAATTCCCGCCCTTTCTCTTGCCATACCCAAAAATGAAGATACAGTAGGCATTCTGCCATGTTGTGAAAAGAAATTATGGAAAGAGCCACGTAAAGCTAGATGCCTCTGCCTTCTGTACGACTTCAGAAGGTTAATCGAATCTAGAACTTTGGCCGCAGCCTCTTTCAGGTGATAGCAGACTGCTGGGTTGGTGTTTTGCAAGGAGTGGATCTCAAAGTGTAAGTTCCGGTGAACGTCATACAACCGGGTCAAATCTGCTTGGAGCTTTTGGAAGGGAAGCAACACGCTGTGGAAGCGGACAGCAGGCCGACAGCAGGCCCTATATCACCAAAGTCTGGCAGTGAATTCACCTGTAGATCCATTCTTGTGGCTCTGGCTCTGGCACTGGTAGGTTGACATCACTCTGTTGAGGCTCGTGAGATTCGATAGCACCACTGTGACTGTGATCTCCATATTCAGACTCATAACCTTCATCATCACTCCAACTGCCACCATCGCCATCATCCATTCCCGACGAATCCATGGGAAAAGTTGCTCTATAATATAGGCACTTGCCTGATTATACGTTGCAACAAGTCATATGCTCTGAATGTGTGAGTGTGAGCTAAGACCATAAGACATGGGGCCATGGGGCTAACAAAATCCCACAGGCATTAATGATGTACTATAATCTATAATCACTGTGACAATTTCCATAGCAGGAGAGACGACCATTGAATGGTCATTTGCTCAGTTTGGTGGTGCTGAACTCTGACCCAGAGCATTCCCTGGTGGTTTGTGTCATGTTGGTTTGGAGTGCTGGGATTCTTTTCTGAATAATTACCCAGTTGGTTGGACTGGCTGACAACCATTGGATTGGTAGGTAAACATCTCAAGGAAACGATTTTTTTCACATTTGTTTACTATCAAATACACCAGGTTTCTGTAGACTGTAGATTTCCCCTAAAAAATAAGTTCTGCAAGATGATGCGAGAACAGGAACATGTTGGAAATCACCATATTGTCATACTTGTTCAACATCATTAACATTAGATTTGCCTGTCATCTTCAGATGGCTTTGTCTGAAAACAGCGGACCCAGTATATTAATTATATGGAGGTTTCCTAAGTCATGGGGGTACCACCAGATCATCCATTTTAATAGGCTTTTCCATTATACACCATCCATTTGGGGGTACCACCATTTCTGGAACCCCTTTTTTGGTGTATGAAAATGCATGAAAATCCATCGCATATCATCTCCGAACCGGAAAGCCATAGGGTTTCCATAGCTATTATATATATATATCAGAGTGTACTTTCCGGTGGTGCCCTATAGTTACCATCTATAAACCCATTCACTTCGGGCATGTTGACTTATGTTGACGGTGTACTTGGGGGTGCAGTTCCACTTATAAGTTGATATATATATATATATATATGTATATAACCATAGCTATAGAGGTTTTACATCCCAAGTTACGGAGGTTGTAAGTTATAATATATGTTCTAACCATTTTTAAAGATTGTTTTTTCTGATCTCCGAAGCTATGATTAAGTTATTACCATCAGTTACAACATGCATCCCATCAAGCATTCCCCGATCCTGCCCAAGCTACTCTCATTGTTCCCTTCCAGTCGACCACCTGGCGATGCAATTTCTGGGTGCTGGGCAATGGAAGAACACATGGGGATGTAATGGAAAAATATAGGAAAATTACGGGAAAATGTAATGGAAAATTATGGATATATAACCAACCAAAGAACCAACCAACCAACCAACTAACTAACTGGTAACCAAACATGGCTGATGGGGAAATCCCCGATTTATAGATGGACATTAAAACCGGTAAATCATCAAAAACTCAATGAGAGTTTTCCAGGCCATGTTTGATTACCAGATGGTTTGCCCGGGCAACAGGAAGGGGCCCAAACGATAGGTTTCTGCTAGTTTATAACTCGGCCAGCTGTTGGACTTCTGATATATCGAACTAGTTGCCAACTGCGCTGCAGGTTGCCTGGCTGTTTTCCGTGTTTCTTTTGGTTCTTTTTTGGTGTGGCGGGTTTGGGGAGCGTGGGGGGGTGGCCAATAACGTTCAATGTCTGCTAAGTTCAGAAGTGATGCTATGCTATTGATCTTTGCTTCTACACTCGCCATCAGACGCGATGCTACGCTATTGATAATTGCTTCGACAATTGCCATCAGAAGTGATGCTATACAGTACAGTACTGATCTGTGCAGAACGCATTTGCAGAATTCGCCATCAGCTAGTTGTTTCACAATCAGGCGTAATTCTTCTACGGCGGATGAAAGTTGGAATTAAGAACAAGGGCACTTCCAACATCGATGCGCGCTCAGATGGTTTTTTTTTCAAGCAGAGAGTTGCGGTGACATAGGCCACCTTTTTTCGGGGCCCTTCCTGTATCACATTCCATGAACTACTTGGTGAATTCGCATCCCATGGGTTACCCTCTGGTAAACTAACATAACTATGGAAAATCACCATTTTTAATGGGAAAATCCACTATAAATGGTCATTTTCAATAGCTACGTAACAAACTACCAGAGGGTATAAATATCTCCAATGAAACATGGAATAAAACCCACGAGAAAAATCACCAACAGAACAGGTCAACCAGGTCAAAGATACCAGGTCAATCAACTTGGTGACCCCAGTGAAGTGTATCAAAAAGCCCTAGGGATGACCCTACTGAACCCAACTTACTGTGGTTTCATGATGTTTCATGTTTATACTACTCACTGAACCCATCAACATCCATCAACTACAGGGACGTTAAAAGTGCGTAGCTTTTCGGTGAAATCCTAGGAAATTCTATAGGGATAAACACAACATGATCCTGTGCCGTAAATGATCCGGTCCTCCAACTGTACTGAGTTCCAGCTGCACCTTGTACCATGAAGTCGAAAAAGATACGGTGGAAGCCTTGGTCCAACTCTTCCAAGGTCCCCCCCCAAAAAAACCCACTGCATCACTAGGGCCTAGGGTGACAAATGGCGATTAACTCGAGTTAAATGACATGAAAGTCCCATATATATATATACATACATACATATACGATCATATACGTATATATATATAGTGTACACATATATCTACTATAAATCTATAAACTCTAGTTAGATTCGTTACACATCAAGATAGCTAAGAATGGGGCATCACCTTGTACCATACCACCAGCTAGGAAAGTTCCACTTGGTCAAACTAATGTTGCTGAACTCCCCATCAACGTCATCATTTGGCCCATTTGGCTGGCGAAATCGTCCCAAGGTTAGTTGGCTAAATTGCTTGTTGCAGCTACCCTGTGGTAAACTAACATAGCTATTGAACATTGCCATTTATTCTTGATTTACCTAGTAAAAATGGTGATTTCCGATAGCTTTTTGTATGTTTACCAGAGGGTATATATTCCCATTTGTTGCTTATTCCTCTTCGGACCTGGGTTGAGAAAAATCTTCTGGCTGGTTGACAGAGATATTCCCCAATATATTGGTTTGTATAACCCCCTATCACCCAATCGGGTTTTTGAACACTGCTTCATCAAAACTGACGCCGTCCAACAAAGCATCCCTCCAGTTGACTCAATACCAACAGGTCCAGGTCGCAACTTCCCTTGTATGAAAAGTCTTTTTCACCGCTGCAAAGGGCCTTTGAAAGGCCGGAGTTGCATAGTATGGCTGTGGATCTGTCTGAAAAATTGGGGAAGCCCCCGCGAGAGCGGTTAAAAACACAGACCATGATGATTGGAATTTAAACCATTCTCTGTAAAATTAAATACCCCCAATTACTGGGCACAGAAAATAGATCCAATACTAAGCAAGAGGTTCTAGATGGTATTTCAAATTAGGGCAAGGAATTATAACGCAAGCGACCTATGCTTTGTTATTGTTCAGAAAGAACATGGGTCTGACCATGGTATACAGCATTTTTGTCCAATGGATTGGTACAGGATTTGCCATGGTGGTTACCACCAATGAAAAGGGGAATTCCTGTAGAGTTGCCCTGATCTTCCCATCAATCCAGCTTGCTTCTCGCTATTCTACGGGGAGTGTCATCGATGAAATTGTCAGGTTATGTAATGTGGGTAAAACAATCATAAACCGCCCATGACTGGGAATGGTTGGAATCCCACCTATAAAAATGGTGATGACTGGGGGATGGCTTATTATTTGTGTTACCCACATTAGGCAAATATAACAGCAAAATGGAGAAGGAGGCATCTCGCCGCAATAGACTTGGAGCATCTTAGAGCCCTAGGTCATGCTTTACAAGACGATATAGCTGGTTCTGGGCCACTTGAATAGTCAATTCCAATAGGTACATGATCCCAAATTTACCCAACAACAAGATGAATATGTCGTCAACAAATAACCATACATCAAAGTCCCCAATACCCTCCAGGAATTTAACATGGCAATGGAAAACCACCCATTTGGTTCCAGGACTATCGTATGTTTCCCTAACATCTTCGGATATACATCGCCATGTTAAATTACCAGATGGTATATTCAGTATTCTTAAGTGTTACCCCTAAACTCATTGATGTAGCATTACTTTCCCAATCAAGACTGCAATTTTGGGGGTCAATCCAGCATTTCAGACAAACTCCAAATCAAATATCATACATTGTTCATGATTGTTTTTTAGTTGTATGCCATCAAATATTGCATACAAATGGTTGGTATCCCCTCGGAATCCACTAAACCACCATTGACCACCACATTGAGCATCAAAAAAAGTACCAAAGGGTACATTATGAAATCACCATGAAATCCCACACAACCTTTGTTTTAAGCCCCAAAACAGGTTGGTACATCGTATCAAATGTCCCATGAAACACACAATTTTATTAATCCCCATTTATTGTTAGTTCACCTGTTTACGATCCCATTAAATCTTCTTAAATCCTACTGAAAATCCCATTCGACCACCAGTTTTCACCCCATGGTCCATATGTCCATAGTATTCCAAAGTTTGGCCATTAACATCCCATCAAACCCTATTAAAAGGCCTCTTGTGCCCTTGAAACAAAAAACATTATAAGATATCTTTGTTCTTAAACAATAATACCTAGGAAATTGCAATGGAATCTTCAAGAATCATCTCTCAATCCATCCACACCGAAGCTGATGATCTTCAAGCTGCGCGGAAGTTTTCACAGGTCTTGGGGACCAGATCGGCATAAAGACCCAGCACCTTAGAAACACAGCAGGTGCCCCAGCTTGGATGGGCCATGGGAAAAACGCGATTCCTGGTTAGTAACTGGGGATTTGTTGCCCCCTATCTCCCAATGTGTTTATCCATTTACTAACTAGTTAACTAACTCCATGGCCCATCTAAGTAGTTGATTATTATTGCGAGCTGAGTTGGTGTAAATATAAGTTCACTGGGGGTCAACGGTTGGATTTATCGTCGATATATCGAACTAGTCAATGATTCTTTTCACATAAACCAACTACGACAACTGTGCACCTTTTTGTTTGGTCAAGCTGGAAGCAAAGCGCACTGCTCTTCATCAAAACAAGGGGATTGAAGGGACTAAAAATGGCAGTTGATTCAGAACGGCCATGGAAAATATTGGGATTGCAGCAGCAGAAGCAGTGACTGTGTAGAACTGTCAGTTATGACATGATCGTGTACAATTAACATAATTAGGAAAGCAGAGCAGCAAAACTGGGTAGGGACTGAACCATAAAATGATGTGGTCAGCAAGACATGCTCTTTCCGTGTTTACGCCAGGTGTATTTCTAGGCCGAGCTGTACATAGATTTTGGTATAAGTTAACACGGAATGCAGTTGGCAAGAACTCAACAGTCCTTGAATTCCTCGTAGGACTGTGCGAGGCGAATCCTCGCCTCCCCATCGTCGACGTCGGCTGAGAAAATCAGAGCCATTTTGTTGATTTGTTCATATCAATTGATTGGTTTGATAGGAAACATCTACAAATTATGGATTTTCTATAGATTTCCCCTTAAACAGATAGGAATACAGTCTCCAAGAATTCGGGCAACGACTTTGTTCACGATCCCAATGTGATTTGTCATTAATCAATAACCAACCTAAGACACAGGGGGCTACCCCATTCACAAATCTTTAATAGGTAAATCAACTATCAATGGGCCATTTACAATAGCTATGTAAGTTACCAGAGGGTAAGATCTATGACTATGACCTGCGCTGTTCGTGTCGGGTCACGATACGGCCTTGAAAGTCACCGCCGGCAATGTCCATATACACCTTCGTCTGGGGATGTGTTATCAATATGACCTGTAATATATACCCATATACCAGGGGATATTCATGGACATTCCATATATTTGCATTTTAATAACTGGGGTATAAGACTAATTTTACATGTTGTTACCCTTGTTACCCACTTGATAGCTTCAAATCCTTCCATGGATCAGTTGAACATTTCGGGATGCGTCAAAAATTAAAACCTATGGAATCACATATATTTTAATACATGTTTTGAAATTCATCATCTAAATATTGGGGCACAACATTTTGACCCATGCCCATTTAATCATGGTCTATTGAACATTTTCAGTATGATAGTGACTATCGGAGATCCGACCACGCTATGGGCGCCACTGTCCATCTGATTGCAAAATTTGGTGTCGAAACAAAACCACAAAACAACCAACATATTATTTGGCTTGTCTGACAATAGGATGCCACATAATTTCAAGGTCAGTCATCATTTTCACCCATTAAGAGTACCATAAATTGGTGGGCAATGCTATTTTCCGACACAGTCATATGGGTCAAAACCCTGTACCCCTGTAGTTCACAGCAAAATAGTTGGTACCCTCTGGTAATTTAACATAGCTATTGAAAATGGCCATTTATAGTGGATTTTCCCATTAAAAATGGTGATTTTCCATAGCTATGTTAAATTACCAGAGGGTAAATGGATGTTCATTTCTAAACTCTATTGATAGGTATTGATTCATAGGCTACCAAAATGGATGTAAACAGTGACAACTGTATAGCCAATATGAACCCCATTCATTGACCAGCACCATTCACCCATTCTGCACCAGTTCTTCACCAAGATATATATAATATTATATAATAATATATATAAGCCAAGATTCACCATTCACTCCCAAAATAATTGGATTCTACATGATTCTACCATGAACATATTGCAAACTGTTACCCTCCGGTAATCAGATATGCAATTGGAAACCCCGCTTAAGATGACTTCACCATGCAAATGTGCACTTCAGGGAGGTCCGGAGGGTATAAATTTGAAAAAACAAAACATGATCTTCCCACATTTCTCCATTAAATCCCAATATTTTGTCCTATAAAACAACCACTTCTGGTAATGAAACCATATCAATCTAAAATCCAGGTTTTTTGTTGGCAAAACAAAACTCCCATTCCCGTTGCTGAGATCACCATTCTGATAGCACCTTGATTGGGTAAATCCAGCCCAACTGTCTATTATGTTGAATGGTCAAAATCCCATTTGAGGCACCACTTCATGTTCATTTTGATCATATTTTGACGGTACAATCTGTCCTTTGCTGCTTAACTCAAGGATTCACCAATATTTACTTATTTTGAAACGGTAAAATCCAAGTATCTCTTGATTCAACTGGTAAAACTCCAAAGATTCAATGAATATTTCTTGGTGACGGTCAATTTCCCCATGTTTCGTGAAGACGTGTCAATTTTCATCGTCCCCGAATCGCCGGCCCCCGACCTTCTTGGTCACTGGTGCTAAGGCGTCCAGGTCGTCGTGCCACATGATGGCCCGCTGTGGAGTCCATCGTTTCCTGCGGAGCCCACCATTTTTGGAAGTTGAAAATGAGGGCAACACACAGATACTGTTTGTCCATCATATATATATAGTATGTAATTATTGTATAGTATAAAAGACATAAAGTCTGCATTTCGGCTAACATCAAGTAACATCGATTGGTTTGGATCCACCGGTTCTCACAACTGGATGTCCCGGGGAGGATGGAAGCCACTGAAAACCCATGCAAAGGGAGTCTGATCCAGTGGTGGTACGTATCCAATAGTCCGCCAGTTTAAATATATATATATGTATGTAAATAATATAATATATATATATATAAATTTACATATTACATAACTTCTGTGGGAATCTTAGGTTTTCCATACCTCTAAGCAAGATCAACCATCCGAACATCATAAAATTTATTGGTCATTTTGATGTAGGGGCTCTCAACAAAATAAACTTTAATTGTTCCAGACTATATGTTGTTTTATAGGATGTTTCCGTACTTGGATGGGCCATGGGAAAAACGCGATTCCTGGTTAGAAGGTGAGTAACTGGGGATTTTTTACCCCCAAACAATCCCAATGAAATAGTCAATTTACTAAATAGTTAACTAACTCCATGGCCCATCTAAGTACAACACCAATAGTAATATATTCAGTCAATTAATAGTAAATAAATCCTATTATACAACACTAATATGTTAGTAAGCATATGTTTGCCCAGTTCCCGTAACTTTTGTATCTGCTCCATCGGGCAGTTCATCCCGCAGGAACCTAGTATTACCTCAGTAATATACATACAATATAAAACACATATCCATTATATATATATATATATATATCCCTATGGATCCATGCCCACTGTCTGAGAATCTACTTAACCCAAACCCCGAATCATACCCCAAACACTTTCTAAGAAGGTACAGTACTTGGATCCATAAGGTATATAATGGTATATGTATTTATATATGTATATATATATACAGATGTATGTATGTAGTCGCCACAATGTAGCCCCTTCCTGCAGGACAACATATGATGCCATGGTGCCATGGCGAAAACATGGTATATGGCTTATGGTCATCCATCCTGCTGGGTTTCCTAATCATTGCTGTATCGAAGCCCCTATCAATCAATGGATTGATTATCATCCAGGAAAGGCTTGATCCCAGATTATTCTTGGGGGTGCAGGCCAGGTGTGATTTTCTGGGTATAACCATAATGAGTTCACCTCCATAAGTTGAGATACAGTATGGGGCCCCTATAACGATATTATGGTTATGTGGCAACTTATGGGTGGAGCTGCACCCCTAAGTGAAGTAGAACCTGTAATATTCCATTTCAATGGACGCTCATCCCCATGGTATAAGTAGGTTTTGACATGTTTTGACCCACCCCCATATTTTCCCAGTGCAAGGTGGACCCCCAGACATAAGTTGGTTTAAAAATCCATGAAGTAGAGTTTAAATTGTCATAAGCCCTAGTTGCATGGCCAATCTTAGATACCCTGCAAACAAATGCTACTTGTACGACTCAGCATGTACACCAACCTGCATCTAGACATCACGTCTTGTTGCATCTTTTGCATCTTGCCTCCATGTCCAACTTTTGTTGCACAAGTTTCACCTGCAATCGATGAACATTTCGCACGCAAAGGCGGCCATTCATGCCGTTGGAGCCAACGAGCCTTGCACTTCAAGTCATTCCTTAGCACTTCGTTTTTTATTCCTTCAAGCTTTGAGTCCGTTGAATTCTTTTCCCGGCCAAACCCACTCACGATCCACAAAGCTCATCATACTCACGTTCATTGGTCGCGCCACAGCGCCCAGGCAGCGAATGGATTCCAAATAATCCATGATAATCCCATTGATATCAAAAGACTAAAGGATTAGTTTCCACCCATCCAAGTCTAGAATATCACCAATTTATGTTAGCTGTTTATAGTATCCCCACATGTTTGGCTATTGATTGACCTAATGTTCTTAGAGTTCAAAACCAACTGAGCTCTGGCGCCCCCAGGGGACCTTCGTGCCGCCAGGCTGGCCGCAGCGGCCTCCGTGGCAGGTTGAGCTTCCCGCGAGGGATAACTTTTTAGACCCAAACTCCCCTGAATAGTACATATAAATACAAACCCAAACTTAACCGTAAGGTTTAGTATCAAATCTAGTGGATCTAGTCATTTTGTGCGGCCCATACTTCGGGGTGCGCTTCGACTCAGTTGTTGTATAACTGGACTTGTGCAGCTGCCAGACGAAACAAGTTTTAAACCACAGTGTGCCACTAGGTACAAATCAACTCATCGCTCGAGGGCACCACTTTGTTTCGGGATGAATGGTAAGCCCCTCGAATGTATATATGTAGTTCCAACCTGGCAACAATCCACCATTGTGATTGAACAATTTGTTTGAAGTATTTAAATCGGCCATGGAGTTAGTTAAAAGGCTAGTCAACTGGGTGATATCCCCTTATGATAGCTTGTGATTTGTATATATATATATAACGGGTTGTAACATGTTGTAACCCCCTTACTCACCAGGTACTTAGATGGTCCATGGAGTTGTTTTGGCTGCTTAGTAAGTGGCTTGTAAGCCACCTATATGTATATATTCATGTATATATATATATATATATATTCATACATATAATAATATACATACATAATATGTATGTATATTATCATATGAAGTGGCACCAACGCATTTAGTAGTACCCCTGAGGTCGCTGCGGCCAAAGCGGTACCAGGAATCACCTGGCCGTCGACCGAAACCAGTTGACACGGCCAATAATCGCAGTCCCAAGACGGTGGCGTCAGCCAGTGAGGTCAATTCCAATGTTTCATGGTGATATCCCCATAAGTAATCCATAAGTACCAATATTTTAGTAGGTTAGTAATGGTTAGTAGGTTATATGAGTTACAAATCAATGATTTCTGCCTGCAATGTACTAGCAGCAGGCCCAGATTGATGGTTTACTGTAAGTGAGCAGTTTCAAAAGCTTCAGCTGGCTGATGATTGGTTCGAGGATGATTAAGCTACCCTTTGTCTGAACTGGGGATATCATAATCCATGAACTGAGAAAGCAAAGCATGACTAGTGACTAGTGGAGAATCGTCGAGTAATACTCAGAACGTCTCAGAACAATCACGATATTATCATAGTGATGTTCCCAGATTAATCCATTCCAATTGCGGAAGGGGTCTTAGTCGCACTTCTCAAGCAATGTGATTCTTCCTACTTGGAGGATCATCCCACTTAGCAAGTGCTTAATCTGGTGATCGGATTCCCGATTCGTCCCTGATTCTTACGGTTGTCCCATTTACAAGTGGGTGAACCAAGCCAAAGCTAAGTTAAGCAGTTTAAAAGGGGATGATCCAGTTCTTAAAAAAAATCCTCTTCATATCGTAAATATTCCCTTCCCCCTACTATTCAACCCTTTGAAACCATGGTTTAGTAGGGAGTTTCCACATCGCCTGCCAACCATCCTGTAGGGCGGACCTGAGTCCTGCGCGTTTCAGGGATCTAACCGTTGCAACGGGGAAAATAGTGGGAAAATGGTCGGAAATGGTGGGAAACCTACAAAATGAGTATCTATAACTACGATTAACTACGTAGTTGATTGAACATCTCACTTGGGATGTACAGAACTAGATGAACTATTGGGTATAGTTGGTGATGAAAGAACTTTGTTGTTAATTGGGATATATATAATAAATGCTATAAACCAAATTAAACCAACACACATTTCGCGGTTTCGGGGGTGCCACCCTGTAGGCCCTGTAGGGACAAGTCAGGTTAGATACCCCGCAAAAAATGGGGTTCATCTGAAGGACAAGACCATCACAACTAGTAAAAACATGGATATCTATCAACCCAGGATGAGAGGATTAATATCTTATATAATATTAATATGATTGTGAGACAAAACCTTGTACCCCTGGTGAACATCAAAATAGCTGGTAAATGGATGTTCATCCCCCTAAAAATGGGTATTAATAGGTATTGATCCATCCCCATATGCTGCGATCACAAACAAACACTTCGTTTGACTTGAACATAATGCTTTCTCCTATCTATAGCCAACCAATGTTTACCCAAGAACTATAAGAACAGAAATCAGGAGAAAACTCAGGTACATAAACAGAAAACACCTCACCAAATTTAGTTGAGGTCTATAGTGATTTATGTGAGGTTAGTGGTTTTGAGTACGTCTCCACAAAATGTGGCAAACATGTGGCAGAGAAAAAACATGTTGGGCCGCTTAATGGGCCTTGATCTCATGGAAATAGAATCAACCAAAACATGGCAGGAATGCAAACAAAATGAGTTGGTGAACGTTTTGCCAATTCAAACAGAAAAAAATCACCCTGAGGCTCCTCAGGGAATTTTCTTCCCGCTGGTTGTTTATGGGTTTTGGCCTTCTCACAGAAATCCCTGGAATTGTCGTCAAACGAGAACCACCAACCAGAGGCATGCGGGAGGAGGTGGCGGATTGTCCGCCTCATCCCCTGCTAAAAGGTACAGTTACAGAACTGCCATGACGAAATGCCAAGGCAAACAAGAGAGAGAGGAAGAGAATAAACGTAATCACTTCACTTTGTGTGATCCCTGCCATGGCATATATCCTGACATATATGATTACAGTCTAACATCTTATCTGGCATTCTATCTGAAACTTTGCCTGGCATTCTGTTTGACATTCTATCTGACATATATTCAGCTCCGCGCCCCAGAGAGCTGGCAAACTCGCCCAGGGATGCGCAGCCCATTGGAAGGGATAGGGCAATGGTAGGGTCCCTAGGGTTGGGCGCCTGATCAGAACAAAGCCATCACTTGCTGCCAGGATATGCCAGGATCAGACGTTGCCATTGGATCTATCACCGGCCTGTTCACTTGATGAAGCCTCCATGCTGCCTTTGATGACACCTTGTTTCCAGGTGTTTTTTCGCTCGTCGCAGGTTCATGCTAAACGTGGCAGGATACCTTGTTGGGATTAGTTACCCGTTTTATGGATGGAGATTAACTGATTCAAACTTGTCCCACCAACAAACTGTGAATCTGGAACATTGACGATAATCCCAAACAAGGGCCAATCTAGTTAATGATCCCACACTCATTGGCTTGACAAGTAACCTCAAAGTCTGGAAATTGTTTTAGGATTTTAGGCATTTCAATGGCCATTCTTGATGGTTTAACTCCATAAGGACCCCATTGTATGGGCCTAGGGCGGTCCATCTTTGTGCTTTACTTGGACGTTGATCCCATTTTGCGCGGGTAGTCACCAGGCTTCTTCTAGCCCGTTGTGGAATACTCCGCAGTGGATGGGCTATTTGAACCACTAGTAGATGCACGGATCCTCCCTTGGCCCAGTTCGTCATGGACAAAGCTCAATGGTTGGTGGTGCAAAAACCATCTTGAAAAATGATGGAGTTCGTCAATGGGTTTCGGATGACACCCCATATATTATTCTGGACAATAAAAAACATGTTCCAAACCACCAACCAGCTCAATGTTTGCGAAGATTCTTAAATCCAAGATGTGTTTTACGGTCACAGAATATCCCAAAAAATGCCTGGTTAAGGCACCTGATGATCTTCCCAGATTTCTCCATGAAATCCCCATGAAGTCCCATTAAATCACCAATATATGGATAAATCCCCAGAAATAAGTTAGAAAAAACCATAGAAATACTTAGGATTCGCGACTGGATTTGCCATATATTTGATTTTTGCAAAGGGTGTATCTTCCGCAATATATTCTCATCTCTTTCCCTTAAACCCCCTATTCAGTAGTACCATTAAACCACCATTTTTAATATATATATATACATAAATGGGATCTCCATTACCAGTTAGCTAGTTAATGTGGGAAACCCAATGCCACATGATATAACCTCCATGAGTTGGGATAGAAAAGGGAACCCACAATGGCCATAAATGGGATAGCTATGGCCGAAAAGAGAACATATCATATAGTTAAATTAATGATAATTAATGATTATCCACACCAACTATCCATATATATATATATCATATGGCAGTGTGTCAAAACCTTGTACCCCTGGTGAACATCAAAATAGCTGATAAATGGATGTTCATTCCCCTTAAAATGGTATTAATAGGTATTGATCCATACCCATATATATCCCTATCCATGTATGGTTCTAAGTAGTTACACAAAAAAAGTTCTATAAAATATCCCTGCTGAAAATCCATGGTTCCATGGCCCGTTCCTCTCGCTACCGGCGCCGGCCGCGGGTGCGCGAAAAACACCGGCCGCGGCGGCTTAAGCTGCGGCAACTGCGCCAACGCCATGGCGCAGGCCGTGTGGAATCTGTGGAGCTAAGGTGGGACCCCCCCCAGGTTTAAGTTGGCTTGTAACCACCATTAATTGTAGATAGATAGATTAGATTAGATTAGATTAGACTAGACTAGACTAGATTAGATAGGTAGATAGGTAGATAGGTAGATAGGTAGATAGGTAGATAGGTAGATAGGTAGATAGGTAGATAGGTAGATAGATAGATAGATAGATAGGTAGGTAGATAGATAGATAGATAGATTCTGTTCACTAGCTAAATTTACCAAATTGTTTTCCCCAATTGGATACCATCAGGTAGTCAAATATGGCAATGGAGAATGCCCTATAAATGGAAGTCCACAGCTGGGAACATCATCCATAAATGATGTCCGGTTGCCATGTTTGAGTATCGAAAGTGCATAACCGTCTTTAACCCGTGCCGTCTTGAAGCAACTATTAGTCAAAACTTCCAGACACCTTCTGAGAAGGTACCCTCTGGCAAATTAACTTAGCTATGGAAAATCATCCTTTTTTTGGTAGGTAAATCAACGCACTAAATGTTCGTTTCCAATAGCTACGCAACAAATTACCAGAGGGTATTTCCCATCCCTATTCCTCCAACGACATCACCTGGAAAAGCACCAAACCACGACCCTTGCCATTGGAAAAGGACGAAAACAAGGACAACTTGAAGCTGTAGAATTCGTGACTTTGATTTCGGAAACTGGAAAACCATAGACATTTACCATCATTTACCATCATTTTCCCTACTTTCAACATCACTTCACCGTCTTTTCCGCGTTTTTTTTCCCTTTTTTGGAGCTATTCCAAGCCCCGGCAACTCAACTCCCCTCCGCTGAGCACCGGGACAACCCAGGGCGACCAACCTTGCAATTGGTGACCTGCGCGAAGAAAAGGGTGGTGCCCCAGAGTTAACCATACGAAGATGGTGATTTAACCAACAAAAATAGATATTTAATGGGATTTTTCTCAACCATGGGGTACCCTCTGGTAATTTAACATAGCTATGGAAAATCACCATTTTTAATGGGAAAACTTACCTATAAATGGTCATTTTCAATAGCTATGTTAAATTACCAGAGGGTATCCACAGCCAATGCAGCCACTGATCGGATTGATCGCCATTCTGTTCGATGATTTACCATGATTTACCTATTAAAAACATGTTTTTTTTTTCCATGGTGATGTTAGTTTATTGGAGGCTATTCACAGATTAGTTCTTAAATGTCCTTGCCCTCGATATTTAACACCAACCGGAAATCATGGTTTAGTGGAGATGAATAACATGAATATTTCGGACCATGCAATGGAGGTGTTTAATATGGGGGGAATGGTATTAAATTACTATATTAGTCGCTTTTCTAAAATCCTATGTTGGCAAATATTACCATCAAGTATCCCCACTGGATTACCCTCTGGTAAACTAACATAACTATTGAAAATCACCATTTTCAATGGTAAAACTCACTATAAATGGCCATTTTCAACAGCTACGTTAAATTACCAGAGGGTATTGATAAATAATCCCGTTGTATTAGAAAAAAATCCCCACTGGTAGAATCATTTTTTGAATCCCACGACCGTAGTAGAGCATTCCATTTTTTGGTAACCCATGATGATCGTTGCATCACTAAATCAAACAATGCCCTTGGCTGGTGAAATCACACTTAGCAACTGGTAAAGTTATATTAGTAAGAATTGCCATGAAATAGCCGCGTTGACTATCTACTAATATATCTAATATATATATATATATTAATTGGATTTAGATGGGTAAAGTAGTCTCATTGAATTATAACCTAAGATAATGAATCGATACTCCCTTTAAATCCCCATGGCTGGTAAAGTCCTATCAAATATCACCATGGCAGCCAAATATTCAAATTAGATATCCCATTGCTGGTAACTATTCTATACATGGAGCATTGGGGTTAGTATCTACTATACCAACAACCCTATATTTAAGAACTATACCAAATATCCCCACTGTATGAATAAATAAATAGCAAATGGTCCCATTATGCTGATATCAAATATCCCCATCTCGGAAAGCAAGTTGTCACAAAATGGCAAGCACATGTGGGCAGAAAAACACTCCTTGAATGGGCCAATCGATTCTGTGAACTTTCCAAGGACTTTCGCCATGCACTGTGAACAGTTGCACCAGGTACTGTCGCCTTGCGAAGTGATTTTAGGTATAGTAGAAATCTTATTTCGAGGATCATCCCACTTAATATCAACACATATTCCTATATTATAAAGAAAAACACGAAAAACATATTCACTCCTATAGTAAATCGGGCAAATATGGTAATAACAGGGATATTTGCTGAGCCAACTAAGATGTTTGGCTGTAACTCCTATCAACTAGTTGATATTATGTTGACTAAATTTGACTAATATACAATTTACTTGTTGGGGATTAGTATAGGTTGTTATTAACCATTTATATATATATACACTTATTGTTGTACCCAATGTCACTTATACCCATATTGACAAATATACCAAGTACAATACCAGCAAATGTACTAATATATTGACTATAATTGATTATAGCCCATGGATTAAACTATTGGTGAACATTGTTTAACATACCAAGTAAGTTACTGTTATATACCGATACATGTGTATATATATATATACCAATATATTGATCATGTACTATATTAGCAAATAAATTGGTACCCATAATTACTAGTTACAGTACTATATTTAAGATATTAAATTATTGCTTGGTGGCTCATCCCAGTTACTGTAGTAATTACTTGGTGGCTCATCCCAGTTACTGTAGTAAATGGATTATAACCCCAGTTTGTTCAAAAAAAGTGGAATAAGTAAATCCACCTATAACCAGGGTTATAACCCACGTACGATTCGCGGGATGAGCCACCAAGTATGGTTTATGGGTAGATATATCTAGAATTCATGGGAATGGAATAAACCAACTTATAATGAGGTAAACCCAATCATAAACCATCCCATTCACCAACCACTAGGCGGTTATTTTCATCATCCCAAATAGAGGTATACCCAATATTACCCAATCATAAACCCCAAGTACTAATTGGGATTTGTGATATTAGTGAATACACTAATTGGATATAAATATATACACATTGGATGTATACTCATTGGGATACTACTGAGTAAATATCCCATCATTACCATTGGACATATTATATCATTGGGATACCAATGAGGATACTATGATTCAATATGATGAGGATATACCATACTAATTGGAAATAACGATATACTCATTGGATATATACTCATTGGTACATCCAACTTACAATGAGGTAAACCCAAGAATAAACCATCCCAATGACCATCCCAATGAGTAAATCTCCCAAATAACATGTTACTAATTGTTATAACCATAGTCACAATGACTATTAGCTTATTGACTCAGTATTGACTATTGACAATGGGTTGTATTGACTATTACTATTGACCACACATTAACCCATTATTAATAGCAACATATTAGTGTTGTATAATAGGGTTTATTTACTATTACTTTTGACTAATACTTAGATGTGCCATGGGATTAGCAATTCCTGGTTAGTAACTGGGGATATAACCCCCTATATCCCAATTTGTTTATCCATTTACTAACTAGTTAACTAACTCCATGGCCCATCTAAGTATAGTTACTATCCATATATAGTTATTTTCATTATTAACCCAGTATTAATAGTACTATAGTATTAAATAATATTCACCATCAATTGACTATTACTATTGAATGGTGAATATTGACTGGTGAATATTAAGTAGTACTAATAGACTATTACTATTAAGATAGTACTATTACTATTGATATTAAGTAGTTCATATTGACTGCCCACACCCACCTTGGGCTGCGCCGCGTGCGGCTCCGACGCCGGCGGAGCAAGGTCGCGGACGTCGCGGACGTCGCGGCGGCGGATGCCGCCCTTGGGGTCACCTGCCGGTTCCCCGCGCGATCTCACCGGGAGCATGGTGGAAAATGCTGGAAAAAACCTGGACAAATGGTGGAAAATACGTGGATTTTACCACTAAACATGATGGAACATGAGCATTTCACCGCAAAAAATGGTGGAGAAAATGGGTGATTCCAGCAAAATGATCACATATGATGGATTTTTGTGGATTAAACCGTCAAGAAAGATCATGAATTCATCATCAAACATCATCAAACATGGTGAACACTGATGAGACATTGGGATTCTGCCATCACTGATTGAAATAGATGTTGGTTTCCAAAAACGTGAGGATTTTTTTCGTCGAATCATGGGAGTTGACTTTTCAATTTCTCCAGAAAAACATCATGCCCTTGGTGGGAGTTTCACCAACAAGATCTCAAGAAAAAACACGAAAGATTGCGAAGTTCACCATCATAGCCACGGCTGGCTGGTACTTGGAGGATCAAGCCACTAACTTGTTTTTTTATGACCATATTTACAACCAGTTTAATAGAATCTATCTTATATATGATTATATGGGATAACCCCACGAATCGGGGACTTACGATCAGTATAGGGTTGTGAACCGCTTACGAAGACCGTGGAATGGTCCTCCAAGCACCAAAGCTCGGCACTGCTCTCCCTGTTTTCAAATCTCCAGCAGATGCTCCCGTCTAGGTGTTATTTGTCCTTTGGTTCACCACACAGCAACTCGTTGTGCCAATTAGGCAGACGTCAAGAGCGTAGAGTGGGTGATAATATGAGCAACAAATCCAAGAATTACCTGGGTATATCGGTATGGGTCAAAACCCCGGTGCCAAAAAGTGAGCCCATACCTATATGGAGATAACGGTCTCTTCCAGAATTGTGACGGGGTCCTGAATGAAGGAACGAAAGTCCATGACATCATGCTCCACGTAAGGCAGCTGGAGCTTGTCCAAGTACGCCACTTCTGTTTGTGAATTTCCCAGCCCCCTGTGTTCTACTGCTGCTTTTCTGACCTCTTCAACAAGCTGATCCCAAGCAACCTTGCCGGCTCCAACTCGGCCCTCGAAGTAGACATGGAGGGACTGGTTCTGCTGAAGCGCTTGGTCAACATTCTCCTTCCACTTGTGGAAGCAGGCACAACCCCACGGCGCGCGTCCATCGTTCTCCTGCCAGCGTCGGTAGGCCTCTTCTATCCCTTCAGCCTTCTGTCTCTCCCATTCGAGACGGGTCGTATGGGCATACTTGGTCAGCAAGACTTGTCTCATAGCTTTTGAATCAGCTCTTTGGAAAGCAAGCTGCTTCTGGTCTACAGAGGTTGCATCCACTTCACTCAGATATGTTTCAGCTGGCAAGCTACCATATAGAGCTTTGCAATAGCATTCATCAGGTTGCTCAGGGTCCTCAATATGTTGTCCGAGACCCGACTTAGTGTCGGTCAGGAAGACACAGGCAAGGGAACACATTTGTTGCTCATCTGCTGCAGATACAGCAGTCCCATTCCGCCCAGTACTTCCCAGGAAAGGAGACGATGCATCTCTTGGGGGGGTTGATCATCCCGTGAACAGCAATTCGTTTCGCTGCTTGGCCATAGCTCCCAAGTCTTGCAAAGGCATCAGCCTGCACCACCCTTTCAAACGCAGCATGCCGAGCAGCAAAGCATTCAGTGGGGAGCCCATCACTGTGAGGACAGCATTGGCACATGACATCCCCAACGATTGCGAGATATTGCGAGGGCCCGATCAAAATCTGAACAAGCGGTGTGATGAGGAATGCAATCAACGACACACTATTTACAAAATTGTACTTGGAAAGAAGATACATATTGTCACTAGCTGCACCAAAAATCAGAAAATAGAGCAGGAAGTAAGTGAAGAACGCCATGCGACCTGTTCCCAACAGCACTGAAGCACAAGCGGCCAAACGATTCCACGACAAACCCTTCAACTTCAAATTGGCTATTGCAGCCTGAAATGTGACAGACATTAACAAACCAGCTTCAAACAATCTGTGTTCGATTGGACTCCAATTTCGAGCTCTGCCTATATGTTCCAACTTCTCCAACTTCTCGCGGTCTCAAGCTCCTGAAGACAGGTAATGCTTTCATCTGTAAAGGCACTTGCCACAAAGAGCCAAAGAACACAGCGGTAGCACCACAGCTATAGCCACGACCCAGAGCATCTTTCTGGCCTGAGCAAAATGTAGACACCCAGTCTGGAAATCAGAGGTCTTCCAACAAAGTCACTCAGTGTAGTCAACAACATCCTCGTCTCCCATGTCAATCAACCGGACATTGCTTTCCAATTCGCCGCAATGCGCAACAGGGTGGCCGTCCAGCTGCAGAGAACCCACGGTGGATTCAAAAGGGTCTCTTTTTATGAATGAAAGCAAGGGTATACTGTAGGCATGTGAATCAGGTGGATCGAACCTGACCATGTAACAAATCTACATTTGGTTGCATGGCTTGTTGGTGCCACCCGAAATTTGAAATTTGCACAGGTAGTCCCTGCAAACATGGTTGTTTCGGTGCTCTTGAGGTATGTTGTTGGCTTATCTTCACCCATCCATACACTTGAGAGCAAGGTGGGAAGAAAGAAATTTGAAATGCAGGTATATAATCCAATTGTAGGTGAGGTAAACAGTGGAATGAATAGGTGAGGTAAACAGTGGAATGAATAACACCCCCCAAAATGGGAGCCACAATGGTGCAAACATCCCGTCGCCATGGAGAACCACGGTGGAACATCCATATTTTCCACAGCCAACGATGAGGTTTCTAGAATTGACCCTATCACCTATCGGTGCCTCATGACTTTCAGTCATGGTCATTCCTAGCCCCCCAGGCCGCCATTGTGCGGAACGCAAGGCCACCCAGGCGACATCTTGGACGCCGCCCGCCCACGCCCGCCCACAACAGGGACGCGGCAGCGGATTTCAAGACTCAAATCATGTGGAAACCCATGGCATCAACACCCTGGTCTGGGTTTCTAATTGGGGTAGATACCCTCTGGTAAACTATAGCCATAGAAAATCACCATTTGTAATATAAATGGCTCATTTTCCATAACTCTATGTTAGTTTACTGGAAGGTACCAAAACTTCCGATGCTTTGGTCATTTCAGACAGACCTTGGTGGGAAAAACATAGGTAGTGGGTTGATTTACCCATGAAGAAATGCGATTCTAGAGGGTAATTGGGCATTGAAACCCAGATGCTGAAAATTCAGAATATACAAAAACCAGCATGTGTGTGCACACACGGATTGTACTTTGCTTCTGGCTTCACGTGCCCCTTGCACACTCCGCTAGACCACTAACCTGAGAAACCCACTGCCGATTTCTGGGAGGTGAGACGTGGCCGCTTCACTACAAAGCAATGCATGCAAAACGGCCAGAGTTTCTAGTTTGTTTATCTCATAAGTTAGGTTTATAAACCCATTAACTATACTTACATTCCGTTACATTCCCCCCTAAACCCTAGTTAACCAAGTTGTGTGCGTCAACATATCTATCGTTCGGGGGCCTCACAGTGTAGTACAAAGATGAGATTTGGGGTTCAACTTCACCGATTGCTCCGCAAACACCTAAGATTTATTTCGCATTTTCCCTGCTGATTCATTTGTGTTTGGGTCTAGTGAGTCTAGTGGGTAACCCACAAAATGGATGGTCAATACCACATGTCAACTCTAAAAAAATAAAGAAAAACGTATTAGTACCACCGTCAAAACATGATATATATATATATATGGGTTCATCATGGTTCATCCATCCCACAATGATCACAATGGGAATCCATCCAGATAACGGGTATGGAGTGATGGCCATCCCTTGATGGCACTGGTGGGTCGTGGACTTTGACCATATTCATGTCCGAGACACGTTCCATGATGGTTTTGTCATCTTAAAATTTGGTAGCGCCCCTATTTTTCCTATTTTTCATGCTTCGAATCATGTTCCCATTGACGATTTAAGGGACGTATACCAGCGGCCCAGCGTTTGGCAAAACTGGCGGTATTCTGCATGGGATGTAAAAATGCCCCAAGGATTTGGAGCAGAACTTCCAATGGTGAATCCTAGGTCTTCGAGTCGAAACTACCTTGGCATTCTACATGGCTTTGCCAAGATTCACATCACCCCCATATCATGGCCATAGTTCATGAGTGACTACTGACTAACCAGTCAAGGATATACTGGACTAACCAATTTCAGACAAACCTGCCTGATGTCCAGAAGCCTGTAGGTCTATGATGCAATCCTATGCCTTCAACAGAAACTAGGCCCCCAAGTGATCTTTGTTCATATAGTTTCATCATGTTTCACCATGTTTCACCCCTCCAACCGTAGATATATCTACAACTCTACAAACTATCGATATTTTTGGGTCCGTCATAGTCCAGGTTGGTCAACAAAACCTATCACTCAATATAATTTACCTATAAATATACTGAGTAAATGTAGTTAGAAACCAAACTTACACTTAAATCTTTATATAATCTTTATAAATTGGCAAACTCAAAACCACAGTTTTTTGGTCCAACCATCACAACTCAAAACCACAGCCGGCTACAGCTCCACCAAGTCCTCTTTGTTCCTGGTGCACAACAACTTGGTACCGCTTCTGGTGGAAGATGGGGATCCGAATGATTTATTCTGGTTGGTGGTTGACCTACCCCTCTGAAAAAATGATGGAGTTTGTCAGTTGGGATGATGACATTCCCAATATATGGGAAAATAAACAATGTTCCAAACCACCAACCAGTTTATTCATTGGTGGAATCGAATGAAGATGAAGAGATTTGACCAACATTCTTGCTGAATCTCTTTGGAGGATTACATGAATTAATTTACATATGGTGATTTTAACAAGCAAAACAAAGTGATTCAAGCAACATATGGAATTTGACAGGGATTTAAACAAAAGTGGAGGATTGAAGAACAATATGTGGGTGAACCACGATTTTTCTGGGGCATACATAAATGCACAGCCAGCATGGGTCTAGCCATGATTTAACGACCATGGAGGAGTCAAGAAGAACATTGCGATTCCACCAACAGAAATGGATGGTCAACACCATCTTTACCAAGTCTTATAAACACAACAACAACAAGAACAACAAGAACAACAAACATTAAACATTAAACAAACACCATAAATATGATTCAGCCAACCACCATGGATGGTAAACACCAACATCAATGGGATGAATTATAATCAGAATCCACGGGCCCGGGTACCATGACATTATGCCACCAACCTAGCCAAAATAGCTTCGATATCCAATGTTTTGGAAGTAGTGAGTCGATATAGGTTTACTGGCTGATATGAGTTTTAAGTTTTAACCAGTGGTTAGACCAATGGATATGGTGTTCTATGAATCACTCAATGGACAAGAATGAAACGTCATCATTCCAATGGTGGATCAAAGGGATCACTGCGGTCTCAGCAGCACATTGAAAAATCACCAGACAACTACTTCCGTCAATCCAGCGTTTACTATCTTCTTATCTGGTTATTGAACATAGCTATGGAAGCCATGGCCAATAGAAAAAGATGATTTATGCTGATTTACTTTCAAACAAAATATTTTGCAGTTCGCGACGTGAAATAGCCAGATGGTATCATGGATTAACAAATAATCATCATCATTTTTTGTTATTGGTACCAGAGATAGTCATTAACAATTAATCCTGGTATATTTGGCTACCAGAGAAATTCTAACAATTTCCCAATCTCTGGTACCAACATAGTTTTCATCCCATGAACAGAACTTTCGTGACTGTCGTGACGTATTCACGCTGTCCATAACCTGGGAATTTATCGAGGATATCTGTCGACCTGTAATAGAATTTAATATACTATATATATATATATATATTTATATTCGACATATACTATATATCAATCTATATATCATATCTTCCTACCTTTTTGTATCTGTATATAAGAATCTGTAAGATATGTATCTTAGGCACCCATCAAGATCTAAACTTTGTTCATTCTATGTTTCTCCTAGATATGAAAGATATGAAATATGCGTCCAACTTAAGAGGGCCCATCCCCTGGTTCATCGCATGGATTGGTAATGATTAATCATATATTGGTATCATGGAGCTCCATTCAGTCCCGTCTAAAGTGATCTAAAATTGCAAAATATCCAAAGTGGGCCCTTCTTTTTGTTGCAAAAAGAGCTTAATTCTGGGGCTAGCATGGTTTTGGAGATACTATATCCCAAACATGGTTCTGAGGCCATCTTTGATCTGCAGATAAAATCGCCATCGGCGGTTCATGCGACTCAGACCCATGGTTCAAACCGGAACCATCACCCATATGCTCCATGGTGCTGGCGGATTTATATACCTACAAAACTGGGTCACAATTTTAGGGGCTAAATGTTGGCAAAAATACCATACAGAATAAAAAGCATCGGGGGTAATGTTCAAGGTCTATCGCGCACAAAGATGCTACACTGCCACCATCCCCACTTTCTGCGTCAAGTCTCTTCCCATCTGCAGCCTGAGCAGTCGGCTTCGGCACAGGGGTCACAGTTTTTGTGAATGTCTCCAGCTGCATCTTTTTTCCCTGTTTGATTGGGTAGTGTAATTGGGGGCATTACCTCAATGCACACAATTGTTGATCATGCTTCCTCATTTATAAATCGAATGTTTCAAAAACCGCAGAATGCAAACGATTTTTGATCACGGTTCCTCATTTATAAATCGAATGTTTCAAAAACCGCAGAATGCAAACGATTTTTGATCATGGTTCCTCATTTATAAATCGAATGTTTCAAAAATCGCAGAATGCAAACGATTTTTGATAATGGTTCCTCATTCATAAGTCGAATGTTTCAAAAACAGCAGAATGCAAACGATTTTTGATCATGGTTCCTCATTTATAAATCGAATGTGTCAAAAACCGCAGAATGCAAACGATTGATTTTTGATCATGTTTCCTCATTTATAAATCAAATGCTTCAAAAACAGCAGAATGCAAACGATTTTTGATCATGGTTCCTCATTTATAAATCGAATGTGTCAAAAACCGCAGAATGCAAACGATTTTTGATCATGGTTCCTCATTTCTAAATCAAATGTTTCAAAAACCGCAGAATGCAAACAATTTTTGATCATGGTTCCTCATTTATAAATCGACTGTTTCAAAAACCGCAGAATGCAAACGATTGATTTTTGATCATGTTTCCTCATTTATAAATCAAATGCTTCAAAAACTGCAGTTGACATTGATGATAGGATTGCATGTGTGTCCAATAATCAGTGTAGATCATCAGTGGATCTCAAATGTATCCCGTTTGACTGATTTCAAAACTTGGAACGGGACAAGATGATCCTGTTGAACATTGTCCTTCTGTTGCGCTCCAGCTCGTCAAAATATCAGAAAAAAACACCTGCAATGTACCATCCACTCTTTGGCACGGACATCAACATTGATCAGAAAATTCAAGAAGGAATACCCTGCTGGAAATGCCAAATTTTCGGATTGGCTGGATTTCTCCTGTCCGCAAACAACTCCAATTGTCAATGTCACACAGGTTTCCACATGAAACATGACAAAAAGTGTCTCTTAAATAAGATATAGGTACAGTACATATTGTGATTTGATGAATGCAAAGTAAACTACCAATAATCATGACATGTTTATTTTATATAGTAACATAAATGGTTGTTTATATATATTATATATATATATTGCTCACGTCAATCACTAGTGTTTTACCATATGTGCCAGGGTCAAGTTACATTGTTACATTATTTATGGTCCATACCGGAAGCCCGGGAATCCTGACAAAAATGGATCAATCCATGGCGTGGAAATTCATACCGAATGGAGTGATGACCATCCCCGATACGGGTAGACAATCCAACTAACTTTACCATGGCACATATGATTCAATATGTTTACCCCGCGGTGGCATCAAACGTGGCAATGGAAACTCCTTCATTTTGCCATGACGTTCCCATTAAATCCCATTAACACATATATTAAAGCACCATTTATAGAAGATGTTCAAGTGCTATGTTTGATTGCAGGCAATCAACATCACGCAGCTCAAAACGTTGAAACTCATAGCTGCTACCCTTTCCGAGGCACGTCTTTTGCCTCGACCGCATGTTGATGGAGCTGCTTGATGCCTGGAACACCCCAAATCGGGATGGTCACGGATTCAACCAAGCAGGATGAAAAAAAAGATGGTGGAGTGGTGAGAAACGTCAAAAAAAAACAACAAGACATGAGGAGTCAACATGATTCAACAGAAAGATTTGTGTTTGCTGGACGAAGTCTAGGGATCTGGGCAGCCATGATGTTTTTGGCTTTTGTGTTGTTTGAAACTGTGGAATACTCAGTGAACTAACAGTTTGCTACCGCAAAATGAAATTTAAAGGTGATTTACACACTAAAAATGGTGATTTTCGATAAGTATGCTAAATTATCAAAGGGTACCTGCAACTATTGTGTTTCTTACCTCAATTTGTGAAGCAAGAAATTGCCATCCGCAGCAGCAATTCAGCAGCAAAATGGTCCTAGTGATTGCAAGTCGGAAAGTGGACCACTCCTTTAGACTCTAAAAACTACTGTACATATCTAGTTAACCTATAGACCATTCCCATAGACATGTAATATATATATATATATATACACAGCCTTGAAGTACAGTTGCTTTCATATTTGGAGCTTTTCTGGTACCCCATTTGCTCAGCGCCTTCATGACATCCGCCTGAGAGCCGAAATGGGCGTTTAAGGCTGGACGTGCGTTTCAGGAACGTTTACAACAAGATGGAAATGGGGAGATTATAGCATGTATGTATATATATATATAATATGAATAATATAGTGTGTAAAAAAAACATGTAATATGTTTGCATGTCTTTTTATTTTTCTACAGGGGTATTACATGGTATTACTATATCAGGTAATATAAGGGTTGGGTAGATCTCGCATATGGGGGTATGAAAGACTGGTGATTTACCCAACACATCAGTTTGTGGTCCAGACAGTATACCCAAAAACAATCTCTCTACTTGAAAAAAGGATGATGTACCCTCTGGTAAACTAACATAGCTATTGAAAATGGCCATTTATAGTGAGTTTTCCCATTAAAAATGGTGATTTTCCATAGTTATGTAAACGTTTACCAGAGGGTCACCACGCTGCATTTTGGGGTACCAAATTTTTGGACAAGAAAGATGGGCTGAATCAATAAGAATTCGAATCTCTAAAGTGATGTGTTTTTTGGGCATGTCAACCATGAGAAAGCATCCGTCTTTTTCGCTGAGTCAACCATGAGTCCTATTTGTGGTCCCCCTTTATGATAAGATCAGTTATATATAAGTATCCAGTGGTTAGGAGGGAGCGATTTGGAACTAGGGGTATTCAAATTCCGTACTAAATGCGGAGCCAAGGAGCTACCAAGAGTTTCCTAAGCACATGATAGATAACAACCATTTATATCCCATAAAAAAATCACTATAGATTCCCAAAATGCTGGATTTTCCATTGGGAAAATCCGCCAAATTACCGACTAACCCAGGTATAACAAACTCCAATCATATATCCAACAGTTGCAGCATTTTAAACTCCAAGATATATCCAATAATAGTTGTATTATCATATATCATGGCCAATCTTAGATACCCTGCAAAGAAATCAATTCTTAGTTGGCTAGTAGATAATCCCATTGATACCAAAAGACTAAAGGATTAGTTTCTACCCATCCAAGATTGATCTAGAATATCACCAATTTATGTATGCAATATTTACCTACAAAAGGGTCACTTTTTGGGGCTATATATATATATGTATATATTATGATATATATATAGCAAATATACCAGCACCATTGAGCATTGGGGATATATTATATGTATTATCCACCACCAATACATGGATTTTTATGGATGATTTACCAAAAAAATCTAGTTGGCTTTTAGTTGGTTTTGTTGAACTGACAAAACTAGAAATCATGGTTGTGATAACTATAGGCATTATTATCTGGTTGGTGGTATACCTACCCCTCTGAAAAATATAAAAGTCAGTTGGGATGATGGCATTCCCAATATATGGGAAAAATAAAAATCATGTTCCAAACCACCAACCAGACTATAGGAATTATTATCCACTACTATCCCACTCCACTACTTCCAGATACTGCCGATTCGTCGCCGAGGCGCTGCTGATCTGATGAATCTTTCGTAGGTCCATGGCCCTCGCCGCTCCACGCAGCTTCGCCACGCCACGCACCAACCTCCGGGCGGTCCGATGGGAAAATCAAGGGTTAGCATCTAAACCAACATGGAAAATCAATGGAAATCCATGGAAATCCATGGAAAATCCATGGAAAATCCATGGAAAATACATGGAAAATACATGGAAAATACATGGAAATCCATGGAAAATCCATGGAAAATCCATGGAAATCCATGGAAAATCCATGGAAAATCCATGGAAAATCCATGGAAAATCCATGGAAAATACATGGAAATCCATGGAAATCCATGGAAAATCCATGGAAATCCATGGAAAATCCATGGAAAACCATGGAAAATCCATGGAAAAATTCTTGGAAATCTCTACATTTGTAGATGATCTTCCCAGCAATAAACCTCCATGTAGAGGGTATTTTCCATCACGGTTGATTACTGAAGGGTACTTGGAGGATCATCCAACTTAGTAAGTGCATGGTTCATAAGCCTGGATGTAACTGGTTAAGATGTGGAAAATGGTGGATGAACATGGGGGTTTTAAACCTAAACAACATGTCTTTATACAACATTATAGTAGGATATATATATATATATATATATCATATGACATTCCAATGTCATTATATGACATTATATGTAGCACCCCAAAAATAGATTATAATAGATTGAACAGTTGGTAACCTTGGCCACCCTGATGCAACCATGGTGACTCGGGAATCCCCCAGTTTAGGAACCCCTCATATAGGAAAATGGATGCACGTAAGTTGACATGTCGATTCAAATCATGATCCCATGTTTAGGGATGGATCACAAATATCTGCACATAAAGTCTATGACTAATCTCAAACCAAAGTTCAGGCCATATTTTGGTGATAAATCATGATACATCAGAAATCATCCCCTTACCTCTTATACAATTCTACTCAGTTCTATTGAGGATGGCCAGTAACTTCTCTCAAGTGAACCTTCTGTGTTGGTTTCGACGTTCAAAGAAAGAACAATCGTCACTATCCCAGGTGCGGCGCCACACGGTGTTTGAAATCAACAACCAGCCATCAACTTAGAATCACTGGGTTTAAGGCAAATTTTATATACAGGAAAGCCCCATATTTAATGGGAAACTCATGGAACATCTATGGTTTCCTGTAGATGTTCCCTTAAACCAATCCATTGATACAATGATAAAACATGGTTTCCTTCAGATTTTCAACCCAATCGATTCAGTCAAACCTGATGACATCCCTTTTTCACATCACAAAGAAGTGCAGGAAGGTTGGTGAAACCCTGAAAACATTGTCGAGAATAGTGAAGTGTTTGAGGGTTGAAAGCCTGTGCTATATGGGCGGAGTTTCTCTATAGTACTGTAGGATTGTTTAAAACTACGGTACCCCTAACTCCCATTTTTTTTTTGGTGGATACAGTAAATCCCCCCCATTTTCGGACCCTCCGAGTGCCTAGACCCTCCGAGTACTGCAACAAAAATGGTAAACGTAATGAATTCTTGTGGGGATAACACCACATTTTTTTGGGTACAAACGGATGGTCTGGGTGGTTGGTTGGATTCCATGGTATCAAACATCCGATCCATCGATGTTTACATTGAACACCCATGAATTACACTCATCAAATACACCCACTAAATACCATGAAATACACCTATTAAATACGATCAAAACATCATGAATCATCAAGAGCTTTTCCATGTTCCTTCAATCCGCATAAACCCCATATTCAGACACGCCAAAAAAATATGTTTTCAGCTGTGAAACTCCTCTGCACTGAGGCGTCCGTCCTGACAAAACGGAGGATCTGATTGGGAAAAATGCGTTTTTTTTTGCTGGCAAAACGATGGTCTAGCAATAACACATGATGGTTTCACCCATGTTTTAATGGTGGTTTCATGGTGGTTCTCTATTGGGCAACTAACCAATTCATGGGAACTATATAAGCAGGCTAGAACTTATCACTAAACAACAACAGTTGAGTCCCAGTCTTGGACACCGGCTCACAGAGTTTGATGGAATGTCTGATGAGATATCTTTTGGGAATAACCGTGGATCATCAACAGTATATGATATTTGGCTGTGTCTGAAATTTGGATAATGCTTCCAGAATAGCAAATTCAATGGTGAAAATGCTGAACCACATATTGGGGGGGCACCCGTTTGGTAGTAGTGAAACACTACATGTGGGACATGTTTTTTAGCTTTATGTTGGTCAAGTATGTCAACGTATCATTTGGGAATGTTTTGAAACAATGACTGAACCAAACGTGGACGTGCCCTCTGGTAATTTAACATAGCCTTTGGAAAATCACCATATGAATATATTTACCCTCTGGTAAACTAACATAGCTATGGAAAATTACCATGTCTAATAGGTAGATCATCTATAAATGGTCATGTTCAATAGTTATGTTATATAAATTACCAGAGGGTATCCCAGACTCATTTGCAACAGAAATCAAATTATCTGTACTACACTCACCACACAAGAAAAAACAGCATTTCCTGATCCTTGCCTCTGTCCATAGTCAACCCCAAACGGATTGGATTCACAGTGATTCACATATTCAAGAATTGATTAAACACATGATACAAAATATAGTTTGATTATTATTTGTTCTATGAAATACAGTAGTTCCTGATATTTTACTCAAGCAGTCGATTCATAGTCGTTGCTTTGCCATCGATTCTGCGGACCAATCGTTCCGTTCATCCCATGTCAATCTCCTCCCGTCTGGTTGGTGGAAAAAATTAACCATCTTGAAAAATGATGGACTTCGTCAATTTTGGAAGCATGATCCAATTATGGAAAATAAAATTCATGTTTGAAACCACCAACCAGGAATTTAACTAAACTATGTTCAATTGTTGTTTTTCCTGCATTAAATAATCAATTTTCCCTGGTTCCATCATGTCTAAAGCCCATTGACAATAGATTGATATCTCCAAAAAATACTAACATTTGAGTTGTTCGTCAACTGTTGCTAATAAGAATCAACATATAAATTCAATCATATACAGTAAATATGCATTTTTCTCGATCAATTCCTCATTTTGCTGGTTGAATCACCATATCCATTTGAAAGTGAACCCCCCAGTAAATAGTCCAATCTCTCCATCGGTTAAATCCTCAAACCCTTCTTCCTTAAACCATGATATCTCCATGTTATCACCATTTTCCGAGTGAAATCCCCCATGGTTTCCCATGGTTTCCCATGGTTTCCCTAAGGATTCCTCCCTTTTTTCAACGGACAACACCTGGAAGAGTCCCCGGCCTGGCCGTCGTCCAACATCTGGAAGAGTTCCTCGACGTCGCTGACGTCCAGATCCATGGCGGCCAACCAGATCTTCACCTCGTAGTCTTTCAAGATGCTTTTGAACTCCTGGCATGGTGCTGTCGAATTGCGCTTGCTCTGGAATATTTTCAACTTGAAAAAATGCAGAAACAATGAAAAAAAATGGGATTGAAAAATGCAACTCAGAGAAAGGCAAACATGACAAATGCAAAAAAAAAATGCAAATTGAAAAATACAAATGCCAGGACCTGGCACAGTCAAACATTATGATCTATGTATGGAATGGGATACTTACCTACATTATCCCATAAAAGTATGGAATGGGATGTTTTTTCCATACTATATAAGTATGGAATACTTATCTTGATGATCTATCCCATTATGGAAAATTATGATCTATATCCCAAATGCCCCATGGTGCTGGAATACTTACCTACAAAACTGGGTCACTTAGGAGGTAAATGTTGGCAAATATACCAGCTCCATGGAGCATTGGGGTATGATATATGATATATATATATATATGTATATATATATGTATATATATATATATATATATGTATATATATATGTATACATATATATATATATATATATATGTATAGTAGTAGGTATAGTAAGCAGATATATAGGGGATTACCTGGGATTTAACTTTCAAGATGCTTTTGAACTCCTGGCGCCTGAACTCATGAGTTCAAGCAACCAGATTTGTAGAAATACTGGGAATTTCTAGGACAATTATGAGATGTAACCAACCAAAAACTATCCTTTTGAACTCCTGGTCGACACTTTGATATGTGGGAAGTTCAAGTAAGAAATATAGTAATATATATATATTACAACATATTTGGTAGTATAATATAAGAATTGACAACATAGTATGGTACTAATTGCAAATATCATCTGATTCTACATAGTATACTACTATCATGGTGTAATTATGGTAGTATATATCAATGATGATAGCAATTGTAAGCAACAACATGTTTTTGAACTTCTCACCACTGGCCAGTGGGAAGATTATGGGATATAACCAGCTCCATAAAATCATGGGATATAGCCTACACTAACATAGATTTGGAAAACTCATGGTTTCCCCGGGAAAACGATCTATAACAGCCAATAACAATAACTGTAACCAACAAGATGCGTTTGATTGTTTATTTCAGGGCACCAATTTAGTACCAAATTGAGCCAAAAAATGGGGTAACGCCCCGCTCCGACTTATCAACCACGGTCAAAAACAATATGAGCTTGACATTCCTCTTGCCCATTATTAACCCTACTGTTTGATCCTAGGATTGACCATATCAACCCCATATTAACCCTAGGTCAGACCATTCATCTGGTAGGATGAATATATTGTCCCTGTCTATTCATTCGCATTGATCCAGACAACGTTGGTGAAGCAATGTCCTAAACCACGCATTTTTTTAGATGGTTTTTGTTGCACCCAAAATGGTAAATCTGGGGCATGCTGGATCCAATTTTGCTTGGATCCAACTGTTGGACACCGAAAAAAAAATACCCAACTGTTGGGGATAGATATCAACTAACCTTAAGATCCATCCCAAATCATACCCCAGACCCGCCAGACCCACTTCCTTTCAGAAGGTACGGCTGGATCCATGGGAATCAATAGAAAAAAACATCCATTATAGTTTTTTCCATGAAATAAACCAACCAGCTATTGGGGTATCCCCATGACTATGGAAACCCCTATGAATCCATCGTATATGATGCTAATCCATGTTAGTTTCCTAGATTTTACTAGAGTAAATATACCTATAGCCATGTTAGTTTACCATTTATATACCTATGATTTACCATTTATAGTTAATATACCTCTAGTAACTAACAACTAAATATACCCCATGTTATACCGTAATATACCTATAGTCTATAGTTATTAAATCTAGAAAAAAACATTGTATATTAACATATCTAATGGTATACTATAGTGTAATAGATACTATTGTTTATTAAAACTTATAATATAGGTTATAAATACCATTTAGTTATTAGTTATTAAATATCCATGCATAGTATATTAATACCATTAATAACCTTTTATAATGGCTATATACCATTTATCCTATAATATAAATACCATATATTATATATCCTATAATATCCTAGAATGGCTACCCTCTGGTAATTTAACGTAGCTATTGAAAATCACCATTTTTCATGGGAAAATCCACTATTAATGGTCATTTTCAATGGCTACGTTAAATTACCAGAGGGTATACCAGACTCATTTGCAACAGAAATCAAATTATCTGTACTACACTCAATATAAATGGTATACCATATATAGCAGCACCATGGATCCTATGGCTAATGGCTATATACCATTAATATCATCTAATGGGACCCATATTTAGAAAGGGATATCATGGGAATATCACAGGAATATCCTATAATATCCTATAATATCCATTTAAATATAGTAAAGCATATAGTAAAGCTCATTAAATATCCATTTATAGTATATATTAATACCATTAATAAGCATTTATAATGACTATATGCCATTTATCCTATCATATAAATACCATATATCCTATAATATCCTATAATATCCTATAATATCCTATAATGGCTATATACCATTTATATCCCCCAAGGCCAATCTCCAACGGACTCCTCGAGGTCCAGTCGGCCGTCCCCCGAAGTGTCGGCTTCGTCGAAGAGCAGCGACATCTTGGCTAAGTGGGCGCGCATGGCGCGCTGCTTCCTGGGGAAAAAAAGCCGCAACCGTTTAGTAAATGGCTTATATATGGTTATATAACTGAGGTATAACTAGCCTAATAATATATATATATAATGAATATATATATATATATATATACGTATATATATATATATGATGTGTATTTGTATTTATGGGTCTGTAGACCCTATAACTGAGGTAATTATACCCTGAGGTATTTAGTAGATGCCAATGGCCATTTCAGGAGCCGAAATTGGAGGTACCTACCACACATAATATCCCATACACGGTCTCTATGTAAGGGCTATGTAAGGGAATATCCAAAAAAATATGGCCTATGTGGTACAGTATATCCATTTTTGGGGTGCTGAAATTCCAATTGAAACCCATACAGAACTGGGGTATACCCTGTATGTATATATATATATAGATGAGTTATATTATGGTTATCAACCACTTAGTAACTGGAATGCACATCGAAGAAGGGTAAAGCAAACAAATATGCGAATGTCATGGGGACATCATGAGGATATAGTTGATTTACCCTATTCCTATCTATTTCTTGTGTCATGTGTTTAGGGAGCATTATAGAGATGATACATGATGATACATAGTGGAAGATATTGCAACAGAAAAATAATTGTGGCATAACTATAATATATAATTATATATATATTTATTTGTAGAGAGAGAGAGAGAGCCAGCATTGTATAGCCATTTCCAACGGATACATTTCCCATGATCAAGCGAGTTTTCAGTCAAACAAGCACATCAGAACATGTTGACCTCCAGCCTATGGACATGGCCTTGTTCTTGAAACTCTTCCAAAAGGTTAGAAATTGGAGATGATTTTGGGGACATCAAAACTAGCAAAACCGCCACAAATGTTTGGTTTGTTTCAAAGCCAACATAGCAGACAATTTCAATCTTAACCAGCAAGACTATGGTGAGTTTTTCGCAAACGAACAATGAGGAATCCAACAGCCAGACATTGAAAAACGATGCTTTAATGAAGGATATTATAGGATATATATTTGGATATATGGTATTTATATTATAGGATATTATAGGATATATGGTGTATCCTATTAATGCCAGGAATTGTTGTTTAATGATTTGCTTTCTGAGCAAACATGAAGATGTAATCAATCAAAAGTTGAGACATGAAAGAAAAGAAAATGGACATCTGACCAACCAAAGAAAACATGAATCCCAATTATGTTAAATTGAAACGAAACAAACAATTCGGTTCTCATGGATCTTCTCAAACAACAGTAAACAACATGTGTTTTCACCAAAAATAGACTTCACACACAAAAATAGACTACTATGATATAACATTTTTTCAGACATCGAAGTCCATTTCTGAATGCTGTTGCTTCACACACTTCCCCTTCCCCTCTGGTAAACGTTTACATAGCTATGGAAAGATCCACCATGCTATTAATGGGAAAATCCACTATTTCTATGGTCATTTTCAATAGCTATTTTGACATAACCAGTGGGTAAAACCAATGTGAAAATCCACTTCGTCAGCCCCAAAGAGTTGCTCCAAATGTCTCTCGCACCATCACAGTGTCATCCATGTGCGCCACCTGGCACTGGGATCATGAAAACAGGGCTACCTGGCGGGTGACGAAAAAAACAGGGGCTACCCCGGCCCCAAATCATGAAAAAGTCATGAAGTACCCCAGACCAGGTGTTTTTTTTGCGTGAAAAACCATGCGAAAACCATCATAAGGGGCGTTTAATTGGTGAAATATGTTGAAATCGTTCTCTAGTTGAATTACTGGTAATAGACTATTGATGAGGAAAAGTGAACGCCCAGCAACAAGGTGTATATAAACATCCAAAATCAACAAGACCAAAAACACAAAACATGCGTCACCAGTCAAAACGGATATCCTTCCGCAAATGTTGCAACTCAAATCTTATGAGATTGCAAGTCAAATCGTATGAGATACACCCTATAGGCTCTCACAGGATAATCCCTGGATAGGACTGGGAGCAGGGATCATAATCTTTGAATTTCTCAAGCAACATCCCCGGCAGGTCAAGTAGATGCCACGAATAACAAGGCCTTTGACACAAAAACATAGAAACGCAACCTGCAAACCACTGCGAAACCACTTCTTGGAGCGAAGCCACAAGCTGCAGTTTTTCTTGGCTCCAGCCTTTTCTCATTGTCATCAAGTTCTCTCTGCGCAAGCGCAGAGTTTTCTTAACAGGGTCTTGTCGTCCACCTGAGGTGATTTTTCATGTGAATCCCACATCACCGCTCGTGCTTTAAAGCTTCGAGCGAAGAAAATGGAGGTATGCTAAAATATGGGTAGCCCTAAATCGTCCATTTTAATGGGATTTTCCATTATATAAACCGTCCATTTTAGGGTATCCCCATATTTCATATTTCATCATATTTCCATGTCACCAAAATTCAACATGACATTATACCTTTGCCCCATTAATACGCTCATGTCCACCATTCCAATTCCATTTGCGCTGGCACAGCCGAGCCTTGAACGTTTCCTGCATCAGCACGCCGTTTATTACACCCACCACGGCGAAGCCCATGGTGAGTTTGTGGACCAAACACACAGGCACCCAGAATTCCTTAGCCGAACGAAGGGGGTTTGGGTGACTAGCTATGGCCTTGACCACCAACGCCTTGACGATGCCAGATACATCCAGATATCCTCTGGTAAGAGTTTGCAATGAAAGCCATGGCCCATGTAGTCCAATTTTCCATAGTTGTGTGAACAACTGCAGGGTATCTGGCATTTGCTAGGCTGAGCTACATTGCAAACATTGACATGAGAGTTGGATTGCACAGCAAACGTGAATCAGGAGTTACGTGTGTTCAGATTTACTGGTATCCACAATGTCTGTAAGGTAATCCATGGTAGGTCGAACTAATGGAGTACTTTCATACTCTTCAGTATGACAAGCGGGGGCAAGGGAAGATCCACTTGGGAGTGCGTTTGGGGTTATTAATTGGTATCATACCTTGTAACAATGGTGAAATTACCACATAATTATAGTTGATAACTATGGCTGATTATACCTGCTTAGTACTCGTTATACCTGCTTAGTACTCGAAATGCACCCCCAAGCACCACCTCTCCCACTTAGTATTTGGATTGAAAGCCATTAACGGAAGTTGACGGAAGACAGCCGACAAATGAGTGGTCCCCGGATTCATAAACCCCTAGGCTGCTTCCTTGGGGAGTACCAAGTTGAAGTGGGTCATATCATATCCCTGGTTCATCCAGTGGGATACGTAGGGTTTTAATCCACTCAAAAAACTATAAAAAACTGGGGTGAACTAACCTACTTACGATTCGTGGGTAGTTCACCACCAAGTAGTCTCCCCTTTCTTTCATCCGATAAATCCGAGCGTCCGTAACGTTCTCCATGAGCAAACGTGCCACCGGGGGCCAATTGGCCAAGGTCATTTCGAACAAGGACCTTGTCACGTTTGGAGGATTCCAGAGGATACGCGCTTGCCCCAAACTATAAGGGTTGGTTTTTGTTGAAAGGTTGGGGAGCTGCGCAACTTTGGGGAACCAAGTTCTATGAAATTTGGGATTTGAAGCGATTTTGGAAGTTGACTCATTTGCAACTAAGATTGCTATTTGGATCGACTTGAATTGGAGAGGAAAATGGGAATTGAAACAACTTACCTGTTGGATCTTACCCTTATTGGGTTGGTTTATCCCCGGCAGGATGGAACTTGTCAAGTGTTTCAGAACGCTGGGAAGAACTGCCAATGGCATGATCAACGTGGTCATCATGTTTTTTAAAGCTACTATTCTTCATGTGGGGTACACATACATACATGTATATATAATTATATATATATATATGTGTGTATATGTATATGTATATACAGTATATATAGTTATATACATATTTTATATTCACACATAATCTCTGTTGTATAAATATATACACGGTTTTCAGCCTCCACTTTGAGTTCAAGTGATACGACTTGGTATTGAAGGCATCCAGATGTCGCAACACATTCACTGATGTTTCAGGTATCTATGGCCAGAAACCGTACCATGCTGATATTAAGTTCGAAGTACAACATCCTGACAAATGTTCATGGCTGTTCTACTGGAGGAAGAGCCCCCCGGTTACTTTGATTTCACCCATGTATACTGTATATACTTATATATATATGCATGCATAACTATAGACTAGTTATATTTTATAGACATATACTGAAGAAAACCCAAACTGATCTGTTTGTGATTAAGTAAGCAAACATCGTTGCACTTTCTGGGCATTGAAAGCTGGCAGCAGACAAACGATCGAGTTGGATGAATTGGTGCATTGGATTTTCCTATATTTTCCTGCAAGAATCGGGATAATGTTGCATCAGGACTTAACTTCTGGTCATGTGCCAACATATCACCTCTTGTGATGCCGGCAACTCGACAATTACTCGACTATCATGGGCCAGGGTGGTGCCAACCGGCATCACGACCGTTTGAGTTTCAATGTGCACGGCCGCAGCCATCCAGCCATCCACGTTTGATGACCGGAGACTATTCTTTTGGGATTTTTGTTCCAAGCCCATTGATGTGAGATCCAATCACCCATTCCAGGCCATCCGATGCCGACCATTGCAGACATCATGACATCCTGCTTAAAATACTATTTTTCAAGCAATTTATGGCAAACAGATGCAACCATAATGTGTATATATATATACTGTATATATACATATATACGCATATGAAGCATATCATATTAAAATATATTAAATATCTGCCAGCCAAGCATTTTTTCGAATGTTGCTTCAACACCAATGTTTCGCCAAAGCACAGTAAGGATCGAGTGAACGTGCCAAAGTACCAGTAGATTTTGATCTGATCCTGGGAAGTCATGGAGCTACAGTTGTGGCCAGTGAGTCAGTGATAACCCCATTTACAACTTATATCAACTTATGTATACATATAATATACATAATTTATAAGCAATTTCATGATGAAACCCATGATATACTTTGTGAATCATAGATAAATATGAGTGTTCTCTGAATTTTGCCATTGCCACTCATCGGCGATCAGATTAGACATTCCTCAACTTCATTGCTCGCCATTGGGGGTAGTTCCCCATGGCAAAAAGCGTTTTAAAATAAGACATCTCTGAAACCAACAAAAACTGGCATGTCCAAATACTGAACATGTTCCACCTCTAAACATTTTTCGACGTAAAAACCATACTTGGCATGTCTGAAAAACTTAGGAAAGTGGATCGTTTCAGATCTAAATCCTGGGTGGAGCAAAATTGCAAAGTTGCTGCGACAAAAAAACTTCAATTTCACCGTGGTTTATGGTAATCTTAACAATATGTTTTGGAGTTATTAACTATAGTTATAGTATGTCATAGTTATGAATATACTTAAAATGTGCCATCAAATTGCCATAAACCATAGTGAAATTGGACTTATTTTCGCTACAGAACTATTGGAGTTGATCAACCGAGGAATCAAACCAAAGCCCACCTTGCCAAGTGTCATCTTTGGTGTCGGCGTTTTCGGGATCGAAATAGAAACCAAAGAGGGTCCTGAGAGAGGCCAAGTCACCACGTTGCTACCAAGTTGGGTCCTCCAGATTGGTTTTCTATGAAAACAACAAATAATAAGGACAAAGGACAATAACTGTTGGATCTGTAGTGGCTATATAGTTGAAACAAAACCCACATAACATACCTGGGGAACCTCACTTTGTAGCTAAAATAACAACATGCAAAAAACAGTTGCTTTTCTCCGGCTAGATGGGCAAAAACGAGGCGAATCCTTATTGTTTTCATGCATTATACACTTTGGTAAGCAAACATGGCAATTGGACATATCTTGAAGATGCATGGCCAAACTTAGATACCTTGCAAAAAAATAAAGTCTTGGCTGGTGAACGTAGATAATCCTGTTGATACCAAAAGACTAAAGGATCAGTTTCTACCCATCCAGTTGATTGACCTAGGATGGAGGTGCTTAGATGGGAAAATCATCTAGTTTCATGGTGGATTTTCCAGCAAACCATGGAGTTGATGCCCCCAAGCAATGCAATCTCACCATACCGTAATCAGCTCCATGGCTTGGTGGAAATATCCTTTTTCAGGGGTATTTCCATCAAGAAAAACATGTTTGATACCCAGTATATCCATTGATAATTCCCCATGATATCCCACGGTATCATCATATCACCGTTCTTGATGGTTAAATGACGTACCACCATGTTTGATGACAGCAAAGGGTTTCATTCACTTGATCCCTCTCAGGTTGGGATTAACAGGGCTCCACAGCTCCTTTTTGGGACACACCGAACTTAGCTTCAGCTAGTCTTACAGCTCTGCTTCGCTCCACCACGATCTAAAACCAGTAAATTTGATTTTGCCTAGACCCTCCAAGTACCAGCCAACCAATTGCAAAAACACTAACTAAAACTGTGGGTATCACAACATTTTAATGGGTACTTGGAGTGTCTAGGTAGAAGGATCATATCCGAAAACAACTACGTTCCTTGATCCCACTATATAGTTATTAAGCTGGGATATCATGGATATATATATATATTATAATATTTGTGTATATATATATATATATATATATATGGGGGAACACTTAGTATAGTTTGGTGATTTGTATGTTAAGCCATCATCTTATAAAATCCCACTATAGAAAGTCATAAGATTCCCCCAAACCATCATGAAATGCCATCTAAAGACAAGAATATGGCATTATCTATACCACATAGTTTTACTCCCAATGTTCATCCATCATCAACAATCATCATCATGATCAATATTGATAAATGCCATCTAAACAAAACAAATCCCACTGTAGTTATTAATTACTCCCAATATATCATCATCATCATCATCATCACCACCATCATCATCATCATAACCACCATAATCATCATCATCACAATCATCATCAACATCATCAACATCACCATCATCATCACAATCATCATCATCATCATCAACATCATCATCATAATCATTATCATCATCAACAACATCACCATCATCATCATGATCATCACCATCATCATCATCACCATCATCACAATCATCATCATCATCATCACCATCATCATCATGATCATCATCATGACCACCATCATCATGATCATCATCATTATGATCATCATCATCATCATCACCACCATCATCATCATCTTCAACAACATCACCATCATCATCATCATCATCATGATCAACATTATCCTACATTATCCTCCCACTCCCACACTGTTTGGGGTCTCTTGCCCCAGAGATCCGATCCACAAACGAACAAACCAACAGGTCGAGCTTCTGCTGCACCACCAAGGCGCAAAGCCTGGGGAAATGGCGAGTTTTCCACGAAACCATGGGGAACTGGGTGTCTATTTAAACTGTGTATATATATATAATAGATTTGGTGGCTCATCCCACTTATCCAACAAGTATATTATATAACCCTATGGATCCAAGATGATCCAAGTATCTTCTAGGGAATTCTTTGGGGTATGATTTGGGGGGTTAAGTGCCTTCTTAGAAAGTGTTTGGATCCATAGGGTGTAAATTCTAAGATACAAACAAAAGTTTATCTTATAGATAATATAGATTCTAAAATACTATATATTTGTTCCAGATTAGTTGTGAATTCAAGCTATTGACATATCTCCATACAGATGGCCCAGTTCAGTTGAAGATTCGTGAAACTGGCAGTTTAAGATATCTTTAGTATGTTAGATTGATATTGGGCATCGTGAGATATTTATATATTTTGAGGGATCAAGATCTGTTATGAGACAAAGAATCAAGCTTGGCATGATGAAACATCAGGAGGACATCTAGGATATTTCCAGTAGGAAGGTTTACTAGGATTATCTCAACTTATGGCATGAGGAAACACATCCAATTCCTACTTGGGGGTTCCAGTTCCACTTATAAGTGGTTATATGCCCATAGTTACCTGGGTTATATCCCAACTTATAGGGCTATCATGGGCTATTAATACCATGGTTATTCGGTTATTCCCATAAAAATAAGCCCTGGCCCGTAGTAGGGACTACTTGGAGGTCGTTTGAGGACACATCCTACAGGATGGAGATAGGGGTGACCCCTTCCTGTACCCCTCCTGTAGTGTTACATGATTTGTGGGGAAAAGCCACAGTGGCGAATTTGGGACATAAATGTAGTCAGCTGACATACTCCATGTGTTCAATGTGTTTTAATCTAGGGGATCGAAGCCTATTCTTACCGTATTTGGGTGAATAACCATCCATAACCAGTTTTTTAGTTTTTTATGTATCAGCTTGTTGACCCATAACCATATGTGCAACATGTGTTCTTCTTAGATGCAAGAAAACTGATTCATGCCTTCTTGGCGAAGCATATTTCATTTCGCGCCAGCCACTCAGCAAGCCCCGCCAAGTCGCATCTGACACACGAAGAGTAAGATTATGGTCCATCCTGAGAACATCCCACCGAAACGATGTGAATATCATGTAAACCCCCAAGCTGACCCCTCCCTTTTTACTGGTTATAGTAGATATGCACAAGTTCAGAAAAGACTTAAAGTACGAGAGTATCTACGTCAGGTTGAAGCAGTTTCGTGGTTAATCAATGCCTTTCACAAGCGCAAAGGCCAATTCCGGGTTCCACATGCAGCCAAATTCCTTTCTTTCCAAGGACACATCTTGAACCAACACCAAGTATGCACATTCAGATTCACTGTAACTAAAATATTTATACGATTTCATTGTAATAGTGACTTAGCCCTAAAAACAGAGAACGGTTCTTTACCACAATCTTAGAAGAAACTCTGATCTCTGTGTATCTTGGGGGTTATTTTATACAAATATACATATCTTCAGAATTATTCCGCAATTACATGAGTCAGACAGTAACCATGACACAAGGCAAGACTTCCTTGTATAACAACATCGCGAAGACGCTCAAAATTCGTTTGGCGACGTGTTTTTTTTTTTTTCCGGGGGGATATAACGAACAAAAAGTTGATGGGATCAACCAACAAAACTGTAGGTCCTCACCTTGCAAAGGTCCGCCAAGCATCCCAGAACCATGAAACTGCTTCGTATCGCTGTGGTCATCAGAAACAGTGCGTCGAACTCTTTCCTTGGCGGAGAAAGAAGTACGAAGATGCAGCCGGGTACCAGTTAGAAGTGTGGTATACCCCAAGTTTTTGCTATTTCAAAGGGACAATTTACCCCTCCAGTGGGGGAAGAATGTGTTTTCTCTAAAACTCATGGCTTAGAAAAGCAGCACGTGTACAATTTGTTTGGTTCTAATTACAAAGAGATACAAAGAGGCTCCCCTCAGCTATCCCAGTTCTATATCTTGGATTTTCTTAAGTCCCCCCCAAGCAAAACAACAAAATCTCCCCTATGGATTCCCCATATCTGGTGTAGTTAAACAACAACTCACCTTCTACAAACCCATGAAATTTCCCATTACCCTCTGTCAACACAGCTATTGAAGATTGCCATTTAGTGCCTTGATTCACCTATTCAAAATGTGACTTTAACAAAGCTATATAATTATTGCAAATTGCCATGATTTTCGTTGATTTACCGATGAAACATTGTGATTTCCCATAGTTTTTGGTATGTTTACCGGGTTCTCGTCCCAGAAATTTGGTCATGAAAAACGCGTCTTTCATTTCTGGACTCGGCGCTTTTTGGGGCCCGGGGCCGAAAAAATGCCATGCCAGGAAGTGAAGGCGAGTTTATCTTTTAGATATACCCTCTGGTTTATTTAACATAGCCATGGAAAATGGCCCATTGATAGATGATTTTCCCAGCTAGAAACCTCCATTTATAAGGGATTTTCCATGGCTATGTTAAATAACCAGATGGTACATCTGAGATCATCTGAGTAGTGTTCAAAATCCCTCTATCATTCGCTGAAATACTGGCTGGTTTATAGGGATTCCCCTATTGGATTATGATAGTCCCCAATATATTGGGTAGTATAATCCCATATCATCAACCAACAGGGGGTTTTGAACATTGCTTATCTGGATATATATGTTGCTAATAGAGATATAACTTTTAATAATCTATATGCATATCATAATGTAAAAATGAATATGTATGTACAATATATATATATATATTGTGTATATGTATTTGTTTGATGTCACAATGTATGTTGAATTCAATACATACATAAGTTGTAATTATACCATACTTATGATTAACTCGGGTAAATAGATATGCAAGCTGTAATAGGGACCATACTTAACAATTCAAATAAATGAATGGAAACTCATCGCATTACATATGTAAGCATCCATGACTTTTGGAGTCACACATGTAAATAATAAATACTGTAATGATAATGCTTTCATCCATTGGGTCAGCTAGTTACTTCCAGTAAAGCACTAATTCACTTGAGTATAGTATATTAGCTGATTACATTATAAAAGTATAGTTCACATTAGTGTCGTTTACAGTACAGTTCATCCATATCATGGTCAATCTTTGGTAGTCCACAAATAACTAACATGTTTTTCTGTTCATGGTTATTTTCCATTTGGAGCAAAACAAAACCCATGTCATATAAATGGTTAAAATGGATGAACATGGAAAACCTATACAAAAAATATAGTTATCATCCATTTATAGGATGAGGATTTGATAGTTGTTTGTAAACCCAGAGTAAATTACCATAGTAATTTCACGCCCATGAAACTCCCATAGTAAACCCATAGTAAACTTCTGTCCTACATCCATGTTCAAAGGTACCGAGTCGAGCATCATCTGCCGCACCAAGCGTAGCATCCGCAGCAAGCGGAAGAGACGGCCCAAGCGGAGGATCTGACCTGGGGAGATCCCGGGAACATATCCATAGGGCTACCCCTGGTACCATCATCCATGTTATTTTTTCTCATTTTCCCTTATAAACCAACCATTATATTATCAGCCATTTCTGGAAACCACCATTTATGGTAAACATATGGTCAAAATGATGATTTCACCCAGAAACATTGCCAAGAATTGTGGAGCCAAAATGCTGGAGTTCGAAGGGAAAATCCATGGATTTCACAGAAAATTTCGAGAAGGATTTCGTGTCTCGGACCAACGAAGAGGGATCTGCAGAACCCAAATGGTACCCCTGTCGCTGGTGAATGGATGGTGATTTTCCCCCAGTCATATTGAGAATGACATAGGTTTTGAATGGAAAAATGCCCAAATTAACGCTGTTTGATGCTTTTTGGGACCACCGACTTCGGTACCCTCTGGTCGGTTCAACCTGATGGAAAGTCGACTTTACTTCGTAGATGATCAAATCTTCTTATGGATCTTATGGCATGCCATGGGGATGCAGTGGGGAGATAATGAGATGAGGATACAGAGGAGATACTAGCACAGCCAGAATGAAACGACTGACGGAACCTGAACTGACTGATTATTAAACAAACAACTCTACGCCAAATTTAGCAGAAAATTGAGGTCTGATTGTGCACCTGTAATTCTCAACCGTGAATTTTCCCGAATTCTAAGTGATGTGAAGATCCATGGGTCACATCTCCATTTTTTGAAGCGAAATCCAGATCGACCCAGCGGCTGTTCACCGGCAAAGCGGTGCCGGTCTTTCCAAAGACCCAAGCGACGACCACCACAAAGTCCAACCAGTTCCAGCCTTCACCTCAGGATGTTTTGGGAAAATCAAAGGGATATGTGGGATATGTTGATACTGCATTTTGCATATTTACAATGGACTATTCGTACATATAAAAATATAGACACAGTATCTTTGTATGTAGTGAAATGAACATAACTTAATGTCATGCCATGTGGTGTAATGCAATGCAATGTGATATTTAATTTGATGTCATGTCTGCCTATTTTTGTCCCTGTTCTTATATTTATATATATATAACTATATATAATATACATACAATATAATGCCAACCCTGTCAGTACAAAGAACAACCCGTCACATTAATTCAACAATCAGGGAGTCGCCAAAATAGTGATGATAACCCCATGACATAAATGGTGCACACCATGTTTTACTAAACCGGGCCTTTATGGCTCCGAGGTCTAGCCTGGAAACTTCCAAATAGGTCACGAAGCTGATTTACTGCCAGATATATGGCCAACCTCTGGTACCGCAAGAAAACATGACTCTTTCAGCAGAACATTGAGAATCTCGTATGTAAAGCGTATACCATTGTAATATATATATATATATGTGCATATGTAAAATGATATATATATATATATATAATATTATTATATAGTGTAAAAAAATAATATACACTATAATATATAATTAAATAATTTGATATAATAATATAAATACAATATAGTTTAATTATATAAAATAATATATAATATAATATAATAAAATATAATATGATATAATATGATTTAATATAATATGATATAATCGAATATAATATGCTATAATATATTATATATAATATTTAATAATATAGTTTATAAT